>Ga0187892_10003093_pt1 | contig 31246 bp, 27 predicted proteins | sample MA1701073metaG_FD_139345 | JGI IMG/M metagenome (GOLD analysis project Ga0187892, IMG submission 139345) | Bio-ooze microbial communities from a basaltic lava cave in the Kipuka Kanohina Cave System on the Island of Hawaii, USA - MA170107-3 metaG ...
CCGGGGCCGGAACGTGGGCCGCCCGCGGGGGTCTCGTCCTCCTCCTGGCGGCGTACGCCGGTGTTGGGTCCCAGATCGCCCGGGTCCATCCCTATGAGGACGCCTACGTGAACGAGGCGGCACGGATGCTCCTGCCGGAGCCGCGCGAGGAGCATGTGGAGCTGGAGTACTGGGGAACCACCTACAAGGAGGGGGCACGCTGGCTCCGAGCGAACGCGGCTCCAGGCTCCACCGTACTGGTCCCGTTGGGCTACCACGTGGCCCGGCTGTATCTGGACGACGCGTTCCGCGTGGTCGATGGGGACCGCCGCGACGAGGACGACCGGCCGCAGCACCTCATGTTCCTCACGCGGCCCACCTTCTACACGCCGCGGATCCGGGAACTCGAGCGCGAGCGATCCCCCGTCTTCACGATCCGGCGCCAGGGGGCCACGCTGCTCCGGATCTACCGGCTCGACGCGCCCCGCCGGGGCGGGTGAGCCGCCCGGCGCGCCCGCTCCGAGACCGCGTAGATCCTGGTGACGCCATCCTCCCAGAGGAGGGGGAAACGGGAGTCCGCCCAGTCCTTCTCCTCGGGAAAGACCCGGCCCGCGAGCGAGACCACGAGGAGGTCGATCCCGGCGGAGCGCACGCGCCCGGCCCATTCCTCGGGAGGCCCGAGGCGGCGCTCGACCGGCGGGAGGCTCCGGCCGCGGAACCTCGGCTCCGGCGACGGCGGGACGTGAACCACATGGTTCTCGAGCCGCGGCCCGGCCAGGGGGTAGGGCGGGGTCAGACCGCACCACGCAATCCGCGAGCCCGGTGGAGCCAGACGATCCAGCGCCGCCCACCCACGGCCGAGGGGCACCTCGAGCCCGAAGAAACGGTACTCGAACTCCGACCAGCGCCAGGACCGCTCGGCCTGATACCGGCCGATGAGCATCGGAAGCCCGATCAGCGCCAGGACCGCGGCGCCCCCGGCGAGGACCGCGACGCCGCGGGCGCCGATCGCGTGCGGAGAGGGTCCACTCGACCCGCGCGCGCCGAAGAGCCGGTGGAGCGCCAGCGCGATCGCCGGCGCGGTGCCGAGCACGCCGGCGTAGAGGAACCGGGGGGAGCGCTCCGGCAGGAGCAGCACGCAGGCGAAGATCCAGAGAGGGAACAGGACCGCCAGGAGCCGGCCCGGTCCCCCGCCGGCGCGGAGGACCAGGAAAGCGGAGCCGCCCCACACGAGGCCGAGGAGGGGCCAGAGCGGACCAAAGGCCCAGTTGGGTCCGAGGACCTCGCGGAGGGGGAACCCTCCGGTGCCGTGGAAGGCGGCGCGGAACTCGTCCCAGGCGAGGGGACCCGGGAAGAGCACCGCCGCGCCGGCCGAGATGCGGATCGGGTAGAGCGGGTTCCCGGTGAGGAGAAGGTTGCGCGCATAGGGCGGCGCGCCGAGGGCGAGCAGCGGGAGACCCAGCCAGAGCAGCCGCCGCGCGCGTCCGGGCCCTCGCAGCGCGGCCCAGACCCCCACCAGGGCGGGCGCGAGCGCCATCAGGGCACCGAACGGTTTGGTGCCCGCGGCCAGGCCGGCCGCCGCTCCGAGGGCGCCGAGGAGGGCGCCCGATCCGCCGGCCGCGGCGAGCGTCGCGAGGAACCCCGCCGAGACGAGATGGAAGGCCAGGAAGAGGTCCACGCCCTGCGCGGCGGGGCCGAGCCGGCTCTCGAAATGCAGGAACGGGATCGTCGCCAGCGCGGCCGCCGGAAGGGCCGCGAGCGTGGCGGGGACGCCGAGCCGCCGGCTCCAGCGATACACGAGCCACGGCAGGAGCAGGGCCAGGGGATACGGCGCGAAGCGCGCCAGGAAGTCCGACCGCTCCAGGGGCGCGAGCGCCCAGGAGAAGAGCAGCGTGCCCCCGAAGGGGAAGAACGGCGCGCTCAGGTCGCCGTAGGCGAGGGCCGGCGCCTCCAGACTCCCGCTCCGGAGGAAGCGCAGCGCGAAGTGCAGGTGGTAGGCCAGCGCGTCCCAGGCCCAGGGCGGACGCAGCAGCTCGCCGGGGGTCAGCCGGGCGACCCATAGGGTCGCGAGCGCGACGATCCCGGGGCCCACGCGCGAGCCGCCGGGCTCCGGAGCCGTCACGCAGCCCGGGCGCGGCGGGACCAGCGCGGCCCCCGCCGCGAGAGCGTCCGCGGCCAGCAGCACGAGCGGACGTGAGAGGAGCCCGGCCGCGCCCAGCGCGGTGAGGGCGGTCGTGACCAGCGCGAGGAAGACGACGACCGCCGCGAGGAGCCGGTCGGCCGTCGCCTCGTCCCGGAGCAGGAGGCTCGACCAGCGCCAGGCCGCGAACCCCACGGCGAAGTTCGCGAACAGGAAGTCGGCGACCGGTCCGGTCCATCCCCGATCCGGCGAGGTGAGGCCCGTCCCCGCGACGAGCGCTCCGTGCGCGACGGCCGCGAACAGGACCAGCCAGCGGCCCTCCAGCCTCATGCTCCTCCGGGGGACTGCACCCGGGGCCGCGACCGGGAGGAGCGAGGCCGCCGGAGCGTGGTCGTGATAGCGGAGGTCGGGACGGGAGTAAAGCGGACGCCGTCGGCGGAGCTCCCGCATCCGTACAATCCACCGCCCCATGCCGCGGAAGGCCATCGCCCTCCTCGCCGGCGCCCTGGCGGCGCTGCTCCTCGCCGAGACGCTCCTGCACCTCCTCGATGTCCCGCCCACCCGGCCCTTCTTCCAGGAGTTCACCGCGCCGGACCGTTCCTTCAAGCTGATGTGCTACGACTCGAACCCGTCCGGAGCGCTCGACGTCGATCTCCGGGACCCGGGCCGGCGCGGCCGCTATCCGGAACGCTTCCCCGACCGCGAGTTCGACCTCCACTGGATGGACACGCCCTGGGCCGTGGAGGTGTCGTACAACTCGCAGGGCTTTCGCGAGCGCGAGCTCACCGCGCCCGCTCCCGGAGTCCTGCGCATCGTGGTGGTGGGCGACAGCTTCACCTACGGGCACGGACTGCCGGAGCGGCTCTGCTATCCGCGCCAGCTCGAGACCATCCTGCGGACGCGGCCGGGCCGGGCCGTGGAGGTCCTCAACTGCGGCAGCGGAGGAGACGACCTGGACCGGATCGGTCCCCGGGCCGCGCGTCTCCTGGAGGAGCTCCGACCGGACGTGCTGGTCTATGGCTACTTCCTGAACGATCCGATCCGGGACCCGGGACCGGAGGGCGTCCATGCGATGCTGGACGTCGGATGGCTCCGCGCGGAGAGCTCGGGCTGCCGCTTCTCGCTCGGCGCCTGGCCGAGAGCCGGCGTGAGGACCTTCCAGCTCGTGGGGTTCCTCGCGGAGAAGGCGCGCGTCACGCGCTCGACCCTCGACTGGTATCGGGCCCTCCACGAGCCCCGCTCCTGGTCGCGGACCGCGGACGCGCTCGTCGACCTCGACCGCCGTTGCCGCGGCCAGGGCTGCCGGTTCCTCCTCGCGGTCCTCCCGATCATCTGGCGCCTCGATGGCGCTTATCCCCTGGGCGGCGTGCACGACGGCATCGCCTCTCGCGCACGCGCCCATGGGCTCGAGGTCCTCGATGGTCTGGACGCGCTCCGGGGCCGGCGCGACGCCGAGCTCTTCCTCCATCCGCGTGACCGGCATCCGAACGCCACCTATGCCCGCCTGGTCGCCGAGGCGCTTGCGCGGGTGATCCCGTAGGTCGGCTGGCGGCCGCCGGGTCTCCGGGGTAACGTCAGCGGGCCCCGTCGGGAGCGGTCAGGGACCCCGTCCGACCGGGCGCAGCCACGGAAGGGAGGCATGCATCCCGAGCTGATCCGCCTGGGCCCGGACGGGCCGGTGCTCCGGACGCTCCCGATCGTCTACCTCCTGGCGACGGTGCTCGGGATCCTGGCCACCGAACGCCGGGCCGCCCGCTGGGGCATCCCCCCCCGGTTCCTGCTCCACTCCGCGATCGTGGCGGTGGCCCTGGGCCTCGTGGGAGCGCGGCTCCTCTACGCGCTCGAGTTCCCGGAGGACTTCCCCCGGTGGAGCACCCTCCTGGATTCCCGGAGGCCTGGGTTCACCTTCATGGGAGGAGCGTTCCTGGTCACGATCACCCTCGGCCTGCTCGCGCGGCGCTCGGGCCTCCGGCCCGCCACGGTCTGGGACCTCTACGGCACCGGCATGCCGCTGGTGCTCACGGTGGGCCCGGTCGGCTGCCTGATGGCGGGATGCTGCTACGGGATCGCCTGGTCGGGTCCGCCGGGAATCCCCGTCACCTATCCACCCGGCGCGCCCGCCTGGCTCGAGCAGGTGGCTCTCGGGGTGCTCCCCCCGGAAGCGCCCCGATCGCTCCCCGTTCATGCCGCCCAGGCCTACTACTCGGGCGCCATGCTGCTCCTCTTCCTGACGCTGTGGACCTACGGCCGGCGGCGCCGGCCCCCGGGGACGGTCTTCGGTCTGTTCCTGCTGCTCTACGCGGCCGCCCGCTTCGCTCTCGAGCCCTTCCGCGGGGACGAGAGGATCCTGTTCTGGGATCTCACGACGGCCCAGGTCTACTGCGCGGTCCTGTTCCCCGCTGCCCTGGGGTTCTGGCTCTGGCGGCGCCGCGCGCGCGCGGGAAGCGTGGTCTGAGCAGTCTGTTGAAGAACCTGGTGCGGAGGACCGGATCCGCCTTCCGGACCGTTCGCCGGCAAGGGGAATGCGGCTGATGGCGCCGGCCACGCCGCGGCGCGCCCTGTTCGGCGCGGCGCTGCTCCTCGCGGCGATCTGCCTCGCCTTCTTCGGGTCCGTGCTCGGCCCCGGGCGCACGCTGCTTCCCTCGGCCTGGCTCGCCTCCGATTCCCTGTATCGCGACACCGCGCCGCCCGGCATCGCGAAGCCCGTGTATCACGACCTCACGCCGGCGGTGATCAACCATCCCTACGACGTCCTCTTCGCGCGCTCGTTCCGTTCCGGCCAGCTTCCTCTCTGGAACCCCTGGAACGGCTGCGGCTCGCCGGTACTCGCCCACCTCCAGACCTCGCCCTTCTTCCCCCTGAAGGCGCTCTTCTACGTCGCGCCGTGCGAGCGGACCTATGACTGGTTCCTGGTCTCCCGCCACGTCCTCGCCGCGGTGGGCATGCTCCTTCTCGCCCACCGTCTGGGTATGGGCCTGCGCGCCGCCTTCCTCGCCGCGGCGGCGTACTCCCTGGGCGGGTACATGGTGGGTCTCACCGCGACGACGCTCGCATCGTCGGCGGCGGTCCTCCCCTTCCTCCTCCTCGCCGCCGATGCCGCCTGGGCATCGCCGGGTCCGCGCTCCGCCGCCTCCCTGGGGTTCATGATCGGTCTCCTGGGAGTGTCCGGCCATCCCGAGAGCAATTTCCTGGTGGGCTTCGCCGGCCTGCTCTTCCTGGCCGCGCGCGCGGCGCCCCGCCTCCGGTCTCCCGATCGGGCGCGCCTCCTCCGATGGCTCGCCGCGGCCGCGGCGATCGGCCTCGCGCTCAACCTGCACGCCTTGCTGCCGTTTCTGGAGCTGCTCAAGGCCGGGACCACCTACAAGGAGCGGCCGGACGTTCAGACTGCTCTCAGGGATCAACTGGCGGCCCGGGACGCGACTCTCGCCCTGCCGTGCCTCCTCGCGCCCCGCCTCCTGGCTTCGCGGCCGGACCTGATCCCCTATGACACGCCCCGTTTCTACGCCCACTATCCGGGACTCTGCGTCCTCGCCCTGGCTCTCTTCGTCCTCGTCCTCCGGCGCGGCGATCTCCCGCTCCTGGTCCTCCTCCTCGTCGGGCTCGGGCTCGGGTACCAGGCGCCGGTCCTCCGCCTGCTCTACGAGCTGCCCGGCTTCAGGAATCTGTACGGCTCGTATGCGCTGGTCCTCCTCTCCGCGTCCATCGCGCTGCTCGCCGGCCGCGGCCTGGACGAGCTGGAGCGGGCGGCCCGCGGCGGCGCCCGTCTCCTGGGCGGCCTCACGGCGGCGGTCGTACTGCTCCTCGGCTGGAACCTGGCGATGTTCTCGTTCCGTCTCTCCGAGATCCCGCCGGGCTCCGAGGACCCGCTCATCGCCCCCGGGCGGTCGAACCTGGGCGCGGGCCTGGCGTTTCCGGTCCTCGTCCCGCTGGCGGCGCTCGTGTCGGTCTTCCTGTCGGGGCCCCGCCGCGGACTTCTCGTCGCGGGCGTGGCCGTCGCCGATCTCATCTGGAGCGGATTGCCGCTCGCGCGGGGCTTCCCTTCGTTCGACCATCCCGACGTTGAGGTCGCCGCCCGGTTGCGCGAGGCGTCGCGCGGCGGACGCGTGCTGGGTCTTCGCGGCGCGAATCACACCCCCAACCTCGGGGCCGTGACCCGGCTCCCGGACCTCCGCCTGACCGAGGCCCTCTTCGTGCGCCGCTACGACCGTTTCATGAAGGTCCTCGATCCATCGCTTCGCGACATCTTCCCGACCTACAAGCACGTCGGAGTCTCCCGCTCTCCGCTCCTCGACATCGCGGCGGTCCGGCTCGTGCTCCAGAGCCGGTATCCCAGCACGCTGCTCGAGAACCTCTACGGTCCGGACCTGCCCGCGCCTCCGGCGGACCGGCTCGAGGACGATCCCGACCTCCCGCTCCTGTTCTCGACCGGGAGCCTCGCGGTCTACGAGAACCGCCGGGCGCTGCCGCGCGCGTTCGTGGCAACGGCGGCGACGGCTGCCCGCGACGAGGAGGAGGCAGCGCGCCTGCTCGCGGAGGACCAGGAGGAATGGCGCCGGAGCGGGCGCACCTCGCTCGCCGGTCGCCCCGTCCTCGAGGGCGCGCGTGGGGGAGGCACGCCCTCGCCGCCGGTCCCGGCGGACGTCCACGACCTCTCGCCCACGGAGGTGCTCGTGCGCGCGCGCGCTCCGACGGGAGGCTGGCTCGTGCTGAGCGACACGTGCTATCCCGGCTGGAAGGCGGAGATGGATGGCCGGCCCGCGGCGATCCTGCCCGCGAACCTGGCCTTCCGCGCGGTTGCTCTCCCTCCCGGAGAGCACGTGGTCCGGTTCCGCTACGAGCCGCGGTCGTTCCGGCTGGGGCTGGCGCTCGGGTGCGTCGCCCTCCTGGTCACCCTCGCGCTCGCCGCGGGGTTTCCGCGTCGCCCGGGCGACGGAGCGGGGCGCGCCGCCGCCGAGGGGATCCCGGCCGCCGGCCCGGGCACGCCGGTGGGAACCGCCTCGTGAACCACCCGCTGCCGCCGCCATCGAGGGGGTGGCTCTTCGCCGCCGTCTGGATCGCGCTGGCCGCGGCGCATGTCGCTCCATTGCTCGAGGTGCGCTACCTCCCTCTCTGCGACCTGCCCGAGCACCTGGCCCAGGCGGCCATCCGCCTCCGCTACCAGGACCCATTGATGGGGTTCAGCGAGCACTATGAGGTCCTCGGAGGGCTGCGCCCCTACGACCTCCATCCGGCGCTCTGTCAGCTCGCCCTGCGGGTCCTGGACGTGAGATGGGCCGCCCGCGCTCTCTCCGCCCTGGCGGTCCTGGCGGTCCCGCTCGCGTTGCTCCGGCTGGTCCGCTCTTCCGGAAGAGATCCCTGGTTCGCGCTCCTGGGCTTTCCGCTCTCCTACAGCGGAGCCTTCTTCTGGGGCTTCCACGCCTGGCTCCTCGGCGTCTCCCTCCTCCTCTTCTCCCTCGAGAGCCTGATCCGGCCCCCGGGCCGGCCCGCCGTGCGCAGGCTCGTCTGGCTGGGATGGTCGGCGCTGATCCTCCTCGCGCATCCCCTGAGCTGGGCGCTCTTCGTGCTCGCCGCCCTCGTGGTCGCGGGGCTGGGAGCGCGCCGTGACCTTCCCCAGCGTCTGCTGCCGCTCCTTCCGAGCTCGATCCTGTTCGCGCTCTGGGCGCGGGAGTCGTTCTTCGGGGGGAGCCCGATCTATGGGAACTGGTGGCGCGAAGGGATCGGGGCCTGGTACGGGGACGGGGGGGCGCTGCCCGCCCGGGCGCTCGCGAGCCTGACCAACGTCTACGTGGGACCCTGGGACGAGGCGGTCCTCTTCGGCGGGACGCTCCTGCTCGTCTTCACGCGACTCCGGGGAGGGACCGGGGAGCGCAATCGTGCGACCCGACCCGGCGGCAGGGGGCTTCCCGCGCTCGCGCTCCTGTGCCTCCTGCTCTGGGCCTTCCTCCCCACCGGCGTCCGCGGCTTCTTCGCCATCAACGACCGCTTCCTGCTGCCCGCGGCCCTTCTCGCGATCGCCACCGTGCCCCGCCTGCACCGTGCGGCCGCGCGACCCGTTCGAACGGGACTCGTCGTCGTCGCGGCCTCCTCGGCGGCCGTCCACCTGGCCGGCTTCCGGGCTCTCGGCCAGGAGAACCCGGGCCTCGAGAGCGTCGCGGCCGCGGTCCCCGTCGGGGCCCGTGTGGTCGACCTGATCCTCGAGCCGCGGAGCGCGCACCTGCTGCATCCCCATCCCTACGCGCACTACGGCGCGTACGTGCAGGCCGAGCGGGGCGGCCTTCGGGTCGACACGTTCCGGACGATCGGGATCGCCTATCGGCCGGGAACACCCGGAGACCGGGCTCCTCCGGCCAGCCGGCTGGCCCCTGAACGGCACGATCCGCTCCGGGACTTCCCGGGCTTCGAGTGGTTCCTGCTGCTCGATCCCGAGCGGCGGTCTCCCCTCCACCGGAACCCGCAGCGGGTCGAGTGCCGGGCCGCGGAAGGCGCGTGGTCTCTGTACCGGCGCCGCCCACCTTGACCGCCCCGATCCGTCCTCCTTATAAGCAGCAGCATCCGTTCCCTTGATTCTCCGGGCCGTCCGGGACGGCGGTCCGGAGCGACCCTGGATGGAGGAGTCGGGCATGCCCGCTTCGCGGCCGCCGGTCCCACCGGATGCCGCTCCCCTTCGAGGCCCGGCGAGCGCCCGGAAGTCGGCGTTCCTCCGGTTCCTGGTCCTCTTCCCCGTCCTGGCGTTCGCGTTCTCCCTGCTCGTCCGTCTGGACACCCTCCTCCTCGACGAAGCGCTCGGAAGGAGCTTCGTGCGCGGGGTCACGCGCGTGGTCGGCGCCGCGATGAGGGTCGCCGGCGCGCCGGTGGCTCGGCAGGAGAACACCCTCTACTACGGGTCGGGACAGTTCCAGGTGGTCACTGCGTGCACGGGGATCGATCTGATCGCGCTGTTCGTCGCGGCGGTGGTCTCCTTTCCCCGCTCGTGGCGCCAGCGGACCCGGATCCTGGTCGTGGGAGTGTCGGTGCTCGCCGCGTTGAACGTGATCCGGATCATGAGCCTGGTCTACGTGGGCACGCGCTGGCCCGAGGCGTTGGAGTTCGGGCACCTCTACGTCTGGCCTACGCTCCTCCTGGTGGCGAGCCTGGGCCTCTGGCTCCGCTGGGTCCTGCCGCCTTCCCGGGATTGAGATGGTGCGGGCGGGCGCGCGCTTCCTCCTGGCCCTCGGGTTGGTCCTCGCCCTCCTGGGGCTGGCGCCGTTCCAGCGGGTCCTGGGGGAGGTCGTGGGCTCCGCCGCGGCGCGCGTCCTCGGGCTGGCGATGGGGCGCCCCGTTCTCCACGTGGTGAAGAGCGCGCCGGTCTGGTCCCTCACCGAGGGCCGGATCGGGATCGGCCTGCCGGGGCAGCCCAGCATCGAGCTCCAGATCGTGGAGCACGTCCGGAACCTGGCCCTGTTCGTGTCGATCGTGGTGGCCGTGGCGACCGTCCGGGGCGGGCGCCTGCTGTTGGTCCTGGGCGTCGGATCGGGAATCGTTCTGCTGCTCGATGCCCTGATCGTCGCGGCCGAGGCATGGGAGCACCTGCCAGGGGCGACCCCCTCCGGCCCGGTCTACCAGGGGTTGCGCGTCCTCGAGACGCTGCACGGGAGCGGCGGGATGTTCGTCGCTCCTGTCTTCCTGGGCGCGGCCGCGGCCTGCGCCTTCCTGAGGCCCACGGGGGCGGCGCGACGCCACGGGTTCCGCTGAGTCGCCTCTGACCGAGTGATTGGAGAGGTCCCGGCCCCGGGGGCACCATGGCCTATCAAGGCCCCAGCGGGGGCGATAGACTTCCGCCTACGTCTCCGCTGCGGGTCACCTCACCCGAGGCAGCGGGGCCGGTCCGGACCGCGGCGTCGATGAGGGGGGAGGCCGGCGGCGGCGCGCATCCGCTCTTTCGTGGAGTGCCATGATCGCGCTCGTCCGCCCCGCGGCGCCCCTCAACCGCTACATCCAGAACGTCCCCCTGAACTACGTCGCGCTGGCGGCCTGGCTCCGCGAGCGCGGGTTCGCGCCGCTGATCCTCGACATGGTCCTCCCCGGGATGACGCCGGAGGCGGTGGACCGTGCGATCCGCGAGCACGGGATCTCCGTGGTCGGGATCGGCGCGATGACCTGCGAGATGCCCCAGGCCGTCGCCGAGGCGCGGCGGCTCAAGGAGGCGCACCCCGGGCTCAGGATCGTCTTCGGGGGCGCGCATCCCTCCGCGGATCCGGAGGAGTGTCTCGCGACCGGCGCCGTGGACCACGTGGTGGTGGGAGAAGGGGAGATCGCGTTCGAGCGGCTGCTCACCGACGTGCGCGAGGGTCGCGAGCCCGCCGAGCGGATCCTCTTTTCGCCCGTGCCCGACGTTGATTCCCTGCCGCGGCCGGCGTTCGACCTGCTCGACCTGCCCGGCTACTTCGCGCTGGAGTCGCCCTGGCACTTCCCGAAGTCGCGACGCGCGGTGCAGTTCATCACGAGCCGCGGCTGCCCCTACCGGTGCTCGTACTGCCACGAGATCCACGGGAAGCGGTATCGCGGCATGAACCCCCAGCGGGTGGTCGACCAGATCGAGTGGCTCGTGAAGGAGCACGGCGTCGAGGAGCTGCTGGTCGTCGACGACATCTTCAACTTCGACCTGGAGCGGGCCAAGGAGGTCTGCCGCGGCATCATCGAGCGCCGGCTGGAGGTCCACCTGCAGTTCCCCAACGGCGTGCGCGGCGACCGGTTCGACGAGGAGCTCGTCGCGCTGATGCGCCGCGCGGGGACGCACTACTTCGCGATCGCGATCGAGACCGTCTCGGAGCGGTTCCAGAAGCTCACGCGCAAGAACCTCCGGATCGAGCCGGCGCGGCAGACGCTCCGCTGGGCGCGCACGCACGGCATCGAGGTGTGCGGCTTCTTCATGATCGGGTTCCCGGGCGAGACGCTCGATGAGGTCCGGGCGACCATCGACTTCGCCCTGAAGGAGCCGTTCGACACCGTCTTCTTCTCGCTCGTCGCGCCGTTCAAGGGGACCCGGCTGCGCACGGACATGATCCAGGGGCACTTCGGGGAGATGTCCAGCGAAGGGGCCGAGGCGCTCGAGCAGCTCTTCCCATCGGTGCACAACGCGGCGCTGCCGGCGGAGCTGCTCCTCCGGCTCCGGCGCCAGGCCTACTGGCGCTTCTACCGGCGGCCGCGGACGCTGGCGAACCTGGCCCTCCACATGACGAGCGCGACCGGCCTCAGGAAAGTCCTCCGCGCCGTGCGACGCCGCATCTTCGAGCCGGAGACCTCCAGCCTGAACTGAGAAGCGCGCCGGCGCGCCCGGAAGCGACGGGCCCGCCGGCGGACGCGGCCCGCCGTCATGAGGCCGGGCTCGATCCGGGGTTCAGCGCACGCCGATCGTCCCCGTGCCGTAGTTGGTCGTCGTCAGCCCCGCCGGGTTGCTTCCGGGACTGGCGTTCGCGACCTGCTGGTGGAACCGGAATCCGATGAGGAACGCAATGTTCGGGATCGGAAGCGCCCAGGTCGCGCTGCCGCCCGCGTTCACCAGCGGCCAGAGGACGTCGATGCTGACGTACAGCCTGCATCCGGTCAGGCCGAGGAAGTCGAGGAGGAGCGGCAGCGGGATGGAGCCCCAGACCGTGTCGGAGAAGCCGAGGACGCCGAACGTCGTGCCGGTCATGGAGAGGTTCGAGGCGGTGATCGAGAAGGTCTCGCCGAGGTACGGCAAGGATCCGCCCGTCGCCGCGATCGTCGGGAGACCGCCCTGGCCCGGGCAGCCCGAGCCGGCCGTCACGTAGCTCGCGGGGACTCCCTCGCCCCAGGTCCACGTATCGCTCCGCTGGCCGCCCTGGAAGCCGCCGAACAGGAGCACGCGGTGCAGCCGCGCGTCGTAGGCGAACCCGTACGCGTAGCGGCTGCCCGGGCTCGTCGCGGTCGCGCGCTGGGCCCAGTTGCCGCCATCCCACTCCCAGGTATCCGCGCCGGCGTTGAAGCCCGAGAACACGACCGAGCGGCCGCGGAGCGGGTCGTAGGCCATCTCATGGTCGATGCGGTTGGGAGGCGACGTCGCGGGCGCGAGCTGGCCCCAGGCCGCTCCGTCCCATTCCCAGGTGTCGTTGACGACGACGTTGCCCGCGAGGCGCCCGCCGAGGAGCACCGTGCGCTGCCGCGCCGCGTCGTGGGCCATCGCGTGATAGGCGCGCGGGCCGGGACCGATCATGGTGCGGAGCGACCACACGCTCCCGTTCCACTCCCAGGTGTCGCCGAGCTCGGGTCCGGCGTTGTAGTCGACGTGGCCGCCGAACAGCAGCACCACGCCGCGGCCGGCATCGAACACCATCTGATGGTTCGAGCGGCCCTGCGGTCCCGTCGTCGCGCGCCGGGTCCAGGAGACCCCGTCGTATTCCCACGTCTCGCCGACGCCGATGGAATTGTTGCGCGCGCCGCCGAACAGGACCACGACGCCCCGGGCGGAGTCGTACGCCATTGCGTGGCCGTTCAGGATGCCCGGGTTGGACGCCGGGAAGCGCTCGCTCCACGTGGCGCCGTCCCACTCCCAAGTGTCGGCGAGCGCGCCGGCTCCGAGCCGGAAGCCGCCATACATCACGGCGAACCCGCGCGCCTCGTCGTAGGCCATCGCGGTGCTGTTTCGCGCGCCCGGGACGGTCGTCGGCGAGAGCTGCGTCCATTGGGGCTGTGCCGCGGCGGGGACGCCGAGGAGGAGAGCGAGGCCGAGGGCGGGATGCATTCTCATGGTGTGGCTCCTGGAAAGAGGGCCCGCATCCTATCCTCCTCCTTTCCGGGAGGGGAAGGGCGCCGTCATGGAGAGCGACCGGGGTCCGGGGTCGGGCAGGATGACCACGGGTGGTCCAGGGCATCCACCGGGTACGGGTTCACTGAGGCGACCGTGAGCCTCTCGCGTCAAGTGGGAGCAGGTTCCCGGAGCCACGCGTGGACGAGGATCGGCGTCCTCTGAGCAGCAGTGCTCGCTGCCTCAGGGCTCTTTCACGGTGAGCTCTTCCGTCATCAGCCAATCGCCACGCTCCGGGTTGGAGTAGACGACCGTCAGCGTGATTTCGAGGGGGAAATGGAAGAAGCCGAAGATCGTTTCCTTCACGGGGACAAGCACCTCACAGGGGGTCCCGTTAACCGCAGCCGTTTGGAATGCGGTCTCAGGGATGTCCAAGTCGCCGACCCAGGTGTCTCCACTCTCGTCATCAACGACGATTTCGATGCGCGGCTGCTTGAAGGTCCCCGGGTCGCCGCTTTCGAGCACCGGATACAGCACGACCTTGATGGTGAGCGGGTTCCCCGTGGGTTCCCCCACCGAACCGATCCGGAGCGAAGGAGGGGGCGGCGAACCCCGGTTCCAGACGTCGAGAATCTTGAACCTCCCGGAACCACATCCCGCCAGGAGAAGGCAGGCACAGACCAGGGGTATGCCTCTCATGAACCTCATCCTCCCAGAAGCTCTCGCAGTCTCGCCTCACAACTCTTCCGAGTACAGTCCACGTCTTCTCGCTCTCCTTCGTATCTCCCCTGGTCCTCGGCTACGCGGATTGTCATGGGATCCAGGAGCCGTTGTCGTAGTCGGACGGCCTCCTCTCTGAACCGTTTCCGGTCTCCCGGATCTCCTGCGACCAGGGCGAGCATCGCCGTTGCAAGCGCCTCCGCTCCGTCCAGATCGTAGGTCAGCCTGGGACCGCGGCTACGCGCCAGCTCGACCCGACGCAAGATCTTCAGCGCCTTGTGTTCGACGTCAGACCATTCCTGTGGATCCCAGCAATCCTCGCTCTTCGGCAGCAATCTCCAGACGTAGGCTCGTTGCAGTTGGTGGTAGGCCTCGACGTCCTCGGGCGGGAGATGGTTCCGCCAGAGCGAGTCGGTGCCCTGCACGAGCGGCGAGACCCAGTCCCGGCCTGTCTGAAAGGCCGCCCACGGGGCGAGGGCGCCGGCATTCCGGAGTGTGTGGGGCACCCAGTCCTGATCCTCCGGGCGCCAGCGGGCGGCCGCGTCGAAATAGAATCGATAAGCTCTTGCCGGAATGGCCAGCACTCTCCGGAAGATCCAATCGAAGAGCCCGCGCTCGAAACGCCAGGCCTCCTCGGCCGACTGCACGGCGCGCTTCCATTGGTCCTGTTCGACGGGATTCTCCGGATCGGCGGCCAGCATTCCGGCGGCCGCCCGCCAGGCGGATGTCGCAGCCTTCTCCGGCAGCGACGGTCCTGCCGGGATCCTCTCGAAATCCCGTAGAGCCTCCCGATACGCCTTCCGGGCGAAAGACAAGAAGCCTTGGAGCGCCAGCGCCAGCCGGTGGTCCGGGTTGACTTCCAGGGCCTGCGCGAGCAGCGCATCGATTCGAAGCCGATCGGGAGCCTCTCCGAGTGCCTCGAGTGCCGGGCTCTCCCGGACCCTCTCCGCTCGGGAGATCAGGCGGAAGGCACGGAAGCACAGTTCCCCGATCGTGGGGTTCCGCGCCGGGAGGCTGGCAATCCGCCCCTCCGTCTGCTTGAGGCCCTCGACGTCCAGGGTTTCGAGAAACAACAACGCACGGAGGTCCAACAGGAGAGCATCCCCTTCCACAAGGTCGCGGTGCCGGTCCAGGGTCTCCAGTGCGGTCCGCCACTCCCGCCTCAAGTAGTCGAAGAAGGCGATCTGGAACACGGCATCCACGTCGCAACGGAGCCAGTGCCATCGCCGGGCGTCCACGGCCATGCTCCGATACTCGGTCTGGCTGGCATGCGGGGCGATCGTGAAGCCCAGGTTCTCGAGGATCCACCGGGTCCGCGCCTGATGTCGCTCGCCGAGCGCCTGACGCTGGAGCACGACCCCCAGGAGGAGCATGAGGGCCAACACGGCGCACGCGGCCACCGTGGTCCTCCGACGCGAGAGGAGCCGTGCCGCGCGCCGCCCGATTCCCGGGGGACGCGCCCCGACCGGTTCCCCGACGACGAAACGCTGGAGGTCGTCCGCCAGAGCCCTGGCTCCCGCGTAGCGCCGCGCGGGATTCCGCTCCATCGCCTTCTGGATGATCGCGTCCAACTCCCGCGGCACAGTCCGGTCCACGAGGCGGGGCGCCGGTGGAGGCTCCCGCAGGATCCGCGCGATCAAGGCTCCCGCCGTGGTTCCGCGGTAGGGCGGACGACCCGTCGCGAGCTCATAGAGCGTGGCGCCGAGACCATAGACGTCGGCGCGCGCGTCCAAGTCGAGCAGCGCATGCTGGAGCTGCTCGGGGGCCGCGTAGGGAACCGTCCCCAGCACCTGGGCCGGGCTCGTCAACGACTCCTCGCCGGCGAGCCGCGCCAACCCGAGGTCCGTCACCACCAGCCGGCCATCCTCGGTGGCCATCAGGTTGGACGGCTTGACGTCTCGGTGGATCACGCCCCGCTGGTGGAGGTGCTCGAGGCCCCGCGCTGCCTCCACGAAGAGCTTGGCCAGACGGACGAAGCAGGTCCGGTGGGGTTTCCGCGCTCGAGAGCCTCCCGCGGACCGGCCGCCGGCCTCCCGCAAGGCCCGGTCGAGATCGAGCTCGGTCAGGGCCCCCTTGAGTCGGTGCTTCCCGAGAGCCGCAGCCACCGCCCGGAGATCGCCTCCCTCCACGTATTCCATGGCGAACCAGTCCGTCCCTTCCGTCTTGCCCGACTGGAGGACACGGACGACGTTGGGGTGATCCGCTCGGGAAAGAGCTCGGACCTCGCGTTGAAACCTCTCCACCGCAACCGGGTCCCGGGAGAGCGCCGGGGGAAGGGACTTGACCGCGACGATCCGATCCAGACTCCGCTGCCGAGCGCGGTACACGGCCCCCATCCCTCCTTCGCCGATACGACCGAGCAGATCGAAGTCTCCGAGGCGCCGGGTCCCGGTGGGAGCCTCGGACAGGGCGGGCTCCTCGTCGTCCTTCCGGCTGCACTCCTCCAGCTGAGACCACTCACCGGAGGAGATCCGAGCCCATAGAACCTGGAAGAGCGCTTGCCGATGGGCCTCCAGGAGGTGAGGCTGGGAGGAGGTCTCCCCAGTGATGTAGTCCAGGTACTCCAGGCTCCCGTCGGTGCGGGAGCGATTGAGGAAGAGGACCGAGGCCTCGGGGGGCGCGGGATCGCAGATGACGAGGGGATGGAGGTCGAGGAAAGCACCGCCTGCGCGCAGGTAGAGATGACCGGGACACTCGCTCGCGGTGCAGGCTTGCGCGTCCGCGCGAAGCGCTTCGGGCCCGATCAGGTCCCAGAGATCCACCTCCCTCAAGCCGACCTGCGCCTCGCGGGCTTCCCCTGCGTACACCAGCACCGAGCGACCGAGAAGAGGGACACGATCGAGAAGCTCCACCGCCGCATCGAGAAGGCGGTCGCCCATCTCCGCGTAGAACGGCTCGCCGCGAATCGCGCCATGACCGAGGACCTGGTTGCGGTACGCCGGAAGGCGATCGAGCAGGTCGATCCCCCGGACCCGGACCCTTGCGAACGGTGCGATCCCTCTCACACGCTCCCCCATGGCCGACAGCAGGGCTGCAATCGCCGGGAGGTCCTCCCGCTCCTCGCGGAGCGCGGCGGCGACCCCGGACAGCTCCGGAAAGGGATGTGGCTCCAGTTGCGAGGTAGAGAGCGAGATCGTCCGCAGGAACTCCGCCCAGTGACCGAAAGAAGGGAGCGCGAGATGCGCCAACCTCCGATCCACGGCCTCCTGCCGGACCCGGGAGCCGAGGTAGATGGCCACCTGCGAGGCGGCGGCGAGTTTCACCGTCGCTTCCAGCAGGTACAAGGCGTTTCCGTGACGCTCCAGGCGGGACTTCGCGTTGTGCGCGCGACGGTAGAGACCCGCCAGCGGAAGAGGGAGCCGGTCTCTCAGTGACGTCCGAAAACCCGAGCCGCTCGATCCGGCCGTGGGCATCTCTGTTCACCTCCGTCGTCTTCCGCAGGAGTGTACCACGCGAGCCGGAAGGGATTACTCTCCCGGCCGTACCGGTCTTGGCACAGACCGACGCTTGCTGTTCGCCAGCAGGAACGCTGAAATGACCACCATGTGGCCGGCGCCGGTGACCGATGTGATCAGAGCCCAACAGAGAATCTCCTACACCGAGCTGGCGATCAGACTAGGCCATGGGCCCGAGCCGGCCGCGGCGTTCGAAGCGGTCAGTCTGCGCAAGCCGGATCTGGAGTCGGTCACGCCCTATGAGAATCCTCAGCTCATCCGCCTCTTGACCATCCTTCACTCCATCCAGAACAAGCACGTGGAACACGGCGGCGGGGCTCCTGCCTTCGCGTCTCTGCCATCGGGACAACCAAACGCAATGGTGATGATCGAGCCCCGCACTGGAACACCGATCATCTTCTTCGAGCGGGGTTTGTTTCAGTACATCTACGACTTTGCACGAGTGGTGGCCTGGAGTTTCCCGCCACTCACCAACGCACACTTCAAGAGCACCAGGATCCTCGCGTCGCTCCCCACACGCTCATGCCGGCCACGTAGAGGTGGCGATCGGGCCCCCAGGTGAGACCCACGGGGTTGAGCAGGCCGCCGCCCGAGGCGAACACGCCCAGGAAGTTGCCCCGTTCGTCGTAGCGGAGGACCTGATGGGTGAACCGGCTGGACACGAGGACGTCCTGGGCCGGGGCGGGGGACGAGGCCAGTCCGGCCCAGAGCAGCAACGGGATCGATCGGCGAAGGATCTACGACATGGTGTGCCTCCGTGCCTCTGCGCGCGGCTCACGGGAGCATCGACGATCTGGTGCGCGATCCAGGACAACACGGAGCCGCTCGGATGCCGACCAACGGCCCCTCGTAGAAGATCCGCGCCTCGGTGACGCTGTTCCTGAGGCCCGGGGACCACGGTTCCATCCGGCCGCGCAGATCAACTTGCCCCCGTTCCTCTCGTGCCGGGCGCGCCTCCTGGTCTCCAACGCCACGGCGACCGTCCAGGTGGACACCAACCAGGACGGCTCCTGGGACCTGGGGGGCACGACCGCTCTGAGCATGCTCCTCGCCGCCGGGGAGCATGGCTGCTCCTCCGCGTTCCTCCTTCCTCAGAGCCGAGGCCCCGGGATCGACGACTTCGCGATCTTCGACGCCGTCCTGACCTCGACCGGCACTCCCCAGGTGGGGACCACGCTTACTCTGAACTTGCAGGGGAACGTCCCGGGCACCCCCTACCAGGCTGCCGCGGCTTTCGCGGCCGCGCCGGGAATACCCGTGGACACGCGCAGCATCCCGCTCGCGCCCGATGCGCTCACGCTTCTCTCCCTTTCGCTCCCGTCCGTCTTCCAGGGCTTTTCCGGCTTCACCAACGGCATCGGCTCCGCCACCGCGCGGATCGCCCTCCCGGCCGTCCCGGAGCTCGTGGGGGTCGTGTTCTTCACCGCGCTCGTCACACTTTCAGGAGCCGCGCCCTCGGGGATCGCGAACATCTCCAACGACCATCGGATCGCCATCGTCCCGTAGAGTCCCCCCTACCGATCGGGCCCGGGATCGCCGACGATTCAGGGGACCCGAAAGGAAACCGACGTCGATGGAGCGAGCCGGGATCGTGCGCGTTCTCGAGGAGATGGCGGACCTCCTCGAGTTGTCCGAAGCGAACCCCTTCGAGGTGCGCGCCCATCGCAACGGCGCGCGGAGCCTCCTGGAATGGGAAGGCGACCTCGCGGCGGCCGGCCGCGACGGAACGCTCACGAAGATCCCCGGGATCGGAAAGGGGCTGGCCGCCGTGATCGCCGAGCTCCTCGAGCGCGGCAGCTCCACGGAGCATGGCCGGCTGCGAGCGGTCTTTCCCGTGGGCTTCGTCGAGCTCCTCGGCGTCTCCGGACTCGGTCCCAAGCGGTTGAGGGTGCTCCACCGGGAGATCGGCATCGACAACCTGGACAAGCTCGAAGAGGCGGCGCGCGCCGGGCGGATCCGGAGCCTCTCCGGCTTCGGAGAGAAGCTCGAGGCGGGCCTGATCCGCGGCGTCGAGCGGCTGCGCCGGCCTCCCCAGCGGGCGGCGCCCGAGCCGCCCGCCGTGGCGGCGCCGCTTCGCGAGCGGGAGCCGGGCCGGCTCCGGGCGGGCACGTCGGGCTACTCCTTCCCGGAATGGAAGGGGGTCTTCTACCCGGAGGACCTCTCCCCGGACCGATTCCTCCCGTACTACTCCGGCCGGTTCTCCACGGTCGAGATCAACAACACCTTCTATCGCTTCCCTTCGGCGGCGGTCTTCGAACAATGGGGCGGCCAGACGCCGGAGGACTTCGTGTTCGCGATCAAGGCCAACCAGCGGATCACCCACAGGGCGCGTCTGGCGGGTGTGGACGACCTGATCCGAGCCTTCGTCGAGCGCTGCCGCGTGCTCGGGCGGCGCCTCGGGCCCATCCTCTTCCAGCTTCCCCCCCAGTTCTCCCGCGACGACGACCGCCTGTCCGGCTTCTTGAGAGCGCTCCCGGGAGGGGGCTCCTACGCGATCGAGTTCCGGCACCCCAGTTGGCAGGACGAGACGGTCCATCGCCGGCTGGCAGACGCCGGCGTCGCGCTGGTGATCGCCGAGGACGAGGAGGGGACCACGCCGCGGGTGGCGACCGCGGGGTTCTGCTACCTCCGGTTGCGCAGGAGCGACTACAGCGCCGACAAGCTGGGCGCCTGGCGTTCCTGGATCGCGGCCCGGGCCGCGGAGGGACGCGAGATCTTCGCCTACTTCAAGCACGAGATGGCCCTCACTTCCCCGGAGCCGCTCGTGCGCGGCCTCGAGCAACGGGGCCCCCTGCGCGCGAACCCGCCGCGGCTTCCTCCCTCGGTGGCCGGATAGGGGAGCGCCTGCCGTTCCGGGTGTCTCCGACTCCGCCGGCCGTCCGTATACGATGGTGCAGCGTGTCCGACCTCTCCTGGCACGAGGGAGCCTGTCCCGTGCGCCATCCGATCGCCGCCTCTCTGCTCGCATCCTCCCTCCTGGTCTTCGCGCCCCGCACGGCCGGCCAGGCACCCGCCCCGGGCCTTCGCCTCTTCGGTCCCATGAACGGGAACGCGACCTGGCTCGTGGACGTGAACGGGAGCATCGTCCACACCTGGCCGAGCACGCTACCCCCGGGACTCGGCGTCCGTCTCCGGGACGACGGGTCGCTGCTCCGGACGATCCGCACCACCGGGGCTCCGGCCATCGGCGGCGCGGGGGGCGGCGTCCAGCGCCTGGCGTTGAACGGCACGGTGCTGTGGGACTTCCGCTACGACGGGAGCGCGCACTGGAGCCATCACGACGTCGAGACCCTGCCGAACGGGAACATCCTCCTGGTCGCGTGGGAGAACAAGACCGCCGCTCAGGCGGTGGAGGCCGGACGGAATCCGGCGCTCCTCCAGGGCGGGACGATGCGGGTGGACCACGTCATCGAAGTCCGGCCCACGGGCCCTGCGACGGGGGTCATCGTCTGGGAGTGGCACATCTTCGACCACCTGATCCAGGACTTCGATCCGACCAAGGCGAACTTCGGCCCGGTGGGGTCACACCCCGAGCTCGTGGACTTCAACTATCCGGCGACCGCAGCCGGAGCCATGGATTGGAACCACGTGAACTCCCTCCACTACGACCCGATCCACGACTGGATCGTGCTGAGCGCGCACCACCAGAACGAGATCTGGGTCATCGACCACGGCACGACGACCGCGGAAGCGGCGGGGCACTCGGGGGGCCGCTGGGGCAAGGGCGGCGATCTCCTCTACCGGTGGGGCAATCCGGCCGCCTACCGCCGCGGCAGCGCCTCCGCGCAACAGCTCTTCGGACAGCACAGCCCGGTGGTCCTCCCGCCCGGGCGACCGGGCGCGGGGAACTTCATGGTCTTCAACAACAACTACCCGGGAGGATCGAGGGTGTGGGAGTTCGTGCCTCCTCTCGACCCCTCGGGCAACTTCGTCCTCGCGCCGGGGGCCGCCTACGGGCCGAGCGGGCCGGTCTGGTCCTATTCCGCTCCCGGCTTCAACTCGATGAACATCTCGAGCTGCCGGCGGCTCCCCAACGGCAACACGCTCATCTGCAGCGGCGCGCAGGGACGTGTCTTCGAAGTGACCGCGGCGGGTCAGCAGGTCTGGTCCTACACCCTCGGCGCGAACGTCTTCCACGCCCACTACGTCGATCGCCTGCTCTGGGCGGACACGAGCGCGCTGACCGGCTCCACGGGTGGGACGGCGACCTTCGACCTGATCGCCGGGTCCCCGTCCGCCGGACGCGGCTACCTCGTCCTGGCTTCCGCCGCCGGAACGATCCCCGGGATCGACCTGAACGGCTTCGTCCTGCCCCTGAACCCCGACGATCTCCTGCTGTTCACGATCGCCACGGCCAATACGCCGCTCCTGACGCGGACCCTCGGCACGCTGAACTCCCTGGGTCGCGCCTCGGCCGCGCTGAACCTCCCCCCCATCCTGCTCGGGGCGCCGCTCCCGGTGCACTTCGCGAGCGCCGTCTTCGACGTCCCGACCTCGACCGTCACCGCGACCAGCGTCGCCGTCCCCCTGACGATCAACCCCTGAGGGTCCGGTCCTCCCCAGCCCGCCGCGCACCTGGCCGCAGCGTCGGCGCACTGGTGCGAGCACGCTGTGCGGGCCAATCGGCGGCAGAGAAGGGGTGGCGGGCGCTGGAGGTCGGTGGAGGGAACCGAACGCCGGACTCTGGATCACGTTCCCCTTGGTTCCGTCCAAACGTAAACGACCCGGAGCCGGACCGGCTTCAGGCTCCCGCTATGATTCGCGCGCCATGGCCCGCCCCCGCTTCTCCGCCCCCTACCGCTGCGCGCAGTGCCGCCTGCGGCGGAGCTTGTGCCTGTGCGCCGAGCTGCCGCGCCTTGCAACCCAGACCCGCGTCGTCGTCGTCCTCCACCCCCGCGAGTGGAGACCCGGCGCATGCGCCACCGCATCGCGGCCCTCCTGTCGCTCCCCTGCGTGCGCCTGCCCGGGAACGGCCCGCCCGTCTCCTACCTCCGCCGCGGCGGTGCGCCGGGCCGCCTGCCCACCCTCGCGGCCATCGCGCGCGCCGTCGGCATCCTCGAGTCGCCGGCCGTGGAAACCGCGCTGCTCGACGTGCTCGCCAGATTCGTCGACCGCACGCGCTGGACGCGCGGCGAGATTCCGGCCGGCGCCGTCCGTGGCGGCCTTCCGCCCGGCGTCGTCCAGCACGACCCGTGGTGCGGGACCCTCGCTGATCGATCCACCGGTGACAGAGAGCGGTCGCGGTGGGTGGTGGAAGAAACCGGACTCGCATCGCAACGGCGGCACTCTGTGGCGTGCCCCCCATCTTGGTTCGGTCCCTTCTGACTCTCATCGGAGGGAGCGCCCGCTCACCCTCGCCCTTGGAACGAGAATCCTGAGGCCGCGGTAGAGGTCGTCCAGCTATCATCCTCTCGTTGCGGCCCCGGTTCCTGATGCTCGGAGGGCAAACCATGCAGCGCACGCGTCGAGAGTTCCTCGCGGACGTCGGGAGAGGCATGCTGGTTGCCGGCGTCGGATCGTCGCTGGCCTCAGAGCTGGGTCTGGCGCCGGCTTGGGGGGCCGAGGTTCCGAAGGGCCTGAACTTCGGTCCGCTCGAGCCGCTGGTCCGGCTCATGCAGGAGACTCCGCCCGACAAGCTGCTCCCGACGATGGTGGAGAAACTGAGGTCGGGCACGGAGCTTCGCACGCTGGTGGCGGCGGCAGCGCTGGCCAACGCCCGCACGTTCGGTGGCCAGGATTACGTCGGCTTCCACTCGTTCATGGCCCTTGCGCCGGCCTATCGCATGGCCCAGGACCTCGCTCCGGAGCGTCGGCCTCTGCCCGTGCTGAAAGTGCTGTACCGGAACGCTGATCGGATCCAGGCTTTCGGTGGCCGCGGAAAGGAAGTGCTGCACGAGATCGATTCCCGAGATCTGCCCGCGGACAACGGCCCGGAGGTCTTGCGGCAAGCCACGCGCACGGGGGACTTCGACAAGGCTGAACGCACGTTTGCCGCCTTGATGAAGGGTCCGGCAGGCGAGGCCTTCAACCATCTTCAGTTCAGCGTGCAGGACGAAGTCGACGTGCACCGGGTCGTCCTCTCGTGGCGGGCCTGGGAATCGCTCGACTTCACGGGCCAGGAGCACGCTCATTCCCTCCTTCGCCAATCAGTTCGCTACTGCGTCAACTCGGAGCGGTCCCGTCTCGGGCGCGGCGCCCCGGAACCCGAGATCCGGGCCTTGCTGCCGAAGTTGCTCGATCAGTACCGGCTGCTGGACCGCTCCGAGTTCCCACGCGTGGCGGACGATGCCTGGATCGGGGGCATGGGGCGCACCATCGCCAATGCGAACCGGGCTCGCGCAGCCGACGCGGTCGCCGGAGCGTTGGCCGAGGGATTCAGGCCCGACGATGTCGCCGAGGCCACATGCCTGGCAGCGAACGAGCTGCTCCTGCGCGATTCGGGGATGCCGAAGGAAGGCGCCACCTCCGAGCGACCGCCCGGCAGCGTGCACGGGGCCTCGGTCGGGGTGCATGCCTCGGACTCGGCCAACGCCTGGCGCCACATTGCGCGTGTCAGCGGCCTGCGAAACACCATCGCCAGCGTGATCGTGGGCGCCTACCACACGGCCGGCCAGTCCGACCGATTGCACGAAAAGCCCTACCCCTGGCCCGAACATCTCGAGCAGGTCATGGCAAGGGAACCCGCCGCCCTTCTCGCGGAACTCGACGAGGCCGTTCACGAAAGGAACCAGGGTCGCGCTTCCGCCCTCGTGCAACGTTATGGCGAGGGGGGCCATCCCCACAGGGCAGTCCTGGACCGGCTCTTGAGGCATGGCGTCAGCCAGGATGGGGCTCTTCACGCCGAGAAGTACTACTGCACCGCGGCCGAGGAGTTCGCCGCCGCCCGCGCGGCCTTCCGCTGGCGGCACCTCGTCGCTCTAGCCCGCGTCACCGCCAGCGAATTCGGCCACCCTGCGCCGGGGTTCACGCAGGCGTGCGACCTGCTCAAGGTGTAGTCGCGACCTCGTGGGGGTAGTGTTCTTCACCGCGTTCATCACGCTTTCAGGAGCCGCGAGTATCTCCAACGCCTGTTGCATTCCCGAGCTGAGGAATGCCAACGGGGGTCCAGGTGCTGACCAGCCACCCGGACGGGGAGTACAACGTCGCGGTCGCCACTGGACGCGGCCTGGGATGCGGACGCCTTCGTCACCTCCCGGGCAACCCCGCGTTCATACACGTGATGGCGTCCGACTCCGCCCGCGGCCGTTCCATCGTCTCCGGCGGCAATGGAGGCTCCGGGACGGCTCGACCAGGCGCCTCGCGGTCACGCAGTGCTCCCCGGATCGTTGGGATTCGGCGCTCGTCTACGATTCGGCCCGACAGGAATCCGTCCTGTTCGGCGGTTTCCGGTCCTCCTTCTTCCTCAACGACACCTGGGAATTCGGCGCGCCTCCGCCGCCGACGCCGTGCACGACTCCGTGTTGCGTCATTGGCCGCGGCCACTGCGCAGGCAGCCTTCCCATCGTATGCGTGAGCCAGCCCGTGATCGGAACCAGCTTCTGCGTGAGCTGGCAGGCCAGTTTTCTGCTGTGCGTCGGCGCGCGACTGGATCCTCCGCTCCGCTTCATGGGTCCTCTCTGCAGTCATGGTTTCATCTACTCGCTGGCTAGCGGAGAACGGCAAGGACCGCAGCGTTCCAGCCGGCGGGACCGGGGTAAGGGGACCGTTCCGCGCTCGGGAAACGGGCGGCAAGGGTCGGATCCGGGGTGCCATCGGGGCGGAGACAGAGGATCGGTCGGTCAGCGACCGAGAGCAGGGTCTGGTCGTTGGCCGCGTCTCCGAGAGCCACCACGTATGGCCGCCTCCCTCCCTTCGCATAGAGCGAGAGCAGGCGTTGCACTGCGGGCCCCTTGCCCCCTGGAGCGCACAGGTGCAGGAAGCGGCCTCCCCGAGTCACCTGAAGCCCGCGTGCATCGGCGGCGTGCGCAAGCCGGGCCTCGTCGCTGGGGCCGCCTTCGATGAGGAATGGCTCGTCGTACTCCCGGTCCCTGGCCCTGGAGGCGGCCTCAAGCGGGAGCCCCGTGAGGCGCTGCACCTCGTCCAAGGAGAGTGATGAGAACCCGCGGACCCGTACTCCCGCTTCCTTGGCGATCTCCCCCAACGCACGGACCAGGAGCCGGCGGGGCAGGCCGAGCACGACCGCAAGGTACCGCGAAAGACCCTGGGTCCCCGGCGCCAGGTGCGGGTGCCCGGCCGGGATCAGGATCGCGCCGCCGTTCTCCACGATGAACGGGTTCCCCGGAGCCAGGGCGCGCGCGAGGGGTTCCATCTCGCGCCGCGTCTTGCTGCTGCAGAGTACGAGAGGAACCCTCCGGGTCCAGAGCGCCTGAAGAGCCTCCCGCGCCTCCTCGTAGAGATAGGTCTCGTGATCCAGGAGTGAGCCGTCGAGGTCTGAGACGACGATGAGCTCTGGATTAGGCGGCCCCACGGTCACGAGGATTCCCTTTCGACGGCAGCCTTCAGCCGGTTTCCCGCGTCCGTGAGTCCGGCCCAGACCCGGCCCCAGTTGGGCACGAGGGGTGGACCTAGGGGGTCGGCCAGGAACTCCACGATCGAAGTCTGGAGGGCCTGCAGGAAGGTGTAGACGTGGGCCTCCTCTTCATGGCGGTGATAAGCCAGGCGGTTGACCACCGAGACCGCGAAACTGTCGGCCACCGAATCCTCCGCCTCCCTCTGAACGCCGACAAGAGGCTTCGGAAGAGACCGTCCGAGGGGTTCACGCCGGCGGCGGCCAGCGTTCGGAGGAGGTGCTTGCACACGTCGCGCGCCATGCGGTTCAGACCCTGGCTCGGGTCCTCGGGAAAGACTGGTTGGTGCTTGTGGTCATAGCGTTCGGCCGGCTCCGCCTGGCAGATCCGGCGCGGCGTCCGGTGGCGTAGCGCCTCAAGGAGGGAGACGATCTCCAGCCCCCAGTCGCTCGGAAGTCGCATCCGCACGGCGAGGTCGCGCTGCACTGCAAACTCGCCCGACAGCGCGTAGCGGAACGACGACAGGTAGCTGATGTACGGGTTTTCTCCCATGAGGCGGACGAAAGCGGTCGGCAGGGGCGTCAAGAGCAGGAGGGTGACCCGCCCGTGGAGGCGGTCGGAGACTCGCGCGTAGTAGCCCTTCACGAAGTGGAAGTCGACGGTCGGATCGACCGCGGGCAGCACCAGCCGGGCGAGCATCTCGCGATGGTAGTTCACCACGTCGGCGTCCTGGAAGGCCATGTATTCCACGTGATCGCTCGCAGACAGGTATCCAATGGCCAGCCAGTCACGCACGGCCCTTGCCCTGCACTCCCACATGGAGCCCGACCTCCTTCCGTTGGGCCGGGAACCCCTGGACCGCGGGCGACTCGCTCCAGATGATCACGTGCCGGTTCGGATGACGGGCGAAGAAGTGACGGGCCCGTTCGAAGTCCTCGGGGGTGGCGCGGTTCAGGGAAACGACAAGTTTCGTCGCCGGCTTCGACGCGCTCTGGCTCGCCCGCGGTCCCTCCACCGGCGGCGCCGCTCTCCTCCCGGCGATCCTGGTCTCGGGCCTCCTCCTGCCCGCGGTCGGTGGGCAGACCGTTTACGGGCAGGAGGCTTGCTCCGGGCCCTCGATCGGGTCGCCCACCGCCTGCCCCTGCCGGGCTCTTCGGCCACCCGCCTCGCCGCCGTGATGGCAGACGCCGCTCCCGTCGCCTCCTGGGCGCCGGGATGCTCGTGCTCTCGCTGCCCTGCTACCACCTCCACGCGACCGTGCACGTCCACTCCTACGACCAGATCCACGGTGCTCTCGTGTTCCTCGTCGCGGCGCTGGCACGCTGGGAGCAGGGTTCCTGGGCCTGGGGAGTCGCGGGCCCGGTCTCCGGTTCCTGATCTCCTCGACATTCCTCGGCCTTGCCGGAACGACATTGGTGCTCGCCGCTCCGAGCAGACGCGCTGGATGATCCGGGAACACGCCCCGGTGGCGGGACGCATCGTCCGCGTGGCCGACCGGCTGTTCCGCCGAGCAGGTCCTTCGGCCTCGAGCGGTCTGCGCCCCCTCCTCGTGCCTGGTCCCGATCCGGAGTCGTCGGAGCGGCGCTTGATCCTCGATGGCTGCCATCCCGCCCGGAGCAAGGCGGGGGTTCTGCTGATCACGGTGGACGGCCTCCGGCCCGATCGCATGGGGCTCTACGGCGACTGGCGGGGCGCCACGCCCTGCCCCGATGCACTCGGCCGGGAGGGGTTGCATTTCCCCGAGACCCGGGCGCAATACAGCGGCACGCGGTTCTTGATGGCCTCGCTCTTCCGCTCGCGGTACCCGGCCTGTACCCCGGAGTACCGTCTCAGCTTCCACGTGGGCCAGGAGACCGGAGGACCCCCCCTCTTCGCCGAGCGGCTCCGGAGTGAGGGTTTCACCACCGCCGCCTTCGTTCCCCTCGACGAGAACGATCTGTCCAACCCGGAGCGGTTCGGCTTCCTGCGCGTCGGAATGGACCAGGTGCAGAACCTCCACCACGGCTCCGATCAGGGTACGTCCGGGCCCGTGGCCGCGGCGGCCCTTCAGTTCCTGCGGGGGCGGGGGCCCGAGCGGGCCTTCGCGTGGGTCCGTTTCAACGAGGCCCACGTCCCCTACCAGGTTGTGCGGCTTCCCCCGCGGCACGGGCGCCGAGGGACGCTACCTCTCCGAGGTGGCAGCGGTGGATGCGGCCGCCGGCACGCTCCTCGACGGACTACGGGACGCGGGATACCTGGACCGCCTGATCGTCCTCGTCCCCTCGGACCACGGGGAGGAGTTCGGAGAGCACGGCGGCCAGTATCACCTGACCACCACCTACGAGGAGCAGACCCGCTTTCCCACTGCTCTTCCGGGTGCCCGGTTTCCCCTCCGGCGCCGCCCGCTCCGCCGTAGCCGCCCTGGTGGACATCGTGCCCACGCTCCTCGAGCTCCTCGATCGGCCGCCGGAACCGGACTGCCCTGGGCGCTCGCTGGTGCCGCAGCTCCTGCACCCATCGCGGCCGCTCGATCGTCCCGTGTTCGCGCGGGTCGATCCCTTCGGGACCACCGCGAATCGCCTCCGTGCCGTGGTCTTCCGCGGTTGGAAGCTGATCCGGGACCTCAACGCGGGTACGCACGAGGTCTACGACCTGAGATGGGACCCGCGTGAGCTCAAGAACCTCGCCGGCGAAGGCGGCCCCGAGGAAACCGAGCTCACCCGGCTCCTCGGCACGGTCCTGGAACTCGAGTGCATCTCGCCTTCCCGTGACCAGGAGGAGGAGCTGGACCGGCTGGCCCGCGCCTACGGAGAACCATCCCGGCCGGAGCGCCGACGCGCGCTGGAGCGGGCCGAGCAGACCGAGGGGCCGGCAGCCCGGCGCCTGTTCCGCTCGGCTCTTCGGTGGGGCGGAAGCCCCGAGATACTGCGCGCCGCGGAGTGGCTGCTCGAGCGCCACGATCCCGAAGCGGGTTCGCTTCTCCTGGAACAGTTGGACGCGCCCGAGAGTCCCCGGCGCGCGGCCGCGGCCCTGGCCCTGGGTCATGGAATCTCGACAAGATCGCCGCGCATCGCCTCACCTGCGATGAGGTGGAGCACGCGTTCGAACGCCGACTTGGGCCGCACCAGGAAAGAAGGGATGGTTCCTACGAGACGATCGGGGCGACGCCCTCCGGTCGCGTCATCCTGATCGTCTGGCGGTACGAGGAGGAGGAATCCGATGCCCTGGGGGAAACCGGCACCGCCGAGGTCGTCTTCGTGATCACGGCATTCTGAGGCAATGACCGAGCCATGAACCGACGAAAGAAGGAGACGCCACCTCGTTCCGGCATGAGGTGGAGCGACAAACACCAGATCTGGGTTGATGTGGATACCCGGACACCGGAAAGAACCCGCAAGGACGAGAAGATCCTCAGCGACCTCGAGGCTGACCGCGAGAGGATTGACCAGGTCCTGCGCAGCGCCCGAACGGCTGGCAAGCCGTCTGCTTGCGAGCGCGGTCGGGGTGGCCCTGCACGTGCGACAACCGGTTTGAGCTCGCGGAGCCGGATGGCGCGCTGTTCGTGGCGCACGATCCAGGAACTCGTTGACGATGCCGAAGCGCCGACTACTTCCGCCCGATGACGGTCGACTACCAAGGCTCGATGATCCTGTTGAATAGGGGGTAACAACCAAGACCGGCCGTTACAGGCGAGCGAGTGCGCGATAGAGACGGTTTCGAGAGGGCGGAGCGGGGTGTGGTGGAGGGAACCGCGCTGGTATCGAAACGGCGGGTCAGGCGAACGGGTTCAGCACCCTGACGCCGGTTGTCCGGAAGTCCGCTACGTTGCGCGTGACGACGGTCAACCCGTGCACGAGTGCCGTGGCGGCGATCAGACTGTCCTTGATGGCGACGGAGCGGCCCGACCTTCGAAGGTCGGCCAGCAGGCGGGCCCAGCGAAGGCCGGTCACGCCGTCCCAATGGAGGCAGAGGACGCGTGCGACCCCCTCATCGAACCACCGTTCCAATCGCTGCCGGCGTTGACCCCGGGACAGAAGGTGGATTCCGAACCTGATCTTTCCGAGGATGATGGGATCGACGGCGATCTCGCTCTCGTTCACCCTCAGCCAGTCGATGGCCTGCGAATCCGGCGTCGGTTTGGTCGGCTCGCTGAGCACGTTGGCATCGACGAGGTAGATCACAGCGAGTCCGTAGACTCGGAAGAGACGGGGACGAAGAAGCCCTTCACCGGGCAGGCCAGAAGCCAGTCCACGAGGCCTTCGTTCGGCGGCCGGCGACATCGCACGAGCCGGTATTCGCCGCGGTCGATCCTTTCGACGTCGAACTCCTGTCCAGCCGTGATCCCGTCCCGCTTCCGCAGCTCGGCGGGGAGCACGATCTGACCCTTGGTGGAAACGGTGGTCTTCATGCTGTGTAAGATACGATCTTACACAGCAGGATGCAACCGCGCGGTACGCCCCCTCCGCCGAATCTCGGCCGGTCCTCGGGCTTGAGGCCCGTGAACTCGAGAATCCCTTGAGACTCGCTGACCTAGATCAGTCCAATCGCTCCGAGGGGGTATTCGCTTCGCTCCAGTTGAGCCCATATATGGGGTTGATGGATGACGAAGGACGCGGCCGACCCCGAGCGGGAGTCGACTACCCGACAAGTCGAGTCGAGTTCGACGAGGCCTTCCCCAACGAGACGGCATGCCTGAAGTACCTGGAGGGGCTTCGCTGGCCGGGAGGATTCATCTGTCCACGGTGTCGGAGACGAGCTCCTGCACCCTGGCGGAGTGCACGGAGATGTTTGGTCTGCTCGGGATGCGGCCACCAAGCCAGCGTGACCGCAGGCACCGTCTTCGCGGGCACCCGCAAGCCGCTTCGGCACTGGTTCCTGGCCGTGTGGGAGGTCACGAGCCAGAAGTACGGAGCCAGCGCATTGGGACTTCAGAGAGTCCTGGGTCTTGGGAGCTACGAGACTGCCTGGGCCTGGCTCCACAAGCTTCGCCGAGCGATGGTCCGCCCGGAACGCGATCGATTGAAGGGGGACGTCGAGGTCGACGAGACCTACGTGGGCGGCAAGGAAACGGCCGTATCCGGCCAGGAGACCCTGACCAAGGCGATCGTGGTGATCGCCGTGGAACTGAACCGGGGGAAGATCGCTCGAATCCGGCTCCGACACATCCCGGATGCTTCGGGCGCGAGTCTCGTGCCCTTCCTGAAGGACGTCGTCGAACCGGGAAGTACCATCCACAGCGACGAGTGGAGTGGATACGCGACCGTCTACAAGGTGGGCTTCCGACACGAGGTCGAAGTCCTGTCCGAATCCGCCGACCCGGCCCACGTGGTGATGCCCCACGTTCACCGGGTCGCCTCTCTCTTAAAGCGGTCCTTCAGGGATTTCCGTGGGTCGCCGGGTAGAGATCGAGGCCTCCGCAGTGGAAGTAGATCGCCGTCTTGAAGTGCTCGCGGTTGCGGAATCCGCAGGCCATCTGCTTGATCGTCTGGATCTTCGAGTTCAGCCCCTCACTCACCGCATTTGTGATCCTGTGGCCGAAGTAGGTCAGGATGTTCGTGAAGTGGTTCTGGATCATCCGCGCCACCCGGATCACCGGGGCCAATCGCGAATGCGTCGCCCAGAAGTTCCAGCTCTTCCAGTGCTTCACGGCCCAGGTGCGGCTCACGTAGCCCCACAACCGCCGTAGGTTCTCCTTGATCGCCCAGGCCCGACCCGTGGCCAG
>Ga0187892_10003094_pt1 | contig 31236 bp, 27 predicted proteins | sample MA1701073metaG_FD_139345 | JGI IMG/M metagenome (GOLD analysis project Ga0187892, IMG submission 139345) | Bio-ooze microbial communities from a basaltic lava cave in the Kipuka Kanohina Cave System on the Island of Hawaii, USA - MA170107-3 metaG ...
TCCTCGCGGCTCGGCCACTCAACGTATCGTCAAGATACGCCTTGCGGCCTCGCCGCTGCGATTGCCCGGCCTGACGGCATCTGCGCGGTCTCGCGACGGACCTTCATGAATAATCCGGGTTAAGCGGCAGGTCTGATTGCGGAAACTCCCTTGTGCATGCCCTTGTCGTCATCCTCGCAGGTCAGGATGACCTTGTCGCCTGACTTGACTGCCGTCAGGCTTCCAGCAGCTTCCGCGAGAACCGGTGCCGTGGATTCCTTCCCCTTGTCGTCCTTGAAGGTGATCGTCTTCGCCTTCGCGTCCGCCGAGACGACCGTGACGGTCATCTCATGAGTCTTCTTGTCCGCGGCACTCACCGCCGGGATGGCGATCATCCCGATCAGTGCGAGAATGCCAAGTACCGAAGCGGCCTTCCTCATATGCAGGACCCTCCTTTCACGAGTGTCCAGCGGGGTTGCCCGAACCATAGATGACCGGGCCGGAGTTGTCCAACCTCAGGGAGCGGCGAGCATCTCCCTGATGTAATCGGCGCGTGGATGGGCGGGGTTGGCGCGCAGGCAGGCCCTCATGTGGTCCTTCATCCGGTCGCGCTCGCCCAGATCGCGGTGGACGAGCGCCTGTCCAAAGTGGGCGTCGGCAAGCGACAATGACCGGGCCGGATCGCGCAGCCGGTCCGCGGCCACCTGCGCCTGCAGCGCCCGGCGCAGCGCCTCGGCCAGCCTGCCTTCCTTGTGCAGCGCCTCGGCTTCGTGCAGCAGCCGGGCGACGCGCCCCTCGGCATCCTCATGCCGGCGCGCCGGTGTGGGTGGATCCAGCTCGTCGGCACGGCGCCTCAGTGCGGCGGCTTCGGTCCCTTTCCGGCGTGCCTCGAGGATGTCAGCCTGCGTGCGCAGAGCCTGAGCAAGAATCGCCGGCAGCGAGACGGGTGCCTCCGGGTCGCTGCCGAAGCGGGCGTGGAGAGGCTCGAGCAGCTCCACGCCGCGTGCGGCTTCCTCGGCCGCATCGTCCAGCCGCCCGGCGCGCCGCAGCAGCTCAGCCAGCTGGGCATGACTCTGACCGATGTGCAGCGGGTCGTCCTCCAGGTCCGGGATGACGAACAGGATCCCCACGAGGATCGCGATGGCTGCCAGCATGACGCGCCGCCACCGCATGGCCGCGATCTCCTGCGCGGTGGCCACCAGGCCCGCCCCGGCGAAGACCAGCAGAAGGGCCGCGGCCGGAAGGCGGAAGCGGGCGAAGACGAAGAACACGAGCACGGAGAGGCTGTAGGCGTCCAGCGCCAGGTAGAGGGGGATCAGGTCGCGCCATCGCCTCAGCGTGAGCACGAACCCCGCAGCGGCCAGCGGCACCAGCCAGGCGAAGGTGACCAGCGGGAGGCGCAGCAGCGGCAGCAGCTTCCTGTGATGGGCGTAGTTCTGGTTGTCCGGGAGCTCGTAGTGGTTCAGGAAGAGGAGGAGCTTGCGCCACTCCAGCGCCAGCCACGAGAGCGGGTTGTCCTCGATCCACTCGAGTCCCTGCTGGAGCCAGTACGACGACGACGCGGCGCGCGTGATGCTGCCCGCGGGAAGGCCCAGGCGGCGGGCGGCCTCGATCCTGAAGTCCTCGTGCTCCACGCCGCTCTGGGGCCGCACGAAGGGAGGCGGGGAGTACCGGCCGTCCGCGCCGGCGTTGTTGCCGATGTAGAAGACCTCTCCGCCCCCGGTGGTCAGGGGAATGAGCTCTCCCGCGACGAAGTAATGCCGCGCCGCCACCGGGGCGAGCGACAGGGCCACGCCAAACGAGAACGCAACGAGCCGGCTCAGCGCGTCCCGCGGTGCCGACGGCCCGTCGTCGCGCGGCCGGACCCAGGGATCGATGAGCAGATACATCCCAATGACGGGCGCCACCAGGATCATGTTGTCGCGCACCAGCGCGCCGAGCCCCAGCATCAGGCCGGCGCTCCAGAGCATCCCTCCCTGCCTGAGATCCGACTCCAGCAGGTGCAGCGTGAAGACGCAGAAGAAGAAGACGGCGAGCGACTCCTTCATGATCATCCCGTCGTAGAAGAGAAACGGACCGTAGAAGGAAGCCATCAATCCGGCCGCCAGCGCGGCGCCCCGTCCGAAGGCGTGGCGCGTGATGCGGAAGATGTAGGCGCACGAGGCGGCGCCGATAACCGCCTGGACGAGACGCGGCACCATCAGCCCGGTGCCGAAGAGCTTGAAGATCAGCCCGAGCAGGTAGGCGTAAAGAGGCGACTGCTCGAACGGCTCGGTGCCGATCCACTCTCCCTGGGAGATCCGGATCGCCCAGTCGCGGTAGTAGCCCAGATCGACGGGCAGATCGTCCCACAGGACCGAGGCGTGGAGCTGCTTGATGTACGCAAAGCGCATCAGCAGCGCCGCGCCGAAGATGGTCCAGGCCGAGATGGGACTGCGCTTCATTGGATCCCCAGCTGCGCGCGGATCCACGCCGCGCGCGGGTGGGCCGGGTTGGCCGCAAGACATATGCGCAGCTGCTCGCGCATGGCGGCCGGGTCGCCCAGATCGCGGTGAACCAGCGCCAGCCCGTAGTGCGCGTCGGCGCGCTCCGCGGCCGAAGCGGGGATCGTTTCAGCGAGCGCCGCCTGCACCGTCCTGAGGGCGGCCTGCGGATCTCCCGCGCGGTGCTGGGCCTCCGCGAGGTGCAGCCGCATGCTGAAACTGTCCGGCGCGGCCTCCACGGCTGCCTGAAGCGCCCGCGCCGCGCCGGCGAAGTCGGATCGCGCCATGAGGGCGGCGCCGAGCCGATCTGCCGCGTCACGACGCGTGTCGGCGTCGGGCGCATCCAGCGCGGCGCGCAGATGCTCGATCCGTTCCTCCTGGGTGCCGGCGTTCGGGTCCATCTCGATGGCCAGGGCGATCCCGAAATGCCCGGCGGCGATCACCCGATCGTGCTGGCGTCCTGATGTGTCGCCAGGATAGCCGCGCAGCATCCCCAGGGCGGCGTCGAAGTCCTCCCGGGCGCGCCCCGCCTGGCCGGCGTAGAGGCGCATCTCCCCCAGGATCCCGCGGTTCTGGGCCTCGAAGGCCAGGTTGTTGCCGGGGTCGCGGTTCATCGCGGCTGCCAGAAGCGCCAGCAGCGGCAGGCACCAGGCCAGCGATCGCCAGCGCCGCGCGCCCAAGGTTGCCGCCAGCCACGATGCGGCGTGACCGCCAAAGAGAATCAGAAGGGGGATCATCGGCATCCTGTAGCGGTCCTGGGTGAAGAACAGCAGCGCCGACAGGACGAAGGCGCTCACCGTGGCGTAGAGGGGGAGCAGGTCGCGCCAGCGGGGCAGGGCCAGCAGCATCCCGAGGACGCCGAACGGAGCCACCCAGCCGAACCGCAGCAGCGGGAGCTGCAGCAGCGGCACGAACTCGGCGACCAGGTAGTACGAGTAGTTGTCCGGGCGCTCGAAGCTGTTGAAGAAGGTCGCCAGCTTGTCGGCGAGCAGACTGACGTAGGCACGCGGATGGTCCGTGATGAACCGCACTCCCTCGCGCCACCAGAAGGCGTCCGATTCCTTCCGGGTCACGGGCCGGCCGAGACGGCGTGCCGCTTCGGCCCGGAAGTCCTCGTGCTCGAAGAAGGGATCGGGACGCACGAAATGGGGGATGCGGTAACGGCCTGAAGCGTTCTCGTTGTTGCCCGTGTAGAACACCTCGCCGCCTCCCGATGTGATCAGCACGAAATCGCCCGAGACGGCGGCGTTGCGGATCGTCGCCGGCGCGATCACGCAAGCCCACGCCGCCACCAGGATCGCGGCATGCCGCAGCCGCGTCCCGCGAGGCGAGCGCACCGCGATCCAGGCGAGCATGACGGGCAGGATGACGTTGAGATTCTCCTGGGTCAGCGCCGTGGCGCCCATCAGGGCGCCCGCGATCGCGATCCACACGGTGCGCGAGCCCCCCGATCGCCACAGCGCGGCGGCGGTGACCGTGGCGAGGCAGACGGTGAGCGATGTCTTCATGATCTGCAGGTCATGAAAGATGAGCGGTCCGTACAGCGCGGCGCCCGCGCCCGCGACGAGCCCCGCGGCGTTGCCGAAGACGCGGCATCCCAGCAGCGCGACCAGGGCGCAGATGCCCGACCCGGCCGCGCATTGAATCAGGCGCGGGACCCAGAGCCCGGTGCCGCACAGGGCGTACACGCCGCCCAGCAGCCAGGCGTACAGAGGCGTCATCTCGTACGTGCCGGAGCCGATCAGCTCGCCGCCGCTGATCCGCACAGCCCACTCGTGATAGTAGAGGGGGTCGAGGCGCAGGTAATCCCAGACGCCCGACGTGTGGAGCTGCTGGAGCGCGAGGAGCCGCAGCGCCAGCGCGCCGCAGAATGTGCCGCCCACGATCGCGCGGACGCTCATACGGTGCCGATGCTAACACAAGCCCTCCGGGTCGACGCCCGGGCCCGGACTATTGCCCGGGCTGGAGCCACGGATCTATAGTGGACCCTGTCTGGAGCCGACCAAATGAAGCACAAGACAACAGCGGTGCTGGTCGCGGATCGAATGACCAGGAAGGTCGTCACGCTGCCGGGCAGCGCGACGCTGCGGGAAGCGATCACGAGCATGAGGAGGCTTGGCATCCGTCAGATCCCGATCGTGGATGGCGAGCGCCTGGTGGGGATCGTGACGGATCGCGATCTCAAGCACGCCACGCCGTCGATGCTGTCCGGTATCGGGCAGGAAGAGTTCGACAGGATCCTGGACTCGACGCACGTTGCGCAGATCATGACGCGCAACCCTCTCCCGGTCACGCCGGCGACCAGCCTGGGCGATGCCGCCAAGATCCTCGCGGATCGAAAATTCGGCGCCCTGCCGGTCGTGGAGGGCGGACGTCTCGTGGGGATCATCACGACGAGCGATCTGCTCCGCGCCCTGCACGCGATGTCGGGTGAGTAGCCCGGGCGGCGCGCTCCCCGGGTCTCCCCTGCCGGCAGCTTCCGAGGTCCCGTCGCCGGCTCCGTTCAAGCGCGGCCAGGTGCACGACGTCCGGATCGACGATCTGGCCTTCGGCGGCAAGGGCGTGGGCCGGCTGGATCGCTTCGTGGTGCTCGTGGACGGCGGGGTTCCCGGGGATCTGGTGCGCGCCCGGTTCGACAAGGTGAAGGGGCGCCACGCCGAGGGGCGCGTCGTCGAGCTGCTGGAGCCCTCGCCTGCGCGCGTCCCCGCGCCCTGCATCCACTTCGGCGTGTGCGGCGGCTGCCGCTGGCAGAGCATCCCGTACGAGCTGCAGCTCGACTTCAAGCGCCGGCAGGTCATCGAGGCGCTGCGCCGCATCGGAGGGATCGAGGAGCCGCCCGTCGAGCCGGCGCTGGCCTCTCCCGATGTCTTCTTCTACCGCAACAAGATGGAGTACTCGTTCGGGCGCGACGCAGACGGAGCGCTCACGCTGGGGCTGCACCCGGCCGCCAGCTTCCGCGAGGTCTTCGATCTGGTGCGGTGCCATCTCCAGTCCGATGGCTCCAACGGGATCGTGGCCTCCGTGCGCGAAGCCTGCCGCCGCGCCGGCCTGCCTCCCTACGATGTCCAGGCGCACACGGGATTCCTGCGCTACCTGACGATCCGGGAAGGCAAGCGCACGGGACAGGTGATGGTGAATCTGGTCACCGGCGACGGCGGCCCGCACGAGGCCGCCTGGGCGGAGCTGACGCGGCGGGTGGCGGCCGATGTCTGCGCGGCGCACCCCGCGATCACCTCCTTCCTGCGCAGCATCAACGCCACCCGCTCCACGGTGGCCTTCGGCCAGCGCGAGCAGGTGCTGCACGGCCAGGCGTTCATCCGGGAGACGATCCGCGGCCGCACCTTCGAGATCACCGCCAACTCGTTCTTCCAGACGAACACGCTGCAGGCCGAAAGGCTCTTCGGCACCGTGCTGGAGATGGCCGGCCTGACGCCCGAGGATCGCGTCCTGGATCTCTACTCGGGCACCGGGGCGATCTCGCTGCTGGCGGCTTCGATCGCATCCGAAGTGCGGGGTGTCGAGTCCCTGGCCGAGTCGGTGCGCGGCGCCGAGCGCAACGCCGCGCTCAACGAGGTACGCAATGTCTGGTTCATCTGCGCGGAGGCGGGCAAAGCGCTGCAGGCCCTCGCGGCGGATCGGAACATGCCCACCGTCATCATCGCCAATCCACCGCGCGCCGGCCTGAACAACTCGGTGATCCACCGCATGATCCGGCTCAGGCCGCGCCGCATCATCTATGTGTCGTGCAATCCCACCACGCTGGCCAGGGACCTCAAGGAGCTGTGCGGGCGCGACTACCGGCTCGAATCGGTCAAGCCGGTGGACATGTTCCCGCACACCTTCCACATCGAGTGCGTGGCGCGCATTTCGTTGACCGGGCCGGAGGCCTGTGGTTAGATCGCGCCCATCATGCCCAACAGCAGCGGGACGTGGAAGACGGGCGAGCGGGCCCAGGTGACCGGCGCCTACGAGTGTCTCAACTGCCAGTCCCTGGGCAATCAGACGCGAGTCCAGGTCGCATCCGGCGCCATCCTTCCTTACTGCACCGTCTGCAATCTCAAGGACAACACCTACAAGCTGGTCAAGGGAAGGTAATGGGCGGGCAGGCTTCCCGCCGGCTGGTCTTCGTGCTGGCCGGCGGCGGCGCGCTCGCGCTGGTGCTGCTCTACCTGGTCTTCGGCCGCGGGACAGGACGCTTCAGCGGCCCCACCGGCGATGCGAGCATCCTGCTCATCACATGCGATGCGCTGCGCGCGGACCACGTCGGCGCCTATGGCGCCCGCGAGTCCGTTACCCCGGTGCTCGACACGCTGGCGGATGAAGGGGTGCTGTTCGAGGCCGCCTTCACTCCCGCGGTGGCGACGCAGCCGGCGCATGCCTCGATCCTGACGGGGACGTATCCGGCCTCCCACGGCGTGCGCGCCGACTTCGCCACGCCGCTTCCGGCCGGAGCGCTGACTCTCGCCGAGGTAATGCGCTCGCGCGGCGTGAAGACGGGCGCCGTGGTGAGCTCCTTCCTGCTGGACAGCAGATTTGGTATGGACCAGGGGTTCGAGTGGTATGACGATGCGCTGCCGGCGCAGCGGCCCGAAGATTCCTGGGAAGCAGAGCGGCAGGCAGGCGCCGTCACGGAGGCGGCCCTGCGCTTCCTGCGCCAGGCCGGACAGGCCCGCTTCTTCCTCTGGGTTCATTACGCGGATCCCGGCCGCCCCTGGCGCGCGCCGGAATCCTGGGCCATGCAGCACGCACAACGCCCCTATGACGCCGAGGTCGCCTACATGGACGCCGAGATCGGCCGTCTGTTCGCGGGGCTCCGGCACATGGGGCTGAGGGAGCGCACGCTGATCGCGCTGGCGGGAGATCACGGTGAAGGGCTCGGCGATCACGGCGAGTCGTCGCACGGTGTTCTCCTCAACGAGGAAACCACCCGCGTGCCGCTGATCATCTCATTCCCTCCGCACATCCCCTCCGGGCGCCGGGTGGGGGCGCTGGCCGGCACGGTCGATCTGATGCCCACCCTGCTCGATCTCATCCGGATCAACCCCGCCGATGCGGCAGCTCCGGTGCAGGGAAGCAGCCTCTGGCCGCTGATCGCCGACACGAAGAACCGCCTGCCCGGCAGACCCGTCTTCAGTGAAGCGATGACGCCGCTCGTGATGTACGGCTGGAGTCCGCTCGTGTCGCTGCGCGACGCGGATCACCGCTTCGTTGAAGGACCCCGCCCCGAGCTGTACGACGTGCGCGCCGATCCGGCGGAGAAGAACAACCTCGCTCCCGCGCGCGCGGAACTCGTGGCCGCATACCGCGCCCGGCTCGCCGAGGCGGGGGCCCCGGTGGCGGCAGGCGGCGCTCTGCCTCCTGATCCCGGAATCGACCCGAAAGAACGGCTCTCCGAGCTGGCGGCGATCGAGCGCGTGGCGGATCTCTACGACGCAGGCCAGTACGAGCCGGCCGTGCTGCTCAGCCGCGAGATCCTGGGCGTGAATCCTGAGCTGGCGCCGGTGCGCTCCCGGCTGGCCGGCGCGCTGGCCAGGATGCAGCGGTATGACGAAGCCATCCAGGAGCTGCGCGTCATCCTGGAGCGCTCGCCGGGTGACACCTTGACCATGAGCCGCATCGGATGGTGCCTGTACAACCAGCGGCGGTTCGACGAGGCCGCGGCGCAGCTCCAGCAGGTGATGGAGCGCTCGCCCGATGATGCCATCGCCGCCACCAGCCTGGGAGATATCGCCTTCGTGAAGGGGGACCAGCAGGCGGCCGGCAGGCAGTACATCGCCGCGCTGAAGCTGGAGCCCAACTACGTGCCGGCCATCATGGCGATGGGGCAGGTCTTCGAGAGCAGGAACGATCACGAGAAGGCGGCCGCATTCTACGTGCATGCAGCCGAGGTGGATCCGGCGAATCTGCAGGCGTGGCTCAACCTGGGCTGGGTCAGGCTGCAGATGGGCAAGCCCGAGGAGGCGGTCGAGGCGCTCAGCGCGGCGGTCGAGTTCCATCCAGACGCTCCTGAGCTGCAGCTCGCGCTGGGCGATCTCAACCTCGAGCTGGGAAGACTCGAGGAGTCCGCGGCCGCATACTCCAACGCAAGCGCGGCTGCGCCTACCAGGGCGTCGGCTCACCATGGTCTGGGCATGATCGCGCTGAAGCGGGGGGATGCGAGACTCGCACTGCAGGAGCTGCGGCATGCGGTGGCGATGCGGCCTGACAAAGTCGCGTGGCTTGATGACTTGAGGGCCGCCGAGCGCGCGCTGCAGACATCTCCGCGCTGAGGGCGCGCGACAGATATCTCCGCGCTGAGGGCGCGCGACAGATATCTCCGCGCTGAGGGCACGCTCCAGACATCTCCGCGCTGAGGGCGCGCGGCAGGTATCTCCGCCGGCTCGCCCGGCGAGATTCCACTCCCTCGGGGACGCGGTTGCTCGCCGCTCCGCGCGGCTCGCACCGCTTCGCCCTCCCTCGGGCTGCCGCCCCCGGGGCGGCAGGCGCCCTCGGTCCGGGAGACCCCGCGGGAGTGGAACCGCGCCGGGCTTGCCGATCCCTTGGGCGTGCGGCCCGACGCCCCAATATTCTTGTGACGGGGGTTGCGGTCCTCGGGACTTCGAGTCCCTCGGACCGCCGGAAGCGGCGTTGATCCGCGCGAATCAGAAGAGGGCGATCACCGCGGGCAGGGTCACGCGCAAGCCCGGGATGGAGTGGTCGCCGCGGTCATCGACGCTGTACTGGCCGAACGATGTGTAGGAGAACCCGCCTGAGCGGATGGCGACCTGCGACTCGAAGCCGCCGTCCAGGGACATGGCATGGCGCACCCCAAGATCGGACCGCGCGATCCAGTCGGCCAGCTCCCACAGGGTCCATCCTCCCTCGGTGACGAGGATCATGAGGCGATCGTCGCGGGTCATCCCGACGATGGTGCGGTTGGCCAGCCAGTCGGAGCGGCGCACCCGCTTGCGCCCGTCGCGATCCAGGAGCATGAACGACTGGACTCGCACTTCGTGCTTGTCGGAAGCGGGATTGAACGGATTGTGCTGGAGGTCCAGCAGGGAGATGCCGGGCCCGGCCAGCAGCAGCCCCTTCCACGCGCTCTTGAGCTGCGCGCCGAAGCTGGCCGTCCCGCGCGTGAACAGCCCCATGTGACGCCGGTCGGGGGTGTACTGTCCGGCATTGAAGATCACGGCGGCTCCGGTCTTCTCCTGCCATCGCTCGATGTCCAGCCGGCTGCCCGACTGCGGCCCGGTCTCCGATTCGTGGAAGATGTCGAGCCGGCGCCGCGCCGGATCCACCCGCACGGCGGCCACCAGCTGCGAGCCGCGGCGGCAGTGAGAGCCACCCTCGAGAGCACGGAACTCCAGCCCCGGTGCGATCGGCTTCCAGACAGGTGACGGCGCAGGGGAAGCCGCCAGACAGAGCAGTGCGGCGGCCGCGCCCGCCAATCCGCTAGCTCTTCGCATCCATCACGCAGGCAGCCCGCAGCCACCGCTCCACGTCAGCGTCGACCTCATCGGCGGCGGTCAACGGGATGCGATGCGTGATGCGGTTCTTCTTTGCGAGCCCGCCCGTGTCCGGCAGGCGGCCCGCAGGCCTGGTCGCGCCCAGCGCGAGGCCGAGATCGATGCGCGTGTTGCTTGCCGGCTTGATCAGCGCATCGTGGATGGGGCGCGTTCCCTCCCGCCTGCCGGCATACATGCTCTCGACCCAGGTCACCGCATTGGCGAGATACACCGCCGGGTCCTCCTCGCCGATGTTCTTCCCTTCGGTCCTCGCGGGAAGCGCGGCGCTCCAGCCCTGCAGCATGCTCAGCGAAGGGTGGACGCTGTATGGGGCCTTGGTGTGGCGGTGACGAGATGCGGCGGGCATGGCTGCTCTCCGGACCGGTGGCAGGATTGTACAGGATCAGATCAGACGTTGACCGATTGTGGAGACTGTGCGTACATTCCAACCGAGGTGCGGCCATGGACAGGACGACCACAACGCAAGGCAAGGCCCCGGCCAGGCAGCGGCTGGAGCAGTCGCTCATCAGGCTGGCCAGGCTCGCCCCCCGCCGCGATCGGCGGGCCGGCCGCCACCGCCATGCTGATAGGCCCGAGCAGCCCCGCGCCGCCGCCCCCAAAGCGAACAGCGGGAACGTCCCGATCCAGTCCGAAGCGCCGCCCGCCCTCCCCGCGGAGCTGATGACCCGGCTGGCGCGCCTCGAGGCGATGGTGGCGGCCCTGGATCGGCAGGCGCCCGCCACAGCCGAGCTTTTCGCGGAATGGGTCAGGCTGCGGCGGCTGGAGGAGGTCAGCTTTGCCGAGTTCCTGCGCCGGCGCAGGAACGGTCTTTCCTGAAGGATCCGGTCAGGCCGGGCGCGGCTGGTCTTCCATGAGATCGGGCCCCGCGGTGAACCGCTCCAGGAACTCGATCACCCCTTCGAGCTGCTCTTCGATGTTGAGATCGAACAGAACCCCCACTTCGTAGCGCGCGCCACCGTCGTTGTCGAACTTCTCGATGCGCACCACCCGGCCCGGGATGAGCACCTGGTCTGCCTCGCGGCGGTTGCGGCACAGAATGTGGACCGTGCGCCCCAGCTCAACGGGAGTGTCGCTGTCGAACAGCACGCCTCCCGAGGAGATGTTCTTCATCGCGCCGGCGGCCGACGGCGAGGCCCCCTCGGGGATCAGGGTCACCTGGAGATCCTGGTTCTGCAGCGAGAGCCTGATGTACTCGCGCCGCTCGCGGTAGTGGATCGCCACGCGCCCCTTGCCGCGCGCGCGCGCCGCGTAGAAGGCCTCCAGCGCTCTGGCCTCGAGCGACTCGGTGCCATCGGCGTCCTCCGGGAATGAGGCCACTCCCGCCGAGACCGACAGGCCGAATGGCCGGCCATTGACGCGCCGCTTCAAGTAGAACTCCTCCAGATTGGATCGGATCCTCTCTGCCACCTGGTAGGCGCCCATGCGATCCGTCTCCGTGAGCAGCAGCACGAACTGTCCGCTGCCCGAGCGCGCGGCGTAATCGATGTTGCGGACGCAGCCATTGATCACGCCGGCCACCTCGCGCTGCAGCAGCACGGCGATGGCCGGCCCCAGCTCCTCGACGATGCCCGGGAAGTCATCGATCTCCATGTGGATGAAGGACAGGTTCAGGTTGTAGCGGCGCGCGCGGCCGATCTCGCGCGGCATCTGGTCATCGATGTAGCTGCGGGTCCGCAGGCCGCTCACGGGATCCATGAGATCTCCGGGGAGGGGACGGGCGATCGCCAGCATCTCGACAAGACGGGGGCGGGCCATGCGGCGGTTGGCCTCGATGAGCAGATCGAGCGCGGCGACGCGCAGCGGCACGGGACGGTGCAGGGCCGCCTCCAGGCCGGAGCGGTGCCTGAGGATCGCCTCCCACTGCCTGCGGGCCTCGTCCTCTTCGAGGACGACGTTGAACAGGAGCTGGAGGAGGTTCGCGTAGAGCCCGCGGCCGCCTGCCCATGGAAGCTGGTCTACCTTGTTGAGGAGAGACTCCACATTGGAGGAATCCTCGTGGAGGCACCCTTCCAGCGCCGTCTTGAGCGAAGCGATCTCCTCTGGCCGGACAGGGTTCGGCATGCCGGCAATATAAGGCCGACAGCCATGAGGGCAACCGGCCCGCGGAAGGGGGGCTCGAAAGCGCCCGTCAGGAGGCGATACGCACGCGATCGCCGGCGCGCAGCCCTTCCTGGCCTCCGACGATCAGCATGTCCTGGCTCGTGATTCCGGCGGTGGCCTCGCGCAGGCCGCCGCGCACCTCCCCCAGCTGCACCGGAAGCCGGACGACACGGTCCTCGCGGACCGCCAGAACGAAGGTGTCGCTCCCCTCGGTGTGGATCGCGCCGGACGGGATGAACAGCCGCGGAGGGGCCGACGCTTCCTGCGCGTCCACCTCCTCGCTCAGGAAGGAGACCTTGGCGCTCATGTCGGGGACCAGCCGGTCATCCGGCTCCAGGATCTTGACCTTCGCGACCACCACCGCCTTCTGGCGATCGGCCGTCGGCACGATGTGCCGCACCACGCCGCGGTAGCGATGATCCGGCACGGCATCGGCCGTCACCAGCGCGTGCTGGCCCTCCTTGATGCGCGACAGGTTGGCCTCGTTAATGTCGGCTTCCATCTCGAGAGAGGAGAAGTCGGCGATCGTCACGATGGCGCCGCCGGTGGGCTGGCCCGAGAAGGCGCCGGCCGCCACCATCTCGCCCACATATGCGTTCTTGCGGATGACAATTCCGGAAATGGGAGCGCGGATGATTGTCTTGTCGAAGTTGGCCTCGCTCAGGTTGAGCCGCGCCTCCGAAGCGCGCACCGATTCTTCCGCCGCCCGGGTGGAGGCGATGGCCACGTCGTGACTCCGGCGCGCGCCGTCATGATCCGCCTGGGATGTGATGCCGTCGGCGGAGAGCCGTTCCTGCCGTTGCAGCTCGCGCTCGGAAAGAAACTGGGTGGCGCGAGCCTGCTCCAGCTCGGCCTTCCGCTGCGCAAGGCTGGCGCGCGACTCAGCCACTTCCGCCGCGGCGTCGTCGGAGGAGAGCCGCGCGATCACATCCCCCTGGCGCACGCGGCTGCCCTCCGTCACGCCCAGCCAGTCGAGCCGTCCTGTGGTGCGCGCCGAGACCGTGGCGCGCACCTGGGGCACGAGATAACCCGTGGCGGTGAGGACCTCCTCCACGCCACCGGCCTGCATCACCCGCGGCCTGGCCACGGACACGGCGGGAGCCGAGCGGGGGAGCAGATCGGCGCGCCAGGCGAGCCACCCGCCCGCAGCGATCACCGCCAGGACGCACAGCCAGATGATGCGGCGGCGCCACGGGCGTGGCCGGTTGGGATCCAGGTCGTCTCGCCGGATGCGCAGCGCGGAGAGATCCGCGGCGGGAGTGCTCATGAGTGCGAAGGAATTGACCTCTTTTTCTTGACGTCGATCGGGGCTGAGGCTAGCATACGGCCCTCTCGATATCGAGTTCACCCGTCCTTCGTGGGCCGCTAGCTCAATGGCAGAGCAACGGACTCTTAATCCGTGGGTTGAAGGTTCAAGTCCTTCGCGGCTCACCAGAGTATTCTGACCCGGCGAAAGTGGCGGAACTGGCAGACGCGCCGGACTTAGGATCCGGTGGGGCAACCCATGGGGGTTCGACTCCCCCCTTTCGCACCAGACGCCGCGAGTGACTATTCATGACAACCGATCACGCATCTGATTTATCCGAGGGACTGAAGGTCTCCATCACCGACCTGGCGCCGGCGCGCAAGGGGCTGTCCATCGAAGTCTCCGCCGCCCAGGTGAGCGCCGAGTACGATGCGGCGTGCCGCAGCTACACGCGCCGGCTGAAGGTGCCCGGCTTCCGCGCGGGCAAGGTGCCCGCCGACGTGGTGCGGCGAAGGTTCGGCCGCGAGATCGAGCAGGAGACCGTGGAGCATGTCATCCAGCACGCGCTGGGGCAGGCCGTGGCGCAGGCGGGACTGCAGCCGCTGCGCGCGCCCGTTCTCAAGGAGTACACCTGGCGCGAGGGCGAGCCGCTCAGCTTCACCGCCGAGCTGGAGATCAGGCCGCGCGTCAGCGTGAAAGGGCACCGCGAGATCAAGGTCCGGATGCGCGCGCCCGAAGTCACCGAGAAGATGACCGCCGAGGCGCTCGAGTCGCTGCGCGAGCGCGCCGCGCGCTTCGTGCCGGTGGAGGGACGCGGCGTCCACGTGAACGATCACGTCGTCATCGACGTCGAGGGGCGCGTCGTCAATGATCAAACCGGTGGGGCCGCCGGGGAGCCCTTCGCGCACAACAACATCCTGATGGAGGTGGGATCGGGCGGACCGCATCCCGAGATGAGCGACGAGCTCAAGGAGATGAAGCCGGGAGAAACACGCAGCTTCACCATCGCCTATCCGAAAACACATGAATCGTCCGACTTCGCGGGACGCCGTGTCAGCTACACGGTGACGCTGCGCGAGATCAAGGAGAAGGTGCTGGCCGAGCTCAACGACGATCTGGCGGCCGACCTGGGGCAGTTCACCAGCCTGGCGGACCTTCGCCAGCACGTGGCCGATGATCTGCTGGCGCGCGAGACGCGGCGCGCCCGTGATGAGGCCCGCAACAGTGTGGTGGATGCGCTCCTGGAGCGGAATCCCGACGTGCCCGCCCCCGACGTGATGGTGGAGGAGGAGCTGGACCTGCGCCTGGAAACGATGGCCCGCGCGATGTCGCTGCAGGGGATGGACCCGCGATCGGCGCAGCTGGACTGGGATGGAATCAGGCAGCGGCAGCGGGAGAATGCGGTCAAAAGGGTCCGCGCCATGATTCTCCTTGACGCCATCGCTGAAGAGGAGAAGATTTCGCTGGAGCCCGAAGTCCTGAAGCGCGCCCTCGAAGAGCAGGCTGCGCGGCGAAAGCAGACCGCCGACGCCTTCAAGGCGAGACTGGCCAGGGATGGCCGTCTGGAGGGCCTCGAGCGGGAGCTGCTGCGGGACAAGGTCCTTGACTTCCTGTTGGTAACCGCTAATATCTAAAGCACTTGGAGACCTGATGACTCTGATTCCGATGGTTGTCGAGCAGACCAATCGGGGCGAGCGAGCCTACGACATCTACTCGCGCCTGCTGAAAGACAACATCATCTTCATCGGCGACGCCATCGACGACAACCTGTCCAATCTGGTCATCGCCCAGCTGCTTTTTCTGGAGGCCGAGGATCCCGAGCGGGATATCTCCATCTATATCAACTCTCCGGGCGGCTCGGTGACGGCCGGGCTGGCGATCTACGACACGATGCAGTTCGTACGTCCCGACATCAGTACCATCTGTATCGGGCAGGCCGCCAGCATGGCCGCCGTGCTCCTGGCAGCCGGCGCACCTTCCAAAAGGTTCGCCCTGCCCAACTCCCGCGTCATCATCCACCAGCCGATGGGCGGCTTTTCGGGCCAGGCGTCGGATATCGACATCCACGCCCGCGAAATCCTGCGTATCCGCCAAAGGTTGAACCAGATCCTGGTCAAGCACACCGGACAGCCGTACGATAGGATAGAAAAGGACTCCGATCGCGACTTCATCATGGCCGCGGAGCAGTCCAAGGAGTACGGTATCATCGACCAGGTGTTCCACAAGCGAGAGTAGCGGCAAAATCGAGACCACGGGACGCGGGCGCACGCTCAGGCTCTGCGATCTCCGCGGGGGACAGTGATGGCGCGCAAGAAGGGGGAAGGAGACGTTCTACGCTGCTCCTTCTGCAACAAGAACCAGCGTGATGTCAAGAAGCTCATCGCCGGGCCGACGGTCTACATCTGCGATGAGTGCGTGGACATCTGCCTCGACATCATCGCCGAGGAGCGCGACAGCACCGACCCCAAGGCGCGGCCCAAGCTGCCCAAGCCCGTCGAGATCAAGTCGTTCCTCGACGAGTACGTGATCGGCCAGGAGAAAGCGAAGAAGAAGCTGGCGGTCGCCGTCTACAATCATTACAAGCGCAACGAGATCGCGCGTCGCAAGAACGACGTCGAGCTGTCCAAGAGCAACATCCTGCTCATCGGCCCCACCGGCACGGGCAAGACGCTGCTGGCCCAGACGCTGGCCAAGCTGCTGTCGGTTCCCTTCGCGATCGTCGACGCCACCACGCTCACCGAGGCGGGCTACGTCGGCGAGGATGTCGAGAACATCATCCTGAAGCTGCTGCAGGCCGCGGGCAACGACGTCGAGAAGGCGCAGCGGGGCATCATCTATATCGATGAAGTCGACAAGATCTGCCGCAAGGGGGAGAACCCCTCGATCACCCGCGACGTGTCCGGCGAGGGGGTCCAGCAGGCGCTGCTGAAGATCCTGGAAGGGACTGTGGCCAACGTGCCGCCGCAGGGAGGGCGCAAGCACCCTCAGCAGGAGTTCATCCCCGTCGACACGACCAACATCCTGTTCATCTGCGGCGGCGCCTTCGTCGGGCTCGAGCAGGTGGTGGGGCAGCGGATGGGCGCCAAGACGATGGGCTTCAAGGGCGAGGTGCGCTCGCGCGGCCGCGAGGGAGCCGACCGGATGCTCGAGCAGGTCCAGCCGGTGGACCTGATCAAGTTCGGGCTGATCCCCGAGTTCGTGGGACGCCTGCCGGTGGTGGCGACGCTGGGCGAGCTGGACAAGTCCGCGCTGATCAAGATTCTCACCGAGCCGCGCAACGCCATCGTGAAGCAGTACCAGCGGATCTTCGAGTACGAAAGCGTCGGGCTGCGCTTCACCGAGGACGCGCTCGCAGCCATCGCCGATCGCGCCCTGGAGCGCAAGATCGGGGCGCGCGGGCTGCGCGTGATCCTCGAAGATCTGATGCTCGACATCATGTACCAGCTGCCTTCCCTGACGAACATCGCGGAGTGCGTGATCACGCGCGAGGTCGTCGAGAACAAGGTCGACCCGCTCACGGTGCTCTCGAAGGCAGGCTAGAGCAGGTCCACGCACCTCGCAGGGTGAGATTCCTCAATGACACAAGGAACCTTCAAGCACGACAGCCTCGAGACTCTCCCGATGGTGCCGCTGCGGGATGTGGTCGTGTTCCCGCACAACATGATCCCCTTCGTGGTGGGGCGGAAGAGCTCCCTGACCGCCGTGGAGCAGGCCCTCTCGCAGAACAAGAAGATCTTCCTCTCCACGCAGAAGGACGCGCGGGTGGACAACCCGATCCCGGATGACATCAACGGGATCGGCACCATCGCCAACATCATCCAGAGTCTCAAGCTGCCCAACGGCAACATCAAGCTGCTGGTGGAGGGGAATTTCCGCGGCCGCGTCCTGGAGATCCACGACCAGGAGGGAAGCCTCTTCGCGCTGGTGAAGGTGATCGACCGCCGCACCGAGGTGACTCCGGAGCTCGAAAAGGAGATGCAGAAGGCAGTCTCCCTGTTCGAGAAGTACGTCAAGCTGAGCCCGAACCTCCCCTACGAGACGATGATCTCGACGATCAGGGTGACCGAGCCGGGCCGGCTCACAGACACGATATGCGCCCACCTGCAGATCGGCATCGAGGAGAAGCAGCGGCTGCTGGAGACCTTCGAGCCCAAGGATCGGCTCGACGCGGTCATCGAGATTCTGGACAACGAGATCGAGAAGCTGCGCGTGGATCGCAAGATCCACCATCGCGTGAAAAAGCAGATGGAGAAGGCGCAGAAGGAGTACTACCTCTCTGAGAAGATGAAGGCGATCCAGCAGGAGCTGGGGCGCAAGGACGATCGGGTCAACGAGGTCGAGGAGTTCAAGCAGAAGATCGAGGACGCCGGAATGCCCAAGGAGGCCCGCGAGAAGGCCCTCCAGGAGCTCAAGCGCCTCGAAGTGATGCCGCCGATCTCGGCCGAGGCCACCGTCTCGCGCAACTACCTCGAGTGGCTCCTCTCCGTGCCGTGGAACAAGAAGTCGAAGGAGAACCGGGACATCGCGCGCGCCGAGCAGATCCTCAACGAGGACCACTACGGGCTGGAGAAGATCAAGGAGCGGATTCTCGAGTTCCTCGCCGTGCGCAGCCTGGTGAAGAGCCCGAAGGGATCAATCCTCTGCTTCGCCGGCCCGCCGGGAGTGGGCAAGACTTCGCTGGCACAGTCGATCGCCAAGGCGACGGGCCGCAAGTTCGTGCGGCTCAGCCTGGGCGGCGTGCGCGATGAGGCGGAGATCCGCGGCCACCGCCGCACCTACATCGGGGCCTTCCCGGGACAGATCATCCAGCTCATGAAGAAGGCCGGCACGCGCAACCCCGTCTTCCTGCTCGACGAAGTGGACAAGATGTCGATGGACTTCCGGGGGGACCCGTCCGCGGCGCTCCTGGAGGTGCTCGACCCCGAGCAGAACTCCACGTTCGTGGATCACTACCTGGACACCGAGTTCGACCTGTCCCAGGTGATGTTCATCGCCACGGCCAACGTGCTGCACACCGTCCCGCCGGCGCTCAAGGACCGGATGGAGGTGCTGCGCCTGGCCGGATACACGCTGACCGAGAAGATGAACATCGCATCGCGCTTCCTGGTTCCCAAGCAGCTCAAGACGCACGGTCTGGACGCCGAAAAGGTGAAGTTCGATGAGATGTCGCTGCGCGACATCATCGAGCGGTACACGCGGGAAGCGGGCGTGCGCAACCTCGAGCGCGAGATTGCATCGGTGTGCCGCAAGGTGGCCCGCAAGGTCATCCAGTCCGGCCCCGAGTTCAGCCTCACCATCGGCGCGCCGATGGTTCCCGACTACCTTGGGATTCCCAAGTTCCGTCCCAAGGAGCTCGAAAAGAAGCGCAACGAGATCGGCGTCGCGGTGGGGCTGGCCTGGACGGAGGTCGGCGGTGACATCCTGTCCACCGAGGCGACCCTGATGAAGGGGAAGGGGAAGCTGACGCTCACGGGCAAGCTGGGTGACGTGATGCAGGAGTCGGCGCACGCCGCCCTCTCCTACGTGCGCTCGCGGGCCTCCGACTTCGGAATCGACGACAACCTGTTCCGACGCTACGACACGCACGTGCACGTCCCCGAAGGAGCCATTCCCAAGGACGGCCCCTCGGCCGGGATCACCATCGCGACCTCGCTCATCTCCCTCTTCACGAAGATCCCCACGCGCAGCGACGTGGCCATGACCGGCGAGATCACCCTGCGCGGCAAGGTGCTGCCCATCGGCGGCCTCAAGGAAAAGGTGCTCGCGGCCCACCGCTATGGCATCCGGACCATCGTGATGCCCAAGGACAATGAGAAGGACCTCGCCGACGTTCCCCCCGAGATTCAGAAGGAAGTCGAGTTCAAGCTGGCTGAGGAGATGGACGACGTCCTGAAGGTCGCTCTGGAGCGCTTGCCGACTCCGACGCCGGACAAGGAGGGGTATCCAGGCGAGAAGATCCGGCCCGAGAAACCGGCCGGCTCCAAGGACAATCCCATAGCGCATTGATCGCCGGGGTTCGTTGAGAGTTACCGACTGCCGTTTTCAGACTGGCGCGACGGACACGTCGGGTTTCCCGCGGGAAGGGCTCCCCGAAGTCGCCTTCCTCGGGAGATCGAACGTCGGCAAGTCGAGCCTGATCAACACACTGACCGGGCGGAGGGGGCTGGCGCGCACGAGCGGCACGCCGGGACGCACGCAGCAGGCCCACTTCTACCGGCTGAACGACACCATCCTGTTCGTGGATCTGCCGGGATACGGCTATGCCAGGGCGCCGGAGGCGGTCCGGCGGCAGCTGGCCGAGACCATTGAAAACTATCTGTCCGCGGCGAGGCCTCTGGCGCTCCTGGTGCTGATTCTCGACGCCCGGCACGACCCGTCCACGCAGGACGTGGAGATGCACCGCTGGCTGGAGGGACGCGGCCTTCCGTGCCAGATCGTGGGCACCAAGGTGGACAAGCTCTCGAGCCGGCAGCGCAGCGAGGTTGCCGCGCGCAGCCGCAAAGCGCTCGGCAGGGAAGACATCATCCTGTTTTCGAGCACGACCGGAGAGGGAAAGAAGGAGCTGTGGCAGGCCATCGAGCACCGCATCGGGAAGTGAACGGCGCCACGGGCCAGTCGGCCGCCGCCGTGGCGACGACGGCCGTTGGTGAGCCTGTCCCCGCGGCAGCGCCCGCGGCAGCGCCCACGGTAGCGCCCACGGTAGCGCCCACGGTAGCGCCCACGGTAGCGCCCACGGTAACGACAGCCACCGGGCCCGAGCGCCGCGCGGGCTCCGTGCTCAACATCGCGGAGCTCAAGGAGCTTCCCACCGCCAGCCTGCTGCCGATCGCCCGGGAGCTGGAAGTGCCGGGCGCCGCGGGCCTGCGCAAGCAGGAGCTGATCTTCTCCATCCTGCAGGCACAGACCGAGAAAAACGGCCTGATTTTCTCGGAAGGGGTCCTGGAGTCCCTGCCGGACGGCTTCGGCTTCCTGCGCGCCCCGCAGTACAGCTACCTGGCGAGCCCCGACGATATCTACGTCTCGCCGTCGCAGATCCGCAAGTTCGATCTCAAGACGGGCGACACGATCTCCGGCCAGGTCCGGCCCCCCAAGGAAGGGGAGCGCTACTTCGCCCTCATCAAGGTCGAGGCGGTCAACTTCGAGCACGCTGACGTGGCGCGCAACCGGATCTTCTTCGACAACCTCACGCCTCACTATCCCCAGGAGCGCATCCGGCTCGAGACGAGCCAGGAGAACGTCTCCTCGCGGATCATGGATCTGCTCACTCCGGTCGGGAAGGGCCAGCGCGGGCTGATCGTGGCGGCGCCCCGCACCGGCAAGACCATGCTGTTGCAGAGCCTGGCCAACAGCATTTCGCAGAACCATCCGGAGATCGCGCTGATCGTCCTGCTGATCGACGAGCGGCCCGAGGAAGTCACCGACATGGAGCGATCGGTCAAGGGCGAAGTGATCTCCTCGACGTTCGATGAGCCGGCGACGCGCCACGTGCAGGTTGCCGAGATGGTGATCGAGAAGGCCAAGCGCCTGGTGGAGCACAAGAAAGACGTGGTGATCCTGCTCGATTCGATAACCCGCCTCGCGCGCGCCTACAACGCCATCGTGCCCCCCTCGGGCAAGGTGCTCTCGGGCGGGGTGGACGCCAACGCCCTGCAGCGCCCCAAGCGGTTCTTCGGGGCGGCGCGCAACATCGAGGAAGGGGGCAGCCTGACCATCATGGCCACCGCGCTGATCGACACCGGCAGCCGGATGGACGACGTGATCTTCGAAGAGTTCAAGGGGACGGGCAACATGGAGATCCACCTGGATCGCAAGCTGGCGGACCGCAGGGTCTACCCCTCCATCGAGATCCAGCGATCGGGGACCCGCAAGGAGGAGCTGCTGCTTACCCGCAAGGAGCTGGATCGGACCTGGGTGCTGCGCAAGGTGCTCAACCAGCTCTCGCCGCCCGAGGCGATGGAGCTGCTCATCGAGCGCATCGGCAAGACCAAGGACAACAAGGAGTTCCTCGACTCCATGAGCGAATCAATGGCCTGAAGGCCCGCGGCGCGGTTTTGCGCTGGCGGCAGAGTGCCCCGATCCCTATAATGCAGCGTTTGCCAAGTTTCCCAGGGAGGCCCGCGTCATGAAAGCCGGTATTCACCCCGAGTACCACGAGGTCATGGTCCACTGCGCCTGCGGTGAGCAGTGGCTGACCCGCTCCACGCGCAAGGAACTGCGCCTGGAGATCTGCTCAAAGTGCCATCCCTTCTTCACGGGCCGCCAGAAGCTCATCGACACGGCAGGCCGCGTCGAGAAGTTCAACCGGCGCTACAAGAGAGACGGCAAGGGGCAGGCCTCGCCCGCACGGTAACGCGCCGTGCTCACCAAGCTGGAGGCGCTCGAGCGCCGCTTCGAGGAGCTGTCCCGCCTGATCGCCGATCCGGCGATCCTTGCCGATCCGCCTGTCTGGCGGACCCACATCAAGGCCTTCAACGAGCTGCAGCAGATCGTGGAGGTCTACCGCGAGCACCGCGGCACGCTCAAGGAGCTCGCCGACGCGCGCGAGATGGCGCGCGGCGGAGGCGAGCCGGGGCTGTCGGAGCTGGCGCGCGAGGAAGCGGCCAGGCTCGAGCTGCTCGGCGCCGCGCAGGAAGAGCGCCTCAGGGTCCTGCTGGTCCCCAAGGACCCCAACGACCAGAAGAACGTCATCCTCGAGGTGCGCGCCGGCACGGGCGGTGAGGAGGCCTGCCTGTTCGCGGCGGAGATCTTCCGGATGTACACCCGCTACGCGGAGCGGCGTGGATGGACGGTGGACCTCATGGACATGAGCCGCGCCGACAAGGGAGGCATCAAGGAAGTCATCGCGTCGATCGAGGGGAAGGGCGCCTGGAGCCGGCTGAAGTTCGAAGGGGGCGTGCACCGCGTCCAGCGCGTGCCGCAGACCGAAGCCTCCGGCCGCATACACACCTCGGCGGTGACCGTGGCGGTGCTTCCCGAAGCCGAGGAAGTCGAAATCAAGATCGACGACAAAGATCTGCGCATCGATCGGTTCTGCTCCTCGGGCCCGGGCGGCCAGTCGGTCAACACGACCTATTCGGCCGTGCGCCTGACGCACCTCCCCTCGGGCCTCGTGGTCTCCTGCCAGGACGAGAAATCCCAGCACAAGAATCTGGCCAAGGCGATGCGCGTGATGCGCTCGCGGCTGCTCGAGAGCGCGCAACATGAGCAGGACAAGGAACGGGCGGCGTCGCGGCGCGAGATGGTGGGCAGCGGAGACCGCAGCGAGAAGGTCAGGACCTACAACTTCCCCCAGGGGCGGGTGACCGATCACCGGATCAAGATGACGGTCCACCAGCTGCCCGAGTTCCTCGATGGAAACATCGACGAGATGGTCAATGCGCTGGTGAGCCACCATCAGGCAGAAAAGCTCAAGGAAGAGATTAAGGTCTGAGGTGACCCTACCCGCCCGCGCCGGATCCGGCCTGCGTGCGCTGCTGGCTGAGGGGACCGTGGCGTTGGAAGCGGCCGGCATCGAATCGGCCGCCCTGGATGCCGAGGTGCTGCTGGCTCACTGCCTCGGCCTGGATCGGGGAAGGCTCCTTCTCGCAGCCACGCTGCGCCCCGCCGAAGACGCCCCGGAGGCCCCTGCACGACACTTCCATGCTCTGCTGGCCCGCCGCGCCGCGCGGGAGCCGGTGGCCTACCTGACGGGACATCGCGAGTTCTGGTCCCTGGACCTCGAGGTGACGCCCGATGTGCTGATCCCGCGGCCCGAGACCGAGCTGGTGGTGAGGGAAGCGCTCGACTGCCTGAGCATGCCCGGCTCGCCGGGCTCGCCCCTGGCCGACGTGGGGACTGGCTCGGGCGCGATCGCCATCGCGCTGGCTTGCGAGCTGCCCGGCGCCCGCATCGTGGCTTCCGACATGTCGGCTCCGGCGCTGCAGGTGGCACGGCGCAACGTTGAAAAACACTCCGTTGCGGACCGGGTGGGGCTCGTGCAGGGAGATCTGCTGGAGATGGTGCGCGGCCCGCTGGCCCTCGTGGCGGCGAATCCTCCGTACATTGCACGTGGTGAGCATGCCGGGTTGATGCCCGAGGTGCGCGATCACGAGCCGGAGGCGGCACTGGTCTCCGGAGCCACCGGCATGGAGGCGATCGAGCGGCTCGTCGCGCGCGCGGGCCGGATCCTGACGCCGGGGGGCTGGCTCGTGATCGAGATCGACAGCGGCCGCTGGCCGGCGGTGCAGCGCCTGCTCGAGACCGCCGTCTGGCAGAATGTCTGCGTGCGCGCCGACTACGCCGGGCTGCCCCGCGTGGCGCGCGCCCGGAGATCCACAGGATGACAGGAAAGTGATCAGCGTCGATGCGGCGCGCGCGCTGGTGCTGGAGGCGGCCGGCGCCGCCGGACCGCTCGAAGCCGAAACCATCGCACTGGCCGAGGCCGCGGGCCGCGTGCTGCGCGAGGAGATCCTCGCCGATCAGGCGATGCCTCCCTTCACCCGCTCCGCGATGGATGGCTTCGCGCTGCGCGCAACCGACACCCGGCGCGCGCCGGCCCGCCTGGAAGTGATCGAGGAGATCCCCGCGGGCCGCGCTCCGGAGAAAACAGTCGGGCCGGGGCAGGCCAGCCGGATCATGACCGGCGCCGCGCTGCCGCCGGGAGCCGATGCCGTGCAGATGATCGAGCTGACCCGGCCGGCGGCCGCCGGCGGCAGCGCCGCGGCTGGCAGCAGCGCCGCGGCCGGAAGCTTTGTCGAGATCATGGAGCCGGTGGAACCAGGCCAGCACGTCAGGCGCGAGGGGGAGGATCTGGCGCGCGGGGCCCGCCTGGCGGCCTCCGGCGATCGGATCGGAGCAGCCTTGATCGGACTGCTCGCATCCTCGGGACATGCGCAGCTGCGCGCGTCGCGCCGGCCGCGCGTGGCGATCATCCCCACCGGCGACGAGCTGGTGGAGCCGGATCGGCGGCCCGGCCCAAGCCAGATCCGCGAGAGCAACGGCCAGACACTGCGCGCCCTCGTGGGCGCCGCCGGCGGCCTGCCGGCGCTCCAGCCGATCGCGCGCGACGACGCCGAAGCGCTGCGCCTCACGATCGTCCGGAGCCTGGCGCAGAGCGATATCCTGCTCATGTCGGGCGGCGTCTCGATGGGGGACTACGACCTGGTGGGCGATGCCCTCATCTCATCGGGCTGCCGGAAGGTCTTCGACCGGGTGGCCATCCAGCCTGGCAAGCCGCTCTTCTTCGCGACGCGGGATGGGGAGGGGGCGGAGCTGGTCTTCGGACTGCCGGGAAACCCGGTTTCAACCGTGGTGGACTTCCTGCTCTTCGCGCGGCCGGCGATGCTCCGGCTCATGGGCGCGACTCAGTGCGAGGAGCCCCTGATCGCAGCGCGGCTCGCGAAGCCTCTGTCGCGCCGGCCCGGACGGCGAGCCTACCTGCCGGCGACGCTGCGATGGGACAAGGGTTCGCTGGAGGCCGTCCTGCTCCCATCCATGGGCTCGGCCGACATGGTGTCGCTGGCCCGGGCCGAGGCGCTGGCGATCATCCCCGAAGAGAGCTCCGATCTTCCCGCTGGTGCCAGCGTCCAGATGCTGCCGCTTTCGGGTCTGACGCGGACCTGACGCGCCCCCGGCGCTGCGCCAGGGTCAGGACGGCGACGTAGCCGAAGCCGGCGGCAAACAGCAGCAGGAATGGCAGCGCCCCGTACCACCTGCGTCCGGCTGCCAGCGCCGCCCCCAGCGCGAAGTAGAGCGCAAAGGCGGCTTCCACGAAGACGAGGCTCGAGCGCGGGGCCGCGTACTCCCGCGACAGCCATCCGGAAGAGGAGTCCTCGTCGTCGATCCGGTACTTGGGCGTGCGGATGAACAGCGTGTTGCGTGAGAGCAGCCCTTCCAGCACGGCCAGGCCGTTGTTGAGCGACAGGCCGATCCCCACGGCCATCGCGGCGGGGATGTCGCTCCAGGCGCGCCGGCGCGCGGCGGCGAAGAACAGCACCAGCGAGCCCGTGCCGCAGAAAAGCAGCGCCAGATCGGCGATCCACCACGCTGCCTCATGGCGCGCCCGGACAGCCAGGGAAGGGACCATCAGCATCGCCAGCGCCGCCAGCAGGAGCCAGGCCACGTTGCCGGTAAGATGCACCGCGGCCTCGAGCTTGCGCGCCATGGAAATGGGCGCTCCGAGGATCCGCCCGAGCAGCTTGAGCGCCGTCTGCATGGAGCCGCGCGCCCACCGCCGCTGCTGGGCCCTCAGCGCATCCATCTCGACCGGAAGCTCGGCGGGCACGACGACATCCGGCATGAAATCGAAGCGCCACCCGGCAAGCTGCGCGCGGTAGGAGAGATCCAGATCCTCGGTGAGAGTGTCGTGCTGCCATCCTCCGGCATCCTCGATGCACTGCCGGCGGAAGACTCCCGCCGTTCCGTTGAAGTTGAAGAACCTCCCCGATAGGCAGCGGGCGGCGTGTTCCACCAGGAAGTGCGCGTCGAGCATCGTCGCCTGGGCGCGCGTCAGCCAGGAGAACTCCTGGTTGGTGTGCCCCCAGCGCGCCTGGACCATCCCCACTCCCGGGGCGGCGAGGCGGGGCACGGTGGCCTCGAGGAATTCCGGCGGCGGGATGAAGTCGGCATCGAAGATCGCCACCACGTCGCCGCGCGCCCGCCGCAGTCCTTCGGCCAGGGCGCCGGCCTTCCATCCTTCGCGGGTGCCGCGGCGGACATGATGGATGTCCACTCCGGCGGCGCGGTACGATGCCACCGCCCGGGCCGCCAGCTCCGCCGTCGCGTCGTCCGAGTCGTCCAGCACTTGAATCTCGATCCGTGCGCGCGGCCAGCGCAGCGCGGCGGCGGCCGCGAGCAGCCGCTCGACCACGTAGAACTCGTTGTAGATCGGCAGCTGCACGGTGACAAAGGGGGTCTGGTCCCACGCGCGCGCCGGCGGCGCCGGGCGCCGCGGGCGGATCAGCAGCCAGACGAGGTAGAGACGATGCAGGCCGAAGAGCGCCAGCAGGGCCAGCGTGGTGAAATAGGCCGCCTGGATCGCCGCGGCCGTCCAGCTCAGCTCTGTCACCTGAGAGGCCCCAGCTGAGCAGAACCGCATGGCTGGCGGCGGCCTCCTGCGCCCTGTACATCTTGTTGGCCGTCGCGGGGGATCTCAGCCAGCGGATCGCGCTCTATCTGGCCGCACACGCCGCGCTGTTTGCCCTCTACGGCGCCGCGGTATGGCTCGTGCTGGCGCGGCCGGAGCGCGCTCCCGGGATCGGCGCGGTGCTCCTCGCGGCCGTGGTGTTCCGCGCCATCCTGCTGCCTGCGGCGCCGGCGCTCTCCGACGATCTCTACAGGTACATCTGGGAGGGGAGAGTCCAGCTCCACGGATTCAACCCGTGGGAGCATCCCCCCGACGATCCGGTTCTCGCGGGTCTGCGCGATCCTCTCTGGGAGAAGATCAACAACAAGGATCTGCCGGCGATCTACCCGCCGCTGGCGCAATGGGCCTGCGCTCTGGGAGCGCTCGCCGGACCGTCCACCACCATGATGAAGCTGGTCTTCGTGGTGGCCGATCTGCTGCTGTGCTTCGTGCTGGCGCGGCTGCTGCGCGCCCGCGGGCAGCCCGCGGTCCGCGCCCTGGTCTACGCCTGGAATCCGCTGGTCGTGACGGAGGTGGCCGGTAGCGGGCACAACGACTCTCTGGCAATGTTGTTCGTGGCGATATCGGTCCTCGTCATTATAGAGAGGCGTCCTGCCGGATCAATGCTGGCTCTCGGGGCCGCCGCGCTGTCGAAGCTCTTCCCCCTCGCTCTTCTGGCCTTCTTCATCAAGCGCGTCCGGCCGGCCTGGCTGCTGCTGCCTCCTGCGATGCTGGTGGCAGGCTACATCCCCTATGGCGCGGCAGGAGCCGGGCTGTTCCAATCCAGCCGGGAGTTCGCCCAGCGGTGGCGGGGCCATGAGTCGCTCTTCCTGGGGGTGGAGTCGGCCATCGCCGCGAGCGGCATCTCGGGGCCGCTCAAGGATCTGGCCGACGCGCGCGGCTGGCCGAGCCTCTACACGCAGCCGCACATGCTGGCGCGCGGCGCGGCGGCTCTGCTGGCCCTTGCAGCGTTGACCTGGCTGGCGCGGCGCTGCGCGCTTGGCAGTCTGGATCTGCCCGAAGCGATCGCCGCCTTCACCGGGATCGTGCTGCTCCTCTCACCCGTGCTGCACCCCTGGTATCTGATCTGGATCCTCCCCTGGATGGCGCTCACGCCGATGGCTTCGTGGCTGACGTTGTCCTTCCTGGCTGCCGCGTTCCATGCCGCAATGCCCGGCTGGATGACCGCTGCCGTCTATACTCTCTTCTTTGTCCTGCTGGTGGTAGAGTTGGCCCGACCCCCCTGGAGAGCCCGCATGTGAGCATGACGCCGTCGGTCCTGGAACGGATCCTGGTGCGCGCCGCCGCCGATCCCAGGACCATCGTCCTGCCCGAGACGGAGGACAGCCGCGTCCTGCGCGCGGCCGCCGAGGCCTCGCGCCGCGCCCTGGCGCGCATCGTCCTGATCGGCGCGGCCGATTCGATCAGGACGCGCGCGGAGTCTCTCGGCGCCGACCTCTCCCAGTGCGCCTTCGAGGATCCCGGCCAGGCGGGGCGTCTCGACTCGTTCGCTTCCGTCTATCTCGACCGCATGCGCTCCAAGGGGCTCACGCGGCAGGAAGCCGCCTCGGCGGTCTCCAGGCCGCTGCTCTATGCGGCAATGATGGTGGGCTCCGGAGCGGCCGACGGCAGCGTTGCGGGGGCGGCGCACACCACCGGCGAGACGATGTCGGCGGCGCTGCGCTGCATCGGCCCTGCCGCCGGCGTGCGCACGGTGTCGTCGTTCTTCCTGATGCTCACCCCGCGCTCCGAGATCGGCGAGCAAGGGGCGCTGCTGTTCGCCGACTGCGGCATGGTGCCCGATCCCACCGTGGATCAGCTCGCCGAGATCGCCATCCAGTCCGCGCAGACGGCGCGCGGCCTGCTCGGCTGGGAGCCGCGTGTGGCCATGCTGTCGTTTTCCACCAAGGGAAGCGCGCAGCATCCCGCCGCCGAGAAGATGGCCCGCGCCTGCGCCACCGTGCAGGCCCGCCGGCCCGACCTGATCGTGGACGGCGAGCTGCAGGTGGACGCCGCGCTGGTCCCCGACGTGGCCTCCTCCAAGGCGCCCGGGAGCCGTCTTGCCGGCCGCGCCAACGTGCTGATCTTTCCGGATCTCGGGGCGGGCAACATCGCCTACAAGCTCACCGAGCGGATCGGCGGCGCCGTGGCGCTGGGCCCGGTCACACAGGGGCTCGCGCGGCCCGCCAACGATCTCTCCCGAGGCTGCGCCGTGGCCGATATCGTGAACGTCATCGCCCTGACGGCGGCGCAGGCGCAGGCCTGAGAGGGTCGTGACATGACGCTCCGGATCCGGCACAAGGTCCTGCTGCCGGCCGTGGCGCTCGCCGTGACCCTGCTGGCCCCCGCTGCATGGTCCGCCTGGACCATCTATCGCATCAACATCCAGGCGCGCCACCTGACGGTGCACGATTTCCCGGGAAGTCAGGCCGCGGGCAGCATGCGCCGGCTTCTCGGGGTGCTGATCACCGACGGCCGCGCGGCCCTGCTCCTGAACGAGCCGGAGGCGCAGCTGTCCAAGTTCGAGGAGGGGATCGCCAGGCTGCGCTCCGAGCTGCAGATCCTGATCGAAAGACGTCCCGACGGCCCCGGCCCGGCGCACATGGAGATGATGCGCGCCATCACCAGCCTCGAGCTGGCGCTGCACGAGTCGACGCCGCAGAGCTCCGAGACCTTCGACGCGGCGGCCAGCGAGGCTCGCGATCGGCTGGCCGACCTGGATGACTTCTACGCCGAGTCGGTCCGGGATCACATCAAGGAAGTGGCGCGCCTGGGCGACTTCGCCGCGCGCTTCACCCTGGCCTCGCTGCTGGCCGGGCTGGCGGTCTCGGCGCTCGTCTGGTCGCTGATCCTCTACAGCCTGAACCGGCCGATTCGTGCTTTGGTGAGAGGCACGGAGAGAGTATCTGAGGGACGGTTTGGCGAGCCGATTCCGGTTTTCTCCAACGACGAGCTGGGAACGCTGTCGGACGCTTTCAACCGGATGGCGGCCCGGCTGGAAGAGCTTGACCGGCTCAAGGCGGAGTTCGTGGCCACCGCCAGCCACGAGCTCAAGACGCCGCTGACCTGCATCAAGGGGTTCGCCTCGTTGCTGCGATCCGGCTCGCGCGGCCCGCTCACCGAGGAGCAGCGCGGGACGCTCACCCAGGTGGAGGAGCAGGTGGATCAGGTGACCCGCTTCGTGACCCAGCTGCTGGACCTGTCGCGGCTGCGATCCGGACGCCTCCAGATGAACATGAGGTCGCTTCCCGCGGAGGCGTTTTTCTCCTCGGCGGCGCGGGGATTCGAAGGGCTGGCGGAAAAGCGGCAGATAAAGTATGACGTGCAGCTTGCGGGCCTGCCGACGCGGCTGCAGGCCGACCCGGACCGGATGGGTGAAGTCTTGTACAATCTGCTGGGCAACGCCTTCAAGTACACCCCAGAGGGAGGACGGATCCGCTTCGAAGCCGGAGGCGAGGATGGGTGGGTGCGTGTCAGCGTGACGGACACAGGACCCGGTATCACCCAGGAGGATCTGCCCTTCATCTTCGAGCGGTACTTCCGTGGGGCGGAGCAGGACTCCGGCGCGGCAGAGCGCGAGGGGGCAGGGTTGGGCCTGGCGATTGCGCGCGGCATCGTGGAGCGCCACGGGGGCCGCATCTGGGTCGAGCGGGTGGAGGTTGGAGGCAGCAGGTTCGTGTTCAGAATCCCCGCGACAGGACGGCCGGAAGGTCAGCGCGCGTCATGAGCATCGGCGCGGCAGGCCGGGTCCTGCTCGATGCGGTGCTCGCGGGTGCACTTGTGCTCCTGAGCGGCTGCATGCACAAAGAGGCCCACAGCATAGCCGGCCCCACGCGGACCTCCTCCGAGGCCTCCGCCGACCCGCAGTCACTCGAGCCGCCGTCGGTGCCGCCGCCGGGCGAGGTTGATTCGGCGCTGCAGGCGGCCCAGCGGGCGGAAGCCGCCGGCGATGCGGCCGGAGCGATCGAGTTCTACGAGCATGTCACGATGATGCCCGATGCATCCAGCGTCCAGATGGCCGAGGCTCATCTGGCTCTGGCGATGCTGTCGGCTGATCCCAACGCGCCGCAGCGCGACGTCGAGCAGGCACGCGCCCACCTCAGGCAGATGCTCCAGCTGGAGCCCGATCATCCGCGAGCCCGCGACGCCTCGCTCCTGCTGGCGCTGCTCGACGAGATCGGCACGCTGCAATCGCGCACCGCGGAGCTGACGGCCCAGTCGGATACCATCCGGAGCTCCGTCACCGAGCTGATCGCGAAGCTGGACGAGAAGGAGCGCGAGCTGCAGAAGGTCAAGCAGGTGCTGTTGCAGAACAAGCCTTAGAATCAATGATCAGTCCATCTGCGCTTCGTGTCCTTGTCTGCGCGGCGCTCGGCTGCTCTGCGTCGCTTCACAGCCAGTCAGCCAGCAGCCAGCCGGCCAGACGCCGGCCAGTCAGGATGAGCCTGAGGCCTGGCCGCGCCAGATCGATCCCCCCCAGGGGACGATCGTCGTCTACCAGCCCCAGATCGACGACTACATCGTGACCACCCTCAAGGCCCGGATGGCGGTCTCCGTGACGCTCACGGGGCGGTGATCGTCGAGGACGCGGCCCTCAGATGGGACCTCACGCTCGACTATGACCGCTTCGTGGCGAGCCTCGCCGCGCTGCGCCAGTCCCAGCAGAGCTCGGCGAGCCTGAAGAACAGGTAGCGGGCTAGCCCGGACAATTCATGAAGCTCCTGCTGCGACCGCGGATCTGCTCGCCATGCCGGGCGTCCTCGCGGCTCGGCCACTCAACGTATCGTCAAGATACGCCTTGCGGCCTCGCCGCTGCGA
>Ga0187892_10003095_pt1 | contig 31233 bp, 25 predicted proteins | sample MA1701073metaG_FD_139345 | JGI IMG/M metagenome (GOLD analysis project Ga0187892, IMG submission 139345) | Bio-ooze microbial communities from a basaltic lava cave in the Kipuka Kanohina Cave System on the Island of Hawaii, USA - MA170107-3 metaG ...
GGTGAGTTCCGGAGCCACGGCTACCGGCAACCGAACCTACTTCACAGATGAAACGCAGGTCATCCGCTTCACCGTCGGCAACCCGCCCTCGGCGGTTGCTGGTGCTACCGACCAGGCCATCGGCAACTAACCATTACAACTCTGCGTGGGCTTGAAATACGGGGTGGAGAAGCGTTTGATTTTCCACCCCTTTTTGTTGTAGTTTGTCCAAACTGACATCGAATTGTTCGCTGACCACTGCTCCGAATGTCCACAGTCATTTCGGCTCGGGGACTTAGCAAGTCCTTCCGCTCCGGTTTCTGGAAAACCAAGAGCGTCGCTGCCCTTCAAGACCTCCACCTGGAGGTTCAAGAGAACGAAATCTTCGGCTACCTTGGCCCCAACGGCGCGGGCAAATCTACAACCTTGAAGCTGCTTATGTCCTTGATTTACCCCTCTCAGGGGCAAGTCGAGATTCTGGGCAAACCGGCCTCCGACGTTTCTGTTCGGCGTCACATCGGTTACCTTCCTGAAAACCCGTATTTCTACGAATACCTGACCGCGGAAGAGTTTCTCAGTTACTATGCCGGTTTGTTTGATTTCGATGCGAGTCAGACCAAAGCTCGCGTAGAGCGCTTTCTGAAGCTGACTGGCGTCTACGACGCGAGGAAACTCCAACTCCGCAAGTTTTCCAAAGGAATGATTCAGCGCATCGGCATCGCTCAGGCATTGATCAACGACCCCAAAGTGGTCTTTTTAGATGAGCCGATGTCAGGCCTGGATCCAATTGGCCGCCGCGAAGTTCGGGACCTGATCCTCGAGCTGAAAAAAGAAGGCAGGACCGTCTTCTTTTCAACTCACATCCTGAATGATGTCGAAACGACGTGCGACCGCGTTGCCATTCTCGACCGAGGACGGCTGGTTGGGTCGGGCCGCCTGACAGAGTTGTTCTCGAAGGAGGTTCGGCACGTGGAGGTGGTCGTCTCGAACATCAGTCTGGCACAGCTCAGGCAGGTTGCCGGAAACGAAGTCCCCATTCATCCCAGCGGCGTTACTTATCTGCTGGAGATCGATAGAAACGCTGCTCTTGGAAAGCTGGTGAGCGGCATCGAGCAAGCAGCCGGCACCCTCGTCTCAGTGACACCAGTGCGGCAGACTATGGAAGAATATTTCTTTGCGCTGCTCCAAAAGAGCTCCAACTAGCAGCGCCATGAGCTGAGCCAGTTTATGAAGGTTCTGTCGATCGCGCGAAACACCTTTAAGGAATGCGTCCGCGACAAGGTTCTCTACAATCTCGTCGTTTTTGCCATTCTAATCATTATCAGCTCGCTGCTGCTGGGTGGCATCACCATCGGCGATGTTGAGCAGATCATCGTCAATCTCGGTCTGAGCACGCTGTCGATTTTTGGAACGCTGATCTCTATTTTCATTGGTATCCAGCTGGTTTACAAAGAGATCGATCGGAAGACCATCTACAGTCTGCTTTCCAAACCGGTTTCCCGCGCCGAATTCATTATTGGGAAGTTTCTTGGCTTGAGCTGGACGTTGGCCGTCAACGTGGCGGTGATGCTGGCGGGCATTTACGGCGCGATCCTCTACCTGCGCCATTCGGTTGAGCTCGGAGATTTCCAGATCCTCCTGGCAGGTCTCGTGATTCTGGTGGAGCTCATGCTAGTCATTGCGATCGCCCTGTTCTTCTCGACTTTCTCAACGCCGGCGCTGTCTGCGTTGTTCACCTTCTGTCTGTACGTGCTTGGCCATTTCAATCCAGACATCCGGCATTTTGCGGCCTACAGCTCTTCCTCTTCCGTAAGAGCCCTTTGTGGCGTTCTGTATTACGTGGTCCCCAATTTTGGCAATTTCGGACTCATCTCAGCGACGGCTCACGGCAAGCCCCTCGCGAAGCAGTTGTATCTCTACTCGTTTTCTTACGGGCTGTTGTATTCAGCGATCGTTCTGGTGTTAGCCATCGTGATCTTCCAGAAGCGCAATTTCAAGTAGAGGCGGCAAACGGCCTCGAACTGCGGTTGCTATGAGTTGGATCGTTACCATCTGCCTGGTCTCAGCGCTGTCGTCGGGGATCTATTTCGCTCAGCAGGCAATTGATGCCAAGTCGGCGTCGTTACCAGAGGCCGAAGAGAGGCTTTATCTTTCCTCGGGACATCTTCTTAAGAAGCTCGCGTTGGGGCACTCTGGCATTCTGGCGGATATCTATTGGATGCGAGCCGTGCAGTACTATGGGACAAAGCGGGTCAAGGGCTCCAGGGACTTTCCACTCCTTGGAGACCTCATCGAAATTGCCACAATATTAGACCCTCACCTCCTCGAAGCTTATCGCTTTGGGGCCATTTTCCTGTCGGAACCCGACTGGGGTGCGAGGCAGCCCGAAAGAGCTGTCAAGATTCTCCTCCGCGGCGCTGAAAGCAATCCTGAACATTGGCAACTGCTCCGTGATCTTGGCTTTGTCTATTACTGGTATTTGCGCGATTACCAGAAAGCCGCCGAAGTTTTCCTGCAAGGCAGCAAGAATGCCACAGCGCCGGTTTGGATGAGAACCTTCGCCGCCGATCTGCTGGCAAGGGGAGGCAGCCGAGCCTCAGCCCGCTTCCTCTGGCAAGAGCTTTACGAAACAACTCAAGACGAACGAATGAGGAAGAATGCGTTGGAGAATCTCATCAAACTGGCTGCTGAAGAAGACCTGGAAACTCTGCAGTCTCTCGTCGATCGCCTGGCCCAGAAGTCTGGAAGAAGCGTCCATTCGCTGAACGAATTGGTGAGTGCCGGACTCCTGAAATCCTACCCGCTGGACCCGAAGGGATTCCCGTATACCCTCGAGGCGGCTGCTGGAAAAGTAGTCTTGTCTGAGGAAAGCACGGTCCGTCGCTAAATCACGCGCTGGATGCGTGGTGCGAGTACCCAAACCTGGTCGGTGCGACGGGTTTGCAGTTTTGCCCGCTGCGGTCGTAGGAAATGATCCATCCCCATGCCCAAGGCCAGACTCAAGTTTCTGCTTCCGGAGCGCCTGAACAGGCACGCAGGTCCGCTCTGACTCCAAAACTTTGTTGACCTGCCCCAGGGCCACAGGAATAGAATGTAAGTATCACTTGCGACAAATCTAGAGGCTTGCAGAGCACGATGCAGGAGCGCCAGTGAACCCAGTGTTAAGCGCCGCAAAACGAAAATTCTTCCTATCTCTGACCCTGCTCGCATTCACCTTGGTTCCCAGTGTTGGCGAAGCGGGTCAGGGGATACAGACCTCCCATCAGGAAGCCCGTGAGATCCTGAAACAGAAGTGTTTGCAATGCCATGGCGAGGCGCTCCAGATGTCCAATCTGGATCTGCGAACGCAGGAGTCGATGCTGAAGGGAGGCAAAAAAGGGGCAGCCCTGGTTCCTGGAAATGCTGAGGCGAGCCGGCTGTATCGCCGTGTGGCTGGGTTGGAGCAGCCCGCAATGCCAATGGCTCCTGTGCCGGCGTTGACGGTTCAGGAGATCACTATCATCAGAGAGTGGATCACTCAGGGAGCCAGTTGGCAGACCCAGAGCGAACGCAAGGCAGCCGCAGAGGCGTCTCAAGACCTGAAGACCTCAAAAACTCAGGCTGCTGGCGGCTATGGCACCGACTACAAGGAAAGATCTATTACGGAGCAAGATCGCCAGTGGTGGGCCTTTCAGAAGCCGGTTCGACATCCAGTGCCCAGAGTTGCTGAGACACGATGGGCTGCGAACCCCATCGACGCTTTTGTGAAGAAAGCTCTCGACCAGGATGGATTGATAGCGGCGCCGCAGGCCGATCGGAACACGCTGGTACGCCGGGCCTATCTCGACCTCATCGGGATCTTGCCGACTCCGACAGAAGTCGAAGCTTTCGTCACCGACGCATCGCCTCAAGCCTATGAGCATTTGGTCGAGCGCTTGCTGGCGTCTCCGCACTACGGAGAACGTTGGGGGCGCTTCTGGCTCGACGTAGTGCGCTATGCAGACAGTTCGGGCTACGAGCATGACAAAGATATCGGCAATGCCTGGCGGTATCGAGACTATGTGATCAAAGCGTTCAATCAGGACAAGCCTTACGACCGGTTTATCCTGGAACAATTGGCCGGCGACGAACTTGAAGGTGAAGACTACGACAGGCTTATCGCAACGACGTTCTATCGAATCGGCCCCAGAGTACGTTTCCGCGAGAAAGACAACCCCTACTATCGTTATGAATACCTGGACGACATCATCCGCACCACTTTCCAGGGTTTCATGGGACTCTCCGTGAATTGTGCACGGTGTCACGACCACAAGTTCGATCCCATCACGCGCCTGGATTATTACCGCTCCATGGCGATGCTTTTCGGCTATGTGGATGTAGAGCATCCGTTGGCGCCCCCAGGCCAGGTGGCGGAACATGAGCGAATCAGAAAGGAAGTAGAGCAGCAGGTCAGACCTCTGCGGCGACAGATCGCCCAGCTTGAGGCGCCTTATCGCAGGGCTCAATTCGAGAAGAGGCTTTCCAAGTTTCCCGAGGAGATTCAGATTGCAGTGAGAACACCGGAAGAGCAGAGAACCCCGGGTCAAAAACTGCTCGCAGCACAGATCGTCTCCCTCGATGTAGACCCGGATGCCGCTGCCAACCAGGCCACGAGCTATCGCAACCTGATGAAGGTGAGTGACGCCGATCATGCCGCCCGCCAGAAGCTGGTGGAGCAGATTGAGGAAATTCAGAAAAGACTGCCGGCTCCTTTGCCCGTGGCAGAGGGTGTCCGAGACGGCGACTATCGCTTGACGCCTGACGGACCCGGCGACGAGCCGCTGCCTGGCAAGGGTGACCGGTTCAACTATGGAGTGGAATGTTGCTTCTTGCCCGAAGCAGGCAAACCCTATCACGTGCCGTCAGTCTATTTCGGAGCTAACGGCCAGGATGTCACCGAAGACCAGAAGTCATTGGTCGTGGAACCCGGCTTTTTGCGGGTGTTTGCTGATGACGCGTTTCCTGTTGCGATTCCTCCGGGCGGTGAGGGGCACGTCAGCAGCGGACGCCGCCGGGCATTGGCTGAATGGATTGGCTCGCCCGAAAACCCACTGACGGCGCGTGTCATGACGAATCGCATCTGGAGCTGGCACTTCGGTCGGGGCCTCGTCCCCACGCCTGGCAACTTCGGAAAGATGGGCATGCCGCCTTCCCACCCGGAGCTGCTGGATTGGCTTGCAACAGAGTTCATCCAGCAGGGATGGAGCATCAAGCAGATCCACCGGTTGATCATGAATTCTGAGACTTACAGAATGGCCTCCAGCTTTGCCCACTCCGTCAATCTCGAAAAGGATCCCACGAACACGCGGCTTTGGCGTTTTCCGTTGCGGCGCTTGGAAGCGGAAGCAATTCGAGACGTGATCCTCTCGGCCAGCGGCCAGCTCAACCTTCAGGCAGGAGGTGAGCCATTCTTCCCGGCGATTCCGCAATCCGTACGTGAGGGCTACCGGCAGGGCAAGTGGGAACTGACCAAAGAGGAGCCTGCAACCTGGCGTCGCAGCGCGTACTCGTATTGGAAGAGAGGATTGAAGTACCCGATGTTTGAGGTTCATGATCAGCCCGACTTGAATGTCACCTGTGAGAAGCGAAACGTGACGACGGTGCCCACGCAAGCGCTAACGTTGCTGAACAACGAATTCGTTCTGATTCAGGCTCAACATCTCGCCGAGCGTGTGCTTCGCGAGGCCGGTCAGAGTCCGGAAGAGCAGATTCAACTTCTGAGCCGAATCACTTTGAGTCGCAAAGCAGATCCGACAGAATTGGCCGGCTTCCGGTCTTTCTTGCAGAAGCAGCGAGACTACCATGAAGCCCGCAAGCAGGCAGCCGGTTCGGGTGCTCATTCGGCGGACACTGTCACACTGCTGGCTCTTACCGACCTGGCGCATGTGGTGCTGAACGCGAACGAATTTGTTTACATCAACTAGCTGTTGAAGCGGGTGGCAGCCAGCGGGCGCTCAACCGGTAGGCAAGTGGCGCAGATCTGCTGCCGGCAACCTGTCGCTTCACCGAGAGAGACACATGTCTGGACTGTGCGATTGCCGAATGAGCAAAAATCGATTTGTTTCTCGACGTAACTTTTTGTTCGAGGCTGGCTCGGGAATCAGCGGATTGGCTCTGCTTCACCTGCTGCATGAGGACGGGTTGTTGGCCGAGCCTGCTTCGAACGCGCCTGCCACCTGTGCCAGCTCGCCGGGCTTTGCCGGTTCGCCCTATCTCACGAAACCACCGCAATTCAACCCGCGAGCAAAATCGGTCATCTCGCTGTTTATGAGCGGTGGTGTGAGCCATGTCGACACCTTCGATTACAAACCAGCCTTATCGAAGTATCATGGCTTGCCGCTTCAGGGAAAACGCGAGGTTCGCGTCCGGCAAGGCTTTCCGGGACCCTTGATGAAGAGTCCGTACAGCTTCAAGCAGTATGGGCAGTCAGGCATGTGGGTTTCGGAACTTTTCCCGCACATTGGTAGCATCGTGGACGATCTGGCGTTTATCCACTCTTGCCAAGGCCGATCGAGCGACCACGTGCTCTCGCACTACGAGTGGAACACCGGATCGATTCTCATGGGATTCCCCAGCGTCGGCTCATGGGTCACCTATGGTCTGGGAAGCGACAATCAGAGCCTGCCGGGATTCGTAGTGATTTACGACACGCGAGGTGGCCCGTTCTCCGGGCCGGCCAACTGGAGCGCCGGCTTTTTGCCTGCGGCCTATCAGGGAACTGTGTTCCGCTCTTCAGGCGATCCGATTCTGGACTTGTCGCCGCCAGCACAGTATGTCACTCCGGAACAGGAAAGAGCCCGGCTGGACCAACTGGCGTGGATCAACCAGCAGCATGCCGCCAAGCACCCGGGAAGCACAGAACTGGCTGCTCGGATTGCTTCCTACGAGCTGGCCTATCGCATGCAAATGTGCGCCCCGGAAGCTGTCGACATTTCTCAGGAAAGCGACGAAACCAAACGCCTTTACGGATTGGATAACCCCGTCACCGAAGGGTTTGGAAAGCAATGCCTGCTGGCCCGGCGCATGGTTGAGCGGGGGGTCCGTTTCATTCAGCTCTATAGCGGGTCAATCGTGAATCAGAACGTCGATACCTGGGATGCCCACGCCAGCATTGTGGATAACCATGGAATGCATGCAGCGGAGGTCGACAAGCCAATCGCCGGGTTGATCAATGATCTGAGGCGGCGCGGCCTGCTCGACGAAACTCTTGTGATGTGGCATTCGGAGTTCGGGCGCATGCCCATTTCCCAGCGCGGTGTCGGACGCGACCACAATCCTGGAGCAATGACGGTCTTCATGGCAGGTGCGGGAATTCGAGGCGGTCAGAGAGTCGGCTCTACCGACGAAGTCGGCTACAAAGCCGAGGAGCAGGTGGTGACCTGTCACGATCTCCATGCAACAATCCTTCACTTGCTCGGTCTCGATCACAAACGCGTCACCTACTACTTCAATGGTCGTCATATGCGGCTTACCGACGTCCATGGTGAACTGATCCCCCAAATCGCAGGAGATTCAAGGAACGCAGTCTAAGCAGATCGTGAGCTCTCCCTTGGGCAGGCAGCGCAGCCAATCAAGGTGATGGGCTCTATGTTTGTCTCCTGTCGCACGTCGTATCACAAGCGACCCAGGTCTCCATCACTGTACCCTTTAGGAGGTACCACCAATGTACCGGAGGATTCTGACTGTTTTAGCACTGACTTGTGTGCTCGCTGCCGGAGCTGCTGCTCAAGATGCAAAGAATGTTCTCGATGCGGCCATCAAGAACCTGGGTGACGTCAAATCCATCCAGTACTCCGGCAGTGGCGCAGTGTTCACCTTAGGGCAGAGCGTGAGTGCGGACTCGCCCTGGCCTAGAGTCGAAGTCAAGAGCTTCACACGCACCGTGGACTACGACAAGCAGGCCACGCGCAATGAGGGCATAGCCGCTCAGGGTCCCGTGCCAGCTCAGTTCCTGGTCGGCGATAAGGCCTGGGGGCAGGCCGGCGGCAATATCACGCCGGCTTCGCCGACTGTCACCGCCGAACGCCAGCTGCAGATTTGGCTCACGCCACACGGCTTTCTGAAAGGCGCGCTGGTGAACAAGGCACGAGTGAAGCGAGGCAAGCTGACGACCGCAACCTTCACCACGCCGGGCAAACATAAAGTGACCGGAACGATTTCGAGCGATCATCTCGTCGAGAAGATTGAGTCGTGGCTCGATAATCCAGTCCTCGGGGACATGCTTGTGGAAACTACCTACAGCGGTTATCGCGACTTCGGCGGATTCAAATTCCCCACAAAGATGGTGCAGAAGCAGGGTGGCTTCCCAGTGTTCGAATTGACGGTAGCTGAGGCAAAGGCCAATGTGCCTCTCGATGTAACAGTTCCGGACTCCGTGCGCCAGGCCGCGCCGCCTGTGGTGCAGGTCCGGTCGGAGAAGCTTGCGGAGGGAGTTTGGTATCTTACGGGTGGATCGCATCATAGCGTGCTGGTGGAATTCGCCGACCATGTAGCAGTGATCGAAGGGCCGCTGAACGAAGACCGCTCCACGGCAGTCATCGCCGAAGCAAAAAAGCTCACTCCCTCGAAGCCGCTCCGCTACCTGGTGAACACGCACCACCATTTTGATCATTCTGGCGGTCTGCGCACTTATGTTGCCGAGGGCGCCACGATTGTTACGCACCAGAGCAACAAAGCGTTCTATGAGAAAACCTTCAAGGCGCCGCACACGCTCAACCCCGATCGACAGTCTCGTGCCAAAAAGAAGGCCAAGATTCTTACTGTCGATGCGAAGCACGTGCTGTCTGACAGTGCGCGCACCCTGGAGATTCATCACATCCAGGGCAATCCCCACAACAGCGGAATCCTCATGGTCTACTTGCCCAAGGAAAAACTCCTCTCGGAGGTAGACGTCTACACACCGTTGGCACCCAACGCAGCGCCGCCAAGTACTCCGAACCCGGCAACGGTGAATCTTTACGAGAACATCGGACGACTCAACCTGGACCCCAGCCAGATCGCTCCGCTGCACGGGAGAGTCGTAGCGCTCGCAGAGCTAAAAAGGACGATTGGCAAATAGCTGAATGAAAAGTCGCAAGCAACACCGGCTTGGTCCACTCCTGATTGGCTTGGGGGTGTGGTTCGTCGCGACAGAAACCTGGGCGCTTCCGGCCGATGACCTTGCCCAGGGGGAGCGGCTCTTTCAACTTCACTGCGCCGGCTGTCACGGCCCGAAAGGAGAAGGTGGCAAGGGCCCTAATCTGGCAGTGTCGCGTCTGGCTCGGGCCTCGGCAGACGAAGAACTCGTCAGGGTGATCACTCAAGGCATCGAAGGCACTGAGATGCCGACGTCACGCATCGACACGGACCAGATCAAACAGGTGGCCTCTTTTGTGCGACGGCTCGGACTCTCGCCGCCTGAGCCAGTTCCAGGCAATGCACAGCGGGGCGAAGAGCTTTATTCCGCTAAGGGGAATTGCACGCAGTGCCACGCCATTGAAGGACGAGGCGGGGCCTTCGGGCCGGATCTCACGGGGATCGGACTGCGGCGCGGCGCCGCGTACTTGCGAGCGGCGCTGACTGACCCGGAGGCTGACGTTCCGAAGGGTCTCACGGCGTTTGGACCGGATGCCAGCATTCCAGAAAACTTCCTGCTGGTGAGAGCTGCCACAAAGGGCGGTCAGCGTCTGACAGGAATACGTGTCAATGAGGACACGTTCTCGATTCAACTGCGCGACTCCTCCGGCCGAGTTCGGTCCTTCTTCAAGTCTGAGCTGACTGAGTTGCAGAAAGACTGGGGAAAGTCTCCAATGCCCGGCTACCGCGAGGTGTTTTCGAACGCGGAGCTGGATGATGTTGTGGCTTTTCTGGTTTCCTTGGGAAGACAACCATGAATCAAACGGGAGCTTTGCCCTCTCCTGCCAAGGAAAGCTTTGAAGAAACAAAGGCGAGCGCCTGAAATGGGGTCCCTCTTTTCCAAGGCTTTCCAGGACGGGACTCTGGCGATTGGCACTTTTGAAAGTGGGAGCCGTTCTCCGAACGGCGATTAGCCCTGTCGGAACCCAGGCGATCGCCGCTGAGGACAGCGGCTCCCACGTTCTCCAACTTCGAGGTATAAGGCCGGGTATCCTGCAAAGGATCAGCGTGCCGACTCCAACAGTGACCCCCAAATTGTCCAATTTCCAGTCTACATGCGTAACTCTTCTGCTGTTCCTCCTCGCCCAGGCCGCCCTTGGCCAGGTGCCGTACGACCGAATCCGCCGCGCGGAGTCTGAGCCCGGCAATTGGCTGACCTACTCGGGCAACTATCAAGGGCATCGTCACTCCCTGCTTGCCCAAATAACTCCAGGCAATGTCGCCCGTCTCAAGCCAGCCTGGGTTTACCAGATGCGAAATACGAACAAGCTTGAGACATCGCCAATTGTTTTGGATGGAGTCCTCTATATCACAGAAAGACCCAATGTCGTCACCGCCCTGGATGGGCGAACCGGAAGACCACTCTGGAGCTACCGCCGCGCCCTTCCGACCGGCATCCCTGCCTGCTGCGGGCCTGTGAATCGTGGCTTGGCAATTCTTGACGATATGCTGTTCCTTGGCACGTATGACGCGCATTTGGTAGCACTCGACCTGCGAACGGGTGCCGAGCGCTGGGATGTGACCGTGGCCGACTACCAGGTCTCTCACACGATTACCGTCGCTCCCCTGGCGGTGAAAGACAAGATCCTCGTCGGCATCGCGGGCGGTGACTGGGGCATTCGCGGTTTTTTGGACGCGTACGAAGCCAAGACAGGAAAGCGATGCTGGCGCCTTTGGACGGTGCCGGGACCAGGCGAACCGGGAAACGAAACCTGGGAGGGTGATAGTTGGAAAACGGGTGGCGCCACGACTTGGATGACTGGATCGTACGATCCGGAATTGAATCTCGTCTACTGGGGCACGGGCAATCCGGGACCCGACTACAACGGAGATGTGCGCGCCGGAGATAATCTCTACTCCGCGTCACTTCTCGCAATTGACGCCGATTCAGGAAAGCTACGCTGGCACTTTCAGTTCACTCCGCATGACGTCCACGATTGGGACTCCAACCAAGTGCCCGTGCTGGTGGACGGTGTCGTCAACGGACGAGCCAGGAAACTCGTGGTTCAGGCCAATCGCAATGCGTTTTACTACGTGCTGGATCGGGCGACCGGAGAGTTTCTATCCGGCAGGCCTTACGTGAAGCAAACCTGGGCGAGTGGACTCGATGCGAGCGGCCGCCCGATGGTTCTTCCGAACACGGAACCAACTCCCGAGGGCACGCTTGTGTATCCAGGACTGGGCGGAGGCACCAACTGGTTCAGCCCATCCTACAGCCCGAGCACACGGCTCTTTTATGTTCCGTCTCAGGAAGACTATGGGCAGTTTTACTACAAGCTTAAGGCCGAATATGAGCCTGGGAGCATCTTCGAGAGTGGCGGAACGCGCAATCTCGCCGGCGTCGAACCTTATGGTGCGATCAAGGCCTTGGAAGTCGAGACGGGAAAGCTCCGCTGGGAATTCAAACTTCATGCGCCGTCATCCTCCGGCCTGCTCTCAACCGCAGGCGGCCTGGTCTTTAGCGGCAGCCGTGAGGGTTGGTTCTTTGGGCTCGACGCAGAGTCTGGCAAGCCGCTCTGGCGTTTTCAAACCGGCGGACAGATTGTGGCGAACCCTGTTAGCTTCCTGGTTGACCGAAATCAGCATATCGCAATCGCCGCGGGACAGGCCCTGTTCGTGTTTGCGCTGGAGTGATCCGACACGCAGACGCGGAGAACGGTACAACGAATACAAACGCCTTGAGTGTTTGTTACAAACCCAGCGTCCTGTCCCTGCCAGTCGCGCAACCAGTGGTCTGGGGCCTGTACATTTGGAGAGAGGTGAAGCTCCTTTGTCCTCCTCGGAAGGGGAGCTGTCAAAAAATGGATCCACCTCGGTGGGCTTCGATAGCAAGCAACTGTAAGGTCTTTGGTGTAGTGTCCGTTCTCAGAACGGACCAGCCGCTCATAGAGCAGCCTCTGCAATTTTTCACAGCGCCCGCGCGAATAGTGCCCAGACAAGCTTACACAGTCCGAATTCTCCTGTGTGTCAGTATTTCTGATGTCGCTTCGCGTCGCTGCAGTTTGCTCTTTGCAGCCGACAAAGTCATTGGGGCGAAAGAATTCCACACCGGGTGAACCGGTGCCGGAATCCACAGCTTGTTTCGCTTGAGTCTTTCCGAAAAGAGGAGATGCATCGATGAAGCAACGTGTTCAAGCCGTGCTGCTTTCCGCAGCGCTCATTGTTGGCCCCGTCTTTTCCTGGGCGGAAACTCCGAAATCGAAGGCGCCCGAACAAGGCTACGTACCCGAAGGCTGGTATCCTCACGAGGGCGGACTGCTAAAGTATCGAGTCGCCATTCGCTTTGGCGAAGAGCCCGACACGATGCCGGATGGATGGAAGTTTGGCCGCGTCTCGGCTGTCACGACAGATTCGAAGGGCGAGGCTTACGTGTTTCACCGTGGAAAGAAAGCAGACGCGGTTGTGGTCTTCGACGCCAAGGGGAACTATCTCCGTTCCTGGGGCCGCGATTTCTTTGGCAATCCCCACGGCCTGCGCGCGGACAAAGACGACAACATCTGGGCCGTTGATAACGGGAACCACCAGGTCTACAAGTTTGACCGCGAAGGCAAGCTGCTCCAGACCTGGGGCGTCAAAGGCCAGACGGGCACGGACGACAAGACCTTTAATCGCCCCACCGACATTGCCTTCGCCGCCAATGGAGACTTCTATGTCTCGGACGGGTACGGCAACTCTCGTGTGGTGAAGTTCAACAAAGAGGGCAAGTATCTGCTCGCTTGGGGAAAGCCAGGAAAAGGACCTGGCGAGTTCCAGACGGTTCATTCTGTTGCCTTGGATTCCAAGGGACGGGTTTATGCTAGCGACCGCGAAAACAACCGAATCCAGATCTTTGATAACAGCGGAAAGTTCCTGAAAGAGTGGACTCACACGGGCGCCACACAGGGGCTGTTTATCACCCCGACCGACGAGATGTGGATCATTACCCACCGCAATAACGTCGAGAACATCACCTACGACACACTGGCGGGACGGATCATGCGCATCGACGTCGAAACCGGCAAGATTCTCGGCACCATGGAATGCCCCGGCCACATGATTACCATGGCCAAGAGCGGCGAGCTCTTTGTTGCGAGCCTTTCCGGTAATGTCTTCCGCTGGTATCCGGCGTGGCTCACGCCTGGCGCAGCGGCTGCGGTCGAAGCCAAAGGACCTCCAGCAAAGAACTGACGGCGGCCTGGGTGCAACTGTGACTCCGGCAAACCCCTCGAGCCAGGTTGCTGAAAACTCATTGAAGCGGCGCTCCATGAATTGAGAGTCATAGAAATGCGACGGTCGCAGATCGCCGCTACAACCTGCGAGGTATAGAGTTTTTCAGCAACCTGACTGGAAGGAAGAACTGCGGAGGAGGGAGCAAGCTCTGCCCGCGTCAAGTCTGCTGTGCGGGTTCCCGCATGGCGTCGATAACCTGTCGATCGGAATCGTACAGTTCGCGAAGAGAAATAGGGTGTGAGCCCGGATCCCACAAACGCCCCTGGCGCACTACCTGACAGGCCCTCAGCCGCTTGCGAGCCTTGAGAGCCCGAAAATGCGTGTCCATAAACTCGAACTCTCCCTCTTCTTCCTCGAAGACCAGCACGTCAGCAACACTTCCCGATTTCAGCGTTCCCAGTTCGGCTTCCCTGCCAATTGCCCTCGCAGGGTTCACTGTGCACTTTAGAACAATCTCATTCAGAGTCATTCCTAGAGCCAGAAACTTCGACATGGTGCTGAGGAGATCCACATGGAACGGGTCCCCTACGCAGTAGCGATGAAGATCAGTGCTGATGGTGTCCGGATAGAAGGCATGTTCAAAGGCCTTGCGAGCAACGTCCCAGGAAAAACTTCCACAGCCGTGCCCGACATCAAAGAGTACCCCGGTTCCGCGAGCTGCCTTCACTTCTGAAAGAAGAGCCGCTGCATGAGGGTCCGTGATTCCGTCTCCACGTCCTTGGAAGCAATGGGTAATGATGTCTCCGGGTCTCAGCCTTCGGAGGATTTCTCTGGTGTGCGCCCCCTGGCTGATGTGAACCATCATGGGCAAAGAGACATCATTTGCTGCTTCCAGTGCCTTTTCGAGAGCTTCGATGCCATGCTCACCGGTCATTCGTCCTTCCCGAATCTTGACACCGACGACCACGTCGCGGTTCTTTTCGATGACGTGAGCGGTTTCCTTCGGTCGGGCATACGAGAGATCTCTCAATTCCTCAGCAAAGGGCGCATGGAGTCCAAGGCACGAGATATGCACGAAAGCCAGGACGCGAATAGTCGCCTGATCTATCGTGTGTTTGCGGAAGTAGGGGAAGTTGGTAAACCCGCAGGTTCCGGCATCAACCACAGTGGTGACTCCGTGGTTCAGGGCAATGTGAGGGTCAATCCCATAGATACTTCCTTCGAACCAATGACCGTGGAGGTCCACCAGCCCAGGACAGACGTACTTCCCCTTGAGATTCAGAACTTGGGCGCTTTCGCTGGCATCGAGCTCAGCTCCAAGACTCAGGATCTTGCCCCCACTAATCCCCACATCAAGGATTCCATCGATGGCCTGAGAGGGGTCAATGACGTGGCCTTGTTTGAGCAGCAGGTCGTAGATCATAGCTGCGAAGAAGGATGAGTCAGTTCAAAAGAAGGCGGGACCGCCCAAGGGCGGCGCTACGAACCAGACTGCCCCGATAAGACGTTTTTCAGGCGTTGAACGACAATCTCCGGCTCGTCATCCCTAAGTGTCTCTGGAAAGACAACCAGAAGCCCGCTCGAAGCAAAACTCTCATAAACCGCGATGATGGGATCGCCCTTCTGAAGCTGGTTGATGACTTCCCAAGCGGTCATTCCCCTTCTTTTTTCGTCGACCCGAATGTGTGCTTCGGGTACTGGTCTTCCGCCACTGCCGGGGAAGACAACCGTTGCCTCGATTCCGTCCAGCCCTTCGAGTCCTCGCACGATTGCCTGGGTTCGTGTGTTCCAAGTCCTGAGTTCCGCCTCAAGGTCTCTCTTCTGGTAGAGCTGGAGCGCCGTCAACAGCCCGACGATCTCTTCCTTGGCTGCCTTGAAACCCCGTCCCAGTCCGTGATGCGGTGGGCCCTCAATGAGTCCCTCCGACACAAGATGGCGATAAGGCCAGGTCTCCGGAAAAACGTCCATATCCTGTTGCTGCAAGCTGGCAGAGAGAATGAGATTCTTCTTCCCGCAAAGAATCCCAGTTGATTGAGGCCCTTGAATGTGTTTTCCGCCGCTAAAAGCTACGAGGTCCGCGCCTTGAGAGATGAAGTTTCTCAGATTCTCTCGAGGCGGGAGCTCAGCAGCAGCGTCAACGATGACCGGAATGTTTCGCCTGTGCGCAATGTTTGCGACCGTCTTCAGGGACAATCCCCTGTCTCCCATCCCTGCCAGGAAGAAGACGGCAGCAGTTCGCTCTGTCAGAGCGCTCTCCAGTTCATAGGGGAAAGTAATGTAGTTGTAGCCGGCCTCGACAATCTCAGCTCCGGCAACTCGAAGCGCGCGATCATAGTCGTTTCGATGAAGCCGCTGGATCACGATCTCGCTCCGTAGCCCGGAGGCATCCGGCAAGGCATTCATTCTCGAAGCGCTCAGGCCTGCGATGCACGCCGCAGCGGCCAACGTCAGTGCCGCCGAGGCTCCTGACGTGACCATACCGGCTTCCGCGCCCGTAGCCTCGGCAATCACGCGGCTGGCGACTTCTTGCAGATCTTCGATGCGAACGAAGGATTGCGCCGCCTCCTGCATGGCCTGCAGTACCTCCGGCGCCATCAGGCAGCCCCCGACCTTGGTGCTGTAGCTTCGTCCATTAATCACCCTCCTGATGCCAAACTGGTCGTAGACATTCATGATCGTTCCTTGGAATCTTCTTCACGGAGATCGAAAGCCAAAGCGCCAGCAGGATTTGTGACCGTCATCTTTGTGATCTTCTCCCGGTCAACGCCCAGCTCTGTCAGCAAGGGTATGAACTTCCTCTGCAGATGGTCGTATCCCTTGCCTCCGTAACTATGCAGATGTTGTTTCATACAGATGTCGAGCGAGAGAAGAATCTGGTCCTCAAAACCCTCTTGAATGAGTTCGGCAATGTTGCGAGCTCGCACCTCATCGGCCGGGTAACCATCCCCTTTATAGCCAATGTTGTCAATGCCAAGAAACACACCTTGCTCGGCAATCTTCCGGAAATGGTGCGCCCCGAAGCGGTCCCCGAGATGGCTGATCACAATGCGCCGGGAAGAGACTCCTTCTTCTCGAAGCAAAGCAATCTGCTCCAGGGCCAATTCGCCGAAGTGTGTGGTGTGAGTCCAAATCGAGACGCCAGTTCGCTTTTGCGCTCTGGCAGCCGCACGAAACACGCGCTCCTGTGCGGGGGTAATATGATAGCGCTCCGTCCCAATTTCGCCGATGACACCGGCCCGAATCCCTGTGTCATCCACCCCTTTTGTGACATCGTCGACGATTTTTTGCGCCAGCTCATTGACGCTGAGTTGATAGATATACTGAGGATACCCTTCCTCTCGATACCACGCACTTCCCATCACAATATGGACGCCGGTCTCGTTTGAGATCCGCCGCAGCCCTTCAGGATTGCGGCCCAGCCCGATGCTGGAAACCTCAACCAATGTCTGCCCTCCCGCTTCTTTGAATCTCGCCAGCTCAGCCGACGCCAGCGTCTCGTCGTGGAGAATGCCATCATAGCTTCGGACAATCGACCACAAGTCGCAGAGCAGGTGTTCGTGAGACAAGACGAAACCAGCGTCCCCAGGAAGGATCGATCCTTTGACCGTCATGATGATCATCTCTTGTTCTCCGGTGCAGGCTGCCTAAGAAAAAGTAACATGCGATTCTCAAGAGCAGAGAGAAGGCTGAACTGGCCGCCATCGTAACAAGGTTACTGGAACATTCAAAACTCAACCCAGCCCACGTTGTCAGAATCCGCGTTCGAAGCACGCCCGCCCTTTGGTCAGGACCATCACTATCCATGGGGTTTCAGGCAGGGCTCAGAATCAAGCGAATCTTTTTCAGGGCAGCAAGCCAGGCACGGATGTCGCCACCTGAGGGATCAATCACACCAGTCTTGAAGGAACGGTGAATGAAGGCTTCCAATTCAGCCGCTTTTCCGCGTGAGGAGCGCAGCAGCGCTTCTTGCCCGTCAGGGCCTGTCAGCCAGGTGTGCAGGTCTGAAATCAAGTCGCTGAATCGTGTTCCGACACTGAGGCAGCGTAAGAGATGCTCCAGGTCGGCGCGAGACTCCTCCTTGAGGTCGCTTGCCTCAAGCGCGCTCCGCACCTGTCGAAGGCCCTCGTCTGAGATCTCCTTCCACTTGGCCCAACGTGATGCCATGTTCCGGTGATAGCCGGTAGAATCCACTCCCTTTTCATTCAGGAAGCGTTTCAGCTTGGGATCAGCGATCTCTTTTGTCCACGCCGCCGAATCGACAGCCAGGCTGCGCCAAAGGACAGACAACGGATAGAGTTTCGCCCACATGCCAGGAGGGTTTTGCTTTTCGTCGGCCGAAACGAAGAGGCGACTCAGTTCGGCTATGTGCCTTCCAGCGCCGCGGCCGTAGAGCAATGCGCAGACTCGGTCTAACAGGCCACCAGAATCAAACAGGAAACCAGGTCGCGATTCGTTGGCCCGAAATTTCCTCCACAGATCCACAGCCTCTTCGTACGTGCCCGGATCTGAGAAGAAGCCATTCGACCGGCTGTTCCAACTGTACTCAGCATTGATGAGCTGGAAAGGCTCCTGATTGATGCCACCGCCTCCGTTGTAAATGGTCTCTGCACCGTGGAAGCAGTGATTCATCATTGGCGATGCGACAACGGGATAGTCACTCTGGAAATTGTCCCCGCCTCCAGAAAAGAACATGAAAATTTTGAATGGAAGCCGCTCTTCGGCCATGGCCCGGTTGAAATCGGGAACCCATTTGCGAGTCGATGCTTTCAACGGAAAGATCTCTCGAAAGCAGATCTGGACGTTGGAAGACTTCGGCAACTGTTTTCCGATGCTCCGCCAGAGATCGAGAACATTGTCCCAATCTGTCCTTGACTCAGGATTCGCGTCATAAACCGGAGAAACCAAGATAATCGCGCAGTCTCGCGCTGCATCGTATCCAGTCTGTGGATTCTTCACCGACTGCACTGCTTCAATGAGCTGGCGGTAGCCGTTGGCTAGGCCGCCTGCACCGCCATTGGGAGCCTTCAGGTCGTCGCTGGGCCAACGCTTTCGGCAGCGATCGCACCGTTGCAACCAGGATCTCTGGCTGCCCTCGAAACCTCCAAAATCTTCATGATGGACATACAGGCCGCCGGGTTCGGTCTTCACGACGTACTGTCGTAACTCATCGGCCTTCAATGCATTCAGCGCATCATTCGATCGACAGCTTCCCAGTGTTCGCGTGTCGATCGAGGGATCCTTCGAGTAAGAGAACCCCATACACTGGTAGAGCTTTCCGGAGGGATAGGAATCCTGGTTCTTAAATACCTTGCCGAGATAGGGAGCCTCTTCATAGAGTGGACCCGATTGGTAGGCAATGCCGTAACTGGCGCCGTATCCTCCGGTAACCATCCTAATTCCGCGGTTTTGGGCATAACCATTCAGATCCTTCATCATTGCAGAGAAGCCTGGAAAGAACTCGGTACCCCAACCAAATCCATGCGCCAGGACCATATTGATTTTGTATCTCGCGCAGAGGTCTAGCTTCTGCTTGATCCGGGCAGCATATCCCTCGACTCCATCACCCCAATCGTAGACCCAGCGATTGATCTCGACATTTGATAACCAGTCGGCAGCCATCCGGTATTTGAAGTCGGGAAAATCGCGGATATGGATTGCGGGAATCCGAACCCTGTCATTTGCGCTCGTCATCAGTTGGAACAGCGATGCCGCCGCGTAGAGAACTCCTTGACTGCTCTGCCCAACCAGGTAAGCCGCCTTTTCTTGTGGCTTGGTGACAAGAACATATTCCTGGCCGGTACTGTCTTTTCTCGTCAAGAGGCTGCGATCTTCACTCGACAAGATAGATCCTGGAGCGGGCAGTTCTGAGAAAGGCAAAAGGATTGCGTTGAAGTCGTTTTTGCCGGGGACCTGTCCCGGTTTCAGTTCGGCAACCTTAGCTTCTACGCCGGCATCTTTCAGCCCCTTCAAAATCAGCTCTGTCGCGACTCTGATGCAGGGTTCGACCCGAGCCGGAAGGAGAAACACCACCTCCGCCGGGCCCCTCGTCAGGATCAGTTCACCTTCGAGCAACTCATAGAACTGAGGAGTCGGGAACACGGGAGCTTCCGTCTTCGCCCAGCTGTGGTTCGAACTCAGAAGAACCCAAAAGAGACGAAAGATCGAGACAGACCAATGGCGCATCTGCCTATCAAACCGAGTCATTTTGCCCCCTTGTTGTAAGTAACAGGCGTCTGGCCGACGTTCTCTCAGCCAAGTTACAGTCAATGAAACAACAGAGAGCGCAGCACCAGCCAGGACCATAGTCATTCGATCGAGGCTAACGACAAGCTTGAGCCGCGCGCCGCTTTTGTGCGTACGCCTCGAAGCACGGGTTAGGCATTATGCCCAAAACGTTTTTTCCAGAGATTGAGTTTTTCACAGATTTCTTCAGGGGAATTCTTAAAGCTATTCGGTAATGCGCCTTCCATTCCAGAGAGGACGGAGGCAACATTTCGGCCTGTCTCCATTTTTTTGAAAGAGCTGGAGTATGAGATTCCGATCATTTTATTGTTGTATATCTTACCGACGTAAAAACTTTCCACGTCAGCCCATTTTAGTTTCGTCGGTTTAAAAGCAGTTCTCATTTCGATACCACTTTTATCAAGCTTCAAAAAAATACCATTGGGTCCGAGCATAAAAAGGGATGCAGGAATTCCTAGCCCGAAGAAACCCACTGTTAGCCACCCAAACCACTTTCCTTCAGAAATCATGAATAGGCCAAGAACTACAAATCCAATTGACAAGAACAACGCTAGGGTGGCTTTCTTTCGACTGCCTTCAAAGATCAAAACGTCATCATTCACGAGTACGCTCCAATATGCCTAACCAGCCATAGGCTGGCGCCATTGATATCCAAGCAGGCTGCGTTGCGCTTTCCATCGCACCAAGGCCATAGGCTGCGTAGGGTGCTTCGGAAGGCGCGACGCACCCTACGCCTGGTTGCTCAAAACTCGATAGGTCGCAGGGCAAGGGTTGTAGCGGCAGTCTGTGACCGACGCTGGGCCAGACCTCTGGTCTGACCCTTCACATTTGTCCCCCTTGGCAAGGGGGACTACAGGGGGTCTCAACCGATGTCCAAACCCCCTGCCGCCGCCAGCGCGGCGTCCGCCTTGCCAAGGGGGACAAACGAAGTTCGACCGGGACGCAAATGTAGAAACTCCCGGCGGCGGTCTATAACCGCCGAAACTCAGCAACCTCAGAACGGGCGAGGTTCATAGAGCGCCGCTACAATGAGCTTAGTGGCTCTTGGCCAAGGCGTAGGCCTGTTCGATAAGCCGCTGGCTGACGAGCGACTCGTCAGGAGAAGGATTAGGAGGGCGACTCTCCCGAATCGCTGCAGCGAACTCTTTGAGCGCCGATGTCATCCCAACCAGAGCCCGCTCAGCAATGGAGGTCCCCTCCTCGAAACAAAAGCGCTGCTGGCATCCAGCTCCGGTCTCGAGTTTCCATCCGTCCCAACAGTCAACATGTAACGTTCCATGGGTGCCATGGCAGCAAAGGCCTCCTTCCAGACTCTTGCCCTCAGGGCGCCATCCAAGCATGATGTGAACAGGGGCTCCATGAGCCAACGTAAGAAAAAAGGCGGCTGTGTCTTCGATGTCGCCGAAGGCCTGGGAATCGTCAAACCGGGCTGCATGCAGTGAGAGTGGTTGACCGGTGATCCAGGCCACATGGTCGAGCAGATGGATCCCGCTGGTGAGTCCAGCGCCGCCGCCGGCCTTTTCTCTGGAAAACATCCAGGCGGGCAGAGACCCGAAGAGACCGATGTTCTCGAACAAAGTCTCTGTCACTGCCAAGACTTTCCCCAATCTCCCGCTTTGAACAAATTGGCGTGCCTCCACCACCGGAGGCATGAAGCGATGTGTCATTTCCACCATCAGTATTCTTGACACCCTCTCGGCCAGCCTGCACAAGCGTTCCCCTGCCTCCGCAGTGATGGCGAGCGGCTTTTCGACCAGCACATGCTTGCCGGCGTTCAGGGCATCCACCGTCACCCGCTCGTGAAGGAAATGCGGCAGACAAATGGTTACTGCCTGAATGGAGCTGTCGCACAACAGGTCCCGGTAGTTCAGGTACACTTTGGTCCTGACCTCACTAGTGCGGGAGGCGTCATTCTCGGCAATTGCCGCCAGATGCGTCCCGGAGATCGACAGCAGCCCTCTTGCATGCTGCTGCCCTGTGTAACCATATCCAATGATGCCGAAGTTCATGACTCTATCTTGGAATCTTTAGCCGGACGTGCCCTTGAGCAAGGTTAGCGCAAGACGTCTAGACTGGTCAGAAGGTTTCCGGTCCGTTAGTGTATCAAACCAGACTTGCAATTCGAGTCCCAAGCGTCCTGTTTGGCCCCTTTGAATGCAGAGCATTGAAGAAAACGCCCGGAAGTGAAAGTATCAAGTGCAGATTCTGAACCGAGGACTTCTCTACGAAAATAGTCTGCTGAAAGTGGGAGTCGCTGTCCCCAGCGGCGATGTCAGCTCTTCGGTTGAGACAGCCAATCGTCGCTCGGGCGTTGGTGGACAGACGAGCGGCTCCCACTTTCTTATCCGTCGTGGCGCCGCAACGCGGCATGACAAACTCCAGTGGAAAGGAAGACCTCAATGCGTGTTGGAGGATGCACCTTTGCTTTTGGGCCGAGGCCGCTGGAAGACGCCTGCCTCCTCCTCCAGAAACTCGGTTTTGGAATCGTCGACTTAGGAGTTTGTCTGGGTAATACCCAAGTCAATCCGTTCGACGCATCTGAAAACCCGGAAGCCGTAGCTGGCACGGTCAACCGCTGTCTGGATGATCTAGACTTGGAACGAGGCGAATGTTTCGTTCTCGATTTTGGGCAACCCCTCAACCACCCCAATGAAGCAGTGAGGCAGGCAACTCGCAGACGGTTCAAACCGCTGGCAAGATTCGCACGGCTGGTAGGATGCCCAAGCATCATGCTGGTTCCAGGCATCGTCCATGAATCCATCGGGAAGGGACCATCCTATGACTTGGCTGCGAGAGAATTGAACATCTTGTGCCAAGCGGCAAACGACGAAGGCATCCAGTTGAACATTGAACCCTGCGAGCCTTCGGTTGTTCAGGATCCCAAGGACGCAGTCCGCCTCTGTGAGGCAGTGCCAGGGTTGGGCCTGACCTTGGATTACTCTCACTTCATCGATCCCGGTTACACGCAGTCTGAGGTCGAGCCCCTGCACCGGTTTGCGAGACACCTGCATGCCCGCCAGGCAGCGCCTGGTAAGAGAGTTGAAGCGGTAAGCAAGGGAACCATCGACTTTGGAAGAATTATCTCCCTGCTGAAACGAGACGATTATCAAGGCCTGGTCACTGTCGAGTATCTGGAATGTGATGTCACTCGCCAATGCGGGGTCGACGTCTGGAAAGAGACTCCGTTGATGCGTGCGGAACTGGAGCGTTTGATGAGGTGAAACGCGCTCGTTCGGTTCTCATCCACAGGCAAGCGCAAGCAGCAGCGCGTCTCCGTGGCCGCCGTGGTTCTTGCTGTGGAACGCTTCGCGCTTCATTGTTTCTGGATCAAGAATCTGAAAGGAGCCCTCAGTGATTTCCGTCTCTTACTGTTCTTGCTTTACTCGAATAACCGTCCAAGCGGCTGTTCTTCTTTTTCTGAATGTGATCCTCGTTTCAGGGGCTGATCTTCTTCGCGACGATTTTTCCCGTTTCCCGCCGGGCTGGCTATCGAGTCCCGTGGGTGCGTTGAATGCGGCCATCCAGGAGTATCACTATCTGCCGCACCGTGGTGTGCCGCTGGCACCCTGGACCAATGCGATCTGTCATCTGGACGCTTGGGTCGCGGGAGACGAGGACGGGCAATCCTACCTCGAGCAGCACTCCGTCAACTCTCTTTACTTCAGACTCATGAATCCCACGTTTCTCACTGGAGATGCAGAGTGGAGCGACTACACGGTGGAAGCCAGAGTCAAGCCGCTTTCTCTGGTTGAGATGGCGGGGATTGTCTTTCGCTATCACACCAATCGCCATTACTACCTCTTCGCACTGATCGACGGGAAGAAGGCCCGGCTGGCTCTGCGTTTGCCCATTGAAAAGACGCTGCGCATCGCAGAGTGGCGTGAGTTAGGCGTTGCCGATTTCCCTTACGACACCACTAAGTACTACCGCCTCAAGGTGGTTAATGAGGGACCGCGTATTCAAGCTTTCATCGACGATCGGAAGGTTCTGGAAGCCAGCGACAGTGAAATCGTCAAAGGCAAGGCAGGGATCGCAGCTAATATTCCGGCACGGTTCCAGGATTTTCGTGTCCAAGTTGCTGAGGCGGTCAAGCGGCAGATCGAACAGCGCATCCAGCACCGCGAAACGGAGCTCTCCAAACTGCGCGCGGAGAATCCCTTGCCGAAGCTCTGGAAGAAGTTCAACACGCCAAACTTCGGCGCCGGGCGCAACGTGCGCTTCGGTGACCTGGATGGCGATGGCCAGCTCGACATGCTGATTGCCCAGAACATTCCACGGGTGCGAGGCGATGCCTTTGACCACATCAGTTGCCTCACCGCCGTAGATTTTGATGGCAAGGTTCTTTGGCAGCAGGGCCGGCCCGATCCCCGCAACGGTCTTCTGACAAACGACACCCCGTTTCAGATCCACGATATCGACGGTGATGGTCAAAACGAAGTCGTGCTGGTGCAGGACTTCAAACTCCAGATTCGAGACGGAAGAACAGGCAAAGTTCGCCAGTACGCTTGGATGCCTCCCATGCCTGCCGACAGCCAGGAGCGGCCCTATGAACTGAATAGCGGAGACTCACTGGCCTTTTTCAATCTCTCCGGGAAAAAGGGGCGCCAGGAAATCCTGGTTAAGGATCGCTATAAGAATTTCTGGGTTTTCAATAATCACCTGGAACTGCTTTGGAAGGGAGAAGGCCAGACCGGACACTTTCCTTTTCCGTTTGATTCGGATGGAGATGGTCGCGATGAAATCCTTATTGGCTACTCACTTTGGGACCACACAGGCAAGAAGCTTTGGAGCCGGGACACCGAGCTGAAAGACCACGCGGATGGCCTCGCCATGGGGAATTTCAGCGGCGACCCAAAAGCGGATCCCAAGGTGTATGCGAGTGGCAGCGACGAAGGGTTCCTGGTCTTCGACCACAAGGGAAATATTCTGAAGCATGTGCGGGTCGGTCACGCGCAGAGCCCCAGCGTCGGCAAGTATCGTCCCGATCTGCCTGGCCTGCAGTATCTCACCATCAATTTTTGGCGGAACCCGGGTATCGTGTCTCTCTTTGATCATGAGGGGAACCTGCTAGCCCAGGAAGAACCTATTCACACGGGAAGCCCCATGCTCCCCGTGAACTGGCGCGGTGATGGCCAGGAGTTTGCCGTGCTTTCTGGAAACGTTCGTGAGGGCGGCATGATCGATGGTCATCTGCGTCGCGTCGTTATGTTCCCGGAGGATGGCCATCCCGATCTGGCTTACGACATCGCCGACATCATTGGGGACAGCCGCGACGAAGTGATCTTGTGGGATCAGGAACGGGTGTGGATCTACACCCAGGACCGGCCTTTCGCTGGCAAGAAAATCTACAAGCCCGTACGCAATCCGCACTACAACGCATCCAACTATCTCACCATGGTGTCCCTGCCTGGGTGGGTAGAAAGATAACAATCAGCAGGTTTGAGGTGGCAGGTTAAGCTGGATCATTCGGCCGACTCTTGGCAGAGAGCTCATGCCCAGTGTGCTGCAGCGGATACCTGGTTGTCTGGAACGAGTGGTCGCGTCGGGTCGATCCTCGAGAACAGCGCCGCGCTCACCGCCAGCATCGCTGCGATCACGAACAAGGGCAACTCGTAGTTGCCTGTTCGCCCCACGAGATAACCAAAGACAACGGTGCAGGCAAAGCCGCCCAGTTGTCCTGCGGTGTTCATCGCCCCGGTGATCGCTCCGGCATGTTGTGAACCGACATCCAGACAGATGGCCCAGGCGGAAGGAAGCATCAGGTCCATCACTCCGAATCCGAGAGCCAGCAATACGGCGGCGACAGTTTTCTCCTGAGTCACCGCCGTCGCGATCAGTAAAACGGCTGCAGTGGCCAAACTGGCCGATCCCAAAAGGCGACGGCCCGCCCTCAAGCCGTAGCGTCGTGAAAACACATCACTGAGAAATCCCCCGGCGATATTCGACACCACTCCCAGTGTGAAGGGCAGAGCAGAGAAAAAGCTCATCTCCCCTTCCCTGAAGCCTCGCCCTTTGATGAGATACGTGTGCAGCCAGGAGAAGAAAAACCACGAGCCCCAGGCATAGCAGCCATACATGAGAAGGATGTACCAGAATTGTCGGTTCAACAACAGAGCCCGCCACGGGACCCCCGCGTGCCCTGTGCTCTCCTGGTGCGCTCCAATTTCGGCAATCTCTTCCTGAGATACTCCCGGCCGCTGCGTCGGCCGGTCCCGATACCACCACCACCACAAAGCCGACCAGACCAAGCCTACGAGTCCGAAGATCCAGAACGCGGCACGCCAGCTGAAGCGTGTTTGGATGGGCACGACGAGCAGAGGAGCAATGGCGCCACCTGCACGCCCTGCTGCCCAAATGAATCCTTGCGTGCGAGCGCGTTCGCCAGCCGGGAACCATCTTGCGATGCTGCCTGCGATGTTCGGGTAGGCACCTGCTTCCCCGGCTCCAAATAAGAATCTCACGGCGAGCAGAGGGTACAAGCCGGTGACGCTGCCCGTGAGAACTGTAAAGGCGGACCACCAGACGACAATTCGGGTCACGACCCGCCGTTGTCCCAGACGGTCTCCCAATGAGCCCGTGGGGATCTCGAACAGGCCGTAAGCCAGCACAAAGGCTCCCAGCACCCAACCCCACTGCTCCGGGGTGATCGACAGGTCTTCCTGCATCCTGGGCCCGGCGACAGCAATGCAGAGCCGGTCGAGAAAGGTGATCACAGACAACAGGACCAGGAATACGAGGACTATGTAGCGCGTTTTCATCGGCTGTTTTCTGGAGTGGCAGTCTTTGGTCCGGCGTGGCCTGGCGCCGATTCTTTGCGTGGCGCGCACACGGCCCAGTTTGCCAGGTATGCGAACAAGTCCGCATTCATCGCAAAAATCACGATGTATGCGCCACCCAGACAACGACTTAACAAAGTCACGTTAGCTCAACAGGGGTCATATTAGCTGGCGCGGCTAAGGGCACTCAGAACGTCCCGCGCTTGTAGAATCGCCAGTTCCGGACTGGCGAAGATCGGCGTGAGGCGCTCCCCAGAAGGAAGATTGTCGACAACGCGTGCCATCGAGGCCTGAGCGAGTACCACCACATCGGATCGCCGCATCAGCCCTGACAGCTGTTCTAAGACCAGCCGGTCATGGGTAGAGGTGTCGCCAGCCAGAATGGCCTCAAAGGCTCCGTCACACAGACAGGCTTGAATCTCCCTCGCAGTCCCTGCGCGGGCCGCCGTGTCCCGCAACAGCTGGACCGTTGGGTCCAGCGTGGTCCGGAGGGTTGCCAGAACGCCGATTCGCTCACCTGCCTCGATGGCTTTCTGAGCCATCGCTTCGTCCACTCGCAGCACCGGCGCCTCGAACAGCGGCCGTGCCGCTTCGACGCCAGGGCCGATGGAAGAACAGGTCACGAGCACGGCGTCTGCACCTGCTTGAAACGCCGAATCTATTTGAGAGACGAGCCGGCGTACGGTCGCCTTCTGGAGCCTTCCGGCAGAGATCGTGTTTCGGATGAGACTCTCATCCACCATATGGAACGCTGTGACCTCGGGCAAGACGCGACGACAAAGCGCCGTGAACGCTTGCACTAACACAGGGCTGGTATGGATCAAAGCCAATGTCTGGGACATCGGTGACTCCTGATTGTGTGAACGTCTGCAGGCGAATGAATGAAGTGGCTGGATTGCGCCAGTCGATTTCGATGGTACCACAGGCTGAATGGAGCCACACAGTCGGCCTGCAAGGCCGAAATACGGGTGAGCAGCGCCTTCTAGCGCAAACCTGCGTTTTGTGCAGGTCTGCGGCAGTCGATCTTGAGAATAGCAACGGTCTCGCATCAAGAATGAACCCTCAAGCCACGAAAAGCCGCAGACCCGCTCAAAACGCGGGTTTGCGCTACAGGGCTCTTCGACTCTGGAACTGGTTCACAGACGGGATCTGCCCTCCGATGTGTGGAAGGACTAAGCCTTCCCCAGCTTGCCTTCCGGCGGCCCAGGCCTGACTGAAGGTCTGGCTCTCTTTGTCCCCGAAGAGGGACCACAGGGAGTCTCAAGCATTCTTGGCACCGCCTGCCGCATAAAACGCGGCGTCTTCCTTGCTAAGGGGGACAAACATTGGGAGTCTCGTCAAAGAAGCTACTGCTTATTGCTAGCGCGGCTGAGCGCGCAGGCTCTGACAGCTTCAGCCTGTCCTGGCATGAAAAGAAGACTCCCAGCGGCGGCATTCTGCAAGTCCTGTCGACTCCACCGGGCCCGCATCAGTCCCAGCGGTGAATGCGAGTTTGAGCCCAGGAGCAGATGGCCGATTTCGTGCGCTGCCGCGTGGCCGAGAATCACAGGCACAGAAGCAGTTCCTCCCTTGGCCAGTTCTTCAACCCTGCTGAAGAAAACGGAGGCGCTGCCGGGAGTCCCTTTCTCGGGCTGGGCGGCGATACCCAGGGTGCCATAGCCGAAATGCGCTCGCGTTGCCGCGGAGACAGGCACAAGTCTCAGGACGAGATCCGATGGCTCTGCAGGCTGTTCACACGCGGCAGGAGTGAGCTTTCCTTCGGAGGCAAGCGAACACTGGAGCCAGTGTGTCTCAATTCCAGTTTGGTAGAGGATCCTGGCGGCAACTTCTTGGGCAAGATTCCAGGTCTCGGGCGATACTTGCGCATAGTTAAAGACGCGCACGTTGATTCGCAAGCTGGGTCCGGCTTTGTCCGCTGATAATGAGGGTGTCTTGGCAGATCCCGTTAAATGAGCCATCAAAATAAGACTCAAGCTCAGGCTATTCTTGAACGACCTCTTCATGGCGTCCCCTCCGATTTCGCGAATAGTTGGGGTCAGACTCTTGTCTGGCCTCACTTGCGAAAGCGGAAGCCCCGGAAAAAACTGGAACGCCGTGAGTGATTTCTTTTGGTGACCTCGTCTAACGGAATGCTGAAAAAATCGAAGCCCGCTCCCTGACGGTCGCGGTACTAAAAAGCCTGCGCTGAAGCCACAGCAGTTACAGTACCGCGTGCGTGAGCAAGCGGCGGCGACTGCACTCTGGTCCAGTGAGTTTTACAGCACCTCCCTAATAGAGCGGCGGTATAATGGCCGTCATTGATCCATTCACTTTCAGCCCGTCACCGAGGGAGGTTGAATGACGACGCCCTCAACCCGGCACGTCACCGAACTGCTGCTCGCCTGGAAGCAGGGGGAAGAGTCAGCGCTTGAGAATCTAACGCCCGTGGTATACGAGGAACTCAGGCGCCTGGCCCATCGCTACATGGGTGGAGAGCGCGCGGCCCACACGTTGCAGACAACAGCGCTGGTCAACGAGGCTTATCTGAGGCTCATCGATGGCAAACAGGTGAACTGGCAAAATCGGGCCCACTTCTTTGCTGTCTCGGCGCGACTAATGCGGCGCATCCTGGTGGATTGGGCGCGCTCCCGCCAATCTCTGAAGCGAGGAGACCAACCTCAGCGTGTGACGCTCGACGAGGCTTTGCTCGTTTCCAGGACGCACGGAGAGGACCTGGTAGCTCTGGACGAGGCCCTGCAAAAGTTGGTGGAAGTGGATGCGAGGAAGAGCCAGGTAGTGGAAATGCGTTTTTTTGGAGGCCTGAGTGTGGAGGAAACGGCTGAAGTCCTGAAGGTTTCACCTGACACGGTTCTGCGGGACTGGAGGCTGGCCAAGCTATGGCTCTTGCGCGAACTCGGTGGGGAGAAACCTGATGAACCCTGAAAGATCGAGCAGATTTGTGAGGAGGCTCTGAAGTCCCGTAGCTCGGACCCGTGTTGTGTGCGGGTCCGCGGCTTTTCAAGAGTTCCGTTGGGGCTCGGTATCCACCAAAGCCGCAGACCTGAGCGAAACGCAGGTGTGCTACCCATGACTCCGGGGTGAAACATGATGAACCCTGAACGCTGGCATCAAATCGAGCAGATATGCGAGGCTGCCCTGAAGCGGGAAGCCGGTGAGAGAGCGACTTTTCTCAAGGAAGCTTGCGGAAAAGATGAAGCCCTGCGGCAGGAGGTGGAGCGGCTGCTGGCTCACGAGGAAACAGCCGCGGGGTTTCTGGAGGCGCCTGCCCTCGAGGCTGCAGCCAAAGTGCTGGCGGAGGATCGAAGCCCTTCACTGCTAGGCCAGCAGATTGACTCTTACCAGATCGTATCGCTGCTGGGCGCGGGCGGCATGGGAGTGGTCTACCGAGCACGAGACACCCGCCTGGGGCGTGACGTGGCCATCAAGGTCCTGCCTTCGGTCTTTGCTACTGATGCGGACCGGCTCCGTCGGTTCGAGCAGGAGGCGCGAGCTGCCGGACAGCTTAATCATCCCAATATCCTGGCCATTTATGATGTGGGAACACACCAGGGGTCGCCTTATATCGTCTGCGAACGGTTGGACGGAGAAACGCTGCGGGACCGATTGAAAGGGACGGTCCTTCCACAGCGCAAAGCCATAGAAGTTGCAATGCAGGTCGCTCGAGGCTTGGCTGCGGCCCACGAAAAAGGAATCGTGCACCGTGACCTGAAGCCCGAGAACCTATTCCTCACCCAAGACGGCCGCCTCAAGATTCTGGATTTTGGTCTGGCCAAGCTGACTCGCACACAGGGAGACGGCAGTCGGACAGTCAGTACCGAATCGCGAGCCGGGACTTTTCCCGGAGTCGTGCTCGGGACGGTAGGCTACATGGCTCCTGAGCAGGTGCAGGGTGAGGCCGTAGATCACCGGGCCGACCTCTTTAACTTCGGGGCCATTCTCTACGAGATGCTGTCGGGTCAGCGGGCCTTTCAGGGCAAGTCGGACGTTGAGACGATGCATGCCATTGTGAAAGAGGAGCCGCCCGATCTTGCCACCTTGAATCCCCCCATCCCTAGTGCCTTGCAGCGAATCATCCGGCACTGCCTCGAGAAGAGCCCGCAGGAACGCTACCAGTCGGCCAGCGATATTGCGTTTGATCTCGAGATGCTCGCAGACCCGGCCTCGACTTCGCCGGCCCCACAGGCAGAAAGAGCAAAGAAACGGGAACGCTTCGCCTGGATCGCTGCAGCAGTCCTGTCGCTTGCCGTAATGGTGCTAGCCATTGCTTATTTCCGCCATGCACCCACAGAGATGACCGCACTGCACGTTTCGCTCTCCCCGCCAGAGAAGATGACTTTCCCTATCGGACAGGTCCCGGCTATTTCCCCCGACGGGCAACGCCTCGCCTTCGTAGCCAAAGACTCGTCGGGAAAGTCTCAGCTGTATTTGCGCGCCCTTGATAGCCCCACGGCGCAAGCGCTGGAGGGCACGGAGGGCGCTTCCCAACCTTTCTGGTCTCCAGACAATCGTTTTATAGGTTTTTTTGCTCAGGGCAAGCTCAAAAAGATCTCAGTCACCGGCGGGCCTCCACAGGCACTTTGTGATGTTGGGTTTTCCTTTGGTGGAAGCTGGAGCCAGAAGGGGACAATAATCTTCTGTCCTATCTATAAGCTTCATCGTATCTCTCAAGACGGGGGGCCGGTGATCCCGGTGCCGACGACGCTCGAGGGAACAGGCCAAGAAACGCTACTGGAAAGGGCGCGGTGGTCGCCCTATTTCCTGCCGGATGGCCGCCACTTTCTGTTTGCTGCCTACAGCCCTCGATCGGAAACACGCGGCATTTATGTCGGGTCACTAGCCCCTGAACCAGTGTGATAACTGGTTGAGCAGGCAACAGAAAGCTCGAAACGCTCATCCAGTGTGGGTATTGGCTGATCCTGAAAAATCACAACACCCGCAAAGGAGCGCGTTTCGA
>Ga0187892_10003097_pt1 | contig 31162 bp, 30 predicted proteins | sample MA1701073metaG_FD_139345 | JGI IMG/M metagenome (GOLD analysis project Ga0187892, IMG submission 139345) | Bio-ooze microbial communities from a basaltic lava cave in the Kipuka Kanohina Cave System on the Island of Hawaii, USA - MA170107-3 metaG ...
CGGGCCGAACCGCCCCTCGGTCGAGTCCCAGGCGAGCGACCCGGTCGATCGCGACCAGTCGTACGGGATCCACGCGGCCGCGCGCTTTCGCGCCACGGCGGGCGGATCGGTGTCGCTCGCGCGGCGCTTGAGGATCCGGTACTCGTCCGTCCACTCGAGGGACGCGGGGTGTCCGTAGAACGCGCCCTCCTCGAGCGCGAAGATCGGGCACGCGGGCATCCAGTCGCCCTGGTTGTCGGTGATGAAGATGTCGCCGTCGGCGTTCGTCCCGAGTCCGCACGGGCTCCGAAGCCCGCTCGCGAACGGGCGCGTCTTCCCGTCCGGCGCGATCTTCATCACCCATCCGCGGTACGGCACCGTCGAGCGCCCGTGCCACCACTGCGGGTCGCCGAACGAGACGTTCAAGCTCACGTAGAAGTTGCCCTCGCGGTCGCGCGGGAGCCCGTACGCGAACTCGTGGTAGTGTCCGGAAACTCCCCAGTCGTTCGTGACCGTCTCGACGCGGTCGCACGTTCCGTCGCCGTCCGTGTCGAGGAGCCGAGACACCTCGCCGCGCTGGACGACCCAAATGACGCCGTCCACGACCGCGAGGCCGAGGCCCTCGTAGAGCCCCTCGGCGAAGAGGTGGAACGTCGCGTCCTTCGGGTCGCTCGCGAGCGGGTTCGAGACGAGCCACACCTGCCCGCGGCGGGTGCTGAGGGCGAGGCGCCCGTCCGGGAGGAAGTCCATCCCGCCGACCTCGACGCGCGCGCCCTCGGGCGGGACGAGGTAGTCGACCGCGTAGTAGTCGGCCTCATTTGGGAGGACGTCGCCCTCCGGCGCGACGACGGCGACCGAGGCGAGGAGCAGCGCGGCGCGGATCAACGGTCGATCTCCATCGAGAGGCTCTCGAGTATTTCATCGGTGACCGCCGCCGGCACGAGGACGATCGTCGCCGCGATCTTCGCCTGCATGCCCGGCTTGAGATCGCAGACGACGCGCACGGGGCCGGATCGCGCGGGCGCGAGCGCGATCGCGGGCGTGGACGAGAGGCGCACGCACTCGAAGCCCGCGTCGGGGACCTCGCTCACGACCCACTCGGCGCGCTCGATGGCGCCCGCCGGCGCCTTCACGCGAGCGGCCGCCTCCGGGCCGCCCGACAGCGCAACCGAAACGCGCACCGGGCCCGAGACCGCCGAGAGGCGAAGGTGCCGCGTGAAGGCCGAGCCGACCGAAAGCGCTTCCGCCTCGACGAACTCGACGACGCGCGCGACGTCTCGGCCGTTCAGGCCCTCGGCCCGGAGCGAGTACTCGATCGACGCGAGAGACGGCCGGACGGCGCTCGCGTCGAGCCGCGCCGAGAGCGCCGCGGGCGCGCCGCCGTTTCCGGCGACGAGCGAGAAGGGCGGAGCGGGATCGCCTCCCGAGAAGAGATAGACGGGCGGGCCGAGCGGCTTCAGCATGTCGCCGCCGCGGCCGTTCCAGTCCCGGCGGTCCGCGAAATCGCCCTGGCGCACGGCGAGGAGGCGCACGTCGTCGATGCGGTACTCGAACGTGAGCCCTTCCACGAGTCCGACGAGGAGGCCGCGCGGACGCATGGGAAGCCCCTCCGCGACCGGCGGCAGCGGGCCGCGGGCGATCACCGGGCGGCCGGTCACGCGGAGGATCGTGGCCGAGGGCTCGGCGATCTCCTCCTTCGGGAGAAACGCGTCGCGCACGTATTCGACGACCTTGCGGCGCTCGGCCTCCGAGAGGACGTCCCTGAACCCGGGCATCGGCGACCGGCCGGGGATCCCGGAGGAGACCGTCCGCACCATCGCGTCGACCGTGTTCCCGAAGGCGAAGCCGCCCTCGGCGAAGTCGCGCGCGGGCGTGCCGAGCGTGACCGTCAGCGGGCCGCGACCGTCCCCCGTCGCGCCGTGGCAGCTCTCGCAGCGCTCGGCGTAAATCGCCTTCCCGTCGCGGACGGGGAGCGAGTCGTCCTCCTCGTCATCCCGGACGGACGCGGCCGCGGCGGCGACCGCCGCGAGAAGGACGAACGACGCACCGTGGCGGAGGGGTGAACGCATGCCCGAAAATGGTACCAGGTACCGTTTCGGAAACGGTACCTGGTACCGTTTCGGCTGTCATGATCCACGAGTGGCGAAAGGGCGAGCACGTCGTCAGCACCGACCGGTCGCGCATCGACGCGGCGACGGTGAAGCGGTTCCTCGACCTCACCTACTGGGCGGCCGGGATCCCGCTCGACGTCGTCGAGCGGTCGCTCGACCGCGCGATCTCGTTCGGAGTCCACCACGAGCCGAGCGGCTCGCTCGTCGGCGTCGCGCGCGTCATCACGGACGCGGCGACCTTCGCCTACCTGAGCGACGTGTGGATCGAGCCCGGGCACCGCGGGCGCGGCCTCTCGCGCTTCCTCATGGAGTCGATCCTCGCGCATCCCGAGCTCCAGGGCCTCCGCCGGTTCATGCTCGCGACGAAGGACGCGCACGCGCTGTACGCGCGCTTCGGCTTCGCCGCGATGGCGAAGCCCGACTGGTGGATGGAGATCGTCGACCCGGACCCTTACGGCCTCAATCCGCCGCCGACGACGCCGCCTCCTCCCCATCCTCCGCGACCACCGGGTTCGTGAGGGTGCCGAGCTTCTCCACCTCGACGGTCACGACGTCGCCCGCCCGAAGGTAGACGGGCGGCTGCCGGAACGTGCCGACGCCGCTCGGAGTCCCGGTTGTGACGACGTCGCCGGGCTCGAGCGTCGCCGTCGCCGAGATGAAGGCGACGAGATCGGCCGGGCCGAAAACGAGCTCGCTCGTGCACGACTCCTGCATGACGTCGCCGTTCAGCGCGAGGCGGATGGAGAGCGCGAGCGGGTCGCCGACCTCGTCCGATGTCACGAGGTACGGGCCGCACGGCCCGAATCCGTCGAACGATTTCCCCCGCACCCACTGCTTGTCGCCCTTCTGCACCTCGCGCTCGGTGACGTCGTTCATGTTCATGTAGCCCGCGACGAACTCGAGCGCCCGCTCGCGCGGGACCGATCGCGCCCGCTTTCCCACGACGAACGCGAGCTCAGCCTCGTAGTCGACCCGCGTGAACCCCGCAGGGATCCGGATCGGGTCGCCCGGCGCGTTCAGGACGTTCGGGAACTTCGCGAAGAGCGTCGGCCGCTCCGGCAGCGGCACGTTCTGCTCGGCGGCGTGGTCGCGGTAGTTGAGCCCGACGCCCACGATCTTCGACGGCCGAGCGACCGGCGAGAGGAGCTTCACGGCGGCGAGCGGAACGACCGCCGCCGCGCCCGGCGCGCGCTCGAGCTCGCGCGCCCGGTCGAGGAGACCCTCGGCGAGAAGCTGCTCGACCGTTCCGACGCCGAGCGCCGCGTGGAGGTCGAGAACGCGATCGCCGCCCGGAAGAAGAACTCCCGGGGACTCCGTCTTCTTGTGGCGGAAGCGGACGAGCTTCATGGGGACGAGAGGCTACAGGACTCGAGCCCGCGGCGCCAGGCGCCCGGGATTCTCATGCCAATCCGGAACCTCGAGCGACGTATCCTCCGGTTCCCGGGGCCGCGCCGCCCCGAAAGGAGGCTTCGCCCGTGCAGCTACTCGACGCCGACCTCGTTCAGTTCCTCGTCTTCGCCTGGTGGGTCTTCTTCCTGCTCGTCTCCGTCTTCCTCGCGGTCCGCGTCTTCGAGGACGCCCGCACGCGGCGGAGCCACGCGCTCGCGATCTCGCCGGGGCTCTGGCTCGCGATCGGCCTCGCCTTCCCCGGCATCGGCGCGTTCGGCTACTGGATCATGCACCATTCGTCGATCGCGGCGCGCCGGGACGAGCGGGAGCACGCCGCCGTCTGAGCGGGAGTCGATCCCGGAGACTCCGCCCGATACAATTCGCGGCCCGAATCGAAGGAGCCGCGAACGTGACAAGAGCCCTCCGCACCGCCCTCGCCCTCGTCTTCGCCGTCCCGGCCGCGAGCGCCTCTCCGCAGGCGCCGTCGCCCGCGGAGCGGGTCTTCCGCCCCGTCGAGAAGGGGCTCCTCTCGATCGAGTTCGAGATCGCGCCCCCCTCCCTCGCACGCAACCGCCTCTACGGCAATTACCGCGTCCGCTACGCGTTCGAGGCCCCGGAAAAGGAGGCGATCTCCGCGTCGACCGAATACTCCGATCTCGCGCCGGCCGCGGACTCGATCGCGCGGAACCACGCGTGGCTCTCCCTCGTCGCGGGGCCTCAGTGGCTCGCGGCGGCCGCCGCCGAATCGGGCGCCGAGCCCGCGGAGATCGGCTCGTCCTTCATGTGGAAGATCGACGCGAAGCCGGACTCGCGCGTCCCGGCCGGCACGTACACGCTCACGTTCGGAACGAGCCTCGGGAACGTGGAGCCGCCAGCGCCCCCCGGCCTCGCATTCCGCATCGTTCCGACCGACGAGGAGCTTCGCGCCGCGGGCGTCGACCTCGAGGCCGAGACGAAGCGGCGCGTCGAGACGGACGGCGAGAACGCGGAGAAGGGCCGCGCGTACGACGGGCCGTGGGGCGGCGCATTCGGCTGGGTCTACGCGGCGCCGCCCCGGTCCGACGGCGTCTACGTGAAGCGGAGCGAGGCGGAGGGTGTCGCGCCCGCCCGCGTCGAAAAGTACCGGCGCGTCGAAGACGGCACCGGCCGGCCGGCGCTCAGCGCGGTCCTCGCCCGCGAGGACGGCGAGCGTCTCCGCGAATTGACCGCGCGGAACGCCGGCAAGAGGCTCGCCGTTCTCTCCGGCGGCTTCCTCGTCGCGGCGCCGGCGATCCGCGACGCGATCGGCGGCGAGATCCAGATCGTGGGCGCATCGAACGAGGAAACGAAAGCGCTGCTCGTGCGATTCGTCGGCGCCGAGAAGGAGTCTGCGGAGAAGGACCCGAACGCGCCGCTCCTCCTCCACCGCGCCGAGTCCTCGAAGCTCGGAGTCGTCGAGATCGAGTACGACGAGGGCCCGGGAGGTCTCTTCGTCGTGAAACGCCTCACGCTCCATCACCCCGGGAGCGCGCTCGGCCGCCACACGCTCGAGCTGCTCGGACGGAAGGTCAACCAGCCGGTCGACCCGGCGCTCTTCGAGAAGAAGACCGACTGACGCCCGGCCTCAGGCGACCGTCACGTCCTTGCAGAGGTAGACGTCCTGGATGGCGTTCAGGAGCTTGACGCCGTCGGCCATCGGCTTCTGGAACGCCTTCCGCCCCGAGATGAGCCCCGTCCCGCCCGCTCGCTTGTTGACGACGGCGGTCGTGACCGCCTCCACGAGATCGTTCTGACCCGACGCTCCGCCCGAGTTGATGAGCCCGGCCCGGCCCATGTAGCAGTTCACGACCTGGTAGCGGCAAAGGTCGATCGGGTGGTCGGTCGCGAGCTTCTCGTAGACGCGCTTGTCCGTCTTCCCGAACTTGAGCGCCGCGAATCCGCCGTTCGTCTCGGGGAGCTTCTGCTTGATGACGTCGGCCTCGATCGTGACGCCGAGGTGGTTCGCCTGGCCGGTCAAGTCGGCGGCGAGATGGTAGTCCTTGTCGGCCTTGAACGCCGAGTTGCGGAGGTAGCACCACAAGACGGTCGCCATGCCAAGCTCGTGCGCGGCCTTGAAGGCGAGCGAGACCTCCTGGATCTGCCGCGCGGACTCGTCCGAGCCGAAATAGATGGTCGCGCCGACCGCGGCGGCGCCCATGTCCCACGCCTGCTCCACGTCGCCGAAGACGATCTGGTCGAACTTGTTCGGGAAGGTGAGGAGCTCGTTGTGGTTGATCTTCACGATGAACGGGATCCGGTGCGCGTACTTCCGCGCGACCGAACCGAGGACGCCGAACGTCGACGCGACCGCGTTGCAGCCGCCCTCGATCGCGAGCTTCACGATGTTCTCGCCGTCGAAGTAGATCGGGTTCGGAGCGAACGAGGCGCCGGCCGAGTGCTCGATCCCCTGGTCGACGGGGAGGATCGAGAGATAGCCTGTGCCGGCGAGGCGGCCGTGGGAAAAGATCGCCTTCAGGTTCCGGAGCACGTTCGGGCTCCGGTCGGAGCCTACGAAGACGCGATCGATGAAGTCGGGCCCCGGAAGGTGGAGCTGGTCCTTCGTCACCGTCGCGCACCTGTGCTCGAGGAGCGACTTCCCCTCGGGGCCGAGCATGTCCTGGATCTGGCTCGCGGTCATCGCCATGGCGTTCGATCGCTCCGTGCGGTTTTCGGGCCGGCGAGAATACCACGCACGCGCGCTCAAACGGCGTTGAAGCCGTCCTCGCTCCAGACGACCCGATCGGGGCCGAGGCCGCTCCGGAGCCGCTCATGGAGCGCGCGGGCCGGCGCCTCGTCGTCCCAGCTCCCGTAGCCGAGAGCGCGGTAGATCTCCGGGATCCCCGTGCGCTCGGTTCGCCGCCCGCCCGCGCCGTCGCCCGACACGAACGTGTCGACCACCACTCGCGTGCACGCGCCGTCGAGGAGATCCGCGAAGCGCTCGGGGTCGTGCGGCAGGAGCGGGCTCACGGCCGCCTGGACGCGGACGCCCGCCGCGAGGAGGGCCCTCATCGCGTCGAACCGCGCGGACAAGGGCGGCGTTGCGGGCGTGACGGCTCGCCGGACGCGCTCGTCGTCGGTCTCGACCGTGAACGAGACCCAGACGCGGCGCCCGAGCTTCGTAAGGAGATCGGCGTCGCGGAGGACGAGCGGCGACCGCGTCTGCACGACGAGGACCTGCGGCGGGCTCCGAGCGAACGCCTCGAGGCATCGGCGGGAGATCCGCGTCTTCGCCTCGACCGGCTGGTAGGGGTCCGTGACGCTCGACATGAAGACACGGAGCTTTCCGAGCCCGTTTCGCCCCTCGATCGCCTCGAGCTCGTCCTCGAGAAGGCGGTCGAACCCGCGCTTCACGTTCACGTAGCGCCCCCACGGCGAAGCGATCTTGAGGACGGCGGGGCTTCGCCGCACGTAGCAGAAGGCGCAGCCGAACGCGCAACCGAAGTAGGGGTTGAGCGTGTGCGTGAAGGTGCGGAGGAAGCCGCCGGTCGCCGTCAGCGCCGAGCGCGGGCGAGACTCGCCGACGGCGACGGGGCCGAGGCGGGGGCCGGGGATCATGCGCCCATTCTCGCTTCGAGGCGCGGGCGCGTGGGATACTCGGTCCCGAGTGAACGAAGACGACGTCGTTCTCGCCTACCACGAGCGCACGAAGCACCATCCGTATCGATTCGCGGCCGCGCTCCCGTACCTCGACTGGGCGACGCAGCCCGATCCGTTCCGGCGCTACGCCGGAGCGCCTCTCGTGAAGCTCGAACTCCCCGGGACGGGGCGCGCGCTCCCCTACTTCCGGCTCTTCGAGCCGGACGCCGTTCCCGCCGCGCCGCTCTCGATGGAGTCGCTCTCGCTCTTCTTCCGATACTCGCTCTCGCTCACCGCGTGGAAAAAGATCGAGACATCCACGTGGTCGCTTCGCGCCAATCCGTCAAGCGGGAATCTCCATCCGACGGAAGGCTACGCGATCCTCCCGGCCGTCGATGGCGTCGCCTTGGCGCCGGGCGTCTTTCACTACGCGCCGCGAGAGCACGCGCTCGAGCTCCGGGCGACACTGAAAGAGGCGCCCGTCCCGGACGGGGCGTTCCTCGCCGGGCTCACGTCGATCCACTGGCGCGAGGCGTGGAAGTACGGCGAGCGCGCCTTCCGCTACTGCCAGCACGACCTCGGCCACGCTCTGGCGGCGATGCGCGTTGCCGCCGCGGCGCTCGGGTGGAGGCTCCTCCTTCTCGAGGGCCTTCGCGACTCGGTCATTCCGGACCTGCTCGGCATCGGCCGCGACGAGGATTTCGGCGACGCGGAGCGCGAGGAGCCGGAGATCCTCGCGATCGTCTCGCCCGGGCCCGCCCCGGGCGCCACGTTGCGCGCGCTCCCGGCCGCGGACTGGCGCGGCCGCGCCAACGTCCTCTCCGCCGAACACTCCGCGGACTGGCCCGTCATCGAGGAGGCCGCGCGCGCGACGCGGCGCGCGGCGCGGGCGCCTCTCGCCGAGGGACTCCACGGCTTCCCGACCGCGGAGGCGCTCTTCGGCGCGCCAGTCCGGGCGAGCCGGCTCACCGCGGAGCGCGCGATCCTCGAGCGCCGGAGCGCGGTCGCGATGGATCGCGAGACGTCGATCCCGCGCGAGACGTTCTTCCGGATGCTCGCGCGGCTCGTGCCGACGCGCGACGGCCGCGCGATGCCCTGGGACGCGATCCCGTGGCGGCCGCGAGTCCATCTCGCGCTCTTCGTCCACCGCGTCGACGGCCTCGCGCCCGGCCTCTACGCGCTGCCGCGCGATCCGGAGAAGCTCGAGCCGATGCGCCGGGCGACGAGGAGAAAGGAATTCGCCTGGCGCGGCGTGCCGTCCTCTCCGCCCGGACTCCCGCTCCGACTTCTCGAGGAGCGCGACTGCCGCTCGCTCGCGGCCGCCGTCTCGTGCGGCCAGGACATCGCGGGCGACGGCGCGTTCAGCCTCGGGATGATCGCCGAGCTCGGGGAGAGCCTCGCCGCCTTCGGCCCCGCGTTCTACCGGAACCTCCACTGGGAGGCCGGCGTCGTCGGCCAGGTGCTCTATCTCGAGGCCGTCGAGGCGGGGATCGGCTCGACGGGCATCGGCTGCTTCTTCGACGACTCCGTGCACGCGGTCTTCGGCATCGACTCGACCGGCTGGCAGAGCCTCTACCATTTCACGGTGGGCGGCCCCGTGGAGGACACGCGGCTCACGACGCTTCCGGGATACGGACCGCGATGAGGCGCCGCCGCCGCCGGACGCTTTCCCGCGCGAGACGCGCGGAGCCCTCTTCCCTCCGGCGGCGGCGATCCTCAGTAGCGCCGGATCATGAACTGGACGACGAGTCCCAGGATCCTCCACCAGGCCTTCTCGACGTCGTCGTTCCACTCTCCGTCGAAGTCGCGCGCCGTGCGGACGATCGCCGAGAGCCAGAGGTCGTAGAGAGGCGGCCGGATGTCGAGATGGAAGCGGTCGTGCGTCGCGGCCCGCTCCCGGATCTCGCGCAGCCCTTCCGGCTCGCCGGCGGTCGCGGCGGCGGCGAGCTCGAGGGATCGGAGGAGCATCCGGTTCTGCCGGTCGAAGTCCGTGTTCCGGAACCGCGCGCGAACGTCGTCCGAGGACGCCAGGAATCGGTCGTAGAAAGCCGGAATGAACCCGGTCCACTGCGTGCAGCGCGAGAGGCTCGCGAGAAAAACGTCCTTCACGGAGGCGTCGTTCATCGGCGCTGCGATCCCCCTCTCCGGCGGACGCTCGAGAGGCGGGGGATCGTATCCGCTGCGGTGGGCTTTTCAAGAGTCGCGCGGATCCGGGGACTTGAGCGCGCGTCCCCGATTATGATCGGCGCCCGATCGACAGCCCCGCACCGCTCAGGAGACCGATCGATGACGCGCAGCGTCGAAGACCTCGTCCGGCGCCACACGAACGGCGTGCGGCCGCTCACGATCGAGATGGGCCGCGCCTGGTGCGAGGCGGCCGTGACTGGCGACGACGCGGCGTTCGAGCGGAGCGCGGCGGCGCAGAACGCCCTCGACGCGGAGCTCGCCGACGCGGCGGTCTTCGCCGAGGTCGAGCGCCTCCGCCGAGACGCGCGCTCGCTCGACCCGCTCGAGCGGAGGCTCGTCGAGGTGATCTACCTCTCGCGGCTCCAAAAGCAGGTGCCGGGCGAGATCCTCCGCGCCATCACCGAGAAGGCCGTCGCCGTCGAGAAGACCTTCAACACGTTTCGGGCCGAGGCGCTGGGGCGGCGTTTCACCGAGAACGAGGTCCGCGACGTGCTCAAGAAGTCGGCCGACTCTGGCGAGCGGAAGGCGGTCTGGGAAGCGTCGAAAAAAGTGGGGTCCTTGGTCGAGAAGGACCTCCGCGAGCTCGTGACGCTCAGGAACGACGCGGCGCGGCGGCTCTCGTTCCCGGACCACTACGCCCTCGCGCTCGCGGTCGACGAGCACGACGAGCGCGAGCTCTTCGCGCTCTTCGACCGGCTCGACGAGATGACGCGGGCCGCGTTCCGGCGCGAGAAGGGCGCCGCGGACGCGGTGCTGGCGCGCCGGTGCGGCGTCGCGCCGGAGAGCCTGCGCCCCTGGCACTACGAGGATCCTTTCTGCCAGGAAGCGCCCGAGGTCTACGGCGCCGACCTCGACGAGGCGTACGTGGGTCGCGATCCGGTCGCGATCGCGCGGGACTTCTTCGACGGCGTCGGCCTCCCCGTGGACGACGTTCTCGCGCGGAGCGACCTCTACGAGAAGGAGAAGAAGACTCCGCACGCCTTCTGCGCCAACGTCGACCGCGAGAACGACGTCCGCGTCATCGCCAACGTCGTGCCGAGCGAGCGCTGGATGGAGACGATGCTCCACGAGCTGGGGCACGCGGTGTACGAGAAGCACTTCGCGCCCGACACGCCCTGGGCGCTCCGCACCCCCTCGCACACGCTCACGACCGAGGCGATCGCGATGCTCTTCGGGCGCCTCCCGAGAAGCGGGCGGTGGATGCGCTCGGCGCTCGGCCTCTCCGAGGACGGCGCGCGCAAGCTCGCCGAGCCCGCGGAGAAGACGCTTCGGCTCCGGCAGCTCGTCTTCAGCCGGTGGGTGCAGGTGATGCTCCGGTTCGAACGCGCGCTCTACCGCGAGCCGGGGCGCGACCTCAACGCCCTCTGGTGGGACCTCGTCGAGACCTACCAGGAGGTGAAGCGGCCGGAGTCGAGGAGCGCGCCCGACTACGCGGCGAAGATCCACGTCGTCGCGGCTCCCGTCTACTACCACAACTACCTCCTCGGCGAGATCTTCGCGTCGATGCTGCACGCCTCCCTCGAAGGCGAGGAGAAGGGCTACGCCGGCCGGCCGGAGGTCGGGGAGTTTCTCCGCGAGCGCGTCTTCGCGCCCGCCGCGACCGTGCGCTGGGACACGCTCGTCCGCCATGCGACCGGGAAGCCTCTCTCGCCCGACGCCTTTCGCGACCAGTACTGCCGCGACGGAGGCGCATGAACCCCTCATGAGCGCCGCGGTCGACATCGCGGGCCTCGTGCGCGCTTATCACAAGCTCTCTCCCGATCCCGCGTCGCCGTCGGAGCGCGTGGCGTTCGGAACGTCCGGGCACCGCGGCTCCTCGATCCGGAAGACGTTCAACGAGGCGCACGTCCTCGCAATGACGCAGGCGATCGCCGAGTTTCGCGCGCGGAGCGGCGTCGCGGGCCCCCTCTTCCTCGGCGCCGACACGCACGCGCTCTCGGCGCCCGCGATCTTCAGCGCGCTCGAGGTCCTCGCCGGCAACTCGGTCGAGACGGTCGTGTCCTCCGGGATGAAGCCCGTGCCGACGCCGGCCGTCTCGCACGCCATCCTCGCCTTCAACCGCGCGGCGGAAGGCGGCGGGCGGCGCGCGGACGGGATCGTCGTCACCCCGTCGCACAACCCCCCCGAGGACGGGGGCCTGAAGTACAACCCGCCCCACGGCGGCCCGGCCGGGACCGACGCGACGAAGGCGATCGAGACGCGCGCGAACGAGATCCTGGCTTCTGACCTCCGCGGCGTGAAGCGCGTGCCCGTCGAGCGCGCGCGCCGCGCCCCGACGACGAGCGCGCGCGACTTCGTCGGGCCGTACGTCGAAGACCTCGGGAGCGTCGTCGACATGGACGCCGTGCGGAGCGCGGGCACCCGGATCGGCGCCGATCCGATGGGCGGGGCGTCGCTCGCGTACTGGACGCGGATCGCCGAGAGATGGCGGCTCTCGCTCGAGGTCGTCAACCCTCGGCTCGACCCGACGTTCTCGTTCATGCCGAAGGACCACGACGGGAAGATCCGGATGGACTGCTCGTCCCCGCACGCGATGGCGGGCCTGATCGGCCTGAAGGACCGATTCGACGTCGCGTTCGGCAACGACCCCGACGCCGACCGCCACGGCGTCGTCTGCCGGAGCGCGGGGCTCATGAACCCGAATCACTACCTCGCGGTCATGGGCGACTACCTCTTCCGCGAGCGGACGGAGTGGCCGGAGAAGGCGGGGATCGGGAAGACGCTCGTCTCGAGCTCGATGATCGACCGGGTGGCGAAGGCGCTCGGCCGGAAGCTCGTCGAAGTGCCGGTCGGGTTCAAGTGGTTCGTGGACGGGCTCCTCTCCGGCGCGCTCGGCTTCGGCGGCGAGGAGAGCGCGGGCGCGTCGTTTCTCCGGCGGGACGGCACCGTCTGGACGACCGACAAGGACGGGATCGTGCCGAATCTCCTCGCGGCCGAGATCACGGCGCGGACCGGCGACGACCCGGGGCGGCGCTACGCCGCGCTCGAGGCGAAACACGGCTCGCCGGTCTACGAGCGGATCGACGCGCCGGCCGAGCCGGAAGAGAAGGCGGCGCTCCTCAAGCTCTCGCCGGGAGACGTCTCGGCCCGAGAGCTCGCGGGGGAGCGGATCACGGCCGTACTGACGAGCGCGCCCGGGAACGGCGCGCCGATCGGGGGCTTGAAGGTCGCGGCGGAGAACGGCTGGTTCGCCGCGCGCCCGTCGGGGACGGAGCCCGTCTACAAGATCTACGCGGAGAGCTTCCGGGACCGCGACCACCTCGCGCGCATAAAGGACGAGGCGAAGGCGATCGTCTCGGCGGCCTTCCGCGCGGCGGGGATCTGAGACGCTTCGCGCCCCGAGTCAGCGGCCCCGGCCGCAGGGCACGGCCGGGGTCGCCGGATGTCGTCGGCCCCCCCGTTTACGGAATGACCACCGTGGCCGAAACGACGTTGGACGTGCACGCCGTCGCGACGCATTCCCTCGTCATGGGATCGAACTCGAAAGCCACCGTCGCCGCCTGGAAATAGACCGTCGCGCCGTCGATGTGAGGCGGCAGCCGCCTCGGCACTTCGAACTCGAAAGAGGCCGTCCCATCGGGAGACGTCCTGCCCGCTCGGAAGACGACGCGCGGCTTGATCTCGAGGTCGATCTGGAACGAGCCGCACCGCCCCAACTCGAACGGCCCGAGCGTCGTGGGCGTCGGATCGGCCGAAGCGAAGAGCCCAACACGGGTATTGGCGGCCGCCCCCGAGACGTCGAGCGTCACGACGTCGCCTGGGCCCACCTCCGTCGCGGAGATCGCGAGGTCGAAGGACCCCGCGAGGACGGGCGTCGCGACCGCGATCGCTGCGGCGAGGCCAGCGCACAAGAGACCAGCACGAAAACGCATGGCAAAACCTCCTGGAGAGGATGTTAGCCCCGAGTTCGGGCGGCTTGCGGTCCGTTTCGCGAGCCGCCCTTCCGTACCGTTAGACCGCCGAGGCCTTGCGGTCGGCACATCCGTTCCCGACCGTCCTAAGGCCCGGCAAGAGACCGGCTTCCGACCGCAGCCGGAAGCCGGTCCCGAGCGCCGGTCAGGAGCGGTGCACCGTCACGTTCGCTCCCCTTACTTCGCCCGCTCCACCTCGTGGGTCAGGAAGTAGATCGGGCCGCCCAGGTTGACGAACTCGACGGGGTAGCCCTCGAAGAACATCACCCGGTGATTGAGCCCGATGAACCGCTCGACGTAGATCTTGAGCACGAGCTCGTCATTCTCGTTCAGGCCGACCCCGTGGCCGAGAACGAGGGGCTTGCGGAGAATGCGCTCGCTGTTCCGCTCCAGCACGGCGGTCGCCGCGGCCAGATCCTCCTCGGTGTACGGCGGCTGATGGGTGGGATCGGACACGAGGGAGCCCGAACCGACCAGCGAGACTCCGAAAGTCGAGAGAACGGAGTTGATGGGGTTCGCGAAGGTCGTGGTGGAGCTGCCCGCGAACAAAAGGCCGACACCGCGCTTGCTCGAGTCCACGATGAGCGAGCCGGAATCGCCGCCGGCGCTGAACGTGCCGTCCCCGATCCCGATCTGGCCGTTGAACGTGACGGTCGTGCCGCCGCCCGAGCCGCAGCTCTTCGGGTAGCGGACGCTGATCGTGTTGTTGACGGAGGTGACGGAGCCGGTCGTGTGGCCTGTGGTCCTGCCGACCTTCTGGACCGCCATCCCCACCGCCGCTGTCACGGTCGCGCTGCTCGGCTGGCCGATGCACAGAATCGTCCCGGACGAATCGACGGCACCGGAGCGGACCTGCGCGATCGCCGCGTCACAGCAGCCGCCGAGCGCCCACTCGCTCAAATCCGCGACGACGCCCAGGATCTGGCAGCCCGTGTCGATCATCCCCGGGTGGGAGATGTCGTCGCCGACCGATCCGCGGCCGGAGAGCGCCAGGACGTGGGCGTTGCTCAGGATGTACTGCGTGCTGTTCTTCGTCACGAGCGCGCCGAGCGTGCCGCTGCAACAGAACGCTCGGCTCCGATCCCTGACGTTTCCGCCCGTGCACCCGAGCTTGATGTTGGACGTGCCCTGATTGGCCCGGGTCTCGCTCGAACTGTTGGCCAGCAAGAGGCCGGATGAGGCGATGAATGCCAGTGCGAGGCCGGCGACGGACGACACGGCGATCCTGCGATGCTGCATGGGCTCTCCTCTCGAAGACGATTCGCTCACCGAGAACGACTTCAGCGGCCGCGCCGAGCGGCGCTCACTGTGTAAGTCCGAGCCTCGCCGCCGCCATCGACTCGCGGGCATCGGCGATCCAGGAAGAATGCCGTCAAGGGACTCGGATCACGAAGGATCCGACGCCGGAAGCGCACGCCGCGATCGAGCACTCGCCGCTGTCGGGATCGACCGAGAAGTCGAGCGCTCCGACCTGGACGTAGACGATCGTTCCGTCGAATCGCCCGGCGAGCCGCCTCGGCAAACGCCAGACGAACGTCGCCCCGCCGTCCTCGCCGGCCGAGCGACCGTGCAGCCGCAGTCGCGGAATGAGCCCGAGATCGAGCCGAAACGTCCCGCAGTCCGTCTCGAACGGGCCGAGCGTCACCGGCGTCGGGTCGGCCGACGCAAACAGAATCAGTCGGCTGCCCGGCGGGGCGCCCGACACGTCGATCGCCGCGACCTCGCCAGGGTGGACTTCGGCCGGACTGACCGAGAGATCCAACGATCCGGCCCGGAGCGTCGGCGCCGCCAGCACGAAAAGCGCGACGAGCGAATAGACCGATATCCTGCTCATGGACGGACACTCCTCCAGGTCCACGGCGACGTGAGCGGGTTGCCTGGACCGGGACAGGGCACGCCCGGTCCGTATCCTTAGACCGAGGCCACTTGGATGACGGCATAAGAAAAAGCCGTTCAGCCCGGATTCCGTCTCCGCGCGAGGAGGAAAACCGCCGCCGCGGTCAGGAGTCCCACCGCGGCCGCGGCCACCCATTTCGCCGCCCGGCCACGGTCGAAGATCCCCAGGCCTCCGTCTCCGACGAGAACGTAGGGCATGACGTGCGGCGCTGCGGCCTCACCGTCCGGGCCCGTCAGGAACGAGAGCTGAGTGAGTCTCAGCGCCTCGATCGGCGGCTCGCCGGCGGCGAGGCGGCGATAGAAGCCCTCCATCACGACCGGCGATGTCTCGTCGGCGACCTGCGCGAGCGTCGCCAGGACCGTGTCCGCACCCGATGCGAGGAACGCGCTCGCGAACCCCACGACTCCCTCTCCACGCCGGGCCCGTCCCCGGCCGCTCCGGCACGACGAGAGCACAACTAGGTTGGCGGACGCGGCGAGCCTCTCGACTTCCTCCGCGAGGACGATGCCCTCGTCGCCGTCCGGGAAAAGCACGATCGCGCCCGGCTCTCCGTCGCCGGCGATCGTATGCGCGGCGACGTGCAGGACGCGAGGCCGCGAGCGGAGCAAGCGAAAGAACTCGGCGACCGTGGCGTCGGCGCCCTCGCGAACGGCGGCGCTCCCGGGAACGAGTTCCGCCACTCGCCGGATCTCTTCTCCCGACCGCGTTATCGGACTGAGCCCGTGCCGCTCGATCAGGACGTCCCGCGAGCTCGGAGGCCGACCGTCCCGCCCGCGGTCTCCGGCCGCCGAGAGCGTCGGGTTTCCGATCGCGGCCAGCGAGGGCCCGCCGGAATCGACGTCCGGCCGGCGGCGGATCGTGACCAGGACCGCGGCCGACGGAACGGTGGCGACGGCGTATCTGGCGAGCACCGGCTCGCCTCGGAGCGGCAGCGCGCCGAAGGAGAGATCGAAGAGAGCGCCGTCGGGCACGATCCGGAGAATCCGGACGCTGGGGGGCATCGCGCGCACGGCGGATTCGAGCAGTTCGGAAGCGAGCGCGGCGGCTGCGGGTTCGCTTCCGCCGGCGGCGGGATGGAATCGCCCGCGCGAAGCGTCGGCAACGCGGGCCGCGAGGTCCTTCGACGAAGGACCCGAGAACGCGAACGACTCGTTCCGCGTGACGACGAAGCCCTTCACGCGGATCTCGCCGACGACGTATTCGACGAGCGCCTCGTCCGCGCCGAGCACGGCCTGCGTTTCGGCGAGACCGACCGGCGCGCCGCCCATCCGATCCAGAAGCGACCTCGCTCGGAATCGATCCGCGATCTCGAAGGCCCGCGCGATCGACTCTGATCTCGGGGCAAAGGAATCTCCGAGCGCGAGGTCGACCGTGGCCGCCCAGACTTCGTGCCGTCCCTCGAGAAAGCCGGCGCGATGCTCCGACAGGACGAGCTCGTCGCGCGTCGACTCGATGATCTCGAGAGCCTCGAGGTGAAGCTCGAGAGCTCGGTCTCTACTGCCCGCGGCCGCCGCCACCCGCCCCAGTCCGAACCGCGCCGACCAGAGCCCTTCCGTGGAGATGAGCTCGCGCGCGATCCCCTCCGCCTCCTCGAAGCGCTCGCGCGCTCCCGGCGGATCCCCCGAGTGGAGATGGCACCTCCCCGCGTAGAGGAGGTCAAAGAGCGCCTCGTTGCGGTCCCCGATCCGAGCCGCGATCTCGAGCGCTGCGGAGAACCGGCTCCTCGCCTCGGCGTGGCTCCCAAGGGCCTCGCACAGGGTCGCGCCCATGTGGAGCAAGACGTTGCTCTCGGCGCCCGAGTCGCCCGATTCGCGGTGCATCCGCGCGGCGCGCTCGAACGCTTCGAGAGCGGCGTGCGGGTCACTGAGCTCGAGGAGAACGCGGCCGAGCCCCGTCAGCGCGTGCGCGACCTCGCGGGGCGGTGACGACTCGAGTGCGATTATCACGCGATAGAGGCCGAGCGCGATTTCCGGCTCTCCCAGCTTCTCGTGTACCGCGGCGCGGTTCGCCGCGACGAGAAGTGCGAGCTCGCGGGACCAAGGCTCGTCCGGCCGCGCCGCCGCCGCCGCCGCCGCCGCCCGATCGTAGGCTTCCAGGGCATCGGCGTATCGGCCCTGATTGAACAGCACCACCCCGATGTTCGCGAGGTTCGTCGCGATCCCTTCGCCGTCTTCGCCGGCGAGGTTGATGTCGAGGGCCTTTCGATACGCCTCGATGGCCGACTCGTTGTCGCCGAGAAACTGGAGCGCGCGCCCGAGGTTGTTGTGGGCTCGCCCCTTCGCCTCCTCGTCCTTCAGCCCCTCGGCGAGGCCCAGGGCCCGAGTCGCCAGATCGCGCGATGCGGCGTACTCGCCCAGATCGGCGGCGAGCGACGACGCGTTGAGCGAGCAGAAAAGAGCGTCCGGATCGTCTCGCGGATCGGTGAGGAGATAGAGCGCGCGAAGGTAAGTCTCGTACGCCGGGCGGTAGTGTCCGTTCCCGTGCTGCTCCACCGCCTCATCGATGAGCTGCGACGCCTCTTGCGAGCCCGCTCGAGCGGCGCCGAGGACGGCGAACTCGCACGCGAGCGCGAGCGAGACGAACGCGAGTCGCGTCACCGGCTGGGAACCGCAGGGGCTAGGGCCGCCAGTCGTCGATCGTGAGAGTTCCGGGCCGCACCTCGATCGCGGGGCGCCTGCCGCGCCGCGTCTCGAGCCAAGTCGAGTCGCCGTCCAACGCAAGCACGGAAGAATCGCCGGCGACGCGCAGTGGATTCACCTGGAACGTGACGTCGACGAGGGCTCCGGGAAGGAGCGCGATCGATCCGCTCGACGAATGGAGGGTGATGCGCATGACGCCCGGCGCGACGCGCACGAATTCGGAGGTGAGGTCTCCCCGCACGTCCCACGCGACCGCCGAGAGCACGACGGTCAAGAACCGAGGATCGTAATGGAGCCAGAGCTCCGCTCGGGCCACCCGCACGAGCTCGTGCACGTCGATCGAGACGGTCGCCGATCCACCCGGCTCCGCGACGACGTCCGGAACCGAGACGACGATCGGATCGCCCTCCGACCGGACGACGATCCGAGCGTCGAACGTCGCGAACGCAGTGATTTCGCCCGATTCGTCGACGAGCTCGGTGCCCGACGGATCGACCTCGAGAACGAATTCCATGCCGGGAGCGTTGTCCTGGTCGGGGCGGACCAGGACGGCGAGCAGCGGACCGTGAAAAGTGTTCACCGTCGCGGACGGGCTCACGAACGAGGCGGTCAAGCCTGTCGAGTCCGTCATGCCGACGACAGTCTCCGCGTCCTCCTCGAGGCTGAAAACGTGAGCCTGGCGGGGCGCCGCGAGGGGCTTCTCGGGACGCCGGATGAGTATCTGTCCACGGGAAAGACCCCTCGGCTGGCACGTGCGGATCCCGAGGACGTAAGGCCGCCCCGGCTTCACGTGAACCTCGCAGACGCGGAGCGGAACGCCTTCGGACGCGCCGGCGCCCTCGCGCGCGGGCGCTTCCCGAGCGGCGACGAAAACGAGCACAGAAACGAGAGCGGCATGGAAACGGCGAGCCCGGAGGCGCCGCCTCGATTTGACCGGTGTCATGGCGCGTGAACGCTCCCCGTCGCGCAACGCGAGCGCGACCAGACTGTTCATCCGTTCCCCTCGCTCTCCATCGACGATTCGACAGGATTGTCGTGCAAGTCTTCGTCGGGCGCAAGCGGCCGTTCGACCCGGAAGCCCGAGAGCGGCGACTCGGCAATGAGCCTTCCCGCGCGGTCGCGCGCCATGACCTTCCACGTGTAGCGCGACGCGCCGAGAAAGGTCTCGGCGGGTCGCGAAGCGCGCCACGTGTTTTCGGCTGTGTCGACGACGGAGACGACCGCGCCTCCGGCGTCCCGGATCTCGAGAGTGTAAGCGTGGGCGCCATCGACCGGCGCCCAGCGAAAGACCTCCGGCGGCGGCCCCGACGCAGTCGAGGGCTCCAGGGTCGCAATCGCCGGCACACCCCGAGGCACCAGGGACCCCGAAAGGGGGAGGGGTCCTGCGTTCGGGTCGGCCTCCGGCCAGATCACGATGACGAGCGCGGCGGCGGCGAGACCCGATCCGAATGCGAACGCGAGTGCGGTTCGGCGGCCGCTGCGCGCCCCCGCGAGCCGCCGGATGGTCGCGTTCGTGCGGGCGAGAACGGAATCGAGCCCGTGCGCATCGCCGAATCGAGGCTCGCTTCCGGCGCTTTCGGCGAACACGCGGGCCAGAGCGGCCTCCTGCGCGCAGCGTTCGCACTGCTCGACGTGGAGCGCCGTTGATCGTCCGAACGCCGGGTGCAGCAATCCGCCGACCCAGTCCGAGATCGTCTCGACGGACGGGCAGTCATCCGGCGGCTTCGACTCGATTCCGTCATCGCGCATGAGGAGGCTCCCCTCGGGACGGGGAGCGCGGCCGCGCTCCCAGCGACGACACATGGAATCCGATCTCGGTCAATCGAGCCAGCGACAGTCCGAGCCGGAGCTTCCGGCGCGCTCGCGCGAGGATCGCACGCGCCCCCGATGGATTCTCGAGACCGAGCTCGGACGTGACCTCGGCCATCGTGACCCCGTCGACGTGGTGCCGCCTCAGCGCCTCCCACTCGACGGGCGACAGGTGACGTTCGACGATTGCGTGGAACAACAGAGCCCTCTCGCAGGCCTCGGCCCGGCGTCGAGGATCGGCAGAGGGATCCGCGACACGGAGCGGTGCCTCGATCGTCGCGCCGCGCTCGACGCGGCGCGCTCTGCGGGCGATTTCGCTGGCGCAGACCCGTCGCGCGAGCGCGTAGACCCAGGTGGAAAACCGGCAATCGCCGCGAAAGCCCGCGAGACCGCGGGCCATCCTCACGAGCACGTCCTGGGCGCAGCTGGCAGCGGTTTCCGGATCCTCGAGCGCGCGGAGGCACCATCGAGCGATGCGCAGCTCGTATCGGCGCAGTATCGCCTCGAGCAGGCCCCCGCCGCCCGCGGAGCGGCCACGGACCTTCAGCGCGCGAAGGAGATCGTCGTCGGACCAATCTCCAAAGCCGCATGGCATAGACATACCGTGACCTACTATAACCCTCTAGCGTTTCCGACCTCCAGCGCCATCCGGAAGCCACTCGTCCCTTGAATCGCCCGACGGTCGCGTCACACTGGGCCGTCATGATCACCATGAAAGCCGCCGTCTTCGCCGTCGCGATCGCCGCCGTCTTGCCAGCGTGCGTGCGGGAGCCCGTGGAACAGAATGCCGCCCAAGGCGGGTCGGCGGAGGGAACGATGCCCGTCAAGCCCGGCGAGGAGCCCGAGCGCGTCGTCGTGCAGCACATCCTCATCGCGTTCGAGGGCAGCGTCCCGACGGCCACGCGCTCGAAGCTCGAGGCCGAGAAGCTCGCGAGCGAGGTCCTGGCGCGCGCGCGGAAGGGCGAGGACTTCGACGCGCTCGTCCGCCAGTACACCGACGACTCGCCGCCGGGCATCTACGCGATGGCGAACCGCGGCGTCGCCCCCGATCGGGAGAAGGAGGAGTACGCGCGGACCGGGATGGTGGCCGCCTTCGGCGACGTCGGCTTCGCTATCTCCCCGGGCAACATCGACATGGCTCCTTTCCACGCGGAAAAGAGCCCGTTCGGCTGGCACATCATCAAGCGGCTGAAGTAACCCGAACACGGCGGCCATCGTTCATGCCGCCGGCGCGCGATTGACCGATTTCGCGCGATCTTCGTATAAGGAGCCGATCGCGACTCCGATCGGAGGAATTCCCCCCATGGCGACCCCGTCCCGGCGCTCCCGCCGCGCCGTCTTCGTCGCCCCGCTCGCGCTCGCCGCGATCGCGGGGCTCGCTTTCTCCTGCAGCAGCCCGTCCACGCGCCGCGTCGACCCCGACGTCGACGACGAGATCGGCGGCACGGGCATCGAGTCCGGCGACGTGCGCGCGATCTCCGACTGGATGGCGCGCTCGCTCCTCGAGAGGCTCCCCATGACCGGGCCGTCGAAGCCGGTCGTAGTGCTGAAGGAGGTCGCGAACGAGACTCGGTTCATCTTCGACAAGGACCTCTTCCTCTCGCAGATGCGGACCGAGCTCATCCGGAACGCGGGCAACCGGATCGACTTCCTCGCGCGCGAGGACATGGACGCGATCCTCGCCGAGCGAGCGGCGAAGCGCGAGGGCCGCGTCGGCTCGTCCGGAGAGAAGATCATCCTCGGCGCCGAGTACTTCCTCACCGGGACGCTGAAGGGCCTCTCGAAGTCCTCGGGCGGCGACCGATCGGACTACATCTACGCCGAGTTCCGCCTCGTCGACGCCGAGTCGACCCGCATCGTCTGGGCCGACTCGAAGGACTTCAAGAAGGTCGGGAGATCCGGCGTCCTCTATCGATAGAGGGAAGGACGCCGCGCCATGACCCGCGTCCTCTGCGCCGCGGTCGCGCTCGCCGCGATCGCGGGAAGCGCGAGCTGCGCCTCGCGCCCGCCGGTCCGCGACCCCGTCGCGGCCTTCTGGGCCGGCGATCCGGCGTACACGTCGGCCTACTTCCGCGCCACCGCGGAGAAGGACGAGGACGCCGTCGCGCTCGCGCTCAACAGCTACGCGATGTCCGAGCTGGTCCTCGGCAACGTGCGCGACGCCCGCCCCGCGTTCGTCGACGCTGGGAGGATCATGGGCAACTTCGACGGCACGACGCTCGAGACCCTCGGCGCGGTCATCGGCCGCGAGGACGCGAAGCGCTGGAAGGGCGACCCGTACGAGGTCGCGATGAACTCGTTCTACGCGGCCCTCCTGTATTACATGCGCGGCGAGTACGACAACGCGCTCGCCGGGTGCAAGAACGGCATCCTCGCGGGCGGCGACGCCGACGAGGGCTACCGGAGCGACTTCACGCTGCTCTACTGGTTCGAGGGGAAGTGCAACGCGAAGCTCGGCAAGCCCGACGCGGCGCGGCAGTCCTTCGACGAGGCGCGCTCGTCCCGCGAGCGGCGCGGCGACGCGGGGCACGTCGAGCCGCTCCTCACCGGGGCGAAGAACGCGACGTTCGTCGTCGACATCGGGGTCGGTCCGGTGAAGTACGCCTCCGGCGAGCACGGCGAGGTCGTCCGGTTCGCGCCCGGCAACCACCCGGAGGCCTACGCCGTCGTCAGCATCGACGGGAGGAACGCCGGGCGCACGGTGCAAATGGCGAACCTGCACTACCAGGCGACGCACCGCGGCGGGCGCGAGATCGACGGGATCCTGAAGGGAAAGGCGATCTTCAAGACGGCGTCGACGGTCGGCGGGATCGCCGCGCTCATCGCGGCGGATCACCAAAAGAGCGCTAGCAGCCGGAACCAGCTCGCCGCGGTCGGGGCCGGCCTCCTCCTTCTCTCGATTCTCACGTCGGCCGAGGCCGACACCCGCTGCTGGGCGACGCTCCCGGGAGAGGTCCACGCGCTCGAGGCCGACGTCGAGCCCGGGCTCCACACCGTGACGCTCGACTTCTACGACCGGAACGGGACGCCGCTCACGGACTTCCGCCAGGTGTGGCACGACGCGCCGTTCGCCGGCGACCGAGAAAACGTCTACTATTTCCGGAGCGGGCCGCGCTTCACCGACGTCACGTACCCCGCGGATCCCCCGGACCCCGCCCTCGTCTTTTCGCCCACCCGTCTCGCGGGCACGCGATGAGACCGCTCGCGCCGGCCGTCCTCCTCCTCCTCGCCGCGCTCTCCGCCTGCTCGTCGGCTCCGAGAATCGAGGTCGAGTCGCCGCCGCTCGTGGCGCGCGTCCCGGACGACGGCCGCACGGTCGCGCACTGCTTCGGCGATCTGCCGCACATCGAGGGCTCCGCGCCGTTCGTCCTGGGCGGAGCCTGCTGCCACTATCCTTCGCCCGAGATCGTCGAGGCGTACCGGCGCGACGGAACGATCTCCGACGACGACTCGACCGTCACCCTCCTCGCGCTCTACCGGACGAAGGGGATACAGCTCGAGACCGACCACCGTGGCTGCAACAACCGGTGCTCGTTCGGGCCGCACGTCGTGAAGGGCGGGCGTTGCATGGTCGCGCCGACGCCCGGAACAGTGAACTACGAAGAGATCCGGAGCGGGAGATTCCCGCGCCGCAGCGCCGAACCGCACACAGGAGATTGACGCATGCGCCGCCCCAGCTCTTTCGCCGCCGCCGCTCTCGTCCTCGCCGCCTCCGCGGCTCTCGCCGCCTGCAAGAGCGGCCCGCGCCCGGCCTCCGGATACCCGTCGGGCACGACCGCGCTCGAGAACACCGACACCGTCGTCTACATGGACGGCTTCGGGAACGACCTCCGCGTAGCGGGGCAAAAAGCCGAGTTCCTGCCCGACCGGAGGCTCAAGGTGTTCGCGAATCTCACGAACGAGTCCGGCGAGGACCTCCACGTCCTCGTCTCGACGCAGTTCAAGGACCGGGACGGCTTCTCGACCGGGGACGAGACGCCGTTCGTCAACATCGTCATCCCGAAGAACTCGATGTACTCGTACCAGGCGGTCTCGATGAACGACAGGGCCGTGAAGTACGCGATCCGCGTCCGCGAAGGACAGAGGTAGTTCCAGAGGAGGACGCCATGACCCGCATCGTCCGTTCCGCGCTTCCCTTCGCGGCCGCGCTCGTGCTCGCGGCCGCGTGCAAGACGCACCGCGCTCCGAACCCCGCTCCCCCCGATCCGCCCCGGCCAGCGGCCGCGGAAAAGGCCGAGAAGCTCCCGCCGGAGGAGACGCAGCGCCTCGCCGGCCGGAAGCCCGAGCCGCCGCCGCCGCCTCCTCCCGCCGAGCCCGCTTCGAAGCCGCTCAAGGCGTTCGTCGTGCTCGCGGCGCGCGACCAGTCGATCCGCACCGATCCGCTCCTCGAGCGGCTCATCCACACGCTCCACGCGACGGGCCGCTTCACGCTCGCGAACCGCGGGCAGATCGGCGACCTCCTCGGCGAGCAGGACTTCGGGGAGGGCGGCCGCGTGAGCGAGGCGGGCCGCACGAAGATCGGCGAGGTAACGGGCGCGGCCTATCTCGTGGTCGCGACCGCGGGGCCGAACCAGGACTCGTCAGATCCGAACCCGCAGGAGATGATCCTGAATCTCAGCGTCGTCCAGTCCGGCGTCGTCGCCGCGTCGGCGCGCACGACGGGACGCGACGTGCAGGAGGCGGCCGACAAGGCCGCTCGCTCGCTCGCCGAGGAGGTAAAGGCGCGCCTGCGCGAAGGAACGCTCGCGGGCCCGGGGCCGAACTAGCCCGGCGGAGCGTCGGTCGATAAGATTGCGAGCCCGAGCGAGGACTCGAGATCTTCCGGCATCATCTTCATCATCATGGCGAACGAGACGATTTTCTGGGACGTCGACACGCAGTACGACTTCATGGCCGACTACGGGCGCATGTACGTGCCCGGCGCGAAGGAGATATGGGGGCACTTGAAGACCCTCACGCTCCACGCCCGCGAGAAGGGCCACCGCATCTTCGGCAGCGTCGACGACCACATGCCCGGAGACCCGGAGCTCTCGCGCACGCCGGACATGAAGACGACTTTCCCGCCCCACTGCATGAAGGGCTCGCCCGGCACCGCGAAGATCGAGGCAACGATGCCGAAGAACCCGTACTGGGTCGAGCGCTGGACGTACGACCCCGGCATCTTCCAGAAGAAGGTCCTCGAGCACCCGGGCGAGGTCTACCTCCTCAAGACGACTTTCGACGTCTTCTCGAACCCGAACACGGGAAAGGTCCTCGACCTCGTCGCACCGAAGACGATCGTGATCTACGGGGTGGCGGCCGACCGCGCGGTCGCGCACACGGCGCGGGGCATGCTCGCGCGCGGCGCGCACGCGCTCCTCGTCGTCGAGGACGCGACTCGCGCCAACGACGCCGAGGAGGGAAAACGGGTGCGGGCCGAGCTCGAGACGAAGGGAGTGAAGTACCTCTCGACCGACGCCGTCGTCGCCTCCCTCTGACGTGGCCGCCGAGGAGGAGGTGGAGGAGGCCGACCGCTCCGGCTACCTCCGGGTCCTCTCCCTCTCCGACGCGACGCTGCTCGTCATCGGCAGCATCATCGGCGCCGGCATCTTCTTCACGCCGGCGCAGATCGCGCGCGCCACGCAAAGCCCGGCGGCGTTCGTCGGCGTGTGGTGCCTGGGCGGTGTCATCGCGCTCTGCGGCGCGCTGACTTACGCGGAATTGGGCGGCCTCTTCCCGCGCGCGGGCGGCGTGTACGTCTTCCTCCGCGAGGCGTACGGAGGGCTCTTCGGCTTCCTCTACGGCTGGGCGGTCCTCCTCGTGATCGCTCCGGGCGCGGTCGCGTGGGTCGCCTACCGCTTCGCCGACGGCCTCGGTTTCTTCGTTCCCGGGCTCGACGTCCCGGAGAAGCGCGCCGTCGCGGCCGCGACCATCGCGCTCCTCACGACGCTCAACGTCCTCGGTGTCCGCTGGGGCAGCCTCGTGCAGAACGTCTTCACCGGCGCGAAGCTCCTCGCGATCGCAGCGCTCGCCGGCGCGGCGCTGCTTCACGCGGGACCGGCGCTCGAGCCCGTCGCGGCCGAGGCGATGGAGCCGACGCACGGACCGGTCGTGGGCTTCCTCGCCGCGATGATCCCGGTCCTCTTCTCGTACGGCGGCTGGCAAAACGGCACCTACGTCGCGGCCGAGGTCAAAGCGCCTCGGCGGAACGTCCCGCGCGCGATCGTCCTCGGCACGCTCGTCGTGATCGCCACCTACGTTCTCCTCAACCTGGGATTCGTGCGCCTCCTCGTCCCGCAGGCGATCGCCGAGTCCGATGCCTTCGCCTCCCGCGCGGCCGAGGCGGCGCTCGGGCCGATCGGCGGCTCGCTCGTCGCGGCGGGAATCGTCGTCAGCGTCTTCGGCATCTGCGCGGCGATGCTTCTCACGAATCCGAGGGTCGCGCAGGCGATCGGCGCCGACGGCCTCTTCTTCCGGCCGTTCGGGACGCTCCATCCGCGCTTCCGGACGCCCGCGCTCGCGATCGCGGTCCTGGGGACCTGGTCGATCGCCCTCCTCTTCACGGGAAGGATCGACGATCTCCTGAGCTCGATCGTCTTCGCGGACTGGCTCTTCTTCGCGCTCACCGCGGGCAGCCTCTTCGTCCTCCGCCGGAAGCACCCCGACGCCGATCGGCCCTACCGCTGCCCCGGCTACCCCGCGGTGCCGCTCGTCTTCCTCCTCCTCGCGTCGGCGATGGTGGCCGTCGCGCTCGCGACCTCGCCCTCGTGGTCGAGCCGGATCCTCGGCGCGGGGCTCCTCCTCGCGGGAGTCCCGGCCTTCTTCGCGTTCCGCGCGCTCGAGCGGCGGGCGGGAAAGGCGCGGACGTGACGACGGCCGGCACCGTTCTCTCGATCCCGGACGCGTCGCTCGGCGAGCTTCTCCGCGAGGCCCGTGCGCGCGGGGCCGCGTCGGTCGAGATCCGGCTCCCCTCGCAGATGCCGTTCGTGAGCGTGCCGGACGCGCGGCGGCTCCTCTCCGAGATGGAGCTCCGCTGCGGCTCGGTCGCGTGCGACGCGCGACCGAACGCGCCCGGCCGCCTCGCGCACGCGCTCGACACGCTGCGGCAGGCGACCCGCGCCGCGGCCGCGCTCGGCGCCGCGATCGTCCCCTTCACGGTCGGAGCGCATCCCGACCGCGACGCGGCCCGGGCCACCGGGCTCCTCGCGCGCGAGCTCAAGGCCGTCGCGGCGCTCGCCGCCGAGGTGGCCGTGCGCCTCGGAATCGAGGTGGGCCACGACGCGCCCGGCATCGACCCCGGCCGGACGGTCACGGGCGCCCTCGCGCTCATCCGCGCCGCGGGCTCGCCCCGGGCGCTCGGCCTCGTCCTCCGCGGGGAGGACCCGGCGGCCGAGCCCGAACGCGTCGTCGCCCATCGCGTCTATCGGCCTGATTCCGCGGTTCAGCCCGCGATCCCGCGCCTCCTCACGATCTCGATCCGGCCCCGCTCGGATTGACACACTCGCGGGGAGACGCCACGATGACGTCGAGCCCGCATTATCCACGAGGTCAGCGGCCGAACCGGGCAGGACTGCCACGATTAGCAACGCAGAGGCGATGCGAGCGGGGCCGCGAGCGGCTCAGCGTGCTTTTGGTCGAGGGATCGGCGCCGAGATCGAGGAGAGCCGACGAAGAGATCGGCGCAGAGACCCGGCCAGAACCGCTCGGCTTCGTGAATGATGCGGGCTAGGCCCGAGGTCAGTAGCGTGGGAGGAGGACGATCCGGGACAGTGTCCATGCGTCCAGCGCGTTTTTTCGACTTTCCCGCACTCGCGACAGTCGCCGCCGCCGCAGTCGCCGTCATCGTCGCCGTTCCGGCGTGTTCGGGCGGCGGCGGATCCGGCGAGAAGGCCGCGACGCTCGTGTCCGGGCCGATCATCTCCGACCAGGCCTGGACTCGCGCGGGCAGCCCCTACGTCGTCGCGGGCGACGTCGTGGTCGAGGAGGGCGCGACGCTCACGATCGAGCCCGGCGTCGACGTCCGGTTCCGGCCGGCGCCGGCCGCGGCCGACGGCGAGCCGCACGGCCGCTCGATCCGCGTCCGGGGCGCCCTCGTCGCAGTGGGCACGAAGCGAAGCCCGATCCGGTTCCAGAGCGAGGTCCGCGTCTCGTCCGATCGGGATCGATGGAACCAGATCCGGTTCGAGCCCGGATCGCGAAACGCCGAGTTCGACGGCGACTCCGTCGCGGGCGGGAGCCGGATCGAGCACGCGATCCTCCAGGGCGCAGGCAACAGCGCCGTCTACGCCGAGAGGTCCGCCCCCTACCTCGCGCGCTGCCGGTTCCGGCAGAACGCGTCGCTCTACGACAAGGGCGACGAGGTCCTCGTCGATCCCGGCTACAACTTGGACCAGCGCGTGAAGGGCGGGGCCGTCTACGCCTGGCGCCCGGACGGGCCGTTCCGCGTCGTCGAGTGCGAGTTCACGGCGAACCTCTGCGACGGCATGGGCGGCGCTCTCGCGATCGTCGAGGCGGAGACGCCGGACGTCCTCGTCGCGGACTCGGAGTTCTCGCGAAACGTCACGACGATCGGCGGGCACGGCGGCCCGAAGCACGAGCGGAGCGGCGTGGCGCACGGCGGCGGGGCGATCCGGCTCCTCGGCACGGCGGCGCGCATCGAGCGCTCGGCTTTCCGGATGAACGTCGCCGAGGCCGGAGGCGCGATCCACGCCTCGTACTACTCGCACTTCGAGGCGAGCGACTGCCGCTTCGACCGCAACGAGGCGGACGAGCTGGGCGCCGCGCTCTTCATCGCGCACTTCTCGGACCCGCGGATCCTGCGCTCCGCCTTCACGCGCAACTCGGTGTCGAATCGCACGGGCGACCCCGCGGGCGGTCACGGCGGAGGAATCGCGATCATCGGCAACTGCTCTCCCGTGATCGAGGAGTGCTCGTTCGTCCGGAATCTCTCCGTGCGGAGCGGCGGCGCGGTGTCCTGCGACAACCTCCTCCGCCCGGCCCCGCACGGGACGCTCGCGATCCTCCGCTCGACCATCGACGGCAACGCGAAGCCCGGCGCCGCCGCGCTCTACTTCTCGCTCTACGACTTCGTGGAGGTGTCGGGCTGCCGGATCGTGAACCACGGCGGCCGCGCGATCGAAGTCCGGACGCGCGAGCAGGACGTGAACGTGATCGCGCAAGGAAACTGGTGGGGAACCACGGTGCGGGAGAAGATCGCGAGCTCGATCTCCAACCGGCCCGAGGGCGCCGGAAAGGCGGTCGTCGTCTTCGAGCCGTTCGAAACCTCGCCGTGACGCGGAGCCCATAGGGATGCGCCGCCTCCTCGAGAAGCTCCGGGTGCTGAGGGAGTCGCGCCGGATCGAGCGCGAGGCCCGGCGGCTCCTCGCCTCGGCGTTCGACGACCCCGCCCTCCTCCGCGGCACCTCGCTCCGGCCGGAGCACAGGAACCGCGTCATGGTCGTCCGTCACGCGTGCGAGGGCGGCCGGGTGAAGAAGGTCTGGTTCACGATCCTCCGCCACCCCCGCCCGTACGCGTTCTCGCGGCAGCACCACGAGGTGCTCGAACTGTGGAGCTTCGACGCGGCGGCGCGACGGCTCGAGCGGCTCGAGGGATCGAACCTGACCCGCGCCCGCGGGAGCGACGGCGACCCGCCGCTTTACGGCCCGGACGCCTGACGCGCCTAGCCCGCGCGCGGCGCATTCGCTACCCTCTTCCCGCGAAGCCATGCCCGGCGAGAGCGCCGTCCCGGTCGCGTCCCTGATCGTGGAGATCATCGTCGCCACGCTTCTCGGTCTCTTCGTAGGGCTCGAGCGCGAGCGCAACCGGAGCGCCGCCGACGGCGATGCCGAGTCCGAGAGGTCGTTCGCGGGCATCCGGACCTTCGCGATCGTGAGCCTGACGGGCTGGACGGCCGCGCTCGCCGGCGAGAGGCTGCACGCGTCGGTCTTCGTGAGCGGCCTCGCTATCGTCGGAGTCCTCGCCGCGCTCGCCCACTTCATGACCGGTTCGAGCCGCAGGGGCACGACGACCGAGGTCGCATTCGTCCTCACGTACCTCGTCGGCGGGCTCGTCCGGCTCGACCAGATCCTCCTCGCCGCCACCGTCGCCCTCTTCCTCACCGCGACGCTCGCGACCAAGTTCGTGCTGCACCGCTTCGCGCGCGCCGTGAGCAACGAGGACGTGTACAGCGCGATCAAGTTCGCGGCGATCACCCTCGTCGTGCTGCCGCTTCTCCCCGACAAGACCTACGACCCGCTCGAGGCGCTGAATCCGAGCCACATCTGGCTCACGGTCGTCCTCATGTCGGGCATCAGCTTCGTGGGATACGTGCTCGTCAAGGCGTTCGGGCCGCGCGCGGGCATCGGGCTCACGGGGCTCCTCGGAGGCCTCGTGTCCAGCACGGCGACGACCCTCACGTTCAGCCAGAGATCGAGGTCGAACGCCGACCTCGCGCGCGGCGCCGCGCTCGCGATCCTCCTCGCGTGCACGGTCATGTACCCGCGCGTCGCGATCGTCGCGGCGGTGGCGGACCGATCCCTCGCGCTCGCGCTCGTCCTTCCGCTCGGCGCGATCCTCCTCGTCTCGCTCGCAATCGTGGCCGTCCTCTTCCGATCCGCGCTTCGCCCGAACAAGGCGCCGGCGAAGGAGTCGAAGTTCGCGAACCCGTTCGAGCTCGTCCCCGCGATCAAATTCGCCGCGGTCTTCGCGATCGTCCTCCTCGGAATCAAGTTCGCCCAGCGCGAGTTCGGCGAGCGCGGCACCTTCGTCGCAGCCTTCGTCGCCGGCCTCACCGACATGGACGCCGTGACGCTCTCGATGGGCCGGCTCCGCTCGCAGGGCGGCATCGAGAATTCCGACGCGGTCGCGGCGGTCGTCCTCGCGAGCGTGTCGAACACGATCGTCAAGGCGGGCATCGTCTGGGTGAGCGGCGCCCGGGGCCTGCGCATCGCCGCCGGCGTGCCTCTCGTGCTCATCGCCGCGGTGTCGCTCGTCGTCTTCTTCCTTCTCTCGTTCTTCCCGATCTAGGATCGCCCGCGTGATTCGCCTCGGACTCCGCACGGTATTCCTCCTCGCCGCCGCGAACGCCGCGCCGGCCGCCGCCGCCTCCCCCGAGCCGCCGCGGCTCGTCGTGGTCGTCGTCGCGGACCAGCTCCGCGCGGACCTTCTCGCGCGCTACGAAGCGGCGCTCCCGGCGGACGGGCCGAAAGGCTTCCGCCGGTTCCTCGACGACGGGGCGACCTTCGCCCGCGCGCGCTACCGGTACGCGACGACGTTCACGGGGCCGGGCCACGCGCTCATCCTGACCGGCTCGTACCCCTACCGGAACGGCGTCAGCGGGAACTTCTACTTCGACCGCGCCCGCGGCCGCATGACGTACTGCTGCGAGGACACCGGGACGGAGTACGCCCCGATCGGCGTCCCCAAGGCGCGCTCGATCTCGCCGCGGCCGCTCATCGGCACCACGGTCGGCGACGAGCTCAAGCTCGCGCGGCCGCGGGCCCGCGTCGTCTCCGTGTCGATCAAGGACCGCTCCGCGGTGTTCCTCGGCGGCCACGCGGCCGACGCCGCCGTCTGGTGCGACGACCGGGGCAGCGGCCGCTTCGTCACGTCGCGCTACTACGGCGAGAGGCTCCCCGCGTCGATCGAGAAGCTCGACGCCGACGAGC
>Ga0187892_10003098_pt1 | contig 31149 bp, 29 predicted proteins | sample MA1701073metaG_FD_139345 | JGI IMG/M metagenome (GOLD analysis project Ga0187892, IMG submission 139345) | Bio-ooze microbial communities from a basaltic lava cave in the Kipuka Kanohina Cave System on the Island of Hawaii, USA - MA170107-3 metaG ...
GGTGGCAGGCCCACCATCCGCAGCCGCATGGACGCGAGCATGGCAAGAAGCTCCGGTCCCAGGTCGAAGAATTCGGTGAGCGGGAGTTGCACGTTCTGCTCGACGGTCAGCGAGGAGAACAACGCGCCGTGCTGAAAGGTGACGCCGTACCGGCGCTTCACCTGCCGCAAGTCCTCCTCCGGTAACTGGCTGATATCGCGGCCCTCGATCAGCACCGAGCCGGCGGCTGGCCGCTGCAAGCCGAGGATCGTACGCAGCAGGACGGATTTGCCCGTGCCGGAACCTCCCACGATGCCGAACACCTCGCCGGCGCGGACGTCCATGTCGAGTCCATCGTGCACGACGTGCTCGCCGAAGCGATTGACGATGCCGCGGGCGCGGATGACCGGTTCGCTCACAGGTCGAGCTCCATGAAGATCACCGCGAACAGCGCGTCGGCCAGGATGACGAGGAAGATGGACTCGACGACTGCCGCGGTCGTGAGGCGCCCGAGCTCGCGCGAGGAGTCGCGCACCTGCATGCCGCGTAGCGTGCCGACGAATGCGATCAGGAACGCAAACACCGGCGCCTTGATGAGCCCAACCCAGAACGTCGTCGGCGAGATGGCTTCCTGGACTCGGGCGATGTACTGCGCGGGCGAGATATCGAGGAGCCAGTAGCAGAGCAGCCCGCCTCCCGTGAGTCCGACTGTGTCCGCGACGACCGTAAGCAGCGGCAGTGCGATCACGAGGCCGAGCACTCGCGGCAGCACGAGCACTTCGACGGGATCGGTGCCGATCGCGCGCAGCGCATCCACTTCCTCGTTGAGTTTCATCACGCCGATCTCGGCTGCGAAGGCGCTGCCCGAGCGGCCGGCGACGATGATCGCGGTGAGCAGTACTGCCATCTCGCGCAGGACGCCCACGGTCACGAGATCCACGACGAAGATCTCGGCGCCGAACCGGCGCAACTGCTGGGCGCCCATGTAAGCGACGATGACACTGATCAGGAATGCGATGAGCGAGACGATCGGGATCGCCTGGATGCCCGTTTCGTGGATGTGCCTCACCAGGGCCGGCAGGCGCAGCCGGCGAATACTCATGAACGCCCGGCCAAACACCGCGAACAGGTGGCCGAGCATGGCGAGCGCCTCGAGCAGGGCGTGCGCCCGCTCGACCACCCAGCGGCCGATCGTCCGGACCGGTTCCACGAGGTCGAGCGAGAAGGGCTCGGCAGGGTCGTGCTGCTGTTCGCGCGCAAGAGTCTGCCGGACCAGCCGGAGCTGTTCCGGCGGTTCGCCCTGCCACTGGACCCGGAGCCCGGCTGCGCTGAGCCGTCGGGCCGACGTCTCGAGGAGCGCAGCCCCGGTCAGGTCGATTTCGGCAATGGTCTGCGCGTCCAGGACTACACCCGATGGACGTATCGATTCCTGGCGGCCAAGGATGGAGACGGCCGCACGGCCAAGCAGCGTTTCCAGCTGTTGCGCGTGGTCAATGACCCACCGCCCCGAGAGACGGATGATCGCCAGGTCTCCCTGCTTTTCCACTTGCAGGTGAGGCGCGGCCTGCGGATCAGTCAGGGCAGCAGCGTTTGCCACGCTGCTTCCGGGGTTTCTCATCAGCAATCCCGCCGGAAGTGAGCTCGGATGATCGGCGGGATGCTAGCAGGAGCGGACCGGCTGGCGTAAGGCAAATCACGGCTGCCTTCGCCGGCACGGCTGCCGAGGTGTTTTTCGTTGCCAGTCGAAAAGGGCATTGCCACGGGAACAGCGGCGAACTAAGTTGCCCTCACACTTGTGAACGAAACGATGTCGCACTTCGCGCTCGGCCAGATCCTCGTGCTGCTCGCCGCGGCCGTCGTGGTCGTTTACGCCGTGCGGCGCCTGAAGCTACCCCCGATCCTGGGGTACCTGGCAGTGGGAATGGCGCTGGGCCCTCACACGCTCGATCTCTTCGCCGATACAACGATGACGCGCTTCCTCGGGGAAATGGGCGTCGTGTTCCTGGTTTTCACGCTGGGCCTCGAGTTCTCGCTGCCGCGGCTGATCGCGATGAAGTGGGAGGTGCTCGGCCTGGGCGGCGGGCAGGTGCTCCTGACGGCGGGCGTCGCGGGCCTGATCGCGTGGATGCTGGGTGTGTCACCCGCCGTGGCCGCGGTGATGGGTGGCGCCGTGGCAATGTCGTCCACGGCAATCGTCGTGCGCCAGCTCAGCGAACAGGCGGAGGTGAATCGCACGCATGGGCGGCTCGCTGTGGCCATCCTGCTGTTCCAGGATCTCGCCTTCGTCCCGTTCCTCGCGCTGACCGCGGCACTCAGCCCCGGCGCCGGCGACACCTCCGAATGGATCGCGAGAACCCTTGTGCAGGGTGCCATCGCGCTGGGGGTCGTGCTGGTGGCGGGACGCTGGTTGCTGCGGCCCCTGTTCCACGAGATCGCGCACGCGCGCACACCCGAACTTTTCCTGCTGGCGATCGTGCTGACCGTACTCGGTTGCGCGTTCGTGACCGACCGCGTCGGTCTCTCGCTCGCGCTGGGCGCATTCCTCGCGGGCGTGATGCTGGGCGAAACGGAGTTTCGACACCAGATCGACGCCGTCATCCGTCCGTTCCGCGACATCCTGCTGGGCCTCTTCTTCATTACGGTCGGAATGCTGCTCGACTTCGGTCTGCTGGTGCGACAACTGCTCCTCGTGACTGCGCTGCTCGCCGGATTGCTGATCATCAAGACCGCGATCGTTACCCTGCTGGCCCGACGCTTCGCCGGCGGCGACCGGTTCAAGGGTTTGCGTAGTGGACTGGTCGTCAGCGTGGGTGGCGAGTTCGGTTTCGCGTTGCTGACGATCCTGCTGCAACGACGGCTCGTCGACCCGAGCTACGCGCAGCCGCTGCTGGCCGCGATCGTGCTCAGCATGGTCGCCAGTCCGCTGATCATTCGTCACAACAAGAAGCTCGCCCGCTGGCTGCTGCGCGAGAAGGGCCCGGCTCCGACTGCCTTGGCGCGCGAAGCGGCCGGCACACGCGCCCTCGCCGAGCGCGAGCACGTGCTGATCTGCGGATTCGGTCGCGTGGGTCAGAACATTGCGCGTGCACTCGAGCGCGTGGGCCTCGAGTTCCTGGCGGTGGACCTGGAGCCCGAACGCGTCCGCGCCGCCCGCCAGGCGGGCGATCCCGTGATCTACGGTAACGCGGCGGACAGAGAAGTCATCGAGAACGTGGGCCTCGGCCACGTGAGCGTGGTGGTCATCAGTTTCTCGGATCCCTCGCTCGCCCTGCGCATCGTCACCGCCGTGCGCAACGTGCGCCGTGACGTGCCGATCCTGGTGCGCACGCAGGACGACACGCGTCTCGTCGATCTGCAACGCGCCGGCGCGACTTCCGTGGTGCCCGAAACGTTCGAAGCGGCGCTCATGCTGATCTGGCACACGCTGCTGCTGCTGAAAATGCCCGTGTCGAGCGTGATGCGAACCATTGGAGACATTCGCAGCGACCGCTACAGCATGATGCGCTCGCTGATCCAGTACCCGGACGCGAGTTCGGCTATCGACAGCGCAGCGATCTCGGATGAAGTGCACACGTTCGTGCTGCCGCCTGGTGCCTGGGCAGTCGGACGTACCATCCAGCAGATCCGCGAGCGCGGCGCCGACCTGCGCATCAACGCCATTCGTCGCGATGGCATCGTGGGTCGCGAGCCTTCGGACGACACCGTGCTTCGCGAAGGCGACGTGCTGCTCCTGCATGGCAGGCCGGACCGCCTCGAGCACGGTGAGGGCGTGCTGCTGATGGGTTAACCAGGAATGACCGGTCATTCGTCCCGCGATTCCGCATTGCTGACGCTGTAGATTCTTCAGTTGCCCGAGGGCACGTCGCCCGTGGCGCGCGTACCCATCGTCGCCTGTCCCGACGTCCGCGAAACGCGACACCTTTCGCACTGCGAAATCCCGGCGGTTTCATCCGCTTACGGGCGCGCTTTACGGCCGCCCGCGCCTGCCGCATAGTGCGATCGCTGACAAAGGCAAACCCGCCGAAAGGCGGGGACGCAAAGCCACCGGTCTACGGGACGCGAGGTCCTACGATAGCGGGGTTGCCAGTGGGTCGCGTTCTCCACGCTCCCCTGATAACTCCCTCCTTCGTCGACCCGAGCCTCCTGGCACTCCGGCCGTTTTCCGGTCGCCGCAGATCGGCGCCTGCGTCCAGATCAGGTTCGCCCAACTTGGGCAATTTCGAGGCGCTTGCCTCAGGGGGAGATCCGCAATGACGCCCAAAGTCGCAGTGGTGCGCAACTGGGAAGGCACCGTCGTCACGCGCCCGCGCGTGATCGTGAAGCCGAAGCGGATGGAAGATATCCGCACCATCCTGGAGAACCGCAAGGCATTTCCGTCGCCGGTGCGGGCAATCGGCGCGAACTATTCCCAGACGCGTTGCGGCTCGGCCGATGGCGGCACGCTGATCGACATGACCGCGATGAACCGCGTGCTGGAGATCACCGAGCACACGGTGCGCGTGCAGGCGGGCGCGCAATTCAGCGACGTGGCATCGGCGCTGGAGCAGCGTGGGCTGCAGCTGCCGGTGAATCCCGATCTCGGCAACATCACGATGGGTGCGGCCGCAGTGGCCGCGACACGGGATGCCTCGATGCCGGGCGATTGTGGACAGCTTTCGTCATGCCTGGTCGAGGCACGGCTGGTCCTGCCGGGCGGAAAGACGATCACGATCACGGAGACCCAGCCGGACCTCCTGAAGCTGGTGCGCTCGAGCTATGGCCTCGTGGGTGTCGCCTGCGAGCTCGTGTTCCGTGTCGTTCCCCTGCGCGCGGTGCGCCTCGACTACGAAACGTATCCGCTCGACGTATTCTCCAAGGAGTTCCCGCGGCTGGTGGAACAGCCGGTGGCGCTGAAGTTCTACCTGCTGCCCTTCCGTGATCGCGTGACCGTCGAGTTCCGCGGCCATGAGGACGAGTCACCGACGTCACGTTCCGGGATCTGGTCGCTGCGCAAGTCGGTGTTCACGAACATACTGCCGGCCTTCGGTTCGACGGTGAGCAGCGCAGTGTCGTTGCCGTCCGTGCGTTACTTCCTCATCGAACAATTCAACAGCGTCATGCGCTCGACGCTCGACCGGGCAGCGCGCAACGTGACCGTGTTCCCGATCGAATGGGTGCGCAAGCTCCCGCGCGACCCGGGACGGACGCGGTTCACGTACAGCACGTGGGCGTTCCCCCAGGAGACCTTCCCGGATCTGCTGCAGGAGTACTTCACTTTTTGCCGCGACTATTACCGGCGGATCCGCTATCGCGCGAACCTGCTGCACCTCGCCCACCGGCTGCACAAGGACCAGGGGTCGATCTTCAGTCCGAGTTTCTCCGGTGGCGTGGTCACCCTCGATCCTTCGTCCACGGGAGACGAGGGCTGGGAAGACTTCGTCATCGAGTTCAACGAGTTTGCCTCCCAGCGCGGCGGCGCACCGCTCTTCAACCAGACGCGCTCGCTCACGCCGGAACAGGCGGCCCTCGCTTTCGGTCCGCGGCTGAAACTCTTCAACGGGCTGAGGCAGAAGCTCGATCCGGACGATCGCCTGCTCAACGCGTACTTCGCGCAGCTGCTCGGTACCGGCGCCTGAGGATTGCAGGCGACACCGGCGGGTGATTCAGGCGCGCGTGCCAGGAAACTCGAGGAACATTTCCTGCACGGCTGCGCGCAGCTTCTCGACCTGGTTGCGGCGGGAAACCGCCGCACCGTCCGCGACTCCCTGCCACAGCAGGCTGCGCGTCGCCGCATCCACCACGAACACCACCAGCGTGCCCTTGCGCACCGTGCGTCCACTCATCACCGGGTCGCGCTGGCAGATCTCGTAGGTATCCAGCTGCCGCTGGAAATCCGGCCATTCGAAGATCAGGTGGCGTCGCGTGCACAGCTCTTCGGACTTCGTGACGTTCACCACGAGATGAAAGCTCACGAGGAAATCGGCGGCGCTGGCCTGCGCGGGCCTGTAGCCTTTGCGTGCGAGTTGCTCGACCACGGCGTCATGGATTGCCTGCTTCACTTCCTGCACGTCGCCCGACGCAGGCTCGGGATCGTAGGACGCGACAGATTCCTGCCACGCGAACGTGTGGCGCGTGGAGAAATCCGCGCTGGCTACGGACTCGGTATCGATGCGGGGCGAGCCGGCGCACGCCGTGAGACCCAGCAGGATGATCGGCAGCGAACGGGCGAGCATGCGATAACGCAGGGTCATGTGGAATTTCTCCGGGCCGTGGCGGCAGTTTAAACCCGCGTGGAAACCAACCGTAAAAAAACAGCCAGGCTATTGCCTGGCTGGAGAATACGGGTTCCATGAAGGGAACCCGCGCCGCAGGGACACCCGCGGGAGGAAGTCAGATGTCGGTACGGTGCCGCCGGATGAGGATTGCACCCCAGACGAAAGCAGCTGCCACCGCGATCCCGATCCACAGGTCGACGTTCGAGAAATACTCCGCGGCACTGAGGAGCTCGAGCGCGCTCGATGGCCAGGGCACCTTTTCGCCATGCACTTCGATGAAGCTGGTGATGGCACTCAGGTCGCGGTACGCAGGGTCGAGCCAGCCCACGATGCGATACCAGAGCGTGGACGCCACGTAGGTACTGCGAAACAGGCTCTCCAGGATGATTGCCATGATGAAGGGGAGCACTGCCCAGAGCATCACAGCGCGCTTGGCCCATGACGAAACGAGCAACAGCCAGCCCATGATCGGCAGATACCAGAGCACGGCTGCGATCGCACCCCATGCCAGCAGGGTGAGCGCACCAATCCATGCAGCCCCGTCGAATACGACCGGCCAGAGATTCGTAGTGGTATCGAACCCGAGCCGCGTCGTGTAGACGATGGCAAAGAGGATATTGCCGACGATGGCTGCTCCCAGGGCAACAACCGGCAACGCGACAGCAGCCGTGGTCAGCTTGGACAAGGTCGTCGCAGTATCGGACAGAGGCATCGACTTCCAGAACAGTATGCTGCGATCTTTGCGGTCGGAGTGCAGGCAGTCGAGCAGGTAGAAAAATCCCACGACCATGCTCACGAAGAAGAAGAAACTACCGAAACCGATCAGGATCAGCCCGACGATCGGCGTCGTCCGTCCGCGAAACTGCTCTTCGATCAGCGCGTCGAGGGGGATGTTGCGAAACCAGAGCTCGCCGGACGCGAAGGTCAGGACGACGATGCACGTGGCCGCGACGACCGCCGGGGCGATCAGGAATGCGCGATGTTCCCAGAACTCGCGGCGAATCAGCAGCAGCATGCGGTTCATGCGGCAATACCTTTGACTTTGGCGACGAACAGGTCGGCGACGCTGGGCGTGCGGGTTTCACCGAACTCGCGCCAGCGCGCGCCGTCACCGCTGCCGTGTTTGAAGTACATCACCGTGCGCCCGAATACTTCGCGCTCGTAGAACGGCTTCATTTCCCGCGCGGCCGCCAGGCGTTCCGGATGCACGGTGACCTGCACGAACTCTTCGGCGACCTGGTCCATGCTCGTGTGCAGCAGGATGCGGCCCTTGTCGATGAACATCAGGTCCGTGAGGATGTGCTCGACCTCCTCGACCTGGTGCGTCGTGATCACGATCGAGCGTTCTTCGTCGAAGTAATCGCCGAGCAGTGTCTCGTAGAACTGCTTGCGGTAGATAATGTCGAGGCCCAGTGTCGGTTCGTCGAGCACCAGCAGCTTCGCATCGATCGCCATGACGATGGCGAGGTGCAGCTGCGTGATCATGCCCTTGGAGAGTTCCTTGATGCGGCTGGTGCGCCGGATGTCCGTGCGACCGAGCAGCTCGTTCGCTCTTTCCCTGCGGAAGCGCGGGTGCACGCCCTGCACGAACTCCAGTGCCTGGTGCACCCGCATCCAGCCGGGCAACACCGCCACGTCTGCGATGAAACAGACCTGCTGCATGAGCTGGTCGCGCTGCGTGTAGGGATCCAGCCCCAGGACGTTCAGTTCGCCCTCGTACGGGGAGAGGCCGAGAATGGCTCGCAGGGCTGTAGTCTTGCCGGCGCCGTTTGGCCCGATGAGACCCAGGATCCGGCCGCTCTCGATCGTGAAACTCACGTTGTCGAGCGCGCGCAGCTGTCCGAATGACCGGGACAGGCCGCGAGCTTCAATCACTGCTGGCATCGTCGTCCGACTCCGTGTTGTTGGCCGCGTTATGGTTCGCCGAAGACAGCGGCGGTCTCTTCTGTGCCGGGACGGGCTGACCCGAAAGCAGCTGCTCTGCATTCAGGCCGAGCCGGGAAATCGTTGCGAGCACTTTAGGCCATTCGTCCTCCAGGAACTTCTGGCGCTCATCCTTCAGGAGGGCATGTTTTGCCCCGTCGCTCACAAACATGCCGCGGCCGCGGCGCTTCTCGACCAGCTGCTCATCCACCAGCTGCTGGTAGCCCTTCAGGACCGTGAGTGGATTCAGGCGATATTCCGCAGCCACGTTGCGCACGGAGGGCAGCGGATCGCCTTCCTTCAGCACGCCCTCCAGGATCATCGCGACGACACGGTCACGAAGCTGCCGGTAGATCGGCTGACCATCGTTCCAGTTCGGATCCATGCCTGAAGCGCCTTTGAGGACGTGCTGTGGATAATTAGAGGACTACTGTACCAAAACGGCTCGCGGCGACCGGGTGCGTACCGCGTCCGTTTCACCCGTGCTCTCGACGCGCGTGCGCTGGGCAACCGCCGTTTCACGCGGCGCCGTCACGGTCATCGAGCCAAGGTCCGCAATCCGGGCCGGAACCGTCGCCGTCACTTCCATCGACCCGAGGTTCGCGACCTCGGACGGGGCCGTCACTTCCATCTGGCCAATCCAGGCAACCGTGCTCGCCGGCGCGCTGCGATCCGCCGCATGGGCGCCCGTTGCCAGCGTGACCAGGAGGCCCGTGGCCACAGTCTTCGCTACAAGGTTCAGCTTTCGTGTCACCGCGTTCATGATCGTCATCCTCTGAAGTTGCCTTTCCTCTTGACCCTTGGGCGGCGGGGCCGAAGCCCTGTGTTACCGCCTTGGTGTTGTAGTTAACTATAACACCCGCACGAATGCAAGCCTCTCTGCGAAAGAAAAAGCAGGGCAGGCGGGCCAGCACGGTGCGCCAGCTGGGCTCATCTACACAAAATCAGTGGCTTACGAGCGCCATAACCCGCACCGGGACCCCAAGCCGTTCAGGTACTTCCGTTCCCGGCTGGAGTGCCCGGCCCGATGAATTGCGCAGCTCTGACCCTGCCGGTTCTTGCGGACCGGGTTGCCAGCGAGGCTTACACCGGTATCGTGGAGCCCATGGAGAGCGTGGAATCGAAGGCCGACGAGGATATCGACCTGATGCGTCGCTATGCCGGAGGCGATGTCTCCGCCTTCGAACACCTTTACCAGCGCAACAAGGGACCACTCTTTCGTTATCTCCTGCGCCACGCGCGCAGCCGCGAAATCGCCGAAGATCTTTTCCAGGAAGTGTGGAGCCGCGTGATCGCGAGCCGCGCGCGCTATGCGCCGCTCGCCAGGTTCTCCACGTTTCTCTTTTCGATCGCGCACAACTGCTTCATCGATCATTGCCGTCGCAGCGCGCACGCGCCGACTGCGCGAGCCGATGCACTCGAGAATCACGAGTGGTCCCTGGCGGATTCGGCGCACGTGTCGCCGGATCGACAGGCGGACAGCCAGGCCATTGCACAACGTATGACCGCTGCACTCGACCGACTGCCCACGGAACAACGCGAAGTTTTTGTGCTGTACGAAGAGAGTGGATTGTCGTTGCGGGAAATCGGTGAGCTGACCGGCGTCGGCATGGAGACGGCGAAGAGCCGATTGCGCTATGCCCTGGCGAAATTGCGCCAGAGCCTGAGTGCCGAGCGCGAGTCATTGCCGGCGCGTGAAGCGCTCTCACAGGTCGAAGTGGAGTCGAGATAAGTCGTGAGCGAAACGCAGCAAGACCGTGAGCTGGAGCGTTACCTGCAAGGCAACGATCCACTGTCGCGCGCTTACGATTCGCTTCGCGACGAAATGCCGTCGCCCGAGCTGGATCGCAAGGTGTTGAATGAGGCGCGCGCAGCAGTCGCGCGCGCGCGGCGTTTCCCGCGCTGGCAGTCCTATGCAGCCATCGCGGCCACGGTCGTCCTTGCTTTCGCGATGGTGCTGCGAATCGACCTCGACGAGCAGCTGACGATGGAAGCGCCAGCTGCCGCGCGTGCACCGGTTACCCCGTCTTCAAATGCAGTATCGACCGACGTGAGCTCGACCTCGTCCATATCAGCTACTTTGCCGTCGCAGGAGATGGCCCCGGAGACGGCCCCAATCACGCCTGCGCCCATCGTCCAGGGCACGCCCGTCTATACGGTCCAGCCCGACGATTTCGGTGAATCGAAACGCGCCGAGTCGCAGTCGCTCCAGGCTGAGCAGGATGCGCGGCGCGCGAAAGCCGAAGTCGGGCCGACGAAGGAAGCGGCGGCCGTGGGGGGCGGAACAGGAGCGAGGTTGCAGCAGCCGGTTGCGAACATGATCGAGGAAAGGCCAATCCCGGATACGACCGCGCCAGCAGGCATACAAGCGTCAGCGCCTCCCGAACTCCGAAACCGCATCGAACCGTCAGCACCGGCCGCGGCCGGGCGAGTGCAGGAAATGGCGGCAGCGGCAGGCGCCGAGCAGGAGCGGGAACTCAATGACGACCAGGGAACCGTCACCGGCAGCCGCATCAGCGGGGGTCACATGCCTGCACTGCAGCCGCTGGCACCCGAAGCCTGGTTGAAACACATAGAACAACTCCGCAAGGATGGAAAACAGGAGGAAGCTGACGCGGAAATGCGGCGGTTTGTCCTGACCTATCCAGACTACAAGGCCGGGGCTGACGCAGCGCCCACCAAGTAGCGTGCCCTGCTAGAATCGCATCCCCTTGTCAGCGGGCCCGCCCCCGGCGGGTTCGCCTTTACATCGGAGTTCCTGCATGAAAGCCCCCGTCACGGTCGCCATCACCGGCGCCGCCGGCCAGATCGGCTACGCGCTCGCCTTCCGGGTCGCCTCGGGGGCGATGCTCGGGCCCGATCAGCCAGTGAACCTGCAGTTGCTCGAAATCAGCCAGGCGTTGCCGGCACTGCAGGGCGTCGTCATGGAGTTGAACGACTGTGCATTCCCGACGCTGCAAAAAGTCGTCGCGACCGACGACGCCCGCGTCGCGTTCCGCGATGCCAACGTCGCGATGCTGGTCGGCGCGCGGCCGCGCGGCCCGGGCATGGAGCGCAAGGACCTGCTGCTCGCGAACGCCCAGATCTTTTCCGCGCAGGGGAAAGCGCTCGATGCGGTCGCCGGCCGGAACGTGAAGGTGCTGGTCGTCGGCAATCCGGCGAACACGAACGCGCTGATCGCGCAGCGCAATGCGCCGAGCCTCGAACCGCGCAATTTCACCGCGATGACGCGGCTGGATCACAACCGTGCGCTCAGCCAGCTCGCGGAAAAGACCGGCAATCACGTCACGCGCATCCGTCGCATGACCATCTGGGGGAATCATTCCTCGACGCAGTACCCGGATCTCAATCACGCCACCGTCGACGGCAAGCCGGCGCGCTCGCTGGTGGACGACAAGTGGATCGCCGAACACTTCATCCCGGTGGTGCAACAGCGCGGCGCCGCGATCATCAAGGCGCGTGGCTCGTCGTCGGCAGCCTCGGCCGCTTCGGCCGCGATCGATCATGTCCGCGACTGGATCAAGGGAACGCCGGATGGCGACTGGGTGAGCATGGCCATCCCCTCGGATGGCAGTTATGGCATCGCTGAGGGAGTCGTGTACTCGTATCCCGTCACCTGTAAGGCAGGCAAGTACCAGATCGTGCAGAATCTGCTCATCGACGACTTCAGCCGTGCACGCATGCAGGCGACCGAGAAGGAATTGCGGGAAGAGCGCGACGGGGTCAAGGAGCTCATCTAGCTCGGGCTCGCCTGGCCCGGGGCTTCTCCAGGTTCAGGCCCGCCACGGCCTGCAACGGGCAACGCCGGCCCGGCCACAAACCTTGCCCCGCGAAAGCTCAGGTGAAAGGGCGGCCCGCCGCCGACACCCCTTGCCTCGGTGGCCCTGATCCCGCCCCGCCGCTATAGTTTCCGCATCCGCCGCGATCCTCGCGCGGCGCCTGGAGCAAGGATTCACAGCCATGGCGAGCATTCTCTGGTTTGTGCTGTTCGTGGGCACGCTCCTGTTCATCACGTATCGCCGCTTCAGCCTGCTGAACGCTACCCTGACGCTCACCGGCCTGCTGCTCGCTTACACGCTCCTGACTGAGCCCGACTCGACCTGGGGCCTGGTCTGGCGTTCGCTCCTGTGGCTCGCGCTCGTGCCGCTATGGCTCCTGAATGTCAAACCCTTTCGCCAGACTTTCGTCACGCGCCCGTTCCTGCGCACGTACAAGCGCCTGCTACCGAGCATGTCGACCACGGAAAAGGAAGCGCTCGAGGCAGGCACCGTCTGGTGGGACGGTGAGCTGTTCACCGGCGGTCCTCACTGGCACAAGCTGATGTCGGCTAAGCCTCCGCGGCTCTCGGCCGAGGAACAGGCATTCATCGATGGCCCTTGCGAAGAGCTCTGCCGCATGCTCGACGAGTGGAAGATCACTCATCTGCTCGGCGACCTGCCGCCGCACGTGTGGGACTTCATCAAGGCGCGCGGCTTCTTCGCCATGATCATCCCGAAGAAGTACGGTGGCCTCGAGTTTTCCGCCTATGCGCACTCCTGCGTACTCGTGAAGATCGGCAGCCGCAGCACCGTCGCTTCCTCGACCATTGCCGTGCCCAACTCACTCGGCCCCGCCGAACTGCTCTTGCACTACGGCACCGAGGAGCAGAAGAAGCATTACCTGCCGCGCCTCGCGCGCGGCGAAGAGGTCCCTTGCTTCGCGCTGACCGGCCCGCGTGCCGGCTCGGACGCCGCTTCGCTTCCCGACACCGGGATCGTCTGCAAGGGAATGTTCCAGGGCCGCGAAGTGCTCGGCCTGCGCCTGAATTTCAACAAGCGCTACATCACGCTCGCACCGATCGCAACGGTCATCGGGCTCGCTTTCCGGATGTTCGATCCGGACAAGCTGCTCGGCGACAAGGTGGATTACGGCATCACCTGCGCGCTCATTCCGCGCAACACGCCGGGCGTCACCATCGGCCGCCGCCACTTTCCGCTGAACGTTCCGTTCCAGAACGGGCCGATCCAGGGCCGCGACGTGTTCGTGCCGCTCGACTACGTCATCGGGGGCATCGCGATGGCCGGGCAGGGCTGGCGCATGCTGGTTGAGCAGCTGTCGGTGGGGCGCTGCATCTCGCTGCCTTCGAATACCACCGGAGGGTCGAAAGCCGGCGTGTACGCGACGGGGGCGTATGCGCGCATCCGTCGCCAGTTCAACATGCCGATCGGCAAGTTCGAAGGCGTGGAGCAGGTCATCGCACGCATGGCGGCGCGTACGTACATCATGGACGCCGGGCGTTCGGTGACAGCCGGTGCGATCGATGGCGGCGAGAAGCCTTCCGTGCCCTCCGCGATGCTCAAGTACCACGTCACCGAGATGGGCCGTACTGTCGCCAACGACGCGATGGACGTACACGGCGGCAAGGGTATCTGCCTTGGCCCACGCAATTACCTGGGTCGTGGCTATCAGGTGGTTCCCGTTGCGATCACGGTCGAAGGCGCGAACATTCTCACGCGCAGCCTCATCATCTTTGGCCAGGGCGCAGTGCGCTGCCACCCGTTCGTATTGAGGGAAATGAATGCCGCGCGTGATCCGAACCGCGAACGTGGGCTGGAAGAGTTCGACCGCGCGCTGTTCGGCCACATCGGGTTCACCATCAGCAACGCCGTGCGCTCGCTGGTGATGGCGGTCACGCTGTCGCGCTTCACGCGTGTGCCGGATACCGGCGCGACGCGCCGCTACTTCCAGCACATCAACCGGTTCAGCGCTTCGTTCGCCTTCGCCGTGGACGTCGCGATGCTGACGCTCGGCGGGTATCTCAAGAAGAAAGAGAACCTGTCGGCGCGGCTTGGCGACGTGCTCAGCAACATGTACCTCGCGTCGATGGTCCTCAAGCACCACGAGAACCAGGGGCGACCGGATGACGACCTGCCACTGGTGGACTGGGCGTGCCGCTTTCTCCTGTACAGCGCGCAGGAACAGCTGCACGGCTTCCTGCGCAACTTCCCGAATCGTCCGCTCGCGGCATTCATGCGCCTGCTGATTTTCCCGCGCGGACTGACCTACTCGGCACCGAGCGACCGCCAGGGACGTGCCGTAGCCGACCTGGTCATGAATGCGACGGAGGCACGTGAGCGGCTGTGCCGTTACGTCTATCGCACCGTCGAACCGACGAATCCGGTCGGACTGCTGCAGGAAGCACTCACGCTGGCACCCCAGGCGGAGGCACTCGAGAAACGCATTCGCGTCGACGGCCTCAAGACGGGCCGCGTGACTGCGCTGGATCTGCCTGGCCAGATCGCGCAGGCGCACGCAGCCGGCATCCTCACCGAGACCGAGGCCGCGCTGCTGCGCGACTATGATCGCAAGGTCATGGAACTCATCAACGTCGATGATTTCGCGTCACACGAGCTGGGCGTGGCGGTCGAGCCCGAGCCCGCGCGCACCAGTGCCCAGGTGGCCTGAGTGCGGGCCCGCGAGAACTGACCGACTTGAGTAGCGACAACCCAGCTGCATCCGTTTCGCCTGCGCCAGGCGCTGCGACAGGGAAGGAACCAGCCGCTCGAGCGACGGCGGTGCCGGCTGCGCAGGGCGCGATCGAAGTGGTGTACGAGGTGAACATCGAAATCGACCCGCAGCGTGCCGATCAGTACGACGCGTGGCTGCCGGGTCACATCGATCGCATCCTGAAACTACCGGGTTTTCTCGGTGCCGAGGGGCTGGGTCGCGAACCCGTTGCCGACGGCGAGCGTGCCGGTTGGCAACGCCGCACCGTCCAGTACCGCCTGGCGAGCCAGCGCGACTTGCAGAACTACCTGGACCAGCATGCGGCCCGCATGCGGGCGGAAGCGGTCGAGCACTTCGGCGACCGGTTTCACGCCGAGCGTCGCGTGCTGTCGCAGGTCACCAAGCATAGCCCGCCAGCGTCAGACGCTGCTGTCTGCCGCAATTGCGGAGCGCCGTGGGTTGGCCAGTATTGCCCGGTGTGCGGTCAGCGCTCTCCGGTACGCGTTCTCACTTTGTGGGAGCTGATCAAGGAGGCGACCGACGATCTCACTCATTCGGATTCGCGTGTCTGGCGCACGTTGTTCCCGCTCATGCTCAAGCCCGGCCTGCTGACGCGCGAGTATCTTCTCGGGCGGCGCGCGCGTTACCTGCCGCCTTTCCGGCTCTACCTCGTGCTCAGCGTGCTGTGTTTCCTGACGCTCGGGCTCGGAGACAACGACCAGGACTTTTTCCAGGCGCAAGCCGACCTGAGCGCTGAACTGGCGAAGATGGAACCCGCAGAGCGCGCCGCGGCAGAGAAACAACTGCGGGAACTCGAGCGGCTGCGCGAGGCGGGCCTTCCGATTCCGTCGCCAACGAGCCAGCCGAAAGGTTCGACAGACCCGGCGGCCCAGCCTGAGACCCGGCGACAGATGGATTGCGAGCAGGTGCAAGCCAGTTCGCCGGTGCTGGCGGAGCGCGCGAAGACGGTCTGCCGCGAGCTGAATACCGAGGGCGGCTGGCGTCGCTTCGGCGAAGAGATCGTCGACAACGTCCCCCAGATGATGTTCGTCTTCCTGCCGCTGATCGCGTTCGTCAGTTTCCTGCTGCACGCCTTCTCGGGCCGCTACTACGTCGAGCACCTGTTGTTCTTCGTGCACTTCCATGCCTTCGTGTTCGTGGCCTTCGTCGTCCAGGGCCTGCTCTCATGGGGCGGGCAGTCGTTCAGGCCGATCGGGTTCGTGGCAGGCCTGTTCGCGCTCGTGCTCCTTTTCTATTTACCGATCTATCTTTACAAGGCGATGCGACTCGTCTTCGGGCAGCGGCGCTGGCTCGCGATCCCGAAGTTCGTCTTGCTGTCCACCGCCTATGTCGCCTGCCTGGCGATCACGTTCGTCGGCCTGATCCTGTACACGGGCTGGATGCTGTAGGCCCAGAAAACCAGGAGACCGTCATGCGCAAACTGCTGGTGCTCGTCGTCACGCTGTTTTTTCTCGATTGGGCCACGGCACTCGAGCGCACCGCCTCGCCGCCCGGCGCCCGGGTCGAAATCATCAGCCCCGCGGACAAGGCCGTCGTCACGAACCCGGTGCGCGTGCAGTTCGGCCTGAAGGGCATGGGCATCGCGCCAGCGGGCATCCAGTTCGAGAACTCGGGCCATCATCACCTGCTCATCGACACCGATCCGCCCGCCGATCTCGGCAAACCGCTGCCGGCAACGGACAAGCTTGTGCACTTCGGCAAGGGCCAGACGGAAACCGAGGTCACGCTGCCGCCGGGCAAACACACGCTGCAACTCGTCCTGGGCGACTACCTGCACGTGCCACACAATCCGCCGGTCCTGTCGCGCAAGATCACGATCGTCGTCAAGGACCCCTCGAGGGACCCGAACAAGCCTGCGGACAAGAGCACCCAGCCATGAGAACGATCGGCGCGACCTGAGCGTGGCCAGACCAGTGGACGCCGCACGCGCCATCCTGCACGTCGACATGGACGCGTTCTATGCGTCCGTCGAACAGCATGACGATCCCTCGCTCAAGGGCAAACCCGTCATCGTCGGCGGCACCGGCGGACGCGGTGTGGTCGCGGCGGCCAGCTATGAAGTGCGCAAGTTCGGCGTACATTCGGCGCTGCCGATGAGTGAAGCGTTGCGGCGCTGTCCGAACGCGATCTGCGTTCCGCCGCGCATGCGCCGGTACCAGGAGGTCTCGCGACAGGTGTTCGCGATCTTCCACGACTTCACGCCGCTGGTGGAAGGACTCTCGCTGGACGAAGCGTTTCTCGACGTCACTGCCAGCATCGCTCTCAGGGGCAGCGCCGAGTTCATGGCACTCGAGATCAAGCGATGCATTCGCGAAACGACCGGGCTCTCGGCGTCCGTCGGACTCGCGGGCAACAAGCTGCTGGCGAAGATCGCCTCGGACCTGCGCAAGCCGGACGGCTTCGTGTGGATTCGGCCGGGAGAGGTCACGCAGATCCTGGATCCGCTGCCGATCCGCCGTCTGCACGGCGTGGGACGCAAGACGGCGGCCAAGCTCGAGGAGCATGGCATCCACACGTTCGGCCAACTGCGCGTTGCGTCTGACGCCGTGCTGTGGCCGCTGTTCGGCAGGTTCACGCGTAACGTGCGCGAGCGCGCCGCCGGCCACGACGACCGCCCGGTGGTGGCGGACTGGGACGAGAAGTCGATCAGTTCCGAGGAAACGTACGACACGGACATCCGCGACCACGCCCGCCTGTACGCCGAGCTCGCCGGCCTCGCGGATCGCACGAGTGCGCGATTGCGCGACAAGCAGCTCGTGGCCGGCGAAGTGCACGTGAAGATCCGCAGACGCGATTTCACGACCTACACGCGACAGAAAAGCTTCTCACCGCCCACTCAGGAGACGCGGCTGATCGCGGAAATGGCGCACGACCTGCTGCGACGCTGGCTGGAGACCCAGCCCCGTGCCGCGATCCGCCTGCTGGGAGTCGGCGTTGGTCACCTCGGCCCGGCTCAGCAACTCGACCTCTTCTCCCAGGGCCCGACGGCTCCCGGAAAGCTGGACACCGCAGTCGACGGCATCCACGAAAAATTCGGCCACCAGGCCCTGACCCGCGCAAGCCAGCTGCGCACGCGCTAGCAGAGCGCAGATGTCCACCCGGGCGCTCGTGCGCTAGCGTTCCACCGCTGGTTTTACTCTGGGACGCGGGGCGTGCATCATGGGTGTCCGCCCTCGCGGCGCGCAAATACTTATGTATACGAGCTTTTTCGGGCTCCAGGAAAAGCCCTTCGCCATTACTCCGGATCCCCGCTACCTCTACATGAGCGAGCGGCACGCGGAGGCGCTCGCCCACTTGCTGTATGGCATCGACCAGGCGGGTGGCTTCATCCAGCTCACGGGCGAAGTGGGCACGGGCAAGACGACCGTGGTGCGCAGCCTGCTGGGGCAGATTCCGAAGGAAGCGGAAGTCGCGCTCATCCTGAATCCGCGCATCACGCCGACGGAATTCCTGCTGACGATCTGCGAGGAACTGCGGCTCGACATCCCCGCCGGTTACCGGGACAGCGTGAAGGAACTGGTCGATGCGCTGAATCGCCATCTCCTCGCCGCACATTCGCGCGGGCACCGCGTCATCGTCATCGTCGACGAAGCCCAGAACCTGAGTGCCGAGGTGCTGGAGCAGGTGCGCCTGCTCACCAATCTCGAGACCCCGACGCAGAAACTGCTGCAGATCATTCTCATCGGCCAACCGGAACTGCGCGAAATGCTGCAGCGGGTGGAGTTGCGACAGCTCGCACAACGCGTCACGGGCCGTTATCACCTCTCGCCGCTGACGCGCAACGAAACGGCGGGCTACATCCGGCACCGCCTGCGCGTGGCCGGTACCAGCAATGAAGTGTTCACGCCCGGCGCGCTGCGGGAAATCCATCGCCTGTCGGGCGGCATTCCCCGAATCATCAACGTGCTGTGCGATCGCGCACTGCTCGGCGCGTTCACGCGCGAGGAACATCGCATCAGCGCGGCACTGGCGCGAAGGGCAAGCGGTGAGATCTACGGCCGCGCGGTTTTGCCCGGCTGGCTGCGCTGGGTCGCCGCCGGCGGCGCTGTTGCGGGACTGGCGCTCCTTGCGTTCGGGGGCTGGCAATATCTGGGTGAGCGCGCGCCGGTAGCGGCGAGCATCGCAAACCCTGTGCAGGGCACCGTGAATCCGCTTGCAACAGCGCCACCTGCAGAAGCCAGGCGCGCTGTGGCCTCACTGGACGGTGTGTTGAGATCCAGGGCCGATGCGACAGGGGCGGAGAACGCTTTTGGTCAGCTATTCGCGCTGTGGGGCGCTTCGTATCAGCCGGGCGCCGCGGATCCGTGCGAGCAGGCGGCGCGGCAGGGACTCGAGTGCGTCATGCAGCGCGGCTCGTGGGGTCAACTGCGCGCACTGAATCGGCCGGCGATCCTCGTACTGGCCGACGATGCGGGCAACGAGCACCAGCTCGTGCTTTCCCGCCTGGAAGACGAGCACGCCACGTTCGATCTCGGTCAGGAGCGTCCCCGCGTCGGCATCGCCGATGTTTCTCGCTACTGGTACGGCGATTTCCTGCTGCTGTGGAAGCCCAAGGTGCAGGGCGTCAAGCAGCTGTCCGCTGGCATGCGCGGCGACGACGTGCGCTGGCTGCGCGAGAGTCTGCAGAAGATCCAGGGTGTCCCGCCCAGCGAAGCCGCGACGGACCTGTTCGATGCGGACCTGGTCGCGCTCGTCGAGAACTTCCAGCGGCGGCATCGGCTTGCGGTCGACGGCATTGCCGGCGTGCAGACGCAAATCGTGCTCGACACAGCCCTGGCGGCTCCCGGAACACCATTCCTTTCCACGCCGGACGCGCACGGCGGCTGACGCATGTCCTTCATTCTCGACGCCCTGCGAAAGTCCGAACACGATCGTCAGCGCCAGGCCGCGCCCGGCGTCGCGGACCTGCGGCCCGCAGTTGCAGCGCAGTCACGCCTGCCCGCGTGGGCAATCGCGCTCGGCATTCTCCTGCTGGTGAATATCGTCATTGTCGCCGTGCTGGTGCTGCGCAACGTCGAACCGACGGACGAAGAAACTTCAGCGGCACCCACGGCGGCGGCGTCTCCTCCTCCGGGCAGCGAAGCTGCGGCACCGACCAGCCAACCTGCTCCTTCGCAGGCGACGGCAGAGAAACCGTTGGGCGGTATCTCTGCCTCGGTCTTCCGAAACGAGGGGCTCAACACCCCCGCCGCACCTGAGCAAGCCGTGGTCGGTGAAGAAGAACCCGCGACCGTTGCCTCGAGCGGCGTTCACGAAGAACCGGAGATCCTCGAACCGCTGCCGACGCTGGACGAGATGACGGCCCGCGGCACGGCGCTTCCGCCCATGCATCTCGACATACACGTGTTCGTTGCAAAGGCGACCGGCCGCTTCGTTTTCATCAACCAGCGGAAGTATCGCGAAGGCGCGCAGCTTCCCGAGGGTCCGGTGGTCGAGCGCATCACGCGCGAAGGAGTCGTGCTCACGTACGGCGGCAGGCGCTTCCTGATGCCGCGCCCGTGAGCGCGTCGGTCGAGGGTCGCGAGCCACCTGCCGCCGCACCCGGGGCCGCCACTCTCGATGGACCGCGACTGGCCACCGCACTGCGCGCCGGCGCGCATCGCGTCGCCGCCAGCCAGGAACACCTGAACCGCATCAACGTGTTCCCGGTTCCCGACGGTGACACGGGCACGAATCTCACGCTGACGGTTTCCGCAATTCTCCCGGTCCTGCAGCAGCCACCCGAGCGCGTGGATGCGCTGCTCGAGCGTGTCGCGGAAGCAGCGATCGATGGCGCGCGCGGCAACTCCGGCGCCATCCTGGCGCAATTCCTCGTCGGATTCGCCGAAGGTGCGCGCGGCGCTGCCGAGCTGAATGCGGCCCGTTTCGCCGCCTCTCTGCAACGCGGGGCTGCGTATGCCCGTGAGTCGCTCAGCGAGCCGCGAGAGGGGACGCTGCTCACCGTGCTGGCTGATTTCGCCGCATCGATCCACGCGTTACGGGAGCAAGGCGTCGACGCCTTTCCCGAGTTGCTCGCTCGTGGACTGGAAAGCGCGCGGGCCTCGCTCGAACAGACGCGCTTTCAGCTCGAAGCGCTGCGACGTGCGAACGTGGTGGACGCCGGCGCGCAGGGTTTCGTGGAGCTGATTACCGGGATGTCCGACTCGCTCAATGGTCGCGAGCCGGTGGAAACGACGCAAAGCTTCGCCCCGCTGCCGACTGTGGGTGAGACCGTCGACACCGAACATCCCTTCTGCACCGAGTGCGTCGTCACGGGCTCCAGCATCGATCGCGCGAAGCTGCGCGCTGCCCTGGCGGAGCTTGGCAACTCCGTGGTCGTCGCGGGCACGTCCGATAAGGCCAGGCTGCACGTGCACGCCGACGACCCCGGTGCCGTGTTCCGGCTCGCGGCGCAGTTCGGACAGGTGAGCGCTCGCAAGGCGGATGACATCCGCAAGCAGCAGGACGCTGCGCACCACGCGCGCAGCCATGGCGTCGCTGTGGTCGTGGATTCCGCAGCCGACATCCCTGCCGAAGAACTGGATCGCCTCGGCATCCACATGATCCCGATGCGCGTGCACTTCGGCGAGCGCAGTTTTCTCGACAAGGTGTCGCTCAGTCCCGAGGAATTCTTTCGCGAGCTGGCCGCGAACCCGGAACATCCGAAGACGTCGCAACCGCCACCGGGCGATTTCCGCCGCACCTTCGAATTCCTGGCCTCCCATTACGAGACGGTAATCGCCGTCACGGTGACCGCAAGCGTCAGCGGCACCCATACCGCCGCCGAAACCGCCGCCTCGCGCGTGCAATCGCGCGGACGGGTCGTCGTCATCGACAGCCTGAACGCGTCGCTCGGAGAAGGCCTGGTGGCGATGTACGCCGCGGAATGCGCGTCCGGGGGTCTACCGGGCAACGAGGTCGAGCGGCGGGTGCGGGAGATCATTCCACGCACGCGGACCTTTGGCCTGCTGGCAACCCTGGACTTCGCTGTGCGCGGCGGCCGCGTGCCACGAATCGTGAAGTCCTTCGCGCAGGTCCTTCACCTCACGCCCGTGCTCATGACCTTCCGCAGTGGACGTGTAGCCGCCGGAAGCGCGCTATTCGGCCGCCATCGTCTGCGCGAGCGTTTTGCACAGCTGGTCCGCCGCCGGATCAGGTCGTCGCGCAACTACCGCGTGGCTGTGGGTCACGGCCAATCCCCTGGCGAAGCAAAGCATCTGCTCGAGGAAGTCTGCGCCGGCTTGTCGAACGTGACGCAACGGTACCTCGTCCCACTCGGCACCGCGCTGGGCGTGCACGGCGGCCCCGGGATGCTGGTAGTCGCGATCCAGGAGTACACACCCGTCGAACCTGAGCGCGCCGCGCCCTGACTGGCCGCCATCGGCGCAACGGGTTTAACCTTGTTGAATGAACACAGCAACGCGGACCAGCATCCAGTGGCGGCTTCACCTGCGTGCGGCACCCCCGGAAGTCTTCGCAGCGCTCACGCTCCCGGACCGGATGCAGCAGTACTGGGTGGAAGCCGCGGAGATTCACGAGGGCACGCTGGAGCTGCTGTTTCCGAACGGCGTAAAGCAACGCTGCCGGATACTCGAGCGCACCGCACCGAAGCGCTTTGCGCTGGAGTACTTCGGTGGATCGATCGCGAGTTTCGAGCTCACCGGGGATGGCGCGGGCGGCACGGACCTGCAGCTCGAAGTCACTCATGTGTCGCCTGAGTTGTGGCACGAAGACCGGCCGGGCTGGGTATCAGTGCTGCTCTGCCTCAAGGGCGCGGTGGATCACGGTATCGACCTCCGCAACCACGATCCCCGGCGCACCTGGGACCAGGGCTACGTCGACAATTGAGAGTCGTTGACCTGGCCTAGCCCAGCGCCTGGTCCAGATCCGCCGCGAGGTCATCCGGGTGCTCGAGCCCGACTGACAGCCGCAGCAGGTTCTGCGGTGTGAGCGTATCGGGCCCTTCGACCGATGCGCGATGCTCGATCAGGCTCTCCACACCGCCGAGGCTCGTCGCACGAATGAAGAGTCGCGTGCGTGCCGCAACCGCCATGGCTGCCGCGGCTCCGCCGCGCACGCACACGGAAACGATGGCACCAAAGCCAGGCATCTGCTTCTGTGCCAGCGCGTGCTGCGGGTGACTGGGAAGTCCCGGGTATAGCACGCGTTCCACCTTGCGATGCGATTCCAGGAAACGCGCGACGTGCGCGGCATTCATGCATTGCGCGCGCATGCGATAGGGCAGCGTCGCAAGGCTGCGACGAATGAGCCAGCAATCGAAAGGCGACGGAATTCCTCCGCCGACGCCCTGGAAATTTCGCACCTGCTGGGCCCGCGCGTCGTCGCGCAGGATGGCGGCACCCCCCATGACGTCGCTGTGCCCGCCAAAATACTTGGTGGAGCTGTGGACCACGATGTCGACGCCCAGGTCGAGCGGCCGCTGCAGAACCGGCGTCGCAAACGTATTGTCGCAGCCGACGACGGCATTGCGAGCGTGGGCAAGCCTCACGACGGCGGCAATGTCGGTGAGCCTGAGCGTCGGGTTCGATGGGGTCTCGAGCCAGACCAGCCGCGTCGATGGCCGCATCGCAGCCTCGATAGTCTCGACGCGCGTGGTATCCACGAAGTCGACCTGCACGCCCCATGGCGAAACGATCTCGCGCAACTGCTGGCGCGTGCCGTGGTAGCACTCCTGGGGCGCCACCACGTGGTCGCCAGCGCGCAGTGTGCTGAAAACACTCAGCGTCGCCGCCGAGCCCGAACCGAAACAGAGGGCGTGTTTCCCGCCTTCCAGTTGCGCCAGGCAGGTTTCGAGTGCTTGTCGCGTGGGGTTGTCGGGCCTGGCGTAAGAGAATCCGCGCGCATAGCCGCCATCCGCATCGCGCTGGAACGTGGTCGCCAGGTGCAGCGCGGGAGCAACGTCCCCGGAACCCGGATCGACCTGCCGGCCCGCGTGCACCGCGAGCGTCTCGATCTTCATCGGCTTTCCCCTGTGGTTCCTCGACTGGAACCCGCGCACTTTACCGGGTCGGCACGCGCTCGCACATGTGTCACAGGTGCACCCGCCCCACCTGCACGCAAGTAGTGCAGATAGGCAGGACTGGGCGGAGGCCGCGATTCAGTCCCAGCGGTTGGCGTTCTTCTGCAGGGAGCCGTGTGCCGGCACGACGCAGAAACGCTGGCCGGTGGGGGCTTCCAGTACCCACCAGTGCTTCACCTTTTCCACGCGTCGCGCACCGAGCGCCTCGAGGCGGTTGACCTCGGCTTCGACATCGTCGGATTCGATGTCCAGGTGCACCCGGCTCGGGTGGGCGACTTTCTGCACGGACAGCTCGAAATTCCCCGTGGCCGGGGTCAGCTCGATGTAAGGACTCACCGGATCCCGCTGCGGCTTCGATTCGCGGCCCAGCGCCTGCGTCCAGAACGAGGCAGCGTCGGGCAGGGAATCGGTGCGGCAGTCGATGATGAGCGCGCTCAGCCTGCTGTGATGCATGGGTCCTCCGGCATTGGCTTCTAACCTGTGTGCGATACTATACCGGTTATGACGGCGGGAGTCTGCCGTGAAAGCGCCAGCGCGGGCGTGCTGTCGCGGTTGCACATATAATCCGCGCCCCATGTCGCGTGTCACGAGAAACCACCCCGTTGCGGGCACCGGCCGCGCTTTCGACGCCGAGGATTTCCTGGGTGGCGCGCTGTGCCTCGATTTCGCGAACAGTGTCGACTCGTGGTTCACGATCCCGGTTCCCGAGCGCCTCGGCAGCTTCGCGGACTGGCTGAGCTGGAGCATGGCGGCGCAGTCGCTTCCCGACAGCGAGTTGCGTGCAGTCGAACGGCGTGCGGCGCAGGATGCGCCCGCGGCAAAACGTGCACTCGAACGCGCACGCGCGGCACGTGATGCTTTGCATGGCATGCTGACCGCGCGCCTGCAACGCCGCGCGCCTTCGCGCCAGGACGTCGCGACTCTGAACGCGTGCATCGCGGCGGCGCGCGCTCAACGGCGCCTCGTCTACAGCAACGGATCCTTCGGGCAGGCCTGGCAAGGTGAATCGGCAGACCCGGAACGCCTGCTGTGGCCCGTGATGCTCGACGCGGAGGCGCTGCTCCTGGATGCCGATGCGCTGCAGCGTCTGCACCAGTGTCCCGCTGCAAGATGCGGCTGGTTGTTTCTCGATACGAGCAGGAATCGCAGCCGACGCTGGTGCAGCATGCGTACGTGCGGAAACGTCGCCAAGGCGCAGCGCCACTACGCGCGGATCAAGCGTGCCCGGTACGCAAAGGAACGCAGGTCATGACATCTGGGGCAGTGTCGATCCTGCCGGGCTTGCTGGCAGTCGCACTGCTGACGGCCTGCGGCGACGGACAGGAAGAAGCGAAGCAGGCTTCCCTGACGCTACGCGACCTGCAGAATGCGGAGTATCCGTCGCAGTGGCCGGCGTCCGGACGCGCGAAGCTCGTCAACGGCCGCTTTCGTGAACCTGCCGCGCCCGGTGCGGCGACCGACATCCTGGTGCGCGCGACCGAGCACTACGCGTTCGGCGACCTGGATGGCGATGGCGCCGGCGATGCGGTGGTGGTTCTCGAAAGCGACCCGGGCGGCAGTGGCGTGTTCTTCGACCTGGTCGCGCTCCTGAACCGCAATGGCCAGGCAGTGCCGCTGCCTCCAGTACCCCTGGGCGATCGCGTGCAGGTGAACGACGTGGCGATTCGCAACGGCAACGTCCAGGTGGACCTGGTCAAGCACGGGCCGGACGACCCGCAGTGCTGTCCGTCGCTGGATGTCTCTCTGCCCTATCGGCTGGAGGGCGATACGCTGGTACCGGCTGGTCAGGATCCGAGCCGCGACAGCGCCGCGCCGTCGACGCGGTAAGTCGTCCACTCCTTGATGCCACGGGCGCCCATGCGCTCGTAGAACTCGATCGCCCGCTTGTTCCAGTTCAGCACTGACCACTCCAGGCGGCCGCACTTGCGCTCGACGGCCAGCCTGGCGAGGTGACGCAGCAGTGCCTCGCCCACACCCTGCCCTCGGGCTTCGGGACGCACGAACAGGTCCTCGAGGTACAGGCCGGGCCGGGCGAGGAACGTCGAGAAACTATGGAAAAACAGTGCGAACCCGACGGTCCGCCCACCCAGCCGCGCGACCACGCACTCCGCTTCCGGCCGCGGCCCGAACAGGGCCTCCGCGACACGGGCTTCGGTAGCGACCACCTCGTGCAGCAGCTTTTCGTAGTCGGCGAGCTCGTGGATGAGCTGGACGATGGTCGGAACGTCGGCCGGTGCGGCCGAGGCGATGCTCAGGTCTTGCATGGAGGTTCGATCCCTGTTCGTCGTGGCGTTGGGCTAACATGCGGCGCACAGCGATGAACACATGCACTATCTCGCGCGGTGCACCTCCACGCAAGCTGTCAGGCAGCAGCCATCGAGAAATGCAAGCAGGTCGTGAAGCGTTTGGCCCTGCGTGGCGAACGAGATGGCGGGGCTCGCTCGGCATCGCAGCGCTGGTGCTCCCCTCGCTGGCCTGCGCCGGCCTGCTTGAAGGCAGCGTCACGTTTCCGGGGCGCACGATCCCTGCATCCACGATATACGCACGCAACCTCGACTCCGGTGTGGTGCACAAGGTTGCGCTCCGGCGCAGCGAGAGCAGTTTCCGGCTGGAGCTGCAGGCGGGCCGCTACTGGCTCTTCCTGCGACCGCAGGAACCGGGGCTCGCCGAGCTCTATGGCGGCCACACGCGATTCAGCGTTTGCCGTTCGCAGCCGAACGCGAGCGAACGGTCATGCTCCGATCACTCGCTGCACGCCATCGAGGTGCCCGCCACCGGAGCACTCGCGGGAATCACCATTGACGACTGGTTCCTGGAGGAGACCCAGGCGGAAGAGCTCGACCGGATTCTCGGTGAAGCGCAGAACGCTGCGGAAGAATCCATCGAGCTGGGGCGCCCCCGTTTCTCGGAATACCGCGCGCCCGCCTGGGAATCCGCGGATCGCGCGCGCCTCGATATCACCGACGAGCGCGTCACGCCGTTCCTCGAGCAACTCGACCATGCAGCCGGTGCGGGCGCGAACTTCGCGGGCCGGTTTGCGCTGGCGCATCTGGAATGCGGCGTGGGTTGCCGCCAGGTCGCGATCGTGGACCTGGCGTCTGGCGCGGTTACGTTGCCCGAGCAGATTGGCCGTGCGGCGGCGCTACCCTGCCGCGCCGACCGGGAGCTGGTGTTCCGCGATGACAGCCGCCTGCTCGAGCACACTCACCGCGACGGCACGGCCGTGATCACGGACTACCTGCTGTGGGACATCACGCAGCGTTCGTTCACGACCCTCGCCCAGTACCGCCGCAGCCTGGAACGCTTCTGCGGATCTAGTCCGCAATAAACCAGCGCTCACCGACCTGCTCCAGCGCAAAGTACGGGAACGGCAGGCCCTGGCCGCGCATGTCGTAGACCGCGCGGGTGCCATTGTTCTCGTACTTGGGCGTCAGCCGCTTGGCCAGCTCGAGCGGCATCAGGTAGGTCTCGCGAATGTCGATGGACGTGGTGCACTTGTTCACCAGCGTCTTGAACGCAGACTCCGACTTGGTGCGCCGGAAGTTCGGGCTGTAATAGACGCTGAAGAACGTAGCGCAGTTGCCATCGCGCAGCGCCTTCGCTGCGCTGTCGAGCAGCGTGACGATTTCAGGCGTGTTCGGCGTCGCCGCTGCCGCCGGCGCGGCGGCAGCCGGTCGCTCGCCCGTGTCGCCAGCGATCAGCGCATCGACGCGCGCGCGGAAATTCTCCGGTAGCGATATGCGCCAATCCTTGCCATAAGGCGCCAGCGTCACGAGTGTGAGACGAGACGGCCCGTCGCCCTTCTCGTCTGCCCACGCGCGCGCAACTGCATGCACTCGCTTGCCTTCCTCTACGGTGCCGAGCACTTCGACTTTCTTGGCGGGAACCACGGGCAAGGGAACGCTGCGAGTGGCCGCGAGCAGGAGGGTCGGCGGCGTCATCCGCCGCAGCGAATCGAGGGTCGTGCCCGCACCGAACAGCCTTTCGCGAATGGCGCTGTCCGACTGGCGGCCCTCTTCCTCCACCGCCTTGAGTACCGTGGCGCGAAACTCTTCGACGTCGGAAGGCAGGTAGAACTCCGCCATGGCAGTGGCACCACCGGCCGATGCGGCCTTGAGGTACTGCTCCACCAACCGTTCCTGGGCCGCACTCGCCCACGCGGATACGGAAGCGAGAAAGCCGCAGACGGTTAGCAGGCGCGCAACTGCTCGCGCGGACGGGGTCAGCTGTTGATGTCGCATGAAGACTCCATGGCTGGTGCGCTGGATTGCCCGCCGGCTCGTGGGGCCCCAGGCTTCGCGGGATGACCGCGGGATGACCGCGGGATGACGATTATTGCGGCGCGCCGCCCACGATGCAAAACCACGCAGGCGGCAGACCGGCAGGCCGCACGGTGCAACGCGTAAGATAGGTGCATCGGGAGCTCGGGATGCCATGAAGAAAATCTGGAACCTGCTGATGAAAGGCCTGGCGGCGCTACTGCCGATCGGGCTCACGCTGTACGTGGTCTGGTGGCTGGGTTCCAAGGCGGAAGCGCTGCTGCGCGACGCCATCACGCTGTTCCTGCCGGAACGCCACTACTGGCCCGGGATGGGCCTGGTCGTTGGATTCCTCCTGCTGCTCGCGGTGGGCGTCCTCGTGAACGCGTACCTCGTGCGCTGGATCTTCAGCTCCTGGGAGCGCTTTCTCGAGCGAATCCCCCTGGTCAAGACCCTCTACGCCGCGTTGCGTGACCTGGTCAGTTTCCTGCCCGGCGAGAAGCGGCGCGACCTGAAACGCGTGGTCGTTGCGACCTTCGGCGAGGCGCGGGCCATCGGCTTCGTGACGCGGGAATCCGTGCCGGAGCTCGGGGGCAAGGAGGACGACACGGTGGCCGTGTACTTCCCGATGAGCTACCAGATCGGCGGCTACACGCTTTACCTGCATCGCGAACGGCTGATGACACTGGACCTCAGCGTCGAAGAGGCCATGCGCATCGTCCTGACGGGCGGCGTTTCGCAGTCGGCGCCGGCAGAGAAAACCCGCTGACCGGTCGAACGGTCGATTCGCTATCTGCCTCCTGGTGGATCCGGAGTCGGGTTCAGCGTCGCTCCCTCCCTGACGGCGACATCGATGACGATCGGATAGTGGTCCGACCCGATGTAGTCGCCCACGCGGAAGTTGCGCACGCGCACGCCCTGCGTCGCCACGCAGTGATCGATGCGGATGAAGAAGAACGGCACGCGCGCCGGCCACGTCGGTTGCACTCCGCGTCCCGCCGCGCAATCGCGCAACGAACCCTCACGCAGCAGGCGCCGGAAGTGCGGCGAGAACGGCGTGACGTTCAAGTCGCCCGCAATCACCAACGGAGTTGCGTGCGCGCGGCTGATGCGTGCGAGTGTCTCGAGCTGGCGGTTGCGCACGGCGGTGACACGGTCGCCGAGCGGCCAGTAGAGATGCGTTCCCAGGATCGACAGGGGCCCATCGTCGGTGGGCAAGGTGAGCAACAGCGAGGGCTCGCCCGTACCGCCAAGGTCGATCTGCTGAACGTTCAGCGGCGTGCGCCGGCTCATGACTGCAATACCGGAACGCAGGTCACCGGCATGTATCCACTGGTAGCGATAGTCCGGGGCCACCTTTGACAATGCTTCCGCCCACGCGGGCGTGACTTCCTGGACCACGACGACATCGGGCCGTTCGCGCCGCACGTAGTCGAGCGCAAGCTCGTGCTCGTTGTTGAAACCAAAGACGTTCACGGAGAGCACGCGCAGGGGATCGCGCGCGGGCGTGCCGGTGGCGTTCGACCCGGAGAGCTCGCCATTGCCGATGAAAAGTGGCACGACGAAATACAGGTTTGCTGTCGCGACCACCAACGGCAGCGATGCAGCAGCCCAACGGCGCAGGAGTAGCAGCGCGATCGCCAGCAACAGCGCGGCGACCGCGTATTGCACACGGAAGTGCGAGAAGAGATCGAACGCCCACCACACGGGTGCAAGAAAGGCGAAGGCGGTCCCCAGCGCGAGCGGGCCGCTCAGGACCAGCAGCGTGTCCCCGAGGCGGCGCGGGTTGAATCGCAACGGCATGCCCGGCTACACCGGGATCTGCCGGACTCTCCCGGCACCGTAGAAAAGGTCCACGCAACGCACACCGCGCGTGCGGCGCGCGGCACCCCGGATGGCCTGGACGAGATGAAAAAGCAGGTGCTCCTCGGCATGTGCGCCGCCGGCGGCATAGTCGGCGGCGACGCCGAGGTGCACGACGACGAAGCGTTCCTCGTTTTCGCGCACGAATATCGCGACGCCGATGGGCCCGCCATCTGCAGGCGACAGGGCGTAGATCGTCTGCACGTCGGTACGACCCCCCAGGCTGATGCGCAAAGTACCGTCGCGGACCTGCACATCGGGAGCGCCGTAGCGTTCGATGGTCTCCACGATCCGGTGCTCCAGCGACCCCTGCAGCGGGTTGAAAAACAGCAGGTGTTCCAGCGTCGCGCGGTGCTCCGCGCCCAGCCGGGAGGTGATCGAGAACGTCTTCATGGTCGGTTGTGGCAATAACGGACGACCTGACTCACAGATTCGGTTTGACGCGATGCAACATCCACCCCGGACCGGGTCTCGACACCGTATCGTATGCGGGTTCCGGCCACCCAGGAGGCCATCACGGCCTGTGCCGGCCGGAGCCTGCCGTGCGAGGGAGCGAAATGCCATCGCGGTTGCATGAAGAGCGCTCGATCGCGCAGGCTGCCGCGCAGCTCCAGGCTGCCGCGCAGTCGCTGGAGGTGCTCGCACTCACGTCGGACAACGCGCTGCTTGCGACCCTGCGCGAGGCGATCGGCAACCAGCAACCGCTCGTACACGCCCGGAGTCGCGACGAAGCGGCCGCCCACCTGATGAGCGGGCGCGTCAGCGTCATCATCATCGACACCCTCGCCGCGCCAGAAGAGACCGGGGGGTTCTGCGACCGGCTGCGCGCCCAGTTTCCCGATCTGGTCCTGCTCGTTTCCGGCGGAGCCGAGGAACAGACGCAGCTGGTCAAGCAGATCACCGCGGGTGACATCTACCGTTTCCTGCACAAGCCGGTGTCGCCGGCGCGTGCGCGACAGTTCGTCGAGGCTGCGGTGCGCCGCCACATGGAAGGCCGCACCTTCACCCCCGAGGAAACCGCCGGTGCGGTGCAGGCAACGCCGAAACGAATGTACATCGTCGCCGCGCTCGCGGCGGTAATCCTGACAGCGATTGCGACCGCCGCCTACGTGCTGATCCGCGCCGGCGATCCCCCTGCGCGAGCCGAACCGGCCAAGCCGACGTCTGCTGCGGTACCGGCCCAGTCCGTTCCGCCGCCCGTCGATGACGCTGTCGCCCCAGCTGATGCCGCGGTCGCGTCTCCAGAGCGGAGTCCGCAGGCGCAAGTCGCGCCACCAACTGCCGCGTATCGTCCGGCTGCTTCGGTTCCCGACGAGAAAACCGTTCTCCTCACCCGCGCGGGTGA
>Ga0187892_10003099_pt1 | contig 31147 bp, 26 predicted proteins | sample MA1701073metaG_FD_139345 | JGI IMG/M metagenome (GOLD analysis project Ga0187892, IMG submission 139345) | Bio-ooze microbial communities from a basaltic lava cave in the Kipuka Kanohina Cave System on the Island of Hawaii, USA - MA170107-3 metaG ...
CGGTATCGCATCTACGCGGCGGGGGCCGAGGTGTACAACAAGCTCGGCATCGCCAGCGTGGTGCTGGCCGGCGGCGAGATCGTCCCGGCGCTGGAGCGGGGCGCGATCGACGGCGCGGAGTGGTTCAACTGCTACGACGACAAGATCCTCGGCATCGACAAAGTGACCAAGTTCCACTACGCCCCGGGGATGCACGAGCCCACATCGGTGGGCGAGTTCATCATCAACAAGGCGAAGTGGGACGCGCTGCCGGCCGATCTGAAGGAGATCGTCAAGACCTCCGTCCAGGCCTCGTACTGGAACCACTTCGTAAGGCTCCAGGAGAAGACGGCGAAGGCCTGTCAGGAGTTGCTCGCCGCCGGCGTCAAGATCGTGAAGACGACGGACGAGCTGAACAAGGCGTTCCTGAAGGCGTACGACGAGCTCTGGCAGGCGGACGCGGCCAAGGACGACTTTTACCGGAAGGTGATCGACTCGCAGAAGAAGTACTCCGGGCTGCTGGTGCCCTACCGCCTCTCGTACTGGCCGAACTACAGCTTCATCGGTGAGCACTACTACAAGGAGAAGATCTGGCTGAAGTAGGAGAAGTGGGGAGTCACATCCAGGACCTGCTCACCCACGGGCTCGCCGCTGACAGCCCGAGCCCGAGGCGGTGCGGATGACCTGGCGCCGGCGCCCGCTCGTGATCGTCGCGCTCCTGGTCTTCGTCGGTCTGGCCGGGTTCGCCGTCTGGCGTCTTTTTCTCGCGCCGCCCGACATCCCACCCGGCGTGATCACAGTCAGCGGACGGATCGAGGGGGACGACGCCGCCCTCGGCGCCAAGACCGCCGGGCGCATCCGTCAGATCAGCGTGCGGGAAGGCGATCGGATCGAGGCCGGTCACGTCGTCGCCATGCTCGACGACGAGCAGATCCGCGCCCGTGAGCAGCAGGCGGCGGCCGCCGTCAGACAGGCCGAGGCCCGCGTGCGGTTGGCCCAACACCAGATCACCGTCCTCAACGAGCAGCTCCGCCAGAGCCAGTTCGGTGTCGATCAGGCGCGGGTCGATGCCCAAGGCCGAGTCAACGAGGCCGAGGGGCGGCTGGCCGCGGCCGAGGCCCAGCTGGCCCAGGCCGAGGCCTCGCACGCCCAGGCACAGTGGGACCGAGATGCATTCGCGCGCCTGTTCCAGCGAGAGATGGTCGCGGAGCAGGAGGCGAGACGGGCCCAGAGCAATGCGGAGGCCCAGGCGGCGGTGGTCGCGGCCGCGCGGCGTCAGGTCGAGGCGGCACGCGGCGGCCTCACGGCGGCGCGGGCCAATCTCGTCAACCCGGCTATCCGCTCCTCGCAGGTCGCCGCCGTCCGGGGGCAGATCCTGCAGGCTGAGGCGGATATCGCTGCCGCGCAGGCGGACGCCGAGCGGGCACGCGCCCAGCTCGAGGAGGCGCGAGCCAACCGCCAGGACCTCCAGATCGTCGCGCCCTTCGCCGGCACCGTCGCCACGCGAACGGCGGAGCCGGGCGAGGTGGTCATGGCCGGCACCCCCGTCATCACTCTCGTGAACCTGGCCGAGGTCTATCTGCGCGCGTTCGTTCCCGAGGGTCAGATCGGGCGCGTCCGCGTGGGCCAGCCCGCCCGGGTCTACCTCGACTCGGCGCCGACGAAGCCCATCGAGGCCCTCGTGTCACGCGTCGATCCCGAGGCATCGTTCACCCCCGAGAACACGTACTTCCGCGAGGACCGGGTGAAGCAGGTCGTCGGCGTGAAGCTTCAGCTCCGTGGCGCCGTTGGCTTCGCGAAGCCGGGCATGCCGGCCGACGGCGAGATCCTCGTCGAGGGCGGCGACTGGCCCACCCGTCAGGCGCGCCGATGAACGAGCCGAATCCCGCCATCCGGGTCCGGGCGCTGACGAAACGGTACGGCGACATCGAGGCGGTTCGCGGTATCGACCTCGACGTGCGGGCGGGTGAGATCTTCGGCCTCATCGGGCCCGACGGCGCGGGGAAGACCTCGACCTTCCAGATCCTCGGCGGCGTGATGGCCTCGACGTCCGGCACTGCCGAGCTCCTCGGCCGGCCCGCGCGCGAGGCGCGGGCATTCGTCGGGTACCTGACCCAGGCGTTCAGCCTGTACCAGGACCTGAGCGTGGCCGAGAACCTCCGGTACGTCGGCGAGCTGCGGCGAGTGGACGCCCGGGAGATCGAGCAGCGGGGGCACCGCTATCTGACCATGTTCGGGATGGAGCGCTTCATGGGCCGGCTCGCCGGCCGGCTCAGCGGCGGCATGAAGCAGAAGCTGGCGCTCGCCTGCGCGCTGGTGGCCGAGCCCCGCATCCTCCTTCTGGACGAGCCGACGACGGGGGTCGATCCGGTCTCCCGTCGCGAGTTCTGGGACGCGCTCGCCCAGCTCTCGAGCCACGGCATCACGATCCTCTTGGCGACCCCGTACCTCGACGAGGCGGAGCGCTGTCATCGCGTGGCCCTCATGCACGAGGGACGCATCCATCGGACCGGGACGCCGGCCGAGCTGCGAGAAGCCCTCGGGCTGCAGCGCCTGGAAGTGCACGCAGCCGACCTGCGCCGGGCGGAGACGACGCTGGCGGACCGCGACGACATCGTCGACGTCCAGCGCTTCGGCGACCGGCTCGACGTGATGGTGCGCGACGTGCAGGCCGGCGCACGAACGGTCCGCCAGGCGCTGGCCGACGCCCGGCTCGTGGTTCACAGCGTTCGGGCCGCGGCCCCTACGCTCGAGAACACGTTCGTTGCTCTGCTGCGGGGTCTCCAGGGCGAGACGCGCATCCCCGAGTTCCCCGGCCACCGCGACGGTGCGTTGTCCGACGCCACGGCGGCCATCGGCGCCCGGGGCCTCTGGCGGAGGTTCGGCGCGTTCGAGGCGGTCAAGGGGATCGAGCTCGAGGTCCACTACGGCGAGGTCTACGGCCTGCTCGGCGCCAATGGGGCGGGGAAGACCACCACGATCAAGATGCTCTGCGGCCTGCTCGAGCCGAGCGAGGGCGAGGTGCGGCTCGCGGGTGAGATCGGTCAGCTGCGCTCGGAGACCGTGCGGCAGCAGGTCGGCTACATGTCGCAGAAGTTCTCCCTGTACGACGACCTCACCATCGACGAGAATCTCGACTTCTTCGCCGGCGTCTATCGTGTGCCGTCCGAGCGGAGCGCGGCGCGGAAGCGCTGGGTCCTCGACTTCGCCGGGCTCGAGGGCCGGGGCGGCCAGCTCACGGGGAGCCTGCCCGGCGGCTGGAAGCAGCGGGTGGCGTTCGGAGCGGCGGTCATGCACGAGCCGCGCGTGCTCTTCCTCGACGAGCCGACGTCGGGGGTGGATCCGATCGCCCGCCGCGCGTTCTGGGCGATGATCAACCAGTTCGCGGACCGGGGTACGGCGATCCTGGTCACCACGCACTACCTGGAAGAGGCCGAGCAGTGCAATCGTCTGGGGTTCATGGTCGCCGGCGAGCTTGTGGCAGAAGGCACGCCGAGCGGAGTGAAGGCCGCCCAGGGTGGGCGCGTGCTCCAGATCCGCACCGACAGCCCGCAGCGCGCCGTCACGTTGCTGAAGGCGGAGATGGAGCCGTGGCGGGTCTCGCTCTTCGGCGATCGGTTCCACGTGATCGTCGAGGGCGACGCTCAGGCTGCGGCGCGCAGGCTCGAGGCCACGCTCACCCACGATGGCATCCGCATCCTCGAGGCGACCGAGCAGGACTATTCGCTGGAAGACGTCTTCCTCGTCATCGCCGAGAAGGGCGGACCTGCCGACCGCCGGCCGACCGCCGCCTGACGGCGCGTCGGGGGCCCGCGCATGCGACGGATCATCGCCCAGGCCCAGAAGGAGCTCACCCAGCTCCTCCGCGACCCTCTCGCGCTCGCGCTGGCCCTGGTGCTGCCGGTCGGCCTGATCTCGCTCCTCGGCACGTCGATTTCCCTCACCGTGAGGGACAGCCCGATCGTCATCCAGGACCTCGACCAGACGCCGCTGTCCCGCCGGTACGCCGACGCGTTCCGTAACTCGCTCACGTTCCGCGTCATCACGCTGCCGCCCGCGACGTCGCCGGAGGCGATCCTGGCCAGGGGGCGGGCGCGCGCGGCGGTCATCATCCCCGAGCATTTCGCGCGGGACATCCACCGCGGCCGGCCGGCCGAGGCGCAGCTGCTCGTCGACGCGACCGATAGCAACACTGCACTGCTCACGCGGGGCAGTGCCGGTCAGATCACCCGCGCCTTCGCGCAGCAGCTCGACCAGGCTCGTGCCACCCCCGCCATCCAGACCGCCACCCGGCTCTGGTTCAATCCCGACCGCGAGCCGCGGAAGTTCTACGGTCCCGGATTCCTCGTTCTGGGGCTGTCCATCTTCCCAATGGTACTCGCCGCGCTGGCGATGTCGCGCGAGGGCGAGCAGAAGACCATCCTCCAGGTGTATGTCTCCAGCATCTCGGCGCACGAGTTCCTGCTCGGCAAGATCCTGGCCGGCATGGCGATCGGGCTCGCGCAGTGGCTGCTGTCGGTAGGGCTCATGTTCACGCTGTTCGGCCTGCGGTTCGCCGGCAATCCGATGCCGCTGGTCGCCGGAAGCGTGCTGTTCGTGTTCTGCGTGGTAACCTTCGGCTCGCTCGTCGGGGCGGCCATCCCTAACCAGGCCGCCGCCGTCCAGGCCGTCGGGCTCGGCGGATTCCTCCTCGCGTTCCTCCTGTCCGGGCTCATCTTCCCGGTCGAGAACATTCCCGATGCGTTGCGGTGGATCTCGAACCTCGTCCAGGCCCGGTACTACATTGTCATCGTGCGCGACGCCTTCCTGCAGGGCGGGGGCTGGCCCGCCGTGTGGTGGGCGGTGCTGGCGATCGGCGCGATCGGGCTCGTGTTCTACGGCCTCGCGTGGTGGGCGATGCGCCGAATGCAGGTGAAGGCATGAAGCGCGCCTGGAGCCAGCTCTTCGGCGGACGCTTCTGGGCGTTGGCCCTGAAGGAGCTCCGACAGATCCGGCGTGATCGCCGGCTCACGCTCTCGCTGATCCTGCCGCCGACGCTCCAGATTCTCCTGTTCGGCTTCGCGCTGGACGCCGACGTGCGCAACCTGCGCTTGGGCATTGTCGACGAGAGCCGCACCCTCGAGAGCCGCGAGCTGATCTCGGTGCTCACGGAGAATCCCACATTCCAGCTCGCCGGCTCCTACGCGACCCCGGCGGCGCTCGGGCAGGCGCTCGGCAAGGGGCGTCTGGACGTCGCGGTGGTGGTGCCCGGCGACTTCGCCCGGCTGCGAATGCGCGGGCGCCCGGCCACAGTCCAGGTGCTGCTCAACGCTGCCAATGCCAACACCGCACAGATCGCCCAGGGATACGTGGAAGGCGCCGTCGCCTGGCTCAACCGCGGGCTCGACGGAACTCGGGTGGCCCCCGTCGAGCTCCGGACCGCCTTCCTCTACAACCCGGGCCTGGTGAATGCCTGGTTCATCGTGACCGGCGTGTTCGGGACGCTGATCATCCTGAACGGGTCGCTGGTGTCCGCGGCGACGATGATCCGGGAGAAGGAGCGGGGCACTGTCGAGCAACTCCTGATGACGCCGGCCAGCGCGCTCGAGGTCGTGACGGCCAAGATCCTGCCGCTCTTCGTCCTGCTCATGGCGATGGTCGCTCTCGTGTTGACGGTGGCTCGGCTGGTCTTCCACGTGCCCTTCCGGGGGAGCGTGCTCCTGTTGCTGGCGGCCTGCGCGTGTTGCGTGCTGGCCGGGATCGGTCTCGGCACCTTCATCTCCACCTTCGCCCGCTCCGCCAACCAGACGCAGCTCATCAGCTTCTTCGTGAACCCGCCGCTGGCGATGCTATCCGGGGGGCTCACGCCGATCGAGGCGATGCCGAAGTGGGTCCAGCCCCTGACGTTTCTCAACCCCATCGCGCACTTCGCCACGATCGCGCGCAGCGTGCTCGTGAAGGGCGCTGGCCTCGACGTCGTCTACCCGAACCTCCTCGCGCTGATCGCGCTGGCGAGTCTGTTCGTGGGCGTCAGCGCCTGGCGGTTCCGAAGACAGCTGAGTTAGGGGCCGTGAGGCGACCGCACTCCCCTGGACCGGAACAAGAAGATCGCACGACGCCGCCTCGCCATCGCGCGCGTGGTGACGCGGGTGTCTCCGTGGGCTCGAGGGTCGGCGCGGTAACCACGCCCAGGCGCTCTATTCTGTGCACGTACAAACACGTACACGAGAAGAGAACGCTGGCTACGAAGACCGCGTTGGAGATCCTCGGTCAGCCGCCGCCGGCCGGGCGTCTCCGCAGATCGTCGATGTCCGCGCGCACCGAGGCGAACGATGCACGCATGACCGCGTCGGTCGCCCGGAACCGCGCGGCTATGTCGGTCCGGAGCACCGTGACCGAGTCCGCCACGGCCAGGATCCCGTCCGCGACGGCACGGATATCGTCGCGCAGCGCCTCGACGATCACGCCTACTCCGCCGACCTCCTCACGGATCTCCCGGCGGACGTTCAGGAACTCCTCCGCCATCTCGCGCCGTACGTTGGCGAACTCGTGGCGCGTCTCGCCCTGGAAGCCGGAGAGGTCGCTCCGGATCTCGACGAGCTGATCCTGCATGGAGTCGAGCCGGGCCTGCATGGAGTCGAGCCGGGCCTGCATCCCCTCGACGGCGCTGCGCGTCTCGGGATCCACAGAACGACTCTACCGAGTCGGCTTGAGCTCTCGCAAGCGTATCCGAACCGACACAGATCGGCCCCAACGGTCGCTTATCTTCGGGCTCGCCGCGCGCACCGACTGAGTCTCACGGCGGCCCCGGGGGCTTTGGTGCACCGCTGCACCGGGCCCTGGTGCGGCTCGAGTTCCTCTATGAGGGCCAAGCGCCGAGGACCGGACGACCTGTTCAAGCAGGCCCTGACGCAGAGGTGGCGCGCCACTAAAGCGGCTAGCGGTTCGATCGGCTCACGCTCCGGGACAGCGGCGCGGCGGCCGTCGCCGCGCCCGTGGCCCGGCGCGCCGCTACTGCTGGCCCTGCAGCAGTAGCTTGGCGACCTGAGGCGCCAGCTCCCGGGCCCGCTGATCGAGCTCGGCCTCGGTCAGGTTGGCGATGGGGTGGGGCATCGCCAGGAACTGGTAGTAGGGCTGGCCCCACTGCTCGGCCATTGCCCGCCCCGTCACCTCGAACACGTCCGTGACGATCGACGCCGACGGCACGCCATTCCGCTCCAGCAGGATTCCGTCGAGCACACTGCCCGACGAGCAGGACCCTCAGTCGCCGATCCCGGCCACCATGAGGTCGCACGTCTGCCTGAGCTCGTCGATGATCTCCGGGTGGACCGGCACGCTGGAGTTGTGTTTCCGGAAGAGCCGGATCTCTCCGGCCCCGTGTTCGGCCTTCAGGATCTCGCCGATCCGCAGGAGCAGGCGGTCGGAGTTGAACTTGGTGTTCTCGATCAGCCCGATGCGCTTGCCCGCCAGCGAATCGGGCCGGGGTGCATAGGTGACCTCGGGTGTCTCCGTGGGCTCGACCGTCGGATCCAGAATCTCCAGTGGGCTCATCGGGGCCTCCTGATCTCCTTGGTGACGCTCTGGGACGAGCGCTTGCTCCCCCAGCCGGGAATGTAGGCCGAAAACGCCCCCGCGCCGCCACCGGCGGCAACCACCAGGATGTCGTCCGGTGATTCCACCAGCGGCCGCAGCCGGCCGTCGTCCCCCGGGAGGATCGCGCCGGCCATCCGCTGCGTGCGCTTGAGATGGGCGTGGGTGTTCCGGGTGTGCTCGAACAGGAACCGCCGGATGTCCGCCTTCTGCCAGCCGCTCCCGGCAATCGTCCGCGTGTGCTCGCCGGCCAGCACCACCACGTACTGGGACTGGCCCATCACGTTGCCGGAGATCCGCATGTCGTCGGCCAGCGTCGTCAGCACCCCCTCGGCCGTGTTCGAGAGCTGATTGTAGAACTGATGGGGCGCTTCGGCCGCCACGATCGTCACCGTGCTCTGCTCCGGCGCGAAGCCCCGCTCCACGTGCAGGGGCGTCCACGGGCTCTCCCGCTCGTTCTCGGCGATGACGTACGACAGCTTGCCCGGGTGCCCGAGCGTGCCCCGATCGAGCAGGCCCGGCTTGGATCCGCAGACGTTGCGCATGATCAACCGCACGGCGCGGCCGATCGTCAGATTGGCCCGCCAGCCGGGCCCGAAGAGATTGTCGCCGGCGTTGATGTCGAGCTCACGGGCAATGGGGCCGTTGACGATCATGAGCACGGCGGCCCCCGCCGTGGACGTCCCCGGCCCGTGATACGCCCACTTCCGATCCCCGATCGCCTCGACGCCCGCCACCACAACCGGGAAGTGCTCGGGCCGGCAGCCGGCCATGACCGCGTTGATCGCGGCCTTCTCGGCCGTGACCGAGACGTTGCGGTTGGGGATGTGGGTGATCTCGTGCCGCGGGTCGAGCCCCGCCCCGTCCAGCATTTCGCGCACGAGCGGCTCGGTGGGCGGAACCACGGGAAGCCCCTCGGTCCAGCCTCGCTTGTAGCAGAGCTCGATCGCGTCCGTCACGTCGTGGGCCACCACCCGTCGCGCAGTGAGAGCAGCCGCCATGATCACCTCCCGGATTCGCGACACCGTATCATCCGCGGGCGGCGCCTTGCAACCGGCCCGGTGGATCGGTAGTGTCCCGTTTGACCAGCCGACGGGCGCCTCGCCCCGCCAGCCCACACGCTGCCTCTCGATGCGCTCGGGTTCCGGCTCTCCGGTCAACCTGAAGACACAACAATCCTCGTCCTATCCCCGGATCGAACACGCCAGCTAGTGCAGTTCATCGGTGCTACCCTTCACCGCCGCGCCGCTGGTCGGGTCCGTTCCTCGGCCTCCCCCTGTTGGCTAGCCGGCATGCCTCGTCGGCTGCAGTCATGCCACGTTTCCGCCTGGGTCCAACCTCGCCGCAAGCAGCTCCCAGAGCGGGGTTTCGCACTTCCAGCCCTACTCTTTCACCCACCCGAATCCTCGAAGACCCGCCATTGCAGGCGGATCACGGTTCCGTCGGGATCGGCCGGTTCACCCACCTGGTGCTCAAACTATCACGTCACAGGGTGTCGTGACCCTGCGTCGAGCCGGTCGCGACCCACCCAGCTGCCTCACTCCAGCGCGAGGCGACGCAGCAGGGCGGACGGCGCGGAGATCTTCCGGGCGCGCGCTGGCTCAATGCGCCCGGCAATTCGTGCCGGCTCTGGTCAGGTCGTCCCCAGGGTCGCAACGCCCAAAGGAGAGCGACATCCTGCCGGTCCCCGAGTCGCGAGGCGCTGCGCCCACACGCGGCGAGAGGGTGTTTCCATGCGCGGCAACCCCGCCCCGGTGGGCTCTCCCGCCGCGCAACCGCGCAAGCACTTGCGAGCGCCATCGGGCCGTTCCCGGTTGATCCTGTCGCAGTGCATTCGAGGATCAGCGCCGGCCGGCCGGACCAGGTTCTCGCCATCTCCGCTGGCACCGGCTTTGCCTCGGACAAGGGGGGATGTCGAACGGTCCGCCGTCGCGTACCGGCGCAGGCCGTTCACCATCGATGGGATCATTCTCGGCAGTCCGCCCGGGGCTGGCCGTTCGAGGTAGCGCGGACGAGCAGCAGGCTCCTCGAGAAGTTGTACATTACTGAGCGCCGGCGCCCGCGCGCCGGATTCACCCCGAGGAGGCGCAGATGCAGGTGACGCGACGAGAATTCACACGGCTCATGGGCGTGATCGCCGGAAGCCTGGCGGCACCGGTCCCCGTCGTTCTCGCTGGCCGCGCTCTGGAATCGAAGCGGCCCGCGGACGCAAAAGCGACGCTGGCGGGATCCGACGAGGCCCAGAAGGCGCGCGACCGGATCTGGGCGGACCTGGTGGCCGGGAACCGGCGCTTCATGGAGGGCCGGGAGACACCGCGAAACGTCGCCGCCGTCCGCAAAGTGCTCGTCAACGGCCAGCATCCGCAGGTCATCATCCTGACCTGCGCCGACAGCCGGGTCAGCCCGGAGATCATCTTCGACAAGAACCTCGGCGAGCTGTTCGTAGTCCGAACCGCCGGCAACGTCGCCGATCGCGTCGCGCTCGGGAGCCTCGAGTACGCCGCCGAGCACCTCAAGGCCCCGCTCCTGCTCGTGATGGGCCACGAGAAGTGCGGGGCGGTCGCGGCCGCCGTGTCGGGCGTGAAGACCCACAGCCCGAACCTCGCCTCGATCATTCGTCGGATCAACCCCGCAGTGAAGCGAGTCGGGGGGCAGGCGAGCGGCGATGAGCTGTTGCGGCTGGCGATCGAAGCCAACGCGCGGCAAAGCGCGGACGACGTGCTGAAGAAGAGCGCCATCCTGGCCGAGCTCGTCCACGGCGGTTCCCTCGGCGTCATCACTGGGATCTACAAGCTCGGCACCGGCGAGGTCGTCCGCCTCTAGCAGGCTACGCCCGTCCGAGGTCAGTGCCGCGTTCGTGGAAGGCCACGGCGACGCGGAGCTGTTCCAGATACTGGGCGAGCTTCTTGCCCCCGAGGTCGATGCCAGTCGCGCGGAAGAAGTCCCGCACTTCCCGCTCGAGCGTCGGTGTCGCGAGTCCCACCACACCCTCCCACATCCGGCGGTACGCGCTGGCGGGATACCGGGCGGCCATCGTCTTCCAGTGCTGCTGCACGAAGCGCCACGCTTGCTCGCGGGCGTACACACTCAGCAGGAGGGACCGGACGACGAACGGGGCATCCTGGGTCCGGAACTCGCCATCGAGTGTCCGGTCGAGCGTGCGGGCGAGCAGGTCACGGTCCCGAAAGCCGGCGAGCGCATACAGATAGCGCTGCTCGTCCTGGGGCGTGCGCGCGGCCTTGAACCGGGTCAGCAGATCGTCGTACTCGGCCGGGCCGCCGGCGAAGGCCGTGATCGCGATCGCCGCCGACAGCACCGGCGGGTCGATGATCGAGTGATCACCGGCGTACAGCTCGCGGGCCCGCATCTGGATGGCCGCATCGTTGCCGAGCGTCCCGATCGCGCCGAGGAGGTCACCCCGGAGCTGGCGCTGGAGCTCGCTCTCCCCGGGTCGCGGATCGAAGCCAAGCCGGGCCACGGTCGGGCCGAGGCGATCCCGGACGATCACCTGCAGCGCGGGGCGCTCGGCCGGCCGGACCACGCGGTTCAGGTAGGCGAGCGCGCCGACGAGCGCCGTCCACACGTTGCGATCGGTCTCGTCACGAAAGCGCTCCGTCAGCGCCAGGAATTCGGCCACCGGCACGTCCCCGGCCACGGTGGTAGCCCAGGCATCGTTGACGAGGTTGAAGCGCTCGATGGGCTCGGCGACGGCGTGGGCGCGGCCGGCGAGCCGCGCCAGGAGCGGGGGCGAGTAGCGGACCCGGTAGTAGCCGTGCCCGCCGGCGTTGACCACCACCCAGTCGAGCGGCCCGGGCACCGGCAATCGCTCCGTGGCCTCGCGCAGCAGCACCGTGCGCGCCTGCACGGCCCCGGCGGCACTGAGCCTGAGGGTGATGGGGACGCTCCAGCGCTGGCTGTCCGATCCGTCCCCGGGCAGGTAGGTAAAGCGTCGCTGGGACAGCTCCAGACCGCCGTCCACCTCGCGGACCGAGACCGCTGGATACCCCGGGGTGAAGATCCACTCGTCCATGATGTCGGCCGCGCCGAGGGCCTGCCACAGGTCCCGGGTCTCGGTGTTGCCGAACTGGTGCGTCTCGAGGTACCCGCGGATGCCGGCCCGGAAGCGCTCGGGGCCGAGGTGCTGCTCGAGCATGCGCAGCACGGACGCGCCCTTCTCGTAAGTCAACGCGTCGAACATGGCCTCGGCGTCCTTGGGCGCCTGGACCGGCACCTCAATCGACCGCGAGCTGTGCAGGCCATCGAGGGCGAGCGCGGCCCCGCGCGACACGCCGAAGGTGACCCAGCGCTGCCACTCGGGCTTCCAGGCGTCGACGCACAGCATCTCCATGAACGTCGCGAACGCCTCGTTCAGCCAGATGCCGTTCCACCACGACATCGTGACGAGGTCGCCGAACCACATGTGGGCGACCTCGTGGGCGACGACGTCGGCCACGCGCTCGAGCTCGGCGTGAGTCGCCGCCTTCTCGTCGACGAGGAGCGCGGTCTCGCGGAACGTGATCGCCCCCAGGTTCTCCATCGCCCCGGACGCAAAGTCAGGGATCGCGATGCAGTCGAGCTTGTCGCCGGGATAGGGCATCCCGTAGTAGTCCTCGAAAAAGCGGAGCGAGAAGGCCGCGATCTCCTCGCCGAAGCGGGCGATCGGTCGCTTGCCCGGCACGCACCAGACCCGGACGGGCGTCGGGCCTACCGGCGCCGGATCGGTCGCCTCCAGCCTCCCCACGATGAAGGCCACGAGGTAGGTCGACATCACGATCGTCTCGGCGAACCGGACGGCCTTCTTGCTCGGTCCGACGTCGCGCCGGGTGTCGACGACCCGGGTGTTCGACACGGCCTCCAGGTCGTCGTCCACGACCAGCGTGACGGCGAAGACGGCCTTGAACGATGGCTCGTCCCAGCACGGGAAGGCGCGCCGCGCGTCCACCGCCTCGAACTGGGTCGCGGCGAGCAACCGCTCGGTCCCATCGGCGTCCGTGTACCGGCTCCGGTAGAAGCCGCGGAGCTTGTCGTTGAGCACACCCGTGAAGTGCAGCTCGAGTCGCCACGTACCCGGGACGAGCGCCTCCGGAAAGACCAGCCACGCGCGCTCCAGCTCTGGGTCCAATCGAGCCGCTCCCGCGATGAGCCGGCCCGCCTCGTCCCGGGCGGTGATGGCGCCGATCTGCAGCTCAACGGCGTTCAGGACGACCTCCGTGACGGCGCCGTGAACCATCACCGTGATCGTCTCGGTGCCGGCGAAGGTGCAGGTCGCGAGATCCGGCGCCAGCCGGAGCTCGTAGCGGCTCGGGACCACCGTGCGCGGCAGCCGGTACTGATCGGTCATCCGACGAGCGCCTCCAGGCCGGCGAAATAGTCCCGGAAGACCGCGGGCGGCCGCTCGGCCACCGTTACGGCACCAGCTCGAACTTCTGGAGCGAGCGGATCTCCCGGGGTGGGTTCTCGTGCTGGCCCTTGAAGGTGTACGACACCTCGGCCACGTACAGGTCTCCCCGCGAGTCGGTCGCGAGGCCATGCGGGGAGACGAACTCCCCGGGCTTCTCGCCGTGGAAGCGGCCGCCGAAGCGACAGACCAGATCTCCCTTGGCCGAGAGGACGCTCACCCGGGCGCCGAGGTTCGGCACCGCGGCGTTCACGGCGAGGCTGGTCGGGATCTCGCCGACGTAGACGAGCCCGCCGTTCTTGCGATCGGCGAAGAGCCCGCACGGCCGGTGGAGGTTGTTCCACTGGGCTTGATAGTTGCCCTGGCTGTCGAAGAGCTGGATGCGATGATTCTCGCGATCGGCGACATACACCAGGCCGTCGGCGTCCGTCGCGATATTGTGGGGCAGGTTGAAGCAACCCGGGTCGGTGCCTCCCTCGCCCCACGACAAGACGTGCCGACCCTTCGGATCGTACTTGTGCACGCGAGAGTTGCCGTACCCGTCGGAGATGTAGACGTGGCCGGTCTTCGGGCAGAGCGCCACGTGGGTTGGGCGATTGAACGGCTTGCCGCCCTGCAGCTCGGCGGGCTTGTCGGGGTCGCCGATCGTCAGCCGCAGCGTCCCGTCGGGCCTGAACTGTCGGATCGTGTGGTTGCCGTCGTCGGTGAGCCAGACGGAGTCGTCGGGCCCGATCGTGATCCCGTGCGCCCGCCCGACCATCCCCTCGCCCCACGACCTGAGAAAGGTGCCGTGGCGGTCGAAGACGATCACCGGGTGCTGCCCGCGGTTGAAGACGAAGACGTTGTCCTTGCTGTCCACCGCTACTGCGGTCCCTTCCACGAAGCTCCACCCGTCGGGGAGCTTGCCCCACCCCTCGATGACCCGGTACCTCATGACCCCTCCTCGCGGGCCCGTGATCGAGCCCGGCTCCCCTGCAGACGCGTCAACACGCTCCCAGCTGCCTCAGGACACGTGCGCCGGTTCATGTCCCGCGTGTCGGACCCGGGCGCTCCTCGGGTCTCCTCCGCTTCTCGACACAGCTGGCCACACGCACCCGCTCGACACCCGGGAATCGACGGCACGTTTCCCCCCTCCGAGCAGTCCCCACTCGGGTACCATCAAGCGGCCATGCCGCTCGCGCTCGTCAACGGGTCCACACTGTACTACGAGGCGCAGGGAAGCGGGAGCCCGCTCATGCTCGTCCACGGGTTCGCGTGCGGACTGCGGATGTGGGACCCGCAGGTCGCCGCATTCTCCGCTCGCTACCGGGTCGTCACGTACGATCTGCGCGGGCACGGGTGGTCCGACGCGCCCGAGGCCGCGTCGGCCTATTCGCAGGTCCACTCGGTCGAGGATCTCCGCGGGCTCTTGCTCCACCTGGGCATCGCCCGGGCGGCAATCGGCGGGCTCTCGATGGGTGGGAACGTCGCGCTCCACCTCGCGATCGCGCACCCCGAGATCGTGAGCGCCCTGGTCATCGCCGACACGGGCGCCGGGTCAGACGATCCCGCGGGGTGGACGGGCGCCGTGCTCGCGTTCGCCAAGACCCTCGAGCACGGGGGCGTGGAGGCGTTCGCCGACCAGGCGATGGCGAACCCGCTCTTCGCGCGCTACGCCGCCCAGGGGCCGGAAGCGGCACGCTTCATCAGGTCGTGCCTCATGACGCATCGGGCGCGCGGGCTCGCCCACACCGCCCGCGAGGTGCTCACGAAGCGCCCGAGCATCTACTCCCTGGAGCCGGCGCTCCGAGCGCTCCGCGTGCCAACGCTCCTGATCGTGGGCGAGCGCGACGAGCCGTGCGTTCCGGTCCATCGCTTCATGGCCGAGACCATTCCGAGCGCACAGCACGTCGTGATCCCTGGAATCGGCCACCTCACGAACCTGGAGGCGACCGACGCCTTCAACGCCGCCCTGCGCACGTTTCTCCCCTGACGCCCCGCACCGCCCCCGGTCCCACCGGACCGCTAGTCGAGCAGGCTGCTGAAACACCCGCAGGCTGCTCAAAAAGGTCCAGATGCGAGGCGGCGCCCACAGGCCGCACGCGAGGCGTACTCCTTGTACGTTGAGCGTGCGGCCGTGGGCGCCAACGAAGCAGATGGGCCTTTTTCAGCAGCCTGCTAGGCTAGCGGCAGCTGATGTATTCCCGCAGATAGCGGTTCTCGTACTCCGTTTCCTCGAGGCACGCCTTGACCATGTCGCCGATCGAGATCATGCCGGCGATCGTCCCGTCATCGATCACCGGAAGGTGCCGGACCCGGTTCTGGGTCATGATCCCCATCGTGTAGTTGATGTCATCGTCGGGCAGGCCGAGGATGAGATCGCGGGTCATGGCGTCGCGCACCGGCAGCGTGTCGAGCTGCTCTCTCCGGTTCTGGCACTCCCGCAGCACGTCACGCTCGGTGATGATGCCGAGGGCGGTTCCCTGCCAGTCGACCACGAGGAGCGCACCAACCCGGTGCTGCATGAGGACCCGCACGGCGTCTTGAACCGTGTGATCAGGCCCGATGGTGAACACGTGGCTTCCCTTGACTCGGAGAACGTCTCGAAGTTTCATCGTCGCACCTCCCGCGCAAACGACCCGGCCGATCGGTCGGTGGAGGACCTGAGAGTCCAGATCCTATGGCACTTACCCGCGAAAGGTCAAGCCCTTGTCGACAGGGGAATACCCGCGCGAACAGTGGCGGCGCTTCCCCGGCCGAAAGTCCTTTCAATCCACGCAATTACTTCCACGACGGGCAATTGGCGCCAGGGGGCGGGCGGGGCGGGCTCAGGAGGCGGGCGGGCGGCGCGACCACCAGCCGCCTGCTTGCTCGTACGCGTGCCCGACACGGAGCACAGTCGCTTCGTCGAACGGCCGGCCGACCACCTGGAGCGCGAGCGGCAAGCCCGAGCGGGAGAAGCCACAGGGCAGCGACAGCGCCGGCAGCCCGAGCCCGTTGAACGGGCGGGTGAGCCGCGAGAACCGTCGGGCCCGGGCGATGATCCCGTCGACCGGGGCTTGCGTCACCTCGGCGAGCGCGGGCGCCGGCTCTGGAATGGTGGGCGTGAGCAGCGCGTCCACGTGCGCGAAGACCTCCCCGACGAACGCCCGGGCGAGTCGCGCCCGAATCCGGGCGGCCTGGAGATAGTCGAAGGCCGAGATGTGGAAGCCGAGCTCCAGGCGGGCGCGCGCCACCGGCCCCAGCGCGTGCGGCCGCTCCCGCGCGACCCGCGCGTGCAGCGCGGAGCTTTCACACGCCGTCATGATGTTCGCGACGTCGGTGACCGGTCCCGGATCCGGCAGGCGAAGATCCCGGACGGTCGCCCCGAGCTCGCTGATCACGGCCGCCGCGCGACGCACGCCGTCGGCGATCTCGGGATCGACGCCGTCGAAGAAGTAGTTCTCCGGCACTCCGACACGCAATCCCTCGATCCCCCGGTCGAGTGTGGCGGCGTAGTCGGACGGCCGCCGCCGGCTCGAGGTGGCGTCGCGCGGATCGGGCCCGGCCATCACGCCGAGCATCAGCGCCGCGTCGCGCACCGTGCGCGCCATCGGGCCGAGGTGGTCCAGCGACCACGACAGCGCCATCGCGCCCGCGCGGCTCACCCGACCGTACGTCGGCTTGAGCCCGACGATCCCGCAGCACGCCGCCGGGAGGCGAATGGATCCGCCGGTGTCCGACCCGATCGCGCCCGGGGCCAGACCCGCCGCGATCGCCGCGCCTGCCCCGCTCGACGACCCGCCGGCCGAATGTCCGGACCGCCACGGGTTCTCGACATCGCCGTGGTGTGGGTTGTCGCCGAACGGGCCCATGGCCAGCTCGGACATGTTGAGCTTGCCGAGGCTCACGGCGCCGGCCCACCGGAGCCGCGCGACTGCCTCGCACTCGCGGTCGTCGATGTAATACTCGCGGATGCTCGTGCCACACGAGGTCGGCAGCCCTGGAACGTGGCACAGGTCCTTCCACGCGAGCGGAATCCCGTGGAGAATGCCGCGCGGAGCGTGGCTCGGCCGGGTGTCCTCGAGCGTCCTCGCCTCCCGCAGGGCGCCATCTCCATCGACCGTGATGAACGCGTGGAGCACCGGGTCGAGACGCTCGATTCGCGCCAGACACTCCCGCGCGACCTCCACCGGGGACACCCGGCGCGAGGCGATCGCGGAGCCCAGCGCCGCGATGGTCCAGTCAGTCACGGTCGGGCTCGGCCTCCAGGAGCGCGATGAAGCGGGCCGGTTCCTCCGCGAGCGCGAGGTCCGCCGCGAGGCGCTCGATCACCGCAGCGGTCTCGGCCGAAGCGATCCTGAGCTGGTTCTCGCCCTCCGGCGCCGCCGACGGCCCCTGCCCTGGTGTCAATCCCTCTCCTGCCCCCGAGAACGCGCGTGCTGTGGGAGCCGCGCCCACTATATCGCGGCCGACCGAAGGAGAGCTCAAGCAGCTTCCTTAACGGGCGCCTTGACAGCCGAGGAGAGCGGGGACGAACATGAGGCGCCCCCCCCCCGGGCTGCGAGAGGAGCGTCTCATGCGAGAGGAGCGTCTCATGGCTGTCTTGGCCGACTCACCGCCCGGGCGACCAGATCGCCGCGATCGCCGAGGCGACGCGAATCCGCAGCTTCAGTGGTATGCCAGCGGCACGCTCCGGCCGAGGATGCCGTCCCTCCAACCTCGTTACGAGCATTCCGGCTCACGCCGAGAGTTTCCCGATCAGGGTGACGTCCGTGCGGTCCTCGACGACTCTGTTCGAGGCGGCCTCACCGTGACGGGATCGACAGGGTCCTGGTGGCGCACGACTCGACCCTGAGAAGGGAGGTACGCCCCCAATTCGAGGATCAACCGAGGGAGGAGAACCACACGCAACCGGGAGGAACCAGATGAGCCGCCTCAACAACAAGACGCTGACCCTTGTCCTGGCACTCGCGTTGACGTTCACCCTTGGCGCCCTGGCGGTCAATCTCGCCGACCAGCGCTGGGCGCCGCGGCCGGCGACGGCTCAGCAGCAGGAAGAGCCGGTCTGGAAGTGGTCGATCGAGAAGCTGCAGGCCCACATCAACAAGGTGCGGGCGAGCAAGAACATGACCCCCAAGAGCTGGCCGAACGGCGCCAAGGTCGCGGTCGGGCTCTCGTTCGATCTGGATACCGAGCCCGTCTGGCTCGGGTTCCTGAATCAGTCAAGCCCGGCCTTCATGGCTCGGGGCCAGTACGGAGCGCGCGCCGGGCTCGACCGGGTCCTGGCGCTCCTCGACAAGCACCAGATCCCCGCGACCTTCTTCTGGCAAGGCTCGACCTTCTACCTGCACGAGGAAGCCGTCCGCAAGGTGATGTCCCGGCCGCAGCACGAGATCGGCTTCCACGCCTGGGTTCACGAGAACCCGATGACGCTCGCGGCGGATGAGGAGCGGCAGGTGTACCAGAAGACGATGGACGCGTTCAAGAAGTTCACGGGCAAGGCGCCCGTGGGAATCCGCACCGCGGCCTGGGACTTCACGGACAACACGCTGCAGCTCATCAAGGAGTTTGGGTTCATCTACGACAGCAGCCTCATGGCCGACGACCGACCCTACATGCTGCAGGCCAACGGTCAGGAGACCGGCGTGATCGAGCTGCCGGTCGAGTGGATCCTCGACGACTGGCCGCTCTTCCAGCTGAACTGGGGCACCCACCACGTGGCGATCCGGAACGGCGAGGACGTGTTCAAGATCTGGTCCGACGAGTTCAACAGCGCATACGAGGAAGGCACAATGTTCATCCTGACCATGCACCCGCAGGTGATCGGCCACCGCTACCGGATGATGATGCTCGACAAGCTCGTCCAGCACATGAAGAGCAAGCCGGGCGTCTGGTTTGCCACGCACGAGCAGATCGCCCGCCACTCCCTGGGCGAGGGCGGCAGCAAGTAGGCGCAACCGACCCGAAGTGGTCTCGGAGGGGCCGGCGCGGCCCCCTCCGAGGTCACCGGGTCAGCGGAGTGTCAGGGATGACTCTCATGGACGACGTGGAGACCCTCGACGCGCTCGGGCAGGCCGAGCTCGTCCGGCGGAAGGAGATCACGCCCATCGAGCTGGTCGAGGCCGCGATCGGCCGGATCGAGCGCGCGAACCCGACGATCAATGCCGTGATCCATCGTATGGACGAGCGAGCGCGGCAGGGGGCGCGCGCGCCGCTCGCGGACGGCCCGTTTGCGGGCGTGCCGTTCCTCCTGAAGGACTTCCTGGCCGAAGAGGCCGGGGAACCATTCACCGAGGGCACGGCGTTCCTCCAGGGCTACGTGCCGACCGAGGACAGCGAGCTGGTCACGCGGTACAAGCGAGCCGGGCTGATCATCGTGGGGAAGACGAACACGCCCGAGCTGGCCGTCGGCCCCACCACCGAGCCCCGCCTCTTCGGGCCCACGCGAAACCCGTGGGACCCGACGCGAACGGCCGGCGGATCGAGCGGCGGCGCCGCGGCCGCAGTGGCGGCGGGAATGGTGCCGATGGCGCACGGCAACGACGCCGGAGGCTCGATCCGGACGCCCGCCGCGTGCTGCGGCGTCTTCGGCCTCAAGCCCACTCGTGGCCGCAATCCACTGGGTCCGCACTACGGCGACCTGATGAGCGGCCTCGTCGTCGAGCACGCGCTGACGCGCTCGGTGCGGGACAGCGCGGCCTTGCTCGACGCGACATCTGGCCCGGACCTCGGTGATCCCTACTGGGCCCCGCCGCCGGGGCGGCCGTTCCTCCAGGAGGTGGGTGCCCCGCCGGGCCGCCTGCGGATCGCGTTCTCAACCAGAACAACCCTCGGCGTCGAGGTCCATCCTGACTGCGCGGAGGCGGTCCGCGACGTCGCAAAGCTCTGCGAGAGCCTCGGACACGACGTGGTGGAGGGAGCCCCCTCAGTCGATGGCGAGCTCCTCTGGCGGTCCTTCACGACGGTACTCGCCGCCGGCTTCGCCTGGGCGATCGCCGACTGGGGCCGTCGGCTCGGCCGGCAGCCGACCGCCGATCGCTTCGAGCCGTTCGTGTGGGCATTCGCCCAGCGGGGGCGACAGGTCAGCGCCCCCGAATACCTGCTGGTTCTCCAGGATCTGCAGCGAATCTCCCGCCGGATCGCGCGCTTCTTCGTCGATCACGCCGTGTGGCTCACGCCAACGCTCGGCGAGCCGCCGGTGCCGCTCGGCACGTTCAGCTATGCGGGCCAGGACCCCTTCGAGGTCCGCCGGCGAATGGCGGCCTTTTCCCCGTTCGCGTCGATCTGCAACGTCACGGGCCAGCCGGCGATGTCCGTGCCGACCCACTGGACCCCGGCCGGCCTCCCCGTGGGAACGCACTTCGCCGGCCGCTTCGGCGACGAGGCCACGCTGTTCCGGCTGGCCGCGCAGCTCGAAGCCGCGCGCCCCTGGTCGCACCGCCGTCCCCGGCTGTCGCCGCCGACGACCTGATCGAGCAAGCGCCGGCGGCGGAGCGCGCACCTGCAGGCGGGCCCCGCGACTGGTCGGGATCCCAGCGGAGAACGGTGGAGCGCGGCCGGCAGACGGGACGCCACCGCGCGGCGCTGGCCAGATGCCGGGAGATCCCCGCCTTCTCGATCACGAACTCGTCATGCGGGCGGTGCGACCGGAACGCGAGGGCCGGAGTCGGGCATCGCCGGACGGATCGAGCCGGAGCGCCTACTGCAGCGGCGAGAACTTCGTGGGCCGCCAGATCTTGCTGACGATCCGCTCGACCAGTGGCCCGTTCGCCTCGCTCGCCTTGCGAGCGGCCTGCCACTCGGTATCCGCCATGAAGGACGCCCAGACGCGCTCGCGGTGTGACAGGTCCTCGTACGAGCACAAGTACACCAGCTCGTTCGACTCGCCAATGACGGTCTCCCAGAACCCGATCACGTTGATACCGTGCTTCTTGAAGAGCCCCATCGTGACATCCGCGAAGCGCCGCTGGATGTCGGGCATGCGACCGGGCATGACGTAGTAGGCGCGATACTCGACGATCATTCCTTCCTCCTCTTCGTCTCGTTGGTCATCTCGAACGCCGAACGTTCCGGGCAGCCAGCGGCTCGGCCGCGGGTTGTGGCGATCCTACCAGCGACCGGCATGAATGAGCTGCGCCGTGGCGCGAGCGTCCCGCCCCCGGGACAGTGCGCGAGCGCCGCGACATGATTGACGGGCGGAGCGGATACGGCTCGGGCCTCGGATCGAGGATCACGGCCGGAAGAATATATCATCCGCAGATCGCGTCGAGCGCCGAGGAAGCCAAGGCCGGTCAGGATCTCGTCACGATCTGTTGAAGGGGTTCAGCTCCTGATCCGGCCGTCCTGAGCCGTCATGGGCGGCGGGTTCTTCTGAACACGAGCCCGCGCCGGCCCGCCGTTCTCCATCTCGATCGGTCGCTGGCCGGACCCGCACCCCCAAAGCTCTTCGCCGCATTGGTAGTCCGCGCACGAGCCAGCCACCAGCACGGTCACCTTGCAGTAGAATCTTGGCGCAGTGGACCCGCTGGCCGAACTGATCTGAGAGAGCCCTGGCCCCGCCTCGCGCCGAGAGGACGGCAGGCGAATCGTGCGCGGGCGATCCGGAGCGGGGTGCGAGCGCCCGTGCTCATCCAGGGAGAGACCCGGACCGGTCGAGGTCTGGCCGCGCCCCTGCTCCATCGCGTCGGCGACTTCTGGGGGCCGGGATTCTCGAGCGCCCTCGAGGTCGGGGACCGGGAGGCGGTCAGCACCGGCGATCGATCAGACACCATGAGGAGGCGCCATGAGTGAGGCTCTCAGCACCTACCCCGGGTTCGCGCGGCCGATTCCTTCCCCGACCAACACCTGGCTCACCCCGTGGTACGGGTCGACTGTCGTCCCGATCACGCTGGGATCCGGGGCCACGGTTCCGGTGCCGATGCTCTTCTGGAACACGCAATCGCTGGTCCTGCACGGTGTCGCCGATGCCGACGCCGTCGACGGGCTGCTCCTTCGCGAATACGGGCTGCGGGCGCAGCTCGTGAATCCCGACAATCTGCTCGAGCCGAAACCGGACGGCGGCAAGGCGTGGGTCCAGATCTGGGCGCCCGACTATCAAGCCACGACCGTCGGGCCCATCAAGGCGGTCTTCGCGTCGGTGGCGGTCGAGTCCCGCCGTGGATGCCCGGCCGATCACCAGGGCCTGGGCCATGGCTGGTGGTGGTGGTATTACGGCAACTCGGTCGTGAACCACGAGTTCAAGCAGAACGTCTGGGGGATGCCCAGCCGGCTTGGCGTGTTGGAGACTGCCTACCAGACGGACGTCAAGAGCGCGCGCCTCGTCGAGAACGGAAGCATCGCGCTCAGGCTCCGCTGCGACCTCAAGAACCACACGAGGTGGCTCATCCTGAATGGCGAGGGCGGCGACGACGCGGGCCGCGAGCCCGGATACGAAGAGCGCCTGCGGCGATACTGCGAGAAGCTCGCCGCCGGAAAAGGCAAGCCCGCCCGTCTGGTGGTCGTCTCGCGCCGTCGTCACGACGACGGCGAGAACGACGTCGACCTCGTGGGCGCGAAGCTGCTCGGCGACCGCCCGGACGGGGCGCTCTCCTTCCGCGGGAAGGGCAGCGACTTTTACACCGGGAAGGACACCGCGGTGCGCTACAAGCTGGAGGCGGTGGGGTTCGAGCCCGTGGCGTGGGACTACTACACCGACTACAGCGGGGTCGTCAAGATTTACGACGACCAGGGAAGCGCCAGACTGTAACCAGGCCCCCGAGGCTTCGTTTCGCGCATCTCGGAACCAGGGCTCCTCACTCGATCGACTCCGGCCTCGCCCTCGCGCCGCGCTCGCTGGTGCCTCGCGGCCGGCGCTCAGCTCGAACTCCAGGCTCGCCTCGCACTGCCCGCGGGGATCGGCGGTGCGTCGAGGCGGAACGGGTCGCACACCGGACGCCGCGGGGCTTGAAGAATGGGCCTGGCGCCTCTATGCTGCTTCCGCATCGTGCCTGACACGAAAGGAGCCAGCATGCCGACGCCGAGCCTCATGGGCGCAGCCGTCAAGCGCAAGGAAGATCCCCGTCTCATCACCGGCACGTCGACCTACGTCGGCGACATCGCGGTGCCGGGTCTCCACCACGTCGCGTTCGTCAGGAGCCCGCACGCCCACGCGCGGATCCGCGGGATCGACGCGTCGGCCGCACTGCGCCGGCCAGGCGTCCGGCTCGTGCTGACCGGGGAGGACGTTCGTCGGCACTGCGCGCCGCTGCCCTTGGGCGGCGGGGGTGAGGGTGGAGGGGCGGCGAATCCCGAGAACGTCGGGCGGCAGCACTACGCCCTGTCGCTCGACCACGTGCGCCATGCGGGCGAGGCGGTCGCGGCCGTCGTCGCGACCTCGGAGGCCGTCGCGTTCGACGCGGTGGCCGACGTCAGGGTCGACTGGGACCCGCTGCCGGCGGTCACCGATCCCTTCGCGGCCATGGCCGACGGCGCCCCCCAGCTCTTCGCCGACGCGCCCCGCAACGTCGAGCATACGAACACGATCAAGGCCGGAGATCCCGACGCCGCCTTCGCGCGCGCCCATCGCGTCGTCAAGCAGCGCATGACGAGCCAGCGCCTGTGCGGCGTGCCTCTCGAGGGACGCGCGACCCTGGCCATGCCCGACCCGACGACCGGCGGGATCACGGTGTGGGCGACCAACCAGGCGCCTCACAGCCTCCGCAACGACCTGGCCACCGCGCTCGGCATGCCGCAGAATCTGATCCGCGTCATTGCCCCCGAGGTTGGCGGCGGCTTCGGCGTGAAGTTCGGCTGCTACCCTGAGGACGCGGTGCTGGCGATGATCGCGCGAGTCCACCGGATCCCCGTGCGCTGGACCGAGACGCGGGTGGAGCACATGATGGCGACCACTCATGGTCGCGCGCACGTGACCGATCTCGAGGCTGCGGTCGAGGCCGACGGGACCATCACGGCGTTCCGGATGCGCGTGACCGCCGACCTGGGCGCCTACCCGATCTTCACCTTCATCCCCGACCTGACCCTGATGATGGGCGTCGGTGTCTACAAGATCGAGCACATCGACCTGCAGAACACCTGCGTCTTCACCAACACCACGCCGGTGGCGGCATATCGCGGCGCCGGGCGGCCGGAGGCCGCGTACTACCTCGAGCGGATGATGGACGTCGTCGCGGCGGACCTGGGGCTCGCCCCCGAGGCGGTACGGCGGAAGAACTTCATCGCGCCGAGCGCCTTCCCCTACCAGGCGCCGACCGGCCAGCGCTACGACAGCGGTGAATACGACCGCGCGCTCACCAAGGCTCTCGACGTCGCCGGCTACTCCCGGCTCCGCGCCGAGCAGCGCGAGCGCCAGGCGGGCGGGGCCCGCCCACTGCTCGGAATCGGCATGTCCTGCTACGTCGAGATGTGCGGCTTCGGCCCCTTCGAGAGCGCGGTGGTCCGCGTGGAGCCGGCCGGGACGGTCACGGCGTATACCGGGACGTCGGCGCACGGCCAGGGCCACGAGACGACGTTCGCCCAGATCATCGCCGACCAGCTCGGCGTCGACTTCGACAAGATCGTGGTCCGGCACGGCGACACCTCGAACACGCCGATGGGCAACGGCACCGGCGGCAGCCGAAGCCTGGTTGTCGGGGGATCCGCCATCCTCCGCGCCGCCCAGACCGTGCAGGGGAAGGCGCGCCGGGTCGCTGCCGTCATGCTCGAGGCCGCACTGGACGACATCGTGCTCGCCGAGGGCCAGTACCAGGTCAAGGGCGCGCCCACGAGCGGAGTCACGCTCGCGCAAATCGCGGCGCGCGCCTACAGCGATAACCTGCCCGCGGACGTCGACTCCGGGCTCGAGGCCACCGACTTCTTCCGCCCGCCGCAGCTCGTCTATCCCTTCGGCGCCCACGTGGCCGTGGTCGAGATCGCGCGCGACACCGGCGAGGCCACCCTGCGCAGCTTCGTGTCCGTGGACGACTGCGGCACGCGGATCAGCCCGGTCCTCGTCGAGGGCCAGGTTCATGGTGGCCTTGCCCAGGGCATTGCCCAGGCGCTCTTCGAGGAGGTTGTCTACAGCAGCGAGGGGCAGCTCCTCACTGGCACGCTGATGGACTACGCCGTTCCGCGCGCCGACCTCCTCCCCGCGTTCACGATCGATCAGACCGTGACGCCGACCCCGTTCAACCCCATGGGCGCCAAGGGCATTGGCGAGGCCGCGACGATCGGCTCCACGCCCGCCGTCGTCAACGCGGTCGTCGACGCGCTTCGCTCGTTCGGCGTGCGCCATCTCGACATGCCGCTTCGCCCCGAGCGTGTCTGGCGCGCCATGCAGGCCCAGGGAGGCCCGGCCCCGAGCCGATGAAGGACTCGACGGGGCGCCAGGTTGACCAATCGCGAGCGACAGGGCATCGTGTGTGAGCCCATGACGACTGATCGGATCGACACGCACCCGTGGGCCAGATGGACGGCCCGCCGCACTCAACTCCGCGGCAGGCCCGCGGCCTGACCGACTCGACCCATGCCCTGGGATTCCCGGATCGAGAAGCTGCTCGACGGCTATCCGGCGCTGCGCGCCGTCGGGAACACGCCGCTGGTGCCCCTGACGATCTTCCGGGAGGAGCTCCCAGACGTCGAGGTGCTGGCCAAGATGGAGTCGCTGAACCCCGGAGGGTCCCTGAAGGATCGGCCGGTGCTCCGCATGCTCCTCGGCGCGCTCGCCGACGGGCGGCTCGAGCCCGGGCGGATCATCCTCGACAGCTCGTCGGGCAACGCCGGCATCGCCTACGCCATGATCGGCGCCATGATCGGCCACCCCGTCGAGATCGTGATCCCCGACAACGCCAGCACTGAGCGAAAGAAGCGCCTGCACGCCCACGGCGCGCGGCTCATCTTCACGGATGCGATCCAGGGGTACGACGAAGCCTTGCGGGAGGTCCGCCGGCGGTACCAGGCCGCACCTGACCGATACTTCTTCTGCGACCAGTACGGCAACGAGGACAACTGGCGGGCGCACTACGAGACGACCGCGGAGGAGATCCTGGCGCAGACGGAGGGCAAGCTCACCCACGTGGTGGTAGGGGTGGGCACCGGCGGCACCGCGACCGGGCTTGGCCGGCGCCTCAAGGAGTTCGATCCCCGGATTCGCATGATCTGCGTCCTTCCCGACGCCTTCCCCGGCATCGAGGGGCTCAAGCCGCTGGGCGGCCCCGACGACATCGTCCCCGCGATCCTCGACGAGACGGTCATTGACGAGCACATCGCCGTCACCATCGACGACGCGCACGCGATGTGCATCCGCCTGGCGCGCGCGGGGTTCTTCGTCGGCCAGTCGTCCGGCGCCTACCTGACCGGCGTCGAGCGGGTAGCCCGGCGCGAGCGCCGCGGCCGCTTCGTGACGCTCTTCTGCGACATCGGCGAGCGTTACTTCTCGACCCGCCTCTGGGATTGAAACTCGGAGGGGCTCCGGCCCCCTGGAAGTCCAGCCCTGGTCGGCGCGGTGACTCTCGCCTGCGTACTGATAGAGCTGGAGGGTCAGAAGCTGCCCTCTGTTTGCCTCATTGGACCCGCCGCCCTGGGAGGCCACGTGGCGTGGAAGGGATATGACGGTGGCGACAGCGCTGGTGAACGGTGTCAATCTCTTCTACGAGGAGGTCGGCCAGGGAGTTCCCCTCCTCTTCGTGCACGAGTTCGCGGGCGACTCCCGGAGCTGGGCGCCCCAGGTTCGCGCCTTCGCGCGGCGCTATCGGACCATCGCGTTCAACGCGCGCGGCTATCCGCCCTCCGACGTGCCGGATGATCCGGCCGGCTACTCGCAGGACCAGGCGGTGGAAGACATCCGGGAATTGCTGGACGCGCTCGGCATCGCACGGGCGCACATCTGCGGACTGTCGATGGGCGGCTACGCGACGCTCTACTTCGGGCTGGCCCATCCCGATCGCGCGCTCTCGCTGACCGTGGCCGGCTGCGGCTACGGGAGCCATCCGGCGGAACGCGCCAAGTTCCACCAAGACGTCGAGACCGTGGCCCGGCGCTTCGAGACCGAGGGCATGGCGAAGGTGGCGGAGTTCTACACGCGCGGGCCGACGCGCGTCCAGCTCCTCGAGAAGGACCCGAAGGGCTGGCAGGAGCTCCACGACCAGTTCGCGTCCTCGTCCGCCAAGGGCCACGCCCTGACCATGCGCGGCGTCCAGCTCACCCGCCCATCCGTGTTCGATCTGGAAGATCTACTGGCGAGACTCGAGGTCCCGACGCTGATCATCACGGGCGACGAGGACGATCCGTGCCTCGAGGCCGGGATCTTCATGAAGCGAACGATCCCGACAGCGGGGCTGCTTGTGCTGCCGAAGTCGGGTCACACGATCAACCTCGAGGAGCCGGAGGCCTTCAATCGAGCGCTCCTCGACTTCCTCACCGCCGCCGACGCCGGCCGCTGGACGCGCCGGAATCCCGCGTCTCAGACCGGCTCGGCGATCCTTCCCGCCAGTCGCACGCGCTGAGGGAGCGGACGGTCGCCTCGCCGGGGCGCTCCACGCTCAGCCTTGGCGTTCCCGGACTTTGAGACGCCGAGGCGACATTCGGCACCCGCCGCGTTGACCTGTCTGCATCGAGAGTACATACTGACGCATATGCGGACGACCCTCAATCTCGACGAGGGACTTGTGAAGGAGGCGCAGCGGCTCACTGGCCTGAGGGAGAAGACGGCCCTGCTCCACGCCGGCCTGGAGGCGCTCATCGCCCGCGAGAGCGCCAGACGACTCGCCACGTTGGGGGGCACAGAGCGAGCGTTGAAGCCGATACCCCGGCGCCGGGTGAAGCGCGGCTCCTAGGGTCGTGCTCGTCGATACCTCGGTGTGGGTCGGCAGTCCCCTCCCGCGTCCGATGCCAGTAAGGAAAACTCGTAACGTTCTCAGAACCGGGGCCATCGCCGGCGTCCTGCTGAGCTTGAGCGGCTGCATCAGTTCCCCTCGCCCGTCGGAGCAGACGCCCGCGGAGGCCCCCACGGCGTCCGCGCCCTCAGTCGCCTCGTCCCGGGGTGCTGAGGAGGCGGCCGCGGCAGCGAGACCGGCGGAGGGGTCCGCCGCCGCTCCCGAGAGCTCAACGGAGACCACGGACCAAGCAGACATGGCGCTCGTGCCCGGGGGCGAGTTCTGGATGGGGATCAACCTGGAGGGGGCGATCGGGGCGGTCGGGGACTGCAAGGACGCCGGCGTCGCGCCGACCGCGTGCGCGGCCCTGGTCGAGCGCGAGATGCCGGGGCACCGCGTCGTGCTCGACGCGTATCTGATCGATCGGCACGAGGTCACGAGCGCGCAGTTCGACCGATTTGTCGCGGCGACCGGACACGTGACGACGGCGGAGCGGGAGGGCACGGGATGGGTGTCGCGGTACGTGGAGACTGAGTGGCGGTGGACTGCGGTTCCCGGGGCCTCCTGGCGCGCGCCTGACGGAACGGAAACCGCCGCCCCGGGCGACCACCCTGTGGTGCAGGTCTCGTGGCTCGATGGCGACGCCTACTGTCGGTGGGCGGGAAAGCGGCTGCCGACAGAGGCTGAATGGGAGAAGGCCGCGCGTGGGACCGATGGCCGCGCGTATCCCTGGGGTGACACCTGGAACGCGGCGATGATTACCGACGATCCCTCCGTTCAGAGGCGGCCGGTCGGGGCGCTTCCGGACGGCGCGAGCCCGTTCCAGGTGCACGGCATGGCGGGCAACGTGGCGGAGTGGGTCGCGGACTGGTTCGACAAGCAGTACTACGAGGGCTCGCCCGCGGCCAACCCGCCCGGACCCTCGGCGGGCCAGTATCGTGTGGTGCGCGGCGGGTCGTGGAATCACTCCCGGTTCTACCTGCGAACGACGTATCGCGGGCGGGAGGCGCCCGACAGCCGGGACAACCGCGTCGGCTTCCGCTGCGCGCGGGGCCTCCCATAAGCGCCCGGCGGGCGAATCGCGGATCCTCTTTCGTGGAGTCGCGGTCAGCAGCCGGCTAGGCAACGTGCCCAGCGCGGCAGCATCGCCTGCCGCGGCTGCGCGAACTTGGGGCAGTCGGCGCGCGAACGCGACCGCCGTTTTCGCGTAGAGCTAAATGTCACCAGATCGAATTCGCGCGGAAAACACGGCACATCGGGCCAGACAGGTCGGGAGACCGTCACTCGCTGTTCTTCATGGCACGCATCTTGGACGCCGCCGGGCGGGTCCCACAACGACGCGGGTCTGAACCCTTAGAACAATAGGAGACCACGCGACGCGGATGGACCTTGTCAAGTGGCACGTGGCGGAGTACACTCCGCCACGACAGCGCCCGAGCCCACACCATCACCCTCAGGAGGACAGCCATGGAGATGGACGTGTCGAGACGAGACCTGCTCAAGGTCGCCGGCGCGAGCGCCGCGTCGCTCGCCGTCGGCTCGCAGGTGATCCGAACCTCTCAGGCCGCGGCCGAGACCGCCTCGACGTACGTGTCGAAGCCGCTGATCCCGATCGACCTGACCAAGAAGCCCCAGGAGCAGGCGATCCCGCTGCACAATCGGTGGCACCCCGACATCCCGGCGGTGGTCACCGTGAAGCCCGGCGACGTCTTCCGCGTCGAATGCTACGATTGGACCGGCGGGCAGATCACGCCCAGCGACAGCGCGAACGACATCCGGGATGTCGAGCTACCCCAGGTCCACTATCTCAGCGGACCGATCGCGGTCGAAGGGGCGGAGCCCGGAGACATCCTTGTCGTTGACCTGGTCGACATCGGGGCCCTCCCAACCTCGCTGTGGGGGTTCACCGGGATCTTCGACAAGAAGAACGGGGGCGGGTTCCTCACCGATTTCTATCCGAACGCGAAGAAGGCCATCTGGGACTTCCAGGGGATCTTTGCGACCTCGCGCCATATCCAAGGCGTCCGGTTCGCCGGGCTGACCCACCCGGGGCTGATCGGGTGCGCCCCGTCCGCGGAGATGCTCGCGATGTGGAACAAGCGGGAAGCCGCCCTCATCGCGACGAACCCGAACCGCGTGCCGCCGCTGGCCGCGCCGCCCAATACCCAGGCGGCGCTCGCCGGCTCCCTCCAGGGCGCCGCGGCGGCGAAGGTGGCGCAGGAAGGCGCGCGCACCGTCCCGCCGCGCGAGCACGGTGGCAACTGCGACATCAAGAACCTCTCGCGCGGGTCGCGGATCTACTTCCCGGTCTACGTGAAGGGCGGGAAGCTCTCGATGGGTGACATCCACTTCTCGCAGGGCGACGGGGAGATCTCCTTCTGCGGCGCCATCGAGATGTCAGGATGGATCGACCTCCACGTGGATGTCATCAAGGGCGGCGTGAGCAAGTACGGCATGGTCAACCCGATCTTCAAGCCCGGCACGGTCGAGCCGCGGTTCTCCGAGTACCTGACGTTCGAGGGCATCTCGGTCGACATGGCTGGCAAGCAGTATTACCTCGATCCGTTCATCTCGTACCAGCGCGCCTGCCTCAACGCCATCGAGTATATGAAGAAGTTCGGATACAGCGGCGAGCAGGCATACATGATCATCAGCACGGCCCCGATCGAGGGCAAGATCAGCGGGATCGTCGACATCCCGAACGCCTGCTGCACGCTCCACGTCCCGACGGAGATCTTCGAGTTCGACATCCTGCCGTCCGCCGCCGGCCCGACGGCCGCGCCTCGCGGCGCGGTGGCGGTGACGTCATAGGGAGACTCGGAGGGGGCGAAGCCCCGTCCGAGCCACTGAGACTCGCCGGCTCGGTGCACTCTTTGGGTGTACCGAGCCGGTCACCAGAGGGAGGGCTCACATGCCGATCTACGAGTTTGTCTGTGACCGTTGCGGCCGGTTCGAGCTACGGCGGAGCGTGACGAGCGCCGGCGCTCCGGCTCGTTGCCCAAGCTGCGAGGCCGAGGCCCATCGGCTGTATTCCGCGCCGGGTCTCACCACGACGCCGGCAAGCCTGCGGCGCCGGATCGAGCGGGGCCCCGAGCCGAAGGTAGTCACCCGCCCGCAGAGCGAGCCGGACACGACGACCGGACGTAAGGAGCGCCGTTACCAAAGCCCGGGCCGCCCGTGGCAGGTAGCACACTCCACTGGCTCGGCCACACCCGCGGGACCCAAGCTCCAGCAGATCTGAACGCCTGGGCGCGTTGTGGCGGCCCCCGTCCGGCTGACATGCGGCCACACTTGACACCGCGGGTCACGTATGCGATTAAAGAGGCGTGTGGCTCTTCGGCCGGTGGTTCGGACCGGACGTGGTGCAACGTGTCGCGGCCACGGTGGCCGAGGA
>Ga0187892_10003100_pt1 | contig 31141 bp, 23 predicted proteins | sample MA1701073metaG_FD_139345 | JGI IMG/M metagenome (GOLD analysis project Ga0187892, IMG submission 139345) | Bio-ooze microbial communities from a basaltic lava cave in the Kipuka Kanohina Cave System on the Island of Hawaii, USA - MA170107-3 metaG ...
GGCGTCAACGTCTACCCCGCCGAGGTCGAGCGCGTCCTCGGGCAATTCAGCGGAGTCGAGGATGTCGTCGTCTTCCCGGTTACCGACGAGCGTTGGGGACAGCGCGTCTGTGCCGCCGTCGTCGGCGCAGTCGACGCCGCCAGTGTGGAAGCGTACGGCTACGCCCAGCTAGCGCCGTACAAGAGACCGAAGGACGTTTTCATCGTCGATGCGATTCCGCGGACCGGGCGTGGCAAGGTGGTTCGTTCGAAGGTGGCTGCGGCGCTCGGCTTGGAACGGTGATCGGCAATCGGTGAATCAGGCCGGTCTCCGGCCCCACTTACTTCTCAAGCTCCCACTGCGGCGAGCCCTGGATGAACTCGCCGATGACGTAGAACGTTTCACCGATTTCGTTGGCCGCGGCGCGCAGCTCATCAACGCACTCCGGTTTTACGGCGGCGAGTAAGCCACCCGAGGTCTGCGGGTCGAAGCACAACGGGAACGCCGGCGAATCGGGGTTGGCGCGGTGCGCACGCCGCAGTGCCCGTTCGTTGTTGGCGTGGAACGTGCTTCGCCACTTGGCGTCGAGCAACTCGCGAACACCGCGCAGAGCCGGGATCTGCGATCCGTGCAGGCGCGCGCCGACTTCGCTGGCACGCAACAGCTCGGTGAGATGGCCGCCGAGGCCAAAGCCGGTGACATCGGTACAAGCGTGCGCCTGAAAGCGCCGCAGCAATCGCATTGCCGGTCCGTTGCTGTGCAGCATCCAGGCGTACGCACCTTCGACCCATTCCGCCGCTGCCACACCGGCGTTGGCAGCAGCAAGGATGACGCCGGTGCCGAGGGGCTTGGTCAATACCAGGACGTCGCCTGGACGCGCACCCTCCTTGCGCAGCATCTCGTCGGGCTTGACCCAGCCATGCATCGAGAACCCGAGCAGCGCTTGCTCGCCGGCAACGGTGTGGCCACCGACCAGGGGAATATCCATCTTGTCGAGTTGTGCGATGGCGCCGCGCAGGAACTGCGCCAGCCGGTTCTCGTCGTCCAGATCGCTGCGATGTGGCAGACTCACGAGAGCGATGGCGGCGGAGCCTTCGGCGCCCATCGCATAGAGATCGCTGGCCGCGTTGGTCACCGCTACCTGGCCGACGAGATAATAGTCTTCCGTGAACGGTGGGAAGGCATCCAACGTCGCCACCGCGAGCGTTCCGGGAGGTTGGGCGAAGACAGCGGCATCGTCGCCATCCTCGAGACCGACGATGACACCTTCGGAAGGTGTGATCTCGAGCTCGGTGAGGACACGTTCGAGCACATCGGCGCTGACCTTGGCGGCACAGCCGCCGCAGACCATCGGCTTGTCTTTCATCCTCTCGCCCAGGCCGGGGCGCGCATACTTCTCTATGAAGCGTCGATCGATGAAGTCTTTCAGACGCCATGCGAGCCCGTGCCACAAGGCGACCTGTCCCCAACTCAGAATGGCGCGACCGTCACCGGTGTTGAGCAGCGACAATGATTGCGACTGCGGCTTATAGGCCTGCGTTTTCTTCGCGCCGCGCGCGACTGCTCTCAGATTGGCTGCCAGCACCGGGCCCTGACGCACGGCGAAAACCCCAGCCTTGGGGAGATCCGGATGCGAGACCAAGCTGGCGCAATCGCCCGCAGCCAGGATGTCGGGGTACTGCAGGTGGCGCAGGTCGTCCCCCACGCTCAGGTAGCCGCGGTCATCGGTCGGCAGGCCCGAGTTCCTGAACAGCGATGGACCCCGCGCGCCAGTCGCCCAAACGACGAGATCCGCTTCGAGTACCCGTCCGTCCGTCAGCCGCACGCCACCCACGTCGACGCTCATGACCTCGACTCCGCCGACGAACTCGATCCCCCTTTGCTTCAATGCCGTCTCCACAACCTGCGAGGTGCGCACACCGCGGTTGATGGCCGGCGCGGTCGCTGTGTCGCACAGGGTGACGCTTCCCTTCTCTTCACGACGCAAGCGGGCGGCGAGAGCGAAAGCGATCTCGACTCCACCAGCGCCGGCGCCGATGACGACAATACGACGCCCGGCGGGTGGCGGCGGTGCGGCAAAGGCACGTTCTATACCGACGATGGCTTCTTCGATCGGTTTGACGATAGCGATGCGAGCGCCTGGCCGTATACGGTCCTGACCGGTGGGCATCGACCCGATGTCGAGCGAAAGAATGTCGTACGACAGCGGCGGCCGTTCTTTGAGACGCAGCGTGCGGGCCTGAGCGTCGATGTGCACGACCCGGTCGCGCACGAAAGCGGCCTGGGCGCGCGCCGCCAATGAACGCAGATCGATCTGTGCTTCGGCGGGCTGATACTGGCCGGCGAGTACTCCGGGAACCATGCCGGAGTACGTCGCGTACATTTCCGGCGTGACGAGCGTCAACCGTACGGCCTTCTCAGGCCGCATCGCAAACGACTTCAGAACGTGAATGTGGGAGTGTCCGCCGCCGACGAGGACCAGATGCTTCGTGTCCTCTTCTCTTGCCCAGCTTGCCTTCTCTCGTGCCATCGCAACCCTCGCTTTCCAACTCGGCGCGTGGATCGACGGCTAGCCGACTCATCGCGCCGAACCTCCGCGGCACGCGCGCGCCGAGTGACGGAACGCCACCCGCACGCTGCTCGCGCAGTCAAATTCGACTTCGACGCTCGAGTCCGGGGTGCTCAAGGTATCTTGGACTTTTAGTCTGAATTCATCGAGTTGCAAGAGCGAAAAGCCGGTAGACAGAGCGCATGGCAAATGCCGCCTTTCACCGCTGCCCATCCACTCGGGAGAGCTCTACCTCGAAGCAGGTTCCGCCACCTTCGCGTGGCACACAGCGAACGTCGCCGCCGTGGTGGCGGGCGATCTGTCGTACCAGCGCCAGGCCCAAGCCGACACCGGCCCCTTCTTCGCGCGTACCGCTAGGACGATAGAACGGTTCGAAGATACGTTCGCGCTCTTCCTCCGGTACACCCGGACCGCGATCCGAGACACGCAAGCGAACCCGATCTTCAGGCGCCGTTTGAACCGATGCTTCGATCGGCGTTTCACCGCCGTAGCGGCGCGCGTTCTCGAACAGGTTGCGCGCCAGACGCCGCAGCATCTTGGTGTTGCCGTCGATGCGAACGGAAACTCCGGTGACCTCGGCGTCGTAGTGTGATCCTTCCTCCGCGACGACCGCCAGCAAGTCGACCGATTCGCTCTTCTCCAGTTGCTCGATCGCGTCGAGACGACTGGCGAGCAGAAGCTCGTCGATGAGATCGTCGAGCTCCTGGATGTCGCGCTCGACGCGAACTCGGAGCTCAGGCCGGCGTTCCCGGTTGAGCAACTCAAAGGCCATGCGCAAGCGCGCCAACGGCGAGCGCAGCTCGTGCGAAGCGCTCGCCACCATCGAACGCTGCGATTCGACCAGCCGCTCGATCTGAGCGGCGGCGCGATTGAAGCTACGCGCCAGAGCCGCGATCTCATCCTGACCGTCGACCGCCACCCGCGCCGACAGATCGCCGGCTCCCAGCTCGTCGACCTGAGTCCGCAAACGCTCGAGCCGGCGTGTCAGCCGTCGCGCAACGGGGTACGCGCCGATCGCAACGGCAAGGGCGAAAAGGATCAACGCCCCGATCCATTCCCAACCGCCGTGCAGCGAGCCATGACGCCCGATCAGCCAGCGCCCGTCGGGCAACGGCAAGGCAAAGGTCCAGCCGCGTGCCTCGGCGTGCGTCCAACTCCGCCGCCGTGTGTCGGAAGGCAGCGGTAGCGGCTCTCCGACGGCGGCCAAGAGCGCGCCGTCGGCACCGCGCACTGTGATGTCGGACAACAAGCGTTCGCCGAGGCGGTTGACCGCCGCCTGTAAGGACTCGCGCGACGCATCGGCCGGCGGCAGCAAGTCCTGCGTTACCGCGGCCACGCCTTCATACATGCGGCGTTCGTGGGTGAACGGCGCGGTGGCCACAAACGCCACCGCAGCCAGCAGCGCGAAGACCAGAGCAGTGGCGAGGAATGCAAGGTAGATCTGCAGATAGAGACGGCGCATAGGCGATGGGCTATGGCGTACGGCGGATCACGCTTCAAGTCTCATCTTGCTTCTTAGCGAACAAATATCCCGTGCCGCGAATCGTCAACACGCGGCGCGGGTGCTTGGCATCGTCTTCGATCGCCAGACGAATACGCGAGATATGGACATCGATGCTGCGGTCGAAGGCTTCCAGCTCCTCGCCGCGGACTTTGTTCATCAGCGTATCGCGGGACAAGACCCGCCCAGCGTTTTCGGCGAGGACGCAAAGAAGGTCGAATTGGTAGCCGGTGAGCGCGCGCGGCTCTCCATCGATGCGCGCTGTGCGCGAGTCGCGGTCGATCTCGAGCCGACCGAACCGCAGAATCGCAGTGCGCTCCAGCTTCCCGCCGCGGCCGCGACGCAAGATGGCACGCAAACGGGCGAGGAGCTCTCGCGGGTTGAACGGCTTCGGGAGATAGTCGTCGGCTCCGAGCTCGAGCCCGACGATGCGATCGGAGGCATCGCCCCGAGCCGTCAGCATCAGGATCGGAATGTCAGAGCTCTCGCGCACGCGACGGCAGACTTCGAGCCCGTCGATATCCGGCAGCATGATGTCGAGGATGAGCGCATCGAACTGATTGGCTTTCAATGCCGCCAGACCTTCACGCGCCGTCGGCTTCGGCTTGACGTCGATGCCCATGGTGCCGAGGTACTCGACGACCATCTCGGCGAGCTGCTCGTCGTCCTCGATCATCAGCACGCGGTCGCTCATGGTTGCCCAGACGGTAAATCACGAAAACGCGACGCTGTTGAGGGTGTTTGGGTGTTAGGTATCAAAGAGGGTCGAAACCAACTGCCGACACCCCAACGCCTAACACCCTGGCAGGCTAAAATCCTCCGGCAAGACTCAGTGCCAGCGGCGAAAGCGTTGGGCCGCCTCGGCGAGCTCGATGCGCTGCTCGCGAGTCAGAATTTCTGCTATTTCCGCGAACGCATCGGTGAAGCGGGCATACCCCTTGGCGGCCAGGTCGAGGTCGGATTGACGGGCACGTTCGATGGCTTGGCGATCCACGGCTTCGGCGGTGAGCGCAGCGACCATAGCCTCGCGGTTGTCGCTGTGCGCCCGCGCGATCGGTTGCATGTCGTCCACCAGCCGGCCGACGATTGCGTCGATGCGGCTGCGTTGATCGTCGGTGGCGTCTACCGATCGCAGCACCCACCGGACCATGTGGCGCGTTTGCTCCTTGGCAGCGGCCGGGTCGTCGGCCCAGCCGTCGTGTCGCCATCCACCCCAATGGTACCGGCTCGACTCGTGCCAGCCGCAGCCGGTTGCGGCGAGGCCGGCGAGGATCGCTCCGGACATCAGCCCCATGCGCAGGTAGCCACGGCGATCAAGAAGTCGGCGGCGATGGTTGCCGAAAAATGAGCTGGAATGCATTTGAGGTCTCCTTTCGTCACCCCAACTGGTAGCGACGCGGCCTTTCGGCGATGTGTCGAACAGGTAAAGTTGTGTGAACCTGGAGGCGTCGGCGCTTGTGTAGCGGCGCTGCTGTGGTAGGAGCGATTCGCGGGATGACGACGAGCTCCACGGAAGCCCACGGCCGTGATCGATTTTTCTTGAGACTCGGCCGCTACGCTGCGCGGCAGACTTTCCTGCTGCGACTGGCGCGGGCGTACACCCACCTGGCGGGTGGGACGGCGTCGCCGACCGAGGATCCGGAAGCCGCGCCGTTGACCCAGGCGCGCTTCGCCGCGGCGGTGCGCGGCTCGGTCCACGAAGGGATACCGCTGATCGCCTCGGGGCTGACTGTCTTCTACACCGTGCTGGCTCTAGTGGCGCTGCCGTCGCCGAGCTCCAGTTTCAAGCCGTTCATTTTCAGTGTCCTCAGTGCCTTGGCTGCGCTTTCGGTTCGGATCGCGTGGGGCAACGAGCTCATCCCGGTGCGCTGGGCGCATTCGGTCGTCGGCTTCATGATGGTGTTGTTGATCGCCCATGCCTTGTGGCGCTGGCGGCTCTTTGGTGGCGGGCAGGAGAGCGGCCTCGTGGGCATGGCGTTGATCATGGCGGGCAGCCTGTCGCTGTCGTTGCCGTGGGCAATTACGCTCAGTGTCGGTGGGCTGATGGTGTGGATCGGAATCACCCTTCTCTACGGTCTGCAGTGGCCCGACGCGTACATGTCGGCTTTCATGGTGGCAACGCCGTCGGTGGCCGCGGTCGTGCGCCTCGGTCGCCGCGCGGTCATCGAACGTATGGAGCAATACCGACTGCGCGATCTGCACCAGCGTGCCGAGCTGGGGCGGGCACAGCGCGGCTTGGAGACCAAGGTGCGCGAACGTACGGCGAACCTGCTGGCGGCGAACGATCGCCTGTTGCGCGAGATCGGTGAGCGCACGAGGGTGGAGAAGCAGCTGGAGCAGGCGCGCAACGGCCTCGAGCTCCGCGTCGGCGAACGCACCGCGGAGCTTTCGGCGTTGAATGAGACGCTGCACCGCGAGATGGCCGAGCGCCGGCGCGCCGAAGAGCAGATGCGGCAGCACCGCGAAGAGCTGGCACACACTCTCCGTGTACAAACAGTCGGACAAATGATGGGTGGCCTGGCGCACGAGCTCAACCAACCTTTGATGGCGATCGCCAACGACGTCGAAGCCTGCGCCGCGTACATCGAATCGGGCAGCGTCGATAGTGCCAAGCTGAGCGATCTACTGGAGCACGCGAGCAGTGAAGCGCTGCGCGCCGGCTCGATCGTTCATCACCTCAGGGCGTTCCTCGAGAAGCGCGAGCCGGAGGTGGAGCGCAGCGACCTTTGCGAGCTTACCACCGAGGTTGCTCAACTGCTCGAGCCGGGGATGCGCGACAGCGGTATCGCCTTGCGCATCGAATCTCACAGTCGAACACTGCCGATCCTTGGAAACCGCATCCAGATCGAGCAAGTGATCCTCAACCTGGCGCGCAACGCGATCGACGCGGTACAGGAAGGCGTCGAGCGACCAGAGCTGCGAATCGTCCTGCGCGCGACGTCCGAGGGCAGCGCCACGATCGCCGTGATCGACAACGGCGCGGGGGTCGGCGACGAGAACTGGGAGAAGGTCTTTGAACCATTCTTCACGACAAAGGCGACGGGCCTTGGATTGGGGCTTGCGATCAGTCGATCGATCGTGGAAGCTCACCACGGTCGCCTTTGGCTTGAACCGCGGTCCGACGGCCGACGCGGCGTCGTCGCCAATTTTGAGTTGCCTATCCTCCGGGAAGGCGAGTAAGAGGAGTGAGTCATGAACCCCGCGCCGACTGTCTTCGTCATCGACGACGACGAAGGCGTCCGCCGATCCTTGGAGTCCCTCGGCAAATCCGCCGGCCTTCCGGTACAGGCGTTTGCCGATGGTCCCGAGTTCCTCAAGGCGTGCAGCCCGGAGACACCTGGTTGTCTGGTGCTCGATGTGCGCCTGCGCAATAGCAACGGCGTCGACCTGATCGCCGACTTCCGCGAGCGCGGGCTGATCTTGCCGATCATTGTGATCACCGCGTACGGCGACGTGCCGACCGCGACGCGGGCGTTCCGTGGCGGCGCTCTCGATTTTCTCGAGAAGCCGGTGTCGCCGCGCAAGTTGATCGAGCGTATTCGCGAAGCCCTCGAAATCGACGGCCGTCAACGTGCAGCAGCGGCCAAGGGCGCTGCCGTCGAGCAACGCATCGCTTCGCTGACCCCGCGCGAGCGCGACGTACACGATCTCCTGTTGCAAGGCCGCTCATCCAAGCAGATCGCCGAAACGCTGGATCTCAGCGTTCGCACCGTCGAAGGCTATCGCCGCGAAGTATTCCGCAAGATGCAGGTTGTTTCGGCGGCGGATTTGATTCGCAGTCACTTTCTGGCGCAGACGGCGGCAGCCGGCACCGCGTAGAAATACGCAAGCGCAAAAACGGGCTTCCAAGATCATCACCCGCGTTGCTAGGCTGCGGTCATGCGTTGGCGTGCAGATGGCGGCGGCGGTTCATCGGGACCCTCGCAGATTGATGTGACCTACACGCTGCGCGTCGTTGAGTGCCTGCTGCGTTCCGAGTCGCGGCCGACGGAGCGCAACAACCTGCTGCGCCTCCTCGAAGGTTGGCAAGGTGACGACACGATTACCGACTGGTGTCAGCGCCGCGCGCGTTCGCTGGTGGACGAGTTCGACCAGTGAAAGGCACAGCTCCCTTTCCTTTCACCTAACCTCTCTCTAGCTCCCTCCTTGGTAAGGGGTATCGGGGGACCACTCGCAAGAAAATCGACCGTATCGGTAGGGAAGGAGACATGAAGTCGCTTCCTGACGGGAGCAGGGAGGTCGGCGGTTGACCTATCGACCACGCCACCATAGCTTGGCCCCTCTTCAAGGAGGCTCGATGCGAAAGATCCTGGTTGTTTCTTTTACGGTTGCGCTGCTGCCGGCCCTGGCCGGCGCTGAAACGGTGGCGACCGTCGGCAAGAAGTCGGTCACACGCGATGCTGTCGAAAAAGAGGTGCAGGACCAGCTCGACGACCTCGAACAGCAACGCTACGACATCCTGCGCGCCGGCATCGAGCAGCTGGTAGCGACCGAATTGATCGAACAGGAGGCCGCGGCGCGCGGCGTGAGCGCCGATGCGCTGCAGAACACCGAGATCGTCGAGAAAAGCACCAAACCCAGCGACGAAGAGGTGAAGAAGCTCTACGACGACAACCAGGCGCAGATGGGCGGGCAGACGTTGGATCAGATGAAGGAACGTCTGGCTCAATATCTCATGCAAGAGCGCATGCAGAAGCGCGCCCTCGAGTTCATCGCCGAGCTGAAGAAAAAGTACCCGACCAAGATCCTTCTGCGCCCGAAGACGATCGACGTCGGCCTCGGCAGCCGCCCGCCGTTTGGCGATGCCAAAGCGCCGATCACGATCGTCGAGTTCTCCGACTATGAATGTCCGTTCTGCAAGCGCGCCGAGCCGACCGTGAAGGAAGTACTCAAGTTCTACGGCGACAAGGTGCGGCTTGCCTACCGCGACTTCCCTCTACCCAACCATACGAACGCGCGGCCGGCGTCGGAAGCGGCGTACTGCGCCAACGAGCAGGGAAAATTCTGGCAGTATCATGACAAGGTGATGGCCGCCTCGGACCTCTCGGCGGCGAATCTGAAGGCGCTGGCGCAGACGGCCGGTCTCGACGAGAAGAAGTTCGATGAGTGTGTCTCGGCCGATCGCTTCGAAGCGAAGATCAATGAGGACATCACCGCCGGCGAGGCAGCTGGTGTCTCGGGCACGCCGGCGTTCTTCATCAATGGCCGTATGATGGACGGCGCCCAACCGCTCGAGAAATTCAAAGAGGTCATCGACGAAGAGCTGGAGTTCGCCGGCTCGAAGAGCTGATGCCGGCATCGGCACATCGGTAGAGTGTCCCATCGAGTGACAGGCGCTTGAAATCGTTCATCGCAATGTGGGGCGTCGTAGTGACGCAGAAACGCGCGCGGGCAAAGAGCCACTTCAGTGCCGCGCCGTGGTGCCACTTTCCACGCCGCCGATTCGCTCAGCGGTTGCGAAACAATGCTCTCGGCGAGGCGATATCGGGCAAGTCGGCGATTCGCCAGAGTGCAACCTCGAATCCGAAGCTCGGGTAGTGATCGGTCCGGGTTTCGAGCGGCACCGGGAAGTAGAACGGCGCCAGGCGCAGATTCAGGGGGCGCCAGGAAAGCCCGGTGAATTGGTTCGGATTGCTGTTCGTGCGGGGACTGTTGCTGATCAATAGCCAGGTCGCTCCGGAGCGGCGAAAATTCTCGAGCATCGCTGCGATGTCCTGGAACGACAGATGCACCCAGCAATCGCGGCACAGGACGAGATCGGCCTGCGGTAACACATCGCTCGTGAGGTCGGCGACCATGAAGCGCACTCCGGGGCGTGAGAAACGAGACTGATTGACATTGATGACTGCGGGCACGATGTCAGCGCCGACGTAGTCCACGCCCGTCAGGTCGACGAGTCGCATCCAGTTCCAGTCGCCGCAGGGTGCGTCGAGAAAGATGCGAACGTTCAGCTGTTCAAAGAGCTCCCCCAAAAGGGGCCGTATCGATGTTGTCGCCCCAAGCTCCGAGCCTGAGCCGGAATGGCTTTCGGAGCTGCCCCAGACCTCACTCGCATACGCCATCACAAACCTCTGTGCGCGTGGCCGCAGTCGCAGCAGGCAGCTGTGAATAGGACCGACACGCACCGCGGCATTCTGCGTCGCGGCACGCAAGCGTCGCACTGCTGAAGCCAGCCGCGACCCCATCAGGTCCAGGATACGCGCGGCCCTACGGCCCGACGCGCCGTCGCGCCATTCGCAGAGTTACCACGAAGGCTGCGGTGAGCAGGATGAGCCACTCACTCGAATTGGACTTTGCAGAAACGTGACATCCCATGCCGTCCGACGAGCCCGAAGCTCCTCCAGTAACGCCGGTGGCGACGGGAGTCTCCGGCTCACCCGGGGGCTTGGCTGCTTGCGTAGGCAGGGACGGGCTCGCGGTGGGTGTAGGCAGCTCAGGGATCCGCTCGTCGACAGTTACGGTTCCGACGTTGCTCACCGCTGCAAGCCGTCGGCCTCGTGGATCGGACACCGTCACGTTCTCTCCCGACAGCGCAAAGGTGCCCGGAACTGCCCCGTCGATCGTGCAGCTGTAGAGGACGCTGCCGTCGGGGATGATGTCGACACCCTGGTATGACAACACCAATACCCGCACGCCGGTGCACTCGCCGGCGGTGGCATCGCAGCCGTGTGGCTGAAATCCGAAGACAGAGTCGGGTTTGTTGATCGCCGGGTTGACGCTACACGCCGGTCGCCCGCCGCTGGCGACGGCGATCGGCGCCCCAGGGGCGAATGCGATGTCGTTCTGGGTCGCCGCGACGCTTGCGCCGTGCGCATTGAGAACAACATCGAAAACACCAACTTCGCCCACGATGACAGTGATGGAACCGATGCCGAGCGACACGGGCAAGGGAGTCGGGGTCGGCGTCGCTGTCGGAGTGCCGGTGTATGTCGGCGGCCGGGTCCGCGTCGGCAACGGCGTTGCATCGTCGCGCGACAGCACAAAGACCTCACCATCCGCTCCCCGCGCCGGCAGCTGCTCGCCGTCGACGCCCGTAGCACGTACGCCCTGAATCAGCGTCGGCCCCGAACCGAAGTAATGATTCGTCAGGCGCGCGGAGCAACGGTAGAGCGGTCCCCCGCTTGGCAACGACGTGCCCGGGGCTGCGGTGATACGCACTCGCACGCGGTCGCAAGAGTAAGCTCCGCAGTGCGACGAAAACTCGAACGTTGCAACTGCATCGACACCCTCTTCGAGGCGGCAATCGGGTTCGTCGGCACGAAGCGCGAACAGCGGCGAGTTGTAGGACGTCAGAAGCATGTGCTCGACGGTGGAGACCGCAAGGCCGCGGGTGTCCAAACTGACCGCGATGTCGATCTCATCGGATGGAACGCCGGAAGCGCTCTCGGCGCGAACGATGACTCGCGGGGTTGCCGTCGCGGGTGTCGGCAACGCCCCGTTGGGTGCGGGCCCGATGACGATCGCGGAGGCGGCATTGAGGCGAACGCGGGCCCTCGTCTCGAAGGTGTTGCCGTCGATGGCGACCACGCTGCCGCCGGCAGTGGCGTAGACCACCTGACCATCAGGAGTTGCGGCGACGTCGTCGGTGGTCCCGCCAGGCACGGGAACCACTTGAACCGTGCCGGTTTCGAAATCCAGCACGGAAAGGACCCCGGTCAGCTCGGTGTGACTACCCTCGGGATTGGTTTGATAGGACGCGTAGCCGTGGGTTGCGTAGCCGCGCCCATCGAGGCCGATCCGGAAACTGAGGCCGTTTTGAGCCACCGGTAGCGTCGCCGTGACGGCGAGAGTTTCGACATCCAGGACATGCACGGTGTTGTCGCATCCGTCGAGGGCATAGATCCTCGTGCCACGAACGGCAGCGCCGTAGATCGCCGTTCCCAAGTCGACATGGCGCGCGATCGTACCGTCGCTGACGTCAATCTCGAGCAGTGTGCTCCGCGATGCGCATGGCCCGCCATCGATTCTCGAGGCGAGCACGGTCGAATCGCTGCCCAGTCCAAAATATTGCGCACTCGGTGCCAGAGCGCTGCTCACCAGCCCGTCCACGCCATCCAGGCTCAGCAGCCGACTGCCCCCGAATCGGCTCCAAGGCGCGATCGCTAGAGCCGATAGGTTGTCGGACGACGGCAGAATTCGGTTCACGACGTCGCCGACACGGATGGAATGGATGACTTGTAAGGTCGTCGCGTCCAACACATCCACAGCCGCGTCAGCGCCTACGAAGACGCGACTGCCGTCCGGAGAAACCGCAACAGCCCAAGGCCGGTGCGAGATCGGCACGCTTCTCAGGATTTCGTCCGTGTCCGTGTCGATGACGGTCAGGACATCGGCAAAGCGCTCGACGGCATAAAGGCGATAGGGACTGCTGCCGCTAATCGGTTCCGGTGTCGGTGTCGGACTCGGCACGACCGTCGACGGCGGGCCCGGTTGCGGGCAGCGCGCCGAAGCGGCGGGTGGAGCGCCGGTGAGCTGATAAACCTGCTGCGTTGATTCGGGTGGATGGGCGTAGCTGTAAAGGCCGATGTTGCCTGCGTCGTTCAAACCGAACGGCTCGAGATCGGCGGTTTCGCGGTCGACGACTTTACGATCGCCATTCGCCTCGATGACGGCGTACTCGTTCGCGATCGCTTCCAGGACACGCCCGCCTGCGCTGATGGCGATAATCGTAGCGCCAGCGCTGATCGGAACCTCACGCAGCGTTTCGTCGGACAGCGAATAGAAGAAAAAGCGATCGTCGTAGCCTACGTCGCCGCCCAGCTTGAAGAAAACCAGATCGCCATCCACCATCATATTGGTGAATCGATTGAAGTGCGATTGACCGAACAGAGTGCTGCTGCTGCGCAGGACAACGCGCGAGCGCAAGTCCCTCCACACCACGATCGCATTGCCGGCGGGACTTCGGTCCACAGGCCAATCCGGCGGTCGCCAGCTGTCGAGGCGTTGCAGGAGCACGACGTCATCGTTGTCGGTCAGTCCCCACTGCACTCCAGGGTTGAACGTGACGACGTCGAGTCGGCCGTCGCGGCGGATGAACAAGCCGAAATCGTTGCCGGCTCTGGATCGTGCGAGCACCGCGCCGCGCTCGTTGGCGACGAATTCCGCACCGGAGCTCTGGTCGGTGATCACAGTTCCATTGGTGACGCGATCGCCATCGTTGAACAACTTCGTCAGCCCATCGCCGCCCAAGCGGTACACGCCCGTGTCGACGAACAGGCGGTCGTCGCCGTAGCGCGAGATGGCGCGTTCGCCTGCGAAGACGATGGCGCCGTCGTCGGTGAAGGTGCAGTTGAGGAAATCGTTCAACGCATAGCCATCCGGGTCGGCCGTACCGCTCTCCAAGAGCAGGTGCGGTCCCCCGGCATCGACGCAAACGATTCCGGTGTGCCCGGTGGTCGACTCAGCGATGATCGCCATCCGGCCATCGGGTGCGAGACAACGCTGGCTCTGCTGCCAGTCGAGCCCACCCGCGGCGATGACCGTGCCGTCCGGTCCCGCGTCGCCACTGGCGAGCAAGGTTTCGATCGTTCCTTCTTGTGAACGGCGGAAGGCGGTCAGAGAAGAGCTACCGTCGACCGCCCACACCTCATAGGTCACTCCGCCCAAAGGGTCAGCCCGCACGTTGCCGTTCGTGCCGGTGTATCGCCCCAAACCGTTCTCGCTGCCGGCGTGGAAGATGATGCTCTGCTCGCCGCTCGCCGGATAGAGGGCGATGCCTTCACGCGGCCAGGAATCATCCGAGTCCGACCATCGTCCGTATACGAACACGTCGCCTGTGGGGTTCAACGCCGCTACCGCCACATCGTCGTAGTTGGTGCCGTTCGGAGAAACCAGCGATGAGGACGCTTCGATCAACGCGTGCCCTTCGGTTCGGTACAGCCGTTCGCTGCCATCTTCCGCGGCTCTGAAGGCGATGTCTCCGTTGCTGTTGGCCACAACCCCGGGCTGAAGAGCGAGGGGCTTTCCCGAAGCGCCGAGATCTCCGTCGCCAACGATGCGGCGAACGCCGGCCGCATTCACCGCAACAATCGATGTCGAACAGGTCGCGATGACAGTTGTATCCACCAACAGCTCGACAACGTCGAGATACCGGCACGAAGGTCCCAGGCGCGCGGTATCGGTGCTTTCCAGAATCGGTTCCACTTCCGCGCCGCGCGCGAGATAGATCGCACTAACCCTGTCCCCATGCTCGCAGCTGCCGCCGCGTGGAGCGATCTCAGCGCGAAACGCGACTTCGCCGCTGCTGTTCACTTTGGCATTGTGGGGATCGACCCAACAGAACTGGTTGCCGGCGACGTCGGATGACGGCGGCTGGATGATGGCGGTCGTGCCGTCGCTCTTGAATACGTGCAACGTATATCGTCGCGGCCATCCAGGCCCACGTACCGGCACCATCACAGTTCCGTCGGGGTGAGCGCTGACCAACGCAAGCTCAATGCCGGGTTGCTGGTCGCTGGTTACGATCGTGACGAGTTGCCGGTTCTCAACGAAGAAGACACCGCTACGTCCATCGCTGAGCGACGCGGTGACGATGAGGCGGCCGTCGTTCGTTGCTGCGAGTGTGGCGAAGCCGCGGCTGCCGATCGAGCCGAAGCCAGGGACGGCATCTCCCGTTGCGAGGACGGTGCGCGCCGGCTCGCCGGCGAGTGCCGCGGTCGGGAGGAAGCACAATCCCGCTGCGATTCCGAAGCTGATCACCCCTATAGGCCCCATGGACCTCCAACTGGCTGGGTGCGACTTTCGCTGCGTAGAGCGCGTCGTCGTCGCTGCTTCCGAAGACGATACTCTTGTCGCACCGTTTTTCTAGTGGTTTCTTTGGGGCGCGTACTTCGGTCGGTACCGTTGTTCAAACTTGTCGCACATGAGTCGAGTTTCGATCGAAGGCATGACACAGCGACCCAACGGGGAGCGGTCGACATGGGAGACGGTCGGCGCAGCCGTCTCCACCGTTGTCGAAACCCCCTGGCTCGAAAGGACGTTGCTTTGATAGGAGGTTTCCATGTCCTCACTCCAAGCCGTTGCGGTTCGGCCGCGGGTCACGCCTGAGTCGATAGCCTATCTCGGATTGATCGGCGCGACGGTCGGCTGGGCGTCGGCGTTCATTACCGGCAAGGTCGTATTGAATGAGGTGCCGCCGATGGTGGCGTCGGCGGGACGCCACGCGGTTGGGGCGCTGATTCTGTTGCCGATTGCGTGGCGTGCACGTCCGTCGTCGTCGGCGTTCCGCGGCGTTGCGTTGCCGTTGTGCTGGTTGAGCCTCGCCGGCGGTGTGCTCTACCCGTGGGTATTTCTTGAAGCGTTGTCGCGCACCGAGGCGACCAACTGCTCATTGCTGATCGCGCTCAACCCTTTATTCACGGTGATCTTGTCACCACTCGTCGGCGAGTCGCGTGAGCGGCGCTGGGGAGGAATCTTGCTGGCGCTCGGCGGAGCGGCGCTGGTCATCACGCGCGGCGACCTCGAGAATGTCGGCCGCCTGGGGCACTTCTCGTTTGCCAGCGGCGATCTTCTGGCAATCGTCGCCGCCATGCTCTGGGCGAGCTTCAACCTCACCTCGAAGCGCGTCGTGGCGACGCTGTCGCCGCCGTTCATCAATTGCTTTGTCTTCGGCGTCGGCAGCCTTTGTTTGCTGGCTCTCAGCAGCGGCGAGCAACCGCTGCTGCGGCTCAGCCATATGTCATTTGCGGCATCGGGCTCGTTGGTTGCGATGGCGGTGTTGTCGTCGGTGCTCGCCGGCAACCTGTTCCTGCTGGGAATGCGCGCCGTCGGCGTCAACCGCACAGTGGTGTTCATCTATCTCGTACCGGTAGTGACTGCCGTCCTTTCGGCGGTCTTTCTCGGTGAGCAAATCGGCGCTGCGCAGGTGATCGGCGGTGCAGCGGTGTTGATTGGGGTCTATTGGGCCGCCGCCGGCGGCAATTCCTGACCTGAAGACTTGCCGTTCTGTATTAAACGTTCATAGACGCCGACCACGCGGTCGATCATTCGTTCGCGCGAGTGATTCCGCAGAACGTGTTCGCGACCGCGCTGGGCGCAGGCTAAGGCGAACGACGGATCCTCGACGAATCTCGTGATCGCGTTCGCCAGCGCTGCCGGATCGCCGGGAGGAGCGAGCAATCCCGTCACCCCATTTTGGATCAGCTCGCCGACGCTGCCGACGTCGGTGTGGATGACCGGGAGCTCCATGGCCATCGCTTGTGCCGCCGATTGGGGAACGCCTTCGGTGTCCGACGATGAAACCAGAATATCGGTCGCTGCGAGCACCGGGCGAATGTCGTCGAGGTGACCGAACAGCTTGAAATGTCCTGCCAACCCGAGCGCGCGGATCCTCTCCTCGATCGCCGCGCGCTGTGAACCTTCACCGACGAGGACGAAGAACAGTCCGGGTCGCTCACGCAGCAATGCTGCAGTCTCGAGCAGAATGTCGTGGCGCTTGAGGCGGCGCAGGACGGCGACCTTCGTTAGGACGGTCGCTTCCACCGGCAAGCCGAGGCGAGCCCGCAGGTCCGGCGAACGCGGTTGCGGTTTGAACTCCTCACAGTCGACGCCGGTCGGAATTGACTCGAGGATGCGCGGCTGCAAGCGGTTGTGCTGGATCAAACGTTGGCGGGTCATTTCGCCCGTGGTAATGATCGCGTCGGGGAGTCGATGCACGAAATTCAGAGGATTGCGGGAGATCGGCGCCGACAGATGGCGCGTGCGCACGAGCTTGGCGCCCGTCAGCTTGGCCGCGAATGCACCGACCCAGCTGTCGATCGAGCTGTGGGTGTTGACGATGTCGGCTCGCTCCTTCCGGATGATGCCGATGAGCTGCGCGATCGCCACCGGATCGAAGGCGTTGCGCATTTTCAGCGCCCGCGTCTCCAGTCCCTCCGCCGCACCGCGCTCGAGAATCACCGCACCCGGCGACGCGACGATGATCACCCGATGACCGCGTGCAACGACGCCGCGCGCTTCGCTCACCGTGCGCATCTCTTGTCCACCCCAGCCGGTGGAACGTTCGGTATGTACGATCGCCAGACTCATCGATGAGACTCTTCCCCAACGTTTACCGTCGCCGCGACGCTTGGCTCCAGGAATACGAGGGTCGCCGGATTCTCGACGTTGGCTGCGGCCGGCGCAAGCTTCCGGGGGCCGTCGGCATCGACCGCCGGCGACGCAAAGGCGTTACCGCCGAACTGCAGCTCGACATCGACCACGACCTGCTCGATTTTCCGTGGCCGATCGAAGACAGCGCTTTCGACCTGGTGCATTGCTCGCACGTTCTCGAGCACCTGCCGCCGACGGCGCGTGTGATCGAGGAGATCTACCGTGTTCTCAAGCCCGGTGGCCAGGCATTCATCGTCTGCCCCCATTTTTCCTGGGTCGAAGCTTACCGTCACTTTGAGCACTGTCACTTCTTCACGCTCGGGTCCTTCGACTACTTCGAGGGGCAATCGGATATCTACGACGCCGACTTCCGCGTCGTGCGGCGCGAGTTGTTCTTCGACGATTTGTCCTACGCGCTTGGGATCGGCTTTCTGGCGAACTGGTTTCCCCGGGTCTACGAGCGGCGCTTCGCGTTCACCTTCCCGGCGTCGCAGTTCTACGTGCTGCTGGAAGCCGTCAAGTGAGTTGGATCGGGCAATGAGGTCGGGACCGATACGTCTCAACATCGGCTGCGGTGACAAGGTCGAGGAAGGCTTTCTCGGGGTCGACCGCTTCCCGTGTGCCGCCGCCCAGGTGCTTTGTGACGTCGACTGCGGGCTTCCCTTCCGCCCCGACTCGGTCGACGCCGTCCATCTCGACAACGCCCTCGAGCACATCGCCGACATGGTCGGATTCATGAAGGAAATCAGTCGTGTGTGTCGCAACGGCGCTGCCGTCACGATCGTCACACCACACTTCACCTCGTGGGACTCCTGGCGCGACCCGACGCATCGGCACCATTTCTCATACTTCTCGATGGACCATTTCGCTGCGAGTTGGATCGGAGCGTACGGCGGGTGTCGATTGGAGGTGGTTCAGCGTCGCTTGTCCTTCAGTGGCGGCCTGTTCGGCCTCATCGGCCGGGCCCTGTTCACCATTAGCCCGCGCTGGTGGGAGAAGAAGCTGTGCTTTCTGTTTCGGGGTGGGACCCTGAGGTTCGAGTTGCGGGTCCGGAAGGGACAAAACTAGATTCCGCCCTTGAACACCCGTAACCCCCGTGGTATCCACCTCCGTTAATTAAAGGACGGAGGAAAGATGGGTTTAGCTCCAGAAAAGACGCAGGAGCTAATCGGAGAGCACCGGCGTCACGGAAAAGACACCGGTTCATCCGAGGTGCAAGTCGCGCTCCTAAGCGAGCGAATCGGATACCTGACCGAACACTTCAAGGTTCATCAGAAGGACCATCATTCGCGTCGCGGGCTGCTCAAGCTCGTGTCGCAACGGCGCCGTCTGCTCGACTACTTGAAGCGCCGCGATCTCGATCGTTACAAAACACTGATCGATCGTCTCGGTATCCGGAAATAACGCACACGACCAAGCTCACCGACGGGTGAGCCTCTTTCCCTCCCACGAGTGGACCCGCGGCCACGATGCCGTGCGGGTCCGGGAGGTTGATTTATGCACAAGAAAATCGAGACCGAGTTCCATGGACGACCCTTGTCCATCGAAGTCGGTCGCCTAGCCAAACAGGCCGGCGGCGCTGCCCTGATTCAGTTTGGCGAAACTGTTTTGCTGGTCACCGCGGTGTCCGCCAAAGACCAGCGCGAGAACCAGGATTTCTTTCCGCTGACTTGCGACTATCAGGAACGCACGTTTGCCGCCGGAAAGATTCCAGGCGGGTTCTTCAAGCGTGAAGGCCGCCCCTCCGAAAAAGAGGTGCTGACGTCGCGGTTGATGGATCGCCCGATTCGGCCGCTGTTCGCTGATGGCTTCCTCTGCGAGACACAGCTGATTGCGACCGTGTTGTCACACGACAAAGTCAACGACCCGGATGTCATCGCTCTCACCGGCGCGTCGACGGCGTTGCACGTCTCCGACATTCCCTTCCTCGGCCCGATCGCCGCGGTTCGCATGGGGCGTGTGGGTGGGAAGCTGATCGTCAATCCGACGTACGAGCAGTTGGAGAGTAGCGACCTCGAGCTAGTCGTCGCCGGTAGCCGCGACGGTATCGTCATGGTCGAGGGTGGTGCCCGTGAGGTTTCGGAAGAGGTGATGCTCGAAGCGCTGTTTGGCGCTCACACCGCCATTCAACCGCTCATCGCTCTGCAAGAAGAGCTGCGCCAGGCGCTCGGCAAACCGAAGCGCGTGGTGACGCCTCCGGCACACGACGAAGGCAAGCTGCTTCTGTTCGAGAAGGAAGCACGTCCCGAAATCGCCAAAGCGTTCGAAGTTCGCGCAAAACACGACCGCAGCGCGGCCCTGAAGGAAGCCCGCACGCGTATTCTGGAGAAGCTAGCTCCGGCAACTCCGGAGGAGACAGACGAGCTCAAGGAGATGTACGAGCATGTCACCGGACGCGTCATGCGCGACGCCATCGTCAAGCAGAATCGACGCGTCGATGGCCGTGGTCTTTCAGACATCCGCGCGATCACCTGCGAGGTGGGCATGCTGCCGCGCACACACGGTTCCGCCGTCTTCACCCGTGGTGAAACGCAGGCCCTGGTGGTTGCCACCCTGGGCACGTCTTCCGACGAACAGAAGATCGATGCCTTGATCGGCGAGCACTACAAGAAGTTCATGCTGCATTATAATTTCCCGCCGTTCAGCACGGGTGAAACCAAGTTCCTGCGCAACCCCGGCCGTCGCGAGATCGGTCATGGGGCGCTCGCCGAACGCGCCATTCGCGCCGTACTGCCTGATCCCGAAGGCTTTCCGTACACCATCCGCGTCGTCTCCGAAGTGCTCGAATCGAACGGTTCGTCGTCAATGGCGACCGTCTGCGGCAGCACCTTGGCGCTGATGGATGCCGGTGTGCCGATCAAGGCGCCGGTGGCGGGAATCGCCATGGGTCTGATCGAAGAGGGCAAGGAAGTACGCATCCTCTCCGACATCCTCGGCGACGAGGACCATCTCGGCGATATGGATTTCAAAGTTGCCGGAACCAAGGACGGCATCACCGCGCTGCAGATGGACATCAAGGTTCAGCGCGTCGACCGCGCCATCATGGAGAAGGCCCTGGCGCAGGCGCGCGAGGGCCGACTGCATATCCTGAAGGAGATGACCGGCACGATCGACAAGCCGCGCGAAGAGATGTCGATGCACGCGCCGCGCATCACGACGTTGAAGATTCCGGTCGACAAGATCCGCGACGTCATCGGCCCCGGCGGCAAAGTGATCCGCGGTATCATCGAGCAGACCGGTGTGAAGATCGACGTCGAGGACGACGGCACGGTGCTCATCGCTTCGAGTGACGGCGAAGCCATGAAACGCGCCGTCGCCCTGGTCGAAGGCATCACCGCCGACGCCGTCGTCGGCAAGATCTACGACGGTACGGTCCGCAAGATCGTCGACTTCGGCGCCTTCGTCGAGATCCTCCCAGGTACCGATGGGTTGCTGCACATCTCGCAGATCGGCCCCGGCCGGGTGAACAAGGTCTCGGACGTGCTCAAGGAAGGCGATCGGCTGAAGGTGAAGGTCCTCGAGGTCGACAAGCAGGGCAAGATCCGCCTCAGCCGCAAAGAGGCGATGGCCGAGCTTGGGGAAGAGGGATCAGCGTAAGGAAGAGCTTTTTTCGGCGGTGGCACGACGTCGGCGTTCGGCGCTCGTGCCATTTCTCCCTTGCATGACAGCCTCCGGCTGCCGTAGATTCGCGCAACGGCACGCTGGAAAAATGCAGTCATACCCGGGGTTGCAGCTGCGCTGCACACTACTCACATCGATCGGTCTCCTGTTCTGCCTGTTGTGCACGCCGGTGGTGGTTCTCGTCCCAGCCGGCCGCGCGGCAGCTCAGGTCCCGGTCTGCGGCGATCCGAGCCCGACCAATCCATGCATTCCAGGTAGCGGCGGCAAGATTTCAGACTGCACCCTCGAGTTCGTTACATCGCCAGTGCCGGAGCTTCATCGTGGCATGCCGCGCAATCGCGTGAACTGCTACGAGGGTGACCCGCGCTGCGATTCGGACGTCGACCTCTACAATAAGAGCTGCACGTTGCGCTTGGTTCTCTGCATCAACAATAACGATCCGCGCTTTCCGTATTGTATTGCGACCGATACCGATTCATTCGAGGTCAAGTCACCAAAGCCGTCCGACCCCGCCGACATCGCCGACGAAAGCAATCTCGCCGTCTTGGAGTCCGCCGCCCATGATGAGCTCGGGCTTACCGTTCTGCGCAATCGAGTCGTGGAGTCTGCCGGCGCACCGAACACGACCGAGGATCTCTGTACCTCCGATCTCGACCTCCTCGTCCCGTTGCGGCCACGTCCGAGCGGCGTCTTCTCTCGGGGCAAACGGACGCTGCGATTGCGTACACTCACCACCTACGGCCGCCGTGATGCCGATACGTTGGTGCTGCAGTGTTGGCCCAGCACCTGCGGCAACAACACGATCGAAGCCGACCACGAGACGTGCGACGACGGCAATCGTGACGCCGGCGACGGCTGCGCTCCCTGGTGTCTGAATGAGGCGCCAACGCCGACCCCGTCGGCGACATTGAGCGCAACACCGACCTCTACTGCGAGCGCGTCCTCGACGCCTCTGCCGACGGCGACACCTACGATATCGCCGTCACGAACGGTGACACCGACAGCCTCGCCGACCAGAACTCCGACACGGACGCCGACCGCAACCGCGACATCGACACCGACGCGCACACCGACACGGACCGCAACGTCGACCTCGTCGCCGACGCGCACTCCAACGGCTTCACCGACGGCGACCCCGACCTCCTCTCCGACCAGCACTCCCTCCGAATCGCCGACCGATTCGCCGACTGAGACGCCGACGTCATCGCCAACCAGTACTCCGTCGGATTCGCCGACGGCGTCACCGACCTCGTCGCCGACCAGCACTCCGTCAGCTGTGCCGACGGCAACGCCGACGTCGTCACCGACCAGGACCTCCACGTCGACGTCGACACCGACCCGGACCCCGACGGTGACTCACACGTCGACCGTGACTTTCACCAGCACACCGACGCGAACCCCCACGAGCTCCCCCAGCCTGACGACACCGCAGCCGTGCAACCCCGATAGCGAGACGTACAACGAGCCTGCATTCTATCGCAGCCTGGCGTACCGCTGGGCGCCGATCATCATCCAAGATACTGCCAGTCAGTGGAACGCCGACTTCATCGGCAAGGTCAACTACGACGGCGATTGGCGCAGCAACAACAACTGGAACAATCTCCCGTCGCAGGGCATCGCACCCTACATCTATTACAACGTGCTCGAGACCACGACGCACTGGTTCATCCACTACCACACCTATCATCCGCGCGACTGGGACAACGTCTTCTTCGGTACCTGCGCTCCGGCGGGCGACTGCCACGAGAACGACACGGAGAATATTCTGATCGTGGTCCAGAAGGACGGCTCGACGTACGGGCGATTCCGCGTGCTGGAAACCAGAGCGCACAACGACTTCTATCAGTATGCTCTGGCCAGCGACGGGATCGGCAACGGCAGCGGATCGAGCGCGGAGGACATCGACAACGATGCCGAGCGCGGCTTCACTTTGTTCACCGATACTTCCGTAGGCGTGAACGACCCGCGACCCGCCGTCTACATCGAATCGAAGGGCCACGGCATCTGCGACTGGTGGGACAACAACGGTCCGTTCTGCAATCATCCGGACGATCAGGTCGGTACAGGCGGCAACGACGGCGTCATGTACTACCCCAACCAAGCAGTCACACCGTCGGTGCCGCCGAATCCCGAGGGCGGACAATGGTTCAACTTCAAGAGTCCCTACAATTTGATTTCGATCTGGGATGACGTCTGGGTGCTGCGCTCATGTATCGGCAACAACCTGACGTTCGACATTCCGTTCAGCTATCCGGGTGTTTCGGGCAACGGTAGCACGAGCATCGGGGAAGCGATGGACGGAGACGACCATTCCGACGACGCCGCCACCATGTGGTGGGCGCAGCGTGACGACAGCAACAATCTCCCGCCGGGCGATTGGACCTTCGATCCGGCAGGCACGGTTGTGAATCAGCTGACGTTCGCGGAGCCTGTGGACACCGGCTACCAGTACAATCCGTTCCTCGGCATCAACTGAAGGACGCCAGCGCTGAGGAGGTTGCTACGCGGATCAGGGCCACGACTGCGTTCGCGCTGATTGCAGTCCTTGCCGCGGGCCTGGCTTTCTACAGTTGGCCAAGCGAGGACAAACAGCCACCGCCGGCGCCGCCTCGCCCTTCTCACGCGCCTGCAGGCAGTCGATTCCCCGAGGACCAATCTTCCGATACGCCCCGCCGTTCGCGAGAGGTTGTCGCGGAGTCCGCGCCCGTCGCGACAGGAACATCGCTTGAACGAAGGCCGACTCCCCGCGTCTTCGACTTCGCCACGCTGCCGCGCTCGGAGCCGACCGACGAAGTTGCGGAGGAGCAGAGATTCATTACCAACGAATGGTTCACCGAAGACGACCTGGCACATCCCGAGCGCTTCTTTGAGGCCGCCGAGAAGGTACCGGAGCTGAATCGAGCGGAGGAGCGTGGCGAAGTACTCGAATTCTTTCTCGCCTATCGCCAGAAGCTCGGCCGCGATCTCGAGGGAGCGGGCGAGAATCGCACCGAACGCCAGAGAATCCTCTCGGCGATTGAGCGTTACGACAAGGCGATCACGCGCCTGCGCGCTCTCATCGCTGCTGGCCAGCCGAACTAACCCAATCGGGAATTCTCAACCACGAAGGGGACGAAGGTCACGAAGAACGGGCTTCTGCGATCGGCGTTCATCGGCGTCTATCGGCGGTTTCCTTTCCGAGTCTTTCCCAAGCCGTTTTCGTCCGCTGCCCTCGTACGTTTGCCGCGATCGAGATCAACGCCGCATCGCGCTGCCACCGCTGCCGAACACTCTCATCGACGTCGTTCCAACAAGGCTGGCAGCGCTCGAGCAGCGCCCCGCGGGCACGTAAGAAGCCTTCGAGCGCAACGTGAATAGGCGGTGAGCTCGGGTCGGCCATTGCCAAGCCTCGCAGGCTGACAATCAGGTGCAACAGCTCTTCGCGCAACTCGCGCGGCCAGTCGTAGCGAAACGAGATTGCCAGCACGTAAGCGAGCACGCCGGCGCCCACATGAGTATCCTCGAGCGTTCGGAATGGCCGCACGTAGTGCGTATATCCATCGCCCGGAAGAAATTGATCCGCGTTGACGCGAACGTCATCGAATTCCAAACGACAGTGCACAATCTCGGGGACGAACGCTGTCGCGGGCATCGGCATGACCTTGACTCCGGGCGCACCGAGGTCGACGCGCGCGACACGCAGCTGATTGAGGCCTTCGGCGTCGGTGCCCGTCGATGCAACTACCAACGCGAACCCGCCGGCGGACGATAGCGTCGCCCATTTCTTACGGCCGGAAAGTTTGCAGGAGCCTCCCCCGGCGACCGGTGTGAACGTCGCTTTGACCGCCCGGGGGTGTCCGCCGCCTTCTTCGGTCACCGAGAAACAGCAGATGCGGTCCTCAGGCAGGTCCGGATCCATTCGTCGCAACGCTGCTTGATAACCGGCAGCAAACGCGTAGCCGACACGGTCAGCCGTCACTCCACCGATGAGCGCCTGATCGATCGGCTCATTCCACGAACGCCGGATGTCGCGAAAAACAGGCCACCACTCGTCTACTGATTCGTAGCGCGGTTGCGACTCATCGGTCTTCTCGATGAGCGCCCTGACAATTTCGGCAAGAGAATCGTTGGACGACATGCAGGTTTGAGTACAAGCGTCCGTTAGCTACCGCAACAAGATGATCACAGTACGCCCAGTCGCGTCAGGATGAAGGCGTACTCGAACGCAATCTCTTTCAGCATCTCATAGCGTCCTGAAGCGCCGAAGTGTCCCGAACCCATCTCTGTCTTGAGCAGCAGCTCGTGGGTGTCGGTCTTCATCGCTCGCAAGCGTGCCACCCATTTCGCCGGCTCCCAGTAGCTGACGCGCGGATCGTTTAGACCGGCGGTAACCAGCATCGTCGGATAGGCCTGACGGCGGACATTCTCGTACGGTGCGTACGACTTGATGTAACGGTAATACCTGCGATCGTTCGGATTACCCCACTCGTCGTACTCGAGCACGGTCAGCGGCAGACCGGGGTCGAGCATGGTGTTGAGCACATCGACGAACGGCACGTCGGCGACCACCACCCCGAAGAGGTCCGGACGCATGTTGACGACGGCACCCATCAGAAGTCCGCCGGCGCTGCCGCCGGTAATCGCCAAGTGCCTGGGCGAAGTATGGCGCCGGCGAATGACTTCTTCGGCGCAAGCGATGAAGTCAGTGAAGGTATTCTTCTTGCGGTGAAACTTGCCGGCTTCGTACCACGACCGCCCCATCTCGCTGCCGCCACGGACGTGCGCAATCGCAAACACGACACCGCGGTCGAGCAAGCTCAGCCGTGTCGAACTGAAGATCGGATCGCGGCTCAACCCGTATGAACCGTAGCCGCTCAGCACCGTCGGATTGCGACCGTCATGCCGGATTCCCTTGCGGTGAACGAGGGAGATCGGCACGCGCTTGCCGTCCTTCGCCGTGGCGAAGATGCGCTCGGTCACGTACTTGTCCGGACGATACCCCCCCAGGACCGGTGTACGCTTCAGCATTCGCCGGCGTTTGGTGTCCATGTCGTAGTCGAACACCGACATCGGCGTCACCAACGACGTATAGGCGAATCGCAGGACGCGCGTTTTGAACTCCGGGTTGCCGGTTTCAGCGACGTGATAGACCTGTTCCGGGAAGCTCACGCGATGATCGGTTCCGCGGGCGAAGTTGTGAACCACGACGCGGCGGATACCCTCGGTGCGCTCGTAGATCACGAGATGGTTGGTGAACGCCGAGGCGTCCTCGATCATCACGTCCTTGCGTTCCGGAATGACCGTGCGCCAGTGCTGCATCGAGGGCGAGGAGATCGGTGCGCGTGCTAGCTTGAAATTCTTGGCCCGATGATTGTGGACGATGTAGAAATGGTCGCCGTGGTGTTCTACGTCGTATTCGAGATGCTTGCGTCGGCGCTGCACGATTCTGAAGCGCGATAGCGGTTTGCCGGCCGGCAAAAAGTGGATCTCGCTCGTTGTTTTCGCCTGCAGACCGAGAAACACGTAGTCGCGGCTGCGCGAAACCGAAACGCTGGCGAAGAATGCGTCGTTCTCTTCATGGTAGACGAGGACGTCTCGCCGAGACAGGTCGCCGACGCGATGGCGAAAAACTTTGTACGGGCGGTGCTGGGGGTCGAGCGTCGTATAGAAAAGCGTCTTGCTGTCCGCCGCCCAGGCGACGTTGCCGACATCGCGCACCGAATCGCGTTTCAGCTTGCCGGTGACGAGATCCTTGAGTTGCAGCGTGAAGCGCTCGTCACCGCGGATGTCGACGCCGAACGCCACCAGCTTGTGGTCGGGGCTGACCTCGACGAACCCCAGTTGGAAGTACTTGTGGTCGCGGGCAAGCAGGTTCTGATCGAGCAAAACCTCTTCCGTTGCGCGCAGGCTGCCTTTCTTGCGGCAGAAGATGGCGTACTGCTTTCCGCGCTGAGTACGTGAATAGTAGTAGTTGTCGTCGACGCGCGTCGGGACGTCGAGGTCGGTCTCCTTGATTCGCCGACGCATCTCGCTGAACAGCTTGGTCCGCAGCGATTTCGTCGCGCGCATGCGGAGGGCGGTGTGCGCGTTTTCGGCTTCGAGGTAACGGATGACCTCAGGGTTCGTTCGATCTTGTAACCAGGAGTATTCGTCGACGCGTACATCGCCGAGCTTGCGAAGGGTTTTCGGAATCTTCGCCGCCGAGGGTGGGTTCATGCCGGTCGACTGTAAGCCGGTCGCAAGTCTTTTCACCTTCTTGCCCATTCCATTTCACTCTCTTCGGATCGAGCCACGCGCCATATGGCCCGGCTGTGTGTACCACAGCGGCGACAGCAGGAAACCCCTTTGCCGGCGATATCGTATCAGACTCTCGGCTCGACATTCGTCGGAATTGCACGTTTGGTTTCGCCGCGCTTGCGCGCTAACTTCTGCGGCAATGCGCACCTTCGACGAGCTCGAGTCTCTTTGGAACGCCTCACAGCAACCGCCGCGGCGAAACGGCACAGTCCGCTTGATCGTTCTCCGCAAAGGAGATGGCGTACACGAGACGCCAGCGCACGCCGACCTCAGCGTCGAACAGGGCTTGCACGGCGATCGTTGGCAAAAGGGAGGCTCGCCCGACCCTGAGGCCCAGGTGACGATGATGAACGCGCTCGCCGCGGAGCTGCTAACCGGCGGCAAGCTGCTCGATCTTCCCGGCGACAACCTGGTGGTCGACCTCGATTTGAGCAAAGCGGCGTTGCCGGTTGGATCACGTCTCCAGATTGGAACGGCCGTCCTCGAGGTCACCGCAAAACCGCACACCGGCTGTCAGAAATTTTCAGCTCGCTTCGGACAGGATGCTTTGCGGTGGGTGAACTGGAAATCTCACCGCGATCGACACCTGCGCGGTATCAACTGCCGCATCATCGAAGGCGGCACCGTCCGCGTCGGCGACACGTGCGCCGTTGTCGGTGGCGCGGATCTCAATTTCACTTCGCTCTGACGCTCTCCAACATAGCGATGAAGGCGTCACGCTGTGGCGCCACCGTCGCGCTGGGTCCTGTCACCTTGAAAAACCATGGCCCACCCGGGCCTTCGACTATCGCGCCGAGCAGTCGTGATCCGGGTTGCGGCTCTGCGGGCCCGCCGGTCATCGGCGCTGGCTGCAGTGTGCCTTCGAAGTCAACCCATGTGACGGTGTAGCCGTGTGCGTCGAACTGCTGACGGCCGGTCGAGCTGCCGGGGGCGAACTCGACCTGACCGATCCAGCGGCGGATGTTCTCGTCGGCGCTGCCGCCCTGACCTTCGCCGAAGAAGAACACGCCAAGCTGTGCCGCACCGGCTTCACCGGAAATGGTTACCTGCGCGACGCGCATCTTCGAGCTTGGCGGCTGCGCTTCCCAACCGGCGGGTAGCTCGAACCGGATTCGATCGAGCTCGATCGTCTTTCCTGTCGGCTTCGACGAGCCACCGCTGCAGGCGAGAATTCCCGCCAGCACGAGTAGCCACCAGCAGCCCGCGAGGTCACGCATGCTTCGCCTATGACACAGGCGAAGGCCCGGGTGAAGCCGGCACCACTCTCGACTCTGCCGAGACGATGTGCGATCCGAAGGGGACAATCTGAATCCACGGGAGAGTCTCCATGAGTCAGTTCAAGCACGAGGTCAAAGACGGAATCGCCCGAGTCACGTTCGACTCGGGAGCGATGAACACGCTGTCGCAAGCCGCGATCAACGATCTGCGAGAATTGGTTGCCGAGCTCCGTAAGGTCCACGACCGCACCCCACTCAAGGGCGTCGTTCTCAAGGGCAACCGCTTCGGCCTGGGAGCTGGAGCAAACATCGGCGAGCTGATGTCGGCGACGCGCGAGCAACTCGGACAATTCATCGATCTCGGGCACGACACCCTTTACTCGATCGAGGAGGGGCCGTTTCCATGGGTAGCGGCAATCGACGGCTTCGCTCTCGGCGGAATCTACGAGCTCGCGCTCGCATGCCACGCTATCGTAGCAACCGAGAAGTCCACCGTCGGTTTCCCGGAGATCAGGTTGAATATCTTCCCCGGCCTGGGTGGCACGCAGCGCATGCCCCGCCGCAGCGGCCTGATCAATGCGTCTGACCCGATGACAGGTGACGCCGGCTTTACCGCGGTCCTCACCGGCAAGAACTTCAAGGCGCAGGAGGCCGCCGCCATCAAGATGGTCGATGCGCTTGTACCTGCGGGACAAGACGTCGATGCTTTTGCCGCTCGCTTCCTGATCGAAACGCTGTCCAACCTCGATCGCACACCACCCGCCGATCTCGGCAACGCCGAAGCGCTCAAGCCGATGGTCCTGCCGATGATCCAGAAAGCCACGATGGGGCGGCCCAATCCACGCGCGCCCTATGTCGCCCTCGATGTCATGGCCAAGGGCGCGTCCTTGCCGCTGCGTGAAGCCAACAAGATCGAACGCGACGCGTTCCTCGATGTCGCGACGTCGCCCGAAGGTAAGGCCGGTATGCGATTCTTCTTCACCCAGCAAGCAGTGCAGAAGTTACCGAAAGACTTCCCCGCCAAACCGCGCGAGCTCAAGAAAGTTGGCATCGATGGCATCGACGGCTACATGGGCAATGCCATCGGCTGGCTCGGGTTGGAAGCAGGTTACAAGGTCGTCGGCCACGTCCCTCTCGAGAAGTTCGCCGCCTCCGTGCCCGAGAAGCTCGGCGCAAAGTACGGTCGCGCCGTGAAGAAAGGCTCGATGAGCGCCGACGACGCCAAGCGCAAGGTCGGCAGCGTCGATGTCACCACGAATATCAAGGATCTCCACAGCTGCGATTTGGTGATCGAGGCGCGCATGGAGAACCGCGAGATCAAGGCGGAATTCTATCGCGCCCTGGGCAAAGGCATGAAGTCCAACGGTCTGGTCGCGTCGAACTCGAGCTCAATGGGTCCAGGCGTGCTTGCCCCTTATTTCGTCGAAGGCGGTGGCAGCGCCAAGAATCTGCTGAACCTGCACTTCTTCAGTCCGGCCGAGCACCCGATGATGCAGCTGGTCGAGATCATTTGTGGCAAACAGACAACGCCCGAAGCGGTCGCGACGGCGCACGCTTTCGTGCGCAGCATCAACAAGACGCCGGTGATCTTGCAGGACGGCTCTCCGGGATTTCTGGTCAACGCCGGCCTGGCCGCGTACATGCTCGAGGCCGAAGCGATCTACCGCGAAGGTACGCCGGCAGCGGTCATCGACGAGGCGATGCGCGAAACGATCTTTCCGATGGGTCCGTTCGAGCTCGGTGATCAGGCCGGCCTCGATATCGCGTCGGGGATGTTCGACACGATTCACGCCGAGAAACCACTCGACCCGCAGCCGTTGGTGTGGAAGCTGCGCGAGCTGAAGCGCTTCGGTATCAAGACCGGCGCCGGGGTGTACGACTACGAAGACGGCAAGAAGAAGGGTGAATGGGAAGGTCTGGCCAAGCTGGTTCCGAACCGCGGCAATCGTATCGCTTCGAAGGAGGAGATCGTCGAGCGTTGCGCCAAAGCCCTCTACCGCAAGGCGCGCGAGCTCTGCGATCGCAAGATCGTTGCGTCAGAGGAGCAATGTGACCTCGCCTTCGTCTTCGGTATCGGCTTCGCGATGTACCTCGGCGGTCCCGTCTTCTACGGCAAGCAGCGAGGCTGGTCGTAGGGCGAGGCGCCTAGGCTTGCGGGCCTGACGGGGCTCGCAGCAGTGTCCGGCCGCCTTCAGCGATCAGCATGCCGGCGAGCGCGAGCAGCACGACGGCGACGATGCCGTTGACGAGGCCAACGCTCGGCAGGAGGCCGGCGTCGGCGACCGTTGCGAGGCCGGCGCGTGCTTGCAACGCCAGCGACCACAAGGTCACAGCCATGACGAAGAACATCGGCGCCAGAGTGTACCAGTAACGCCGGCCGGTTCGACGTAGCCACACGCTGATCGCCAACAGTGTCAGCGCTGCGAGCAACTGGTTGCTGGTGCCGAACAGCGTCCAGAAGATGCGATACGATCCCTCGCCTGCCAGCCATAGACAGACGGCCGGGGGCAAGATGGTGAGCGCCGTCGCGGCGACCGCGCCACCGGGCCCGGTCCATCCGAAGAGTTCTTGCAGCACGTAACGCCCGAGACGTGTGTTGACGTCGAGTGTATCGAAGACGAAGGTCGAGAACGCCATGGCGCCGAAGGTCGCTGCGAAAGCCAGGTGTTGTTCGCCGACCACCAGCGTCAGGAAACGCCCGAGGCCCTGGCCATAGATCGCTCCCGGCGCCATGCCGGTGACCGCCTGCGTGTCGACGATCATCACCGTCGCCAGCGCGATGATCGCGACGAAGCCTTCGAGGAGCATGCCGCCGTAGCCGATCGGCCGGCAGTCCGACTCGACGGCGATTTGCTTCGACGTCGTTCCCGAGCAGACGAGACCGTGGAA
>Ga0187892_10003101_pt1 | contig 31125 bp, 29 predicted proteins | sample MA1701073metaG_FD_139345 | JGI IMG/M metagenome (GOLD analysis project Ga0187892, IMG submission 139345) | Bio-ooze microbial communities from a basaltic lava cave in the Kipuka Kanohina Cave System on the Island of Hawaii, USA - MA170107-3 metaG ...
GCCGGGCTACGCGCACTTCCGAATCGCCAGAATGATTAAGAGTGCGGGCGAGGTTGGGCGGCTCGAGCGCGCCGCCCTGATCGCCGAGGACGGGGTGGCCGCCATCCTCGGCATGCTCAAGCCCGGCGTCACCGAGCGCGAGGCCGCCACCGTGTTCGAGCAGGAGGTCTTGCGCAAGGGCGCGCAGCCGTTCTTCACCGTCGTCACCATGGGGGAGCGGGCGGCCCTCGCCGACGTCTACGCTTCGGAGCGCGCGCTCGCCCCGGGCGACCTCGTTCGCTTCGACCTGGGCTGCGTGTACCAGGGCTACCGCTCGGACATCTCGCGGACCGCGGTGCTCGGGACGCCGAGCGGCAAGCAGCTCCGCTACTACAACGCGGCCCGGGACGGGGAGATCGCGGCCATCGCGGCCATGAAGCCCGGGGTGGCGGTCAGCCACATCTTCGAGACCGCGATGCGGGTGACGCGCGAGCGCGGCATGCCGCACTACGAGCGGCACCACGTCGGTCACGGCATCGGGCTCGAGCCCTACGATCCGCCCACCATCAACGCGGCGACCCACACCGCGCTGGAGCCCGGCATGGTCTTCTGCGTGGAGACGCCCTACTACGAACATGGCTGGGGCGGCGTCCAGGTCGAGGACGCCGTCGAGATCACGGCCGGCGGCGTCCGCCGGCTCACCCGGTCGAGCCAAGAGCTGGCGATCCTCGGCTGAGAGCCGAGGGAGGAGAGAACGATGACACTGACGCGGCGAAGCACGATCGGAATCGCAGTGGTACTGGCGCTCGCGCTGGGCGGGGAGCGGCCGGGGGCGGAGGCGCAGGGAGCTACGCCCATCAAGGTGGGGTTCGCCTCCGCCATGACCGGGCCCTCCGCGATCACCGGCGAGGGCGTGAAGTGGGCGGCCCAGATGCTCGCCGACGAGTACAACGCCAAGGGCGGCATCATGGGCCGGAAGATCGAGATCTCCTTCGGCGACAACGCGGGCACCCCGGGCGAGGCGGTGAGCGCGGTGCGCAAGCTGGTCGACGTCGACAAGGTCGACGTGATCATCGGCCAGACCCACAGCGGGGCCTGCCTGGGGGCCCTGCCGGTGGTCAAGGAGCTGCAGGTGCCGATGGTCATCGAGGCGTGCAGCAACCCCAAGATCCGCGAGCTCATCGGCAAGCCGGTCAACGAGTGGGCATTCCGGGTCAACCCCGACGACGTGATGCTGGCCAACCAGTTCGCCAAGTACATGAGCCAGTCCACGAAGTCGGTGTCGATCTTCGCCCAGAACGACGACTTCGGGCGCGGGGCGGCCGCCGCCTACGACGTCGCCTTCAAGAAATACGGCATCAAGCTGGTGAGCACGGAGTTCTTCGACCGCGGCCAGGCCGACTACCGCCCGGTGCTCACCCGGGCGAAGCGGGCCAATCCGGAGGCGGTGCTGCTCGTGATGCTGGCCAGCGAGGGCAGCGTGTTCATGCGCCAGTTCCGCGAGATCGGCCTGACCCAGAAGCTCTACGCGCGGGGCAGCATGGCCACCGTCGAGTTCCTCCACCAGGTGAAGGACAGCCCGAACATCGCCGACGGTCTCGTGGAGGCCACCTACTGGACGCCGGCCCTCGACCCGGCGTGGGAGAAGCAGTGGCTCGATCGATGGAAAGTGCCGGTGCGGGTGCACGGCAGCCTCGCCGCCATCGCGTGGCGCTACGCGGTGGCGCCGGCCATCGAGCAGGCCATCAAGAAGACGGGGCGGGCCGACCGCAAGTCGATCCGCGACGCGCTGGAGGAGCTCGACGTGGCCAGCACGCCGGTGGGGCGGATCCGGTTCGACGACACGCACCAGGCGTTCATCAACATGCTCATCGTCGAGATCCGCGGCGGGCAGCTGAAGATTCTGGAGAAGATCGCGATCCAGCCGTAGCCTCGGCTTGAGCGACCTCCTCGAGCAGCTGGTCCACGGCCTCACCCTGGGCTCGCTCTACGCCATGGTGGCCACCGGCCTGGCCCTCATGTTCGGGGTGGTGCGCCTGGTCAACTTCGCCCACGGCGAGTTCTACATGCTGGGCGGCTACGCGTTCTGGTACGCCTATGCCGAGCTGGGGTTGCCCTATCCGGTGGCCGGCCTCGCCGCGGCCACCGCGATGGGCGTGTTCGGGCTCGCGTACGAGCGCGGCGTGATCCGGACCATCCTGGCGCGGACGTGGCACGTCCAGCTCATCGCCACCCTCGCCACCTCGATCACCCTGACCAACCTGGCCATCCTCGTCTTCGGCACCCAGCCCAAGGAGGTGCCGACGACGCTCTCGTCGACCATCGTCGAGGTCGGCGGCGTGCGCATGGCCTGGCAGCGGCCGCTCGTGCTCGCGGCGGCCGTGATCATCTTCACCGGGCTCGAGTGGTTCGTGACCCGCGCCAAGCTCGGGAAGGCGATGCGGGCCATGTCCCAGAACCGCGAGGCGTGCGCGGTGGTGGGAGTCGACGTGCAGCGGGTCGCCCTGGCCACCTTCGGGATCTCGGCCGCGCTCGCGGGCGGGGCCGCGGCCCTCGTCTCGCCGCTCTTCAACATCTTCCCCGACGTGGGCGCCCTGCTCACCCTGAAGGCCTTCGCGGCCGTCATCGTCGGCGGCTTCGGCTACGTCAAGGGCGCCATCGCGGCCGCCTTCCTGATCGGGCTGGCCGAGTCGCTCGCCGCCGGCTACGTCTCCTACGCCTACAAGGACGCCATCGCCTTCGTGGTCATGGTGGCCGTGCTGCTCGTGCGGCCGCAGGGCCTCTTCGGCCGGCGGATCGGGATCTGAGGATGCGCGCCCTCCGCCTCACCATCGCGGCGGCCCTCCTCATCGCGGTCCCCTGGATCGTGGCCGCGGCCGTCCCCGGCCAGCAGCGCTACGTCCTGCACGTCCTGATCTTCACCGCGCTCTACGGCGCGCTCGCCCTGAGCTACGATCTGGTCGTCGGCCACGTCGGCAGCCTCTCCCTGGCCCACCCCGCCTTCTTCGGCATCGGCGCCTACACCGCGGCCCTGCTCGCCACCGAGGCGCGCTGGCCCTTCGCCGCCGCGCTGGCCGCCGGCATCGCGATGGCGGGCCTGGTCGCCCTCGCGGTGGGGGTGCCCATGTTCCGGCTGACCGAGCACAGCTTCGCCATGGGCACCCTCGGCTTCGCCCTCGTGGCCCAGATCGTCGCCACCAACTGGGTCGACTTCACCCGCGGGCCGCTCTGCGTGACCGGCATCCCGAAGCCCCAGCTCGGGTCGCTGCGGATCGCCACGCTGCCTGCCTTCTACTGGATGGGACTCGTCGCGGTGGGACTGGTCGGGCTCCTCTACCGCGGCCTCACCACGTTCCGTCTCGGTCGCGCCTTCCACGCGGTGCGCGACAACGAGATGCTGGCCTCCGCCGCGTCGATCGATCCGCTGAAATACCGGATGCTCGCCTTCGTGATCGGGGGAGCGGTGGCGGGAGGCGTGGGCACGCTCTACGTCTCCTACGTGGGCGTCCTGTGCCCGGGCGAGCTCGCGGTGAGCCTCAGCGTCAACCTGCTCGTGATGCTCTTTCTCGGCGGCGTGGGGAGCCTGCGCGGCGTCCTGGCGGGCGCCATTGCCTTCACCGCGCTACCCGAGATCCTCCGGATGGCCCCGACGTGGCGCATGGTGATCTACGGGCTCCTGCTGCTCATCATCGTCATTCGCGCCCCCGACGGGCTCGAGGGCGTCATGCGGCGCCGCTCCCGCGCCTAGCCCATGCCCCTGTTCGAGGTGCGCGGGTTCACCAAGCGGTTCCTGGGGGTCACCGCGCTCGACGCGGTCGACGTGAGCATCGAGGCGGGCGAGCTGGTGAGCCTGATCGGCCCGAACGGCTCGGGCAAGACGACGCTCTTCAACTGTGTCACCGGCTACCTGCCGGGCGACCGCGGGCGCGTGCTCTTCCACGGGTGTGACATCACCGGCGTGGCGGCCCACCGCATCGCGCGGCTCGGGGTGGGGCGCACCTTCCAGCTCGTGAGCGTGTTCCCGCGGCTCTCCGCGCTCGAGAACCTGCTGACCTTCCTCCAGCAGCACCAGGAGGAGAGCGTGCTGGCCCGGCTGGTCCGCGCGCCACGGGTGCGGCGCTACGAGGCGGCCGCCGTCGAGCGGGCCCGGATGCTGCTCGACTCGGTGGGGCTGGGCCCGCGCGCGGACGCGCCGGCGGGGAGCCTCTCCTATGGCCAGCGCAAGCTGCTGGCCTTCACGGCCGCGCTCATGCCCGATCCGGAGCTCGTGCTGCTCGACGAGCCCGCCGCCGCGGTGAATCCCACCATGATCAATCAGATGAAAGAGCAGATCCGGGGGCTGCATCGCCAGGGCAAGACCGTGCTGCTCGTCGAGCACAACATGGACGTGGTGATGGACATCTCCGAGCGCGTGATCGTCCTCGACCACGGCCAGAAGATCGCCGAGGGGACGCCCGAGGCGGTCCGTCGCGACCCGAAGGTCATCGAGGCCTACTTTGGTCGATAGGCCCACCGGCGAGCCGCTGCTCCACCTCGAGGACGTGCACGCCGGCTACGGCGAGATCGAGGTGCTGCGCGGCGTCTCCGCGGACGTCCGGGCCCACGAGATCGTGGCGATCATCGGGGCCAACGGGGCCGGGAAGTCGACGCTGCTCCGCACCGTGTTCGGCATGGTCAAGCCGTCGCGCGGGAGTATCCGGCTCGCGGGCGAGGAGATCGGGGGAGAGAACCCGGTTGCCGTGCTCCGGCGCGGCTGCTCCTACGTGCCCCAGGGCCGCTGCAACTTCCCGGCGATGAGCGTGGAGGAGAATCTCGAGATGGGCGCCTACACGCGGACCGATGCCGAGGTGCGCCGCGACATCGAAGAGCTGATGGAGCGCTTCCCCGCGCTCGGGGCCAAGCGGCGGGCCCCCGCCGGCACCCTCTCGGGCGGCCAGCAGCAGATTCTCGAGATCGCCATCGCGCTCCTGCTGCATCCCCGGCTCCTGCTCGTCGACGAGCCCTCGCTGGGTCTCGATCCCCGGATGGTCGAGATGGTCTTCTCGACCATCGTGGCGATCAACCGTGCGGGCACCGCGGTGCTCATGGTGGAGCAGAACGCCAAGCAGGCCCTCGCCATCTCCCACCGCGGTTTCGTGCTCGAGCTGGGGCGGAACCGATTCGAGGGCACGGGCCAGTCCCTCCTGGACAACCCGGACGTGCGAGCGCACTACCTGGGCGGCTGAGCGGCCTCCGATTCGCTAGGTGACCCGCCCGGTGCGTGGCGGGATCGCGGCGCGGATCGCGGCCCGGGCTGCGGCCGTCTCCTCCGCGGCGAGGCGGCTGATGCGGATGGTCCGCTCGACGAATCGGTCGTCGTCGCCCACGATCAGGAGGTCGAGGAACTTGAGCGTGCCCGGGATCTGCTTGCTGAGCAGGGCCTGGATGGTGCGGGTGACGCGCGGGGCGACGAGCCGCGCTGCCTCGTCGTCCACCTGCACCCGGTAGACGCCCTCGGGGTCCACGCCCTCGACGCTCAGCGGCTGCGCGCGACAGACGCTCACGAGGATGCTAACCGCGCGGCCGAGACAAACGATTGACACGCTTCCAGGCCCGTGTTATTCCGCCCAGTGACGCAGGACACGCGAACGGGTCCGTCTCACCGACGAGAGGAGAATCGCGATGACCTCAGTCACCGTCAACGGTCGCCGTCTGAACGTCAACCTCCCCGACGACACCCCGCTGTTGTGGGCCCTCCGCGATGAGCTGGGCCTTACCGGCACCAAGTACGGCTGCGGCATGGCGCTGTGCGGCGCGTGTACCGTGCACGTCGACGGGCAGCCGGTGCGCTCCTGCATGACGGCGATCTCGGCGGTGGCGAACACCAAGGTCACTACCATCGAGGCGGTCTCCGCCGACAAGGTCGGGCGGGCGCTTCAGGCGGCGTGGGTCGACATGGGGGTGCCGCAGTGCGGCTACTGTCAGTCCGGCCAGATCATGTCGGCGACCGCGCTGCTCAAGCGTACACCGAAGCCGACCGACGCCCAGATCGACGAGGCCATGAGCGGCAACATCTGCCGCTGCGGCACCTACGTCCGGGTCCGGGCCGCGATCAAGCAGGTCGCGAGCCAGCAGGGAGCAGGGCGATGAGCGCGCCGCGGGCGGATGTCGCGATCGACACTCCGGTGATCGTGGCCAACGTGAGCCGCCGGCGGTTCCTCCAGGGGATGTCGGCGCTCGGCGGGTTCGTGCTGGCGGCCGGCTTCCCGTCGGCCGCGCGCTCCGCCGATCCGCCGAAGTACGGCGCCGACGGCATGCCCAACGGCTGGAGGGACGATCCGCTGGTGTTCGTGGCCATCGCCGAGGACGGCACCGTGACCATCGTCTGCCACCGCTCCGAGATGGGGCAGGGGGTCAGGACCGGCATGCCGATGATCGTGGCCGACGAGCTCGAGGCCGACTGGAAGCGCGTCCGGGTCAAGCAGGCGCCGGGGGACGAGCAGCGCTTTGGCAACCAGGACACCGACGGCTCGCGCAGCACGCGGCATTTCTTCGATCCCATGCGGCGTTGCGGCGCGGCGGCTCGGACCATGCTCGAGGCCGCCGCCGCGGCGCGCTGGGGCGTACCCGTCAGTGAGGTGGAGGCGAAGAACCACGAGGTCGTGCACGCGAAGACGGGCCGGCGCGCCGGCTACGGCGCGCTCGCCAAGGACGCGGCCAAGCAGGCCGTCCCGGCGCGGGACGCGGTGAAGCTCAAGGATCCGTCGAAGTTCCGCTACATCGGCAAGGGCCAGTTGAAGCTGGTGGACGGCCCCGACATGGTGACCGGCAAGGCTCAGTACGGCATCGACACGCGACTGCCCGGGATGCTCTACGCGGTGGTGGCCCGGCCCCCGGTCTACGGCGGCAAGGTGGTGAGCTACGACGCGACCGAGACACTCAAGGTGCCCGGCGTGCTCAAGGTGGTGGAGATCGATCCCAGTCCGGCGCCGGCCCAGTTCAACCCGGTGGGGGGCGTCGCGGTGGTCGGACGCAATACCTGGGCCGCCATCCAGGGCCGCAAGGCGCTGAAGGTCGTGTGGAACGACGGCCCGAACGGTAGCTACGATTCGGTGGCCTTCAGGAAGACGATGGAGGAATCCGCGCGCAAGCCGGGCAAGGTCGTTCGCGACAACGGCAACGTCGACACCGCCATGGCGAGCGCCGCGAAGAAGATCGACGCCGAGTACCATCCCCCATCTGGCGCATGCGCCCATGGAGCCGCCCGCCGCGACCGTCCGGATCAGCCAGGGCAAGGCGGAGGTGTGGGGGTGCTTCCAGTCGCCCCAGGCCACGAAGGATCTGGTGGCGAAGCGGCTGGGCATGCAGCCGGCGGACGTGACCGTGCACGTGACGCTGCTCGGCGGTGGGTTCGGCCGGAAGTCCAAGCCCGATTTCGGCATCGAGGCGGCGGTGGTGTCCAAGGCGATGGAGGGCAAGCCGGTCAAGCTCACCTGGACGCGCGAAGACGACCTGATGCACACCTACTTTCACACCGTCTCGGTGGAGCACCTGGAGGCAGGGGTGGACGCCCAGGGCAAGCCGGTCGCCTGGATGCACCGCAGCGTGGCGCCGACCATCTTCTCGACCTTCATCGAGGGCGCGAAGAACGAGCACGCGCTCGAGCTCGGCATGGGCGTCATCAACGTGCCGTTCGCGATCCCCAATATCCGCATCGAGAACCCGGAGGCCACCGCGCACACCCGCATCGGCTGGTTCCGCGCGGTTTCCAATATCCCCCACGCTTTCGCGGTGCAGTCGTTCGTCGCCGAGCTGGCCGCCGCGGCCGGGCGGGATCCAAAGGACTATCTGTTGGAAGTGATCGGGCCGGCCCGCCGGATCAGTCCGGAGGCCCTGTCGGACACCTGGAACCATGGCGAATCCCCCGAGCGCTACCCGGTGGACACCGGCCGGCTGCGGCGCGTCGTGGAGACCGTGGCCCGGGAGGCGAGGTGGGGCCGGCAGCTCCCGAAGGGCCGCGGGCTGGGCATCGCCGCGCACTACAGCTTCGTGAGCTACGTGGCCGCGGTAGTGGAAGTAGCGGTCGACGACAAGGGCGTGATGACGATTCCCCGGGTCGACATCGCGGTGGACTGCGGCGCGACCGTCAATCCGGATCGCGTGCGCGCCCAGATGCAGGGCGCGGCCGTCATGGGCGTGGGCATCGCGACCCTGGGCGAGATGACCTTCAAGGGCGGCCGGGCGGAGCAGGACAACTTCCACACTTACCAGGTCACGCGCATGTCGGACGCGCCGCGGGAGACCCGCGTGCACATCATCCCCGGCGACTACGCCCAGCCGATGGGTGGGGTGGGGGAGCCCGGCGTGCCGCCCATCCCGCCGGCGCTCTGCAACGCGATCTTCGCGGCGACCGGGAAGCGGATCCGGCAGCTGCCCATCCGCGATCAGCTCAAGGCCTGACGCAGATCGAGGGAGCCGAGCGCGGCCGGCCGGTCGCGCCGGCTCCCCCGGGCGGCTAGGCCGTACGGGCGCGCGTGAAGCGACCGATCCCCTCGACGGCGGCGTGGGCCTCGTCGAGCATCGGCAGGAACCAGTGCCAGACGTGGATCATGCGCTCCCACACCTCGATCGTGGTCTCCACGCCCGCCGCCTTGGCCATCGCCGCGAGCTCCACCGCATCGTCCAGGAGCACCTCGTCGCTGCCCACGTGGATCAGGAGCGGGGGCAGCCCGCGAAGATCGGCGAAGAGGGGAGAGGCGAGCGGGGTCCGGGGGGCCACGTTCCCGAGGTAGGCCTTCGCCATCTCCGCGACCCCGACCTGCGTCACGATCGGATCGACGGCGGCCTTCGTTCGATAGCTGCCGCCGCTGCAGGTGAGGTCCACCCAGGGTGAGATGCAGACGCCGCCCGCGGGGAGGGGCACGCCTCGGTCCCGCAGGGCGAGCAGCGTCGCCACCGTGAGCCCGCCGCCGGCCGAGTCGCCCGCGATCACGACCTGCTCGGGCGCAATGGCCTGGTCGAGCAGCCAGCGGTAGGCGGCGGTGGCGTCGTCGACCGCGGCGGGGTAGGGGTGCTCGGGCGCGAGGCGGTAGTCGAGCAGCAGCGCGCTGGCCGCTCCCGCGGACGCGATGGCCGCGGCCAGGTGGCGGTGCGAGCGCGGCGAGCCGATCACGTAGCCGCCGCCGTGCAGATAGAGCACAACGCGCCCCGCGACCGCGCCGGGCGGGCGCAGCCACTCGGCCGGCACCGCGGGCGCGCTCACGCGCTCCACCTTGACCTCGGGCGGGGTGGGGAAGACCTTCTCGGCGCGCTCGTACTGGGCGCGGCGCTCGGCGGTCGTGAGCGAGTCGGACGGGGGCAGCTTCGCCAGGTGCGCGCGAACGACGTCGATACCACGGTCGGCCATGGCGTGGTCCCTCCCTGGGCAGGGAGCTTAGCATGGGGCGGTTGCCAACCGCGGGGCGAGACCGGTAAGCTCCACGCGCGATGTCTCCCGGCATGATCTGCGCCGCGCAGCCCGAGTCCACCGAGGCGGGAGCCCTCATAATGCGCGCGGGCGGCAACGCGGTCACCATGACGCACACCCTCGGCATGCCCTCGGGCGTGATCACCGACGGGCTCGGCTTCATGTACAACGGCGCCATGGCGGTCTTCGATCCGCGCCCCGGCCACGCCGGCTCGGTGGCGCCGGGCAAGAGCCGTTTCAGCGCCATCTGCCCGACCCTGGTCTTCGGCGGGGACCGGCTGCGGGCCGCGATCGGCGCGCCGGGCGGGGCGCAGATCGCCATCGGCGTGATGCAGGCGCTGGTCAACCTGCTCGAGTTCGGCATGTCGATGTCCGACGCGGTGGCCGCGCCGCGCTTCAGCGCCACCAGCCACATCATCGACGTCACGATGCGGATCCCCACCTACGTGACCGACGAGCTCACCCGCGACGGCTACACGGTGGCGCGCAACCCCAACACCTTCGATATCGCGGCGGTGCACGGCATCGAGGTGAGGGCGGACGGCACGCTGCACGGCGGCGCCGATCCGGGGCACGACGGAATGGCGCTGAGGATGTAGCCATGCCGGCACGCACGGGCGAGGACTTCCTCCGGGGACTCCGGGACGATCGCCAGGTCTGGGTGGGCGACGATCGGGTGGACGACATCGCGGGTCATCCCGCCTTCGCGGGCGCCGCGCGCTTCGTCGCCTCGCTCTTCGATCTGCAGCACGAGGCGGCCGCGGTCTGCCTCATGCCCGATCCCGAGACGGGCGAGCCGATCAACGTGAGCCACCTGATCCCGCGATCGCGCGAGGACCTGGAGCGCCGGCACGCCTGCCTGGAGCGGATCGCGGAGTGGAGCGTCGGGATCATGGGGCGGACGCCCGACTACATGAACGTCACGTTCGCCGGGTTCGCCGGGCGGAGCGACGAGTGGTCGATCAATGGCAACGAGCGCGGCGCGGCCAACCTGGTGGCCTACCAGAAGCAGCTGGCGCGGCACGATCTGTCGCTGACCCACACCCTCATCCATCCGACGGTGGACCGGGCGTGGGGAGATGCCCCGCCCCCGGGCAACGATGTCGCGCTCCACAAGGTGGCCGACACCGCGCACGGTATCGTGGTGCGGGGCGCGCGGATCCTGGCCACCCTGGCCCCGTTCGCCGACGAGCTGGCGGTCTATCCGGCCGCGCCGCTGCCCCCGGGCGCCGACGCCTACGCCCTCTCGTTCTCCATCCCGATGGCCACGCCCGGACTCAAGTTCCTCTGCCGCGACAGCATGAGCGCCCGGAACGCGGTCGACCATCCGCTCTCGAGCCGATTCGACGAGCAGGACGCCTTCGTGATCTTCGACGACGTCGAGGTGCCTCGGGACCGCGTGTTCATCGACACCAACCCGGAGGTCTACAACACGGCGGTGGCGACGAGCTGGCCGGCGAACTTCATGCAGCAGACCTCGATCCGCGCCCAGACCAAGCTCGAGTTCGCCTGGGGCGTCGCCACCCGCATGGTCGAAGTGATCAACGGCCTGACCCCCGCGACCGCGGAGATGCTCGGGGAGATCTGGAGTTACGCGGAGCTGACCCGGGCCGCGATCCTCGCGGCCGAGGCGGGCGCCCACGAGTGGGGCAACGGCGTGTGGTTTCCCGCCATCCCGCCGTTCCGTGCGCTGCGCGGGCTGCTGCCGCTGTGGTTCCCGCGGGTGAACGAGATCATCCGCCAGCTCGGCTCCCACAACCTGCTCGCCGCGCCCACCGCCGCCCAGATGGCCGACCCCGGGCTGCGTCCCCTGATCGACCGTTACCTGCGGGGAGCCGGCCCGGTCAGCGCCCAGGACCGCGTGCGGATCTTTCGCCTGGCCTGGGACTTCGCGGGAAGCGCGCTCGGCAGCCGGGGGGAGCACTACGAGCGCTTCTACATCGGCTCGAGCGGGCGCTCGTTCCGGGGCGCCCACACCCTGGCCTCCCCGGACCGCGCGCGGCGGCTGGTGGACCGCTTCGTCAAGGAAGAGCTGGCGTGAGCCGCCGCCTTACCGTGCTGATGCCGTTCCACACCCCGTTCTACGCGCCCCTGGCCGCGGGCGTCGCCGTCGGGCACTTCGCCGACGCCGATCTGAACGTGACCGCGGTGCCGGCGGCCGTCTTCGGCAAGAGCACGATGCAGGCCCTGCTGGACGGCGACATCCAGATCGGCCTGGGCGGGCTGATGCGGAGCTTCGATCTGGCCGGGCGCACCGGACGCATCGTCGTCCACTTCGCCGAGGTGTGCAGCCGGAACGGCTTCTTCCTCCTGGGCCGCGCGCCGCGGCCCGACTTCACGTGGCGGGACCTGGTCGGCCGGACCGTGATCTCCTTCGCCGAGGCCCCGACGCCCTGGCAGTGCATGCTGACCGTCCTGCGCCGGAACGGCATCGATCCCGAGCGAGTGCGGATCGAGCGCGAGCGGCCGGCTCCGGAGGCGATCGCCGCGTTCCGCGCCGGGCACGGTGACTTCCTGGAGCAGCCACAGCCCGCCATCGAGCGTCTGATCGCCGACGGCGCGGGGCATCTGGTGGCCTCGATGGGGGAGGCCACCGGGCCGGTGCCGTTCACCTCCTACATGACCACGCCCGAGTTCCTCGAGCGCGAGCCCGAGATCATGCTCCGCTTCACGCGAGCCGTCTACCGGACCCAGCGCTGGCTCGCCGAGCACGGGGCGCCGGAGATCGCCAAGGCGATCGCGCCCGCGTTCGCGGACACCCCGCCGCCGCTCCTGGAGCGCGCGGTGGCCCGGTACCTCGGGCAGGGGACCTGGGCGCGGGATCCGCTCCTCCGTCGAGAGGGCTACCACTACCTGGAGCAGATCCTGCTCGCGGGGGCCTTCATCGAGCAGCGACAGCGCTACGAGGAGCTCGTGAATACCGCCTTCGCTCGCCGGGTCATGGCGGAGGGACGGGTCGGGTAGAGGCGGCGAGCGATTGACAAGCGGGATCCCGGTGGCAATAATTAACCAACCGTTTGATTGATAGCGCCATGGCCATCTCGATCCGGAAGACCACGCCACCGCGGCCCCCGGGGAGCCGGCGATCCGGCCGCCGCCGGGATGCCTCGGGCACGCGGGAGGCCCTGCTCGCCGCCGGCACCGAGCTGTTCGCCGAGCACGGCTTCGACGGGGTGCCGGTCTCCGCGATCGCGAACAAGGCGGCCGTGAACAAGGCGATGATCAACTATCACTTCGGCGGCAAGCGAAAGCTCTACGTGGCGATCCTGACCGCGACCTTCTCGGAGATCGTGGCTCAGGTGGAGCGCGCCGCCGACTCGACCCGGCCGGCGCCCCAGGTGCTCCGCGATCTCATCGCGGTCATCGGCGACACCGCGACGCGCCGGCACCCGCACTTCTGCACCATGATGCTGCGCGAGGTATTGACCGGAGGGAAGCGTCTCGAGGCCCGGGTGCTGGAGCAGCCGGTCCGGCTGCTGGGCGCGGTGCAGCGGATCGTGGAGCGGGGAGTCCGCGAAGGCGCCTTCCGGCCGGTGGACCCTCTGCTGACGCATCTGAGCCTCGTCGGGAGCCTCGTCTTCTTCTTCGCCACCGCCCGCTTCCGTCAGCGCGTGTTCTCGGACCGGCTCCATCGGGAGCCGCCCGATCCGGCCGCCTACGTCAAGCACATCCAGGAGCTGATCATCGAGGGGCTGGCGACGCGCGGGACGGGCGCCGGCCGGCGGGGCCACCGCGCATGAGCTCCCGCCGCCGGCCGGTCCTCGTCGTCGGGGCGCTCCTCGTCCTCGGCCTGCTCGGGCTCGGCGGCTGGCGCCTCTTCTTCGCCGGCTCCGGGCTGCCACCCGGCGTGATCGGAGTGAGCGGCCGGATCGAGGGTGACGACGCCGCGGTCGGGGCCAAGACCTCCGGACGGATCCGCGAGATCACGGTGCGGGAAGGCGATCACGTCGAGGCGGGCCAGGTCATCGCGGTGCTCGACGACGCGCAGGTCCGGGCCCGCGAGCAGATGGCCGAGGCGGCCGTCCGTCAGGCGGAAGCGCGCGTCCGGCTCTCCCGGTATCAGATCACGGTGCTCCGGGAGCAGCTGCGCCAGAGCGAGCTCGGCGTGGAGCAGTCGCGCACCGACGCCCAGGGGCGGGTCAACGAGGCGGAGGGACGCCTGGCCGCCGCCGAGGCGCAGCTCGCGCAGGCGGAGGCCTCCTACGCGCAGGCCAAGTGGGAGCGGGAGACCTACACCCGTCTGTTCAAGCAGGGGGCGGTCGCCGAGCAGGAGGCGAGACAGAAGCAGTACACCGAGGAGGGCCAGGCCGCGGTGGTGGCGGCGAGCCGCCGTCAGGTCGAGGCCGCGCAGGGAGCCCTCACCACCGCGCGTGCGAACCTCGCCAATCCGGCCATTCGCTCCTCCCAGGTGGCGGCCGTCCAGGGCCAGATCCTCCAGGCCGAGGCGGACAGTGCCGCCGCGCAGGCGGACGCCGAGCGGGCGCGCGCTCAGCTCGAGGAGGCCCGGGCGAACCGAGCGGACCTGCAGGTGATCGCGCCCTTCGCGGGCACGGTGGCCACCCGCACCGCCGAGCCCGGAGAGGTCGTCACGGCGGGCACGCCGGTGATCACCCTGGTGAATCTCGGCGCGGTGTACCTGCGCGCGTTCGTTCCGGGGGGCGATATCGGCCGAGTACGCGTCGGCCAGCCCGCGCGAGTCTATCTGGATTCCGCGCCCGGCACTCCCATCGACGCGGTGGTGATCCGGATCGATCCCGAGGCCTCGTTCACGCCCGAGAACACCTATTTCCGCGACGACCGGGTGAAGCAGGTCGTCGGCGTGAAGCTCCAGGTCCGCGGCGCCGTCGGCTTCGCGAAGCCGGGCATGCCCGCCGACGGGGAGATTCTCGTGGACGGCGGGCAATGGCCGTCCCGTCAGGCGCGTCGATGAGCGCCGCTCCCGGCGCGGCCATCCGGGTCACCGGTCTGGCGAAGCGCTACGGCGCGCTCGAGGCGGTGCGCGGGATCGACCTCGCGGTGGAGACCGGCGAGATCTTCGGTCTCATCGGACCGGACGGGGCGGGGAAGACCTCGACCTTCCAGATCCTGGGCGGTGTCATGGAGGCCACCTCCGGCGGCGCCGAGCTGCTCGGTCGGCCCGCGCGGGAGGCGCGGCCGCTCGTCGGGTACCTGACCCAGGCCTTCAGCCTCTATCCGGACTTGAGCGTCCGGGAGAATCTCCGGTACGTGGGCGAGCTCCGATTGGTGGAGCGGGCCGATATCGAGCGGCGCGGCCGCCGCTACCTCGAGATGTTCGGGATGGACCGGTTCGAGGACCGGCTCGCGGGCCGGCTCAGCGGGGGCATGAAGCAGAAGCTGGCCCTGGCCTGCGCCCTCGTGGCGGAGCCGCGGGTCCTCCTGCTCGACGAGCCCACCACCGGCGTCGATCCGGTCTCGCGTCGCGAGTTCTGGGACGCCATCGTCGGGCTGTCGAGCCAGGGCATGACCATCCTGGTCGCGACGCCCTACCTCGACGAGGCCGAGCGCTGCCACCGCGTCGCCCTCATGCACGAGGGGCTGCTCCACCGGACCGGGACGCCCGCCGAGCTGCGCGAGGGCCTGGGCCTGGTACGGCTCGAGGTCCGGGCCTCCGATCTCCGCGCCGCCGAGACGACGCTGGCCGGGCGCGACGGGATCGCCGACGTCCAGCGCTTCGGCGACCGCCTCGACGTGATGGTCCGCGAGGTGCGCGCGGGGGAGCGCGCGGTCCGGGCCGCGCTATCCGCCGCGCGCCTCGCCGTCGACTCGGTGCGCCCCGCCGCCCCGACCCTCGAGAACGCCTTCGTGTCAATCTTGAGGTCCCTGAAGGGGGAGACCGGTCTCCCCGCCTTCCCCGGCCGCGGCGAGGCGCCGGGGCCGCCCGACGCGGTGGCCATCGGCGCGCGGGGCCTCGGGAAGTCGTTCGGCGGGTTCGAGGCGGTCAAGGGCGTCGACCTCGAGGTGCGCTACGGCGAAGTCTACGGCCTGCTCGGGGCCAACGGCGCCGGCAAGACCACGACCATCAAGATGCTGTGCGGTCTGCTCGAGCCGAGCGCGGGCCTGGTCGAGCTGGCGGGCGAGCGCGGGCAGCTCCGCTCGCAGAGCGTGCGGCAACAGGTGGGCTACATGTCGCAGAAGTTCTCGCTCTACGACGATCTCACCGTCGAGGAGAACCTGGATTTCTTCGCCGGCGTCTATCAGGTGGAAGCGGCGCGGCGGACCGAGCGCAAGCGCTGGGTCCTCGACTTCGCCGGCCTCGCCGATCGGGGACGGCAGCTCACCGGCTCCTTGCCCGGCGGCTGGAAGCAGCGCGTGGCCTTCGGGGCGGCGATCATGCACCAGCCGCGCGTCCTCTTTCTCGACGAGCCGACGTCGGGCGTCGATCCCATCGCCCGGCGAGCCTTCTGGGCCATGATCAACCGCCTCGCCGACGAGGGCACCGCCATTCTCGTCACCACCCACTACCTGGAGGAGGCCGAGCAGTGCAACCGCCTCGGCTTCATGGTCTCGGGCGAGCTCGTCGCCGAGGGCACCCCGAGCGGGGTGAAGGCCGCGCAGGGTGGGCGGGTGCTCGAGGTGCGGGTCGACCAGCCCCAGCGGGCGGTGGCGGCCCTCAAGGATGCGCTTCCGCACTGGCGCGTCTCGCTCTTCGGGGACCGTCTCCACGTGATCGTCGATGGGGAGGCCGCGGAAGCCGGGCGCGGCCTGGCGGCCCGTCTGGAGCGGGACGCGATCCGTGTGATCGAGGTGACCGAGCAGGACTACTCGCTGGAGGACGTCTTCATCGTGATCGTGGAGCGGAGCCGCCGCCCCGAGGGGAGACCGGCGGCCGCCTGACCGCTCGCGACCACGCCCGGCCATGCGACGGATCCTCGCTCAGGCGCGGAAGGACATCACCCAGCTCGTCCGCGACCGGCTCGCCCTCGCCCTCGCGGTGGTCCTGCCGGTCGTCCTCACCGCGCTGCTCGGCACCTCGATCTCGCTGACCGTGACCGATATCCCGCTCGTGATCCAGGATCTAGACCAGACGCCGCTCTCCCGCCGCTACGCCGACGCCTACCGCAGCTCGCTCACCTTCCGGATCGTCACGCTGCCCCCCGCGACCTCGCCGGAGGCGATCATCGCGAGCGGCCGGGTCCGCGGCGCGGTCATCGTACCGGTCCACTTCGAGCGGGAGATCCGGCGCGGGGGGCTCGCCCAGGCGCAGCTCCTCGTGGACGCCACCGATAGCAACACCGCGCTGCTCGTCCAGGGCGGCGCGGGCCAGGTCACGCGCGCGTTCGCGCGCCAGCTCCCCGGCGGGGCCCCGGCGCCCGCCATCCGCACCGCCACCCGGCTCTGGTTCAATCCGGGGCGGGAGCCCCGGAAGTTCTACGGCCCGGGGATGCTCGTCCTCTCCCTCTCCATCTTTCCCACCGTCCTCGCCGCGCTCGCGATGTCGCGCGAGGGCGAGCAGAAGACCATCCTGCAGGTCTATGTCTCGAGCATCACCGCCCACGAGTTCCTGCTCGGGAAGATCCTGGCCGGGATGGTCGTCGGCGCCGCCCAGTGGGCACTGGTGACCGGGCTCATGTTCACGCTGTTCGGCCTGCGCCTGGCCGGAGATCCGACCCCGCTCCTGGTGGGCGGCACCCTGTTCCTGTTCTGCGTGGTGAGCTTCGGCTCCCTGGTCGGCGCGGCCATCCCGAACCAGGCGGCCGCGGTCCAGGGCGTCGCCCTGGGCGGCTTCCTCCTCGCGTTCCTCCTCTCCGGTCTCATCTTCCCGATCGAGAATATTCCCCCTTCGCTCGCCTGGATCTCGAGCTTCGTCCAGGCCCGCTACTTCATCGTCGTCGTCCGCGACGCGTTCCTCCAGGGCGGGGGCTGGCCGGCGGTCTGGTGGGCGGTCCTCATGATCGGCGTGATCGGCTCGTCCTACTACGCGCTCGCGTGGCGGACGATGCGCCGTATGCAGGTGAAGGCGTGACCCTCTTCGGCGGGCGCTTCTGGGCGCTCGCCTTCAAGGAGCTCCGCCAGATCCGGCGCGACCGGCGGCTCGCGATGTCGCTGGTCGTGCCGCCCATGCTCCAGGTGCTGCTCTTCGGCTTTGCCCTCGATTCGGAGGTGCGGGACCTGCGCCTTGGCGTGGTCGACGAGAGCCGCACCCTCGAGAGCCGGGAGCTCGTCTCCGCGATCACCGAGAACCGCACCTTCCGGCTCGCCGGCTCCTTCCTGACCACAAGAGAGCTGGAGGGGGCCCTCGCGGCCGGCCGGCTGCACGTGGGGGTCGTGGTGCCTTACGACTTCGCGCGGCTCCGGGCCCGCGGCCGTCCCGCGACCGTCCAGGTGCTGCTCAACGCCGCCAACGCCAACACCGCCCAGATCGCCCAGGGCTACGTGGAGGGCGCGGTGGCGTGGCTCAACCGGCGGACCGAGGCGGCGGGCGGGGCCCGGGTGGAGGTCCGGCCGGCCTTCCTCTACAACCCGGGCCTGGTCAACGCGTGGTTCATCGTGACCGGGGTGTTCGGCACGCTCATCATCCTCAACGGCTCACTCGTGTCCGGGGCCACCATGATCCGGGAGAAGGAGCGGGGGACGGTCGAGCAGCTCCTGATGACGCCGGCGAGCGCGCTGGAGGTGATCGCGGCCAAGATGATTCCCCTCTTTGCGCTGCTCATGGGGATGGTCGGCCTCGTGCTGGTGGTAGCCCGACTGGTGTTCCACGTTCCCTTTCGCGGCAGCGTCCTGCTCGTGCTCGTCGCGTGCGCCGGCTGCGTGCTGACCGGCATCGGGATCGGCACCTTTCTCTCCACCTTCGCCCGTTCGGCCAACCAGACCCAGCTCATCGGCTTCTTCGTGAACCCGCCGCTCGCGATGCTGTCGGGCGCGCTGACTCCGATCGAGGCGATGCCGAAGTGGATCCAGCCGGTCACCTATCTGAACCCCATCGCCCACTTCGCGGCCATCGCGCGGAGCGTGCTCGTGAAGGGGGCCGGGCTCGAGGTGGTCTACCCGCATCTCCTCGCGCTCGCCCTCCTCGCGTCGCTTCTCGTCGGGGTGAGCGCCTGGCGTTTCCGCCGGCAGCACAGCTAGCCGAACAGCGCGACGACCCGGTCGAGGGTCGAGTCCAGGAGAATCTCACGCTCGTCCAGCGTAGCCGTTGAAGGCGACCCGGAGGTTCGGCAGCCCCACCAGCCGGTTCAGCCGCTCGCTCTGATAGGTGACGGTGCGGCCGGATCCGTGGAGCTGGCGCACGATCGGCAGCCAGCGATGGATCTGGGTCAGCCGGTCAAGCTGCGGATCCGGACGTCCGGCTTCGACGCGGTGAGCCGGATGGTCCACGCCGGTCTCGGGGTCGCGATCATGCCCCAGCTCGTCGCGGAGAGCTATCGCACTTTGCTGAAGCTTGCCGCCATTCCGCTGGACGAGCCCTGGGCGACCCGGGCCCTCGACCTCTGCGTGCGGGACGTCGCCTCCCTCCCCGCCGCGGCCCGGCTGCTCGTCGATCACCTCACCAAGGCATAGGGCGGGCCGTCGCCATCGCCGATCGCGATGCCCGCGTTCCCGATCACGACGTCAGGCGCGGGCGCCGGCCTGCTATAGTCCGCGCGGAGGAAGCGATGAGCGAACACCCCGTCGATCGGAGAACGTTCCTGAAGAGAACCGCCGTGGCGGGCGCCGCCGCGGTGATGGCCGGCCGGCTCCCGAGCCCGGGGGCGGCCTTCGCGCAGGACGCGACCGTGAAGGCCGATCCCGCGATCAAGCGGGGCGGCAGGCTGCGGTTCGGCGTCAACAGCGCGCCGGCTCACTTCGACGTGCACCAGTCGGGCACCGTCGGAAACGTCGGGGCGCAGGGTCCCATGTACGACTGCCTGTTGCGGCGCGATCCCCGGGACGGCCAGACCATCATCCCCGACCTGGCCCAGCGGTGGGAGGTCTCGCCGGACGGCAAGCGCTACACCTTCCAGCTGCGGCGCGGGGTGACGTTCCACGACGGGGCCCCCTTCACCGCGGAGGACGTCAAGGCCACCTACGACCGGATCGTCTCGCCCCCGAAGGGCGTGGTCATCCCCCGGACGCCGCTCTTTTCGGCGGTGAGCGAGATCGCGGTGCTCGACCCCCATCGCATCGAGTTCCGGCTCAAGGAGTCGCGACCCCGGGCCTTCATGCTCGGCGCCTTCGCGAGCGGGTGGAACATCATCGTCCGCAAGAAGAGCCTCGACGACACCGGAGGCAACCTGCGCCAGGTCATGAACTACCCGGGCACCGGGCCCTTCCGGCACGTCTCGCGGAAGGACAAGGAAGTCTGGATCATGGAGCGGAACCCCGACTACTGGAACAAGGGGCTGCCCTACGTGGACCGGCTCGAGATCTACAATCTCCCGCCCTTCTCGCCCGACCTGGGCGGTGCGCTCCTGACCAACCGGATCGACTACGGGCGGATCCTCGATCCCATCACCTGGCGCAAGGCGAAGGAGACGCCGGGGATGAGCGCGGGCGAGCTCAACCAGGCGGTGATCCAGGCGGTCTACACGAACATGAAGAAGACGCCGCTCAACGATCCGCGAGTCCGCCGGGCCATTCACCTGGCGCTGGATCGGCACGCCCTCATCGACGTGCTGAAGGACATCGCGCCGATGATGGTCGGCGGCTTCGTGTACCCCTTCCACGAGTACTCGACGCCACGCGAGGAGCTGTTCAAGCGCCTCGGCTACCAGAAGGACCCGAAGCCGGCCATCCAGGAGGCCAAGCGGCTCATGGCGGAAGCCGGGTACGCGAACGGGATCAAGAACCTCACCTTCCTCGTGCGCGACATCATCAGCTTCCGGCACTGGTCGGTGGCCATCCAGGCCATGCTCAAGGAGACGCTCAACATCGAGACGAACCTGCGCACCGTGCAGATCGCGCAGTGGTTCGAGGAGGCGGCCGCCGGCAACTTCGACGTCACGATCAGCGCGGTCGTCTCCACCCTCATGGATCCCTCCGACTACTTCAGCGCCTGGTACGGCAAGGACGGCCCCCAGAACTACTCCTTCTGGACCAACGAGCAGTTCCACGGATCGGCCCGTCAGATCGAAAGAGAAGTGGACGAGGGCAAGCGCAAGACGATGGTGCGCCAGGCGGAGGCCATCCTCGAGAACGACCCGCCGTTGATCCCGATCGCGTACGAGAAGATCTACGACGCCTGGTACAACAAGGTGCGGGGTCAGAACCCCGCCGGCTTCTTCGGCATCTACGACGTGGTGCGCTGGGACACCGTCTCGCTCGCGACTTAGCGGCTCGCGGGCGCGGGCGGCCGCTGGACCAGCTCCGGGAACGGCCCGGAGATGCGCACGATCTCGTTGAGCTGGAAGACGCCGCCGCGGATGACCGCGACCAGGAGATCCCCGGCCAACCCGGCGGCGCGGGTCTCGTCGGTGGTCGGCACCACCGCGAGGCCGCGGGGCGCGTCGCCGGCGGTGAACCGGGCGACGCTCATCCGGGCTCCGTCCGGGGTGAGGGCGAAGACCTCGCCCGCCTGACGGTCGGCGACGAGGACGGTTCCGCTCGGGCCGGGGGCGAGGCCCTGGACCACCGGGCCCTCGAGTACGAGCCGCCGCTCGCCGGCCGGTCCCACCCGCCAGATCCCGCCCGGGCCCGCCTGCCAGGGCGCCTCGGCACTGCCATCGCTTCCGATCCACAGGTGGTCGGTCTCGTCCATGGCGAGGGCACGCGGCCGGGCGACGCGGAGATCGTCGAGTACGCGCCCGCTGGCGTCGAGACGGACGATCGCCCCGCGGTCGCGGTCCGCGACATAGACGATGTCGCCGGCGGCATTGACGGCGATCCACTCCGGCTGGACCAGGAGCGGGGGCAGGCCTGGCTCCGACGGCGTCCCGCCGGCGAAGAACTGGGTCCGCCCGGCGGCCAGCCGGTACGCCACGCCGACACGGCGATCGCGGTCGAACGTGCTCACGAAGAGCTCACGGCCCCCGCGCCCCCCGCTCACCTGGGCATTGGTGAGCGGGGGGCCGTGCAGGTAGCGCGCCTCGGTCTCCGGGGTGACTCGCGCGCCGCCGACCGGGATGCGGTACATGCTCGAGAGGTACTCGAACTCGCCGCCGCTGTACCGCCGGCCCGTGCGGGCCAGGTAGAGGGCGCCGGTATGGTCCACGGCCAGGGTAGCCGTCCCCGGGATGCCGCGTCCACGGGCGCCGGTGGATGTTCCGAAGCCGTCGCCGGTCACGTAGACGCGGGCGGTGAAGCCAGGGGACAGGATGATCTCCGCGCCCGCCGGAGTGGGCGCGAGCAGCGCCGCGAGGAGGGCTAGCCCGACGCCCGGGCTTGGCCCCGTTCGATTCGTGGCCATCGGGCCGGATGATAGCCTCCCGCGACCGAGGCGATCAATGGTCAACGACATGGCCCGTCGGGGTCGGCACGCGGTGGCGGGGCCCGGCGGTGTACTCTTGCCGAGAGGAGGCGGCAATGGCGACGAAAGGCACCGGGCTCCTGATGGTGTGGGCCGACGTTCCGGCGAACAGGGAGGACGAGTTCAACCGCTGGTACAACGAAGAGCACGTGCCCGAGCGGCTGGCCGTCCCCGGCTTCCTGAGCGCGGCGCGGTACGAGGCGGTGAGAGATAGTAGCCCTCGAGACCCGGATGCCCGTCCACGGTCTGGCCGGTGCAGACGAAGCCCAGCCGGGGATTGCCGAGGGTGACGCCGTTGTGACCGTGCCAGCCGTGGAGCATGGCCGCGTTCACCCGGCTCGGGATACCGCAGATCGCCGAGCCGTCCCAGATCCAGCGCGGGGGTGGATAGCGCACCCAGGCCTTGCGGTCGGTACTGGGCGCAGGCGACCGCGTGCGGCAGCCGGTCCAGCCCGAGCTTGGCGAGGCCGGGGCGAAACTTCTCGAGATGCTGGCGCCGGAACAGCCGGAAGACGAACTCGGCGGCCTCGTCCGGGCCCCGGCGCGTGACCAGGGTGAGCACCAGCCCGGTCAGGAGCGCCTGGTAGAGGACGGAGACGGCGCGATGGCCGCCGGGCACGCGTCGGGTCTCCTCGCTACGGGTTCTTCAGCCGCATGTCCTCGTAGGACGGGAAGGGGTACATCGGGATCGAGTTGACGGTGTGCTCGGCCACCCGGGGGCCGACCGCGATCAGCCCGCGCAGATCCATGAGCGGGGCGAACATCACCCGGTCGATCGTGAGCTGCTGGATGCGGTGGAGCAGGGCCTCGCGCTTGGCCCGATCCCGCTCGCGCGACTGCTGAAGGAACAGCTCGTCGAGGTCGGGATAGCCGCCGTAGGCCGAGGCCCCCTTCGAGTACATGAACGCTTCCACCCGGCTGGCCGCGTTGCCCGAGTTGCCGACCGCGGTCAGGAAGAGCCCGCGCAGCTTCTTCTCCTGCCAGGCCGCGTAGAACGCGGCGCGCTCCATCGCGCGCATCCGTACCCGGATCCCGACCGCGTTCAGGTTGTTGAGCGCGGCGTCGGCCACCGTGGCGAAGCCGGGGATGGCCGCGAAGTCGCCCGCGTCGAATCCCTTCGGGAACCCGGCCTCGGCCAGGAGCTGCTTGGCCTTCTGCGGGTCGTAGGGATGCGGGGGGACCTGAAGGGCGAAGTCCATCACACGCGGGACGATGACCCCCGCGGGCGGGCAGTAGCCGAGGCAGGCCGCCTCGCTGGTCGACTTGCGATCGAGCGCGTAGTTGACCGCCTGCCGCAGGCGCTTGTCGCTCCAGGGCGACTTGGGATCCCACTGGTCGGCGAACTCGATCCAGAAGATCGAGGCGTGGCGCGTGTCCACGAGCCGGAGCCGCGAGTCCTTCGTCGCCGCCTCCGCCTCCGGGCCGTCCAGGAACAAGGCGAAGTCGGTCTCGCCGCTCTTCAGCATGGTCAGCCGCGTGGTGCTGTCGGACACGCTCTTCATGGTCAGCCGTTTGATGTTGGGAACGCGCCGCCAGTACCCGGGGTTGGCCTCCAGGGTCACGTCGACCCCCGGCCGCTGGCTCACGAACTTGTACGGTCCGACGCCGACCGGCCGCTGGCGGAACCCGTCGGCCCCGACCTGCTCGAAGTATTTCCGGGGCAGAACGATCCCGGACGCGGTGGCGGTGGTCCCGTAGAAGGTCATGAAGTCGGGCCAGGGCTCTTTCATATGAAAGCGAATGACGGTCGGGTCGACCACCTCCACCTGGCGGACGCGCGCTCGGAGCTCCCGCGCCCCCGCGCCCTGGTAGCGCTCGAAGCTCCACTTGACGTCGTCGGTGGTGAGGGCGTCGCCGTTGTGGAACTTGAGCCCGCGGCGCAGCTTGAACTCGTAGACGAGCCCGTCGGGGCTCTCGGTCCACGACTCAGCCAGGCTCGCGGCCATCTTCTGGCCCGGCAGGGGGCGCACCAGCGCATCGTGGATGGCATAGAGCACGCCGAAGGGCGTGATCTGCGGTGGGGCCGTAGACGGATCGAACCAGCTGGGCGCCAGCGTGACGTGGAAGGAGACCGTCACCTCGCCGGCCGGGGTCTGGGCGGCGGACGGCGGCGGGCCGCCCAAAACGAGCGTCGTGACCAGCAGCGAGGCCACCACCATCAGGCGAGCGAGTCTCGGCATCTCTGTCGCTCCCTTCCCCCCCTCAGGCGTAGGCGAAGGCGCTGCGGGGGTTGTCGACCAGCAGGGTCTGGATGGTCTTGTCGTCGGCACCCTTCGCGCGAAGGCGCGGGATCACGTTGACCAGGAGGTGATGGTAGCCGAAGCCGCCCCACTTCGTGAGGCAATGCTTGTAGGCGATATCGTGGGACATCAGGATCTGGGCCAGGTGCCCGCGCTCGATCAGGAAGAGGATCTGCCGCATCCGCTCACCGTCGTTGGGCATGTCGAAGGCCGGGTTGTACGGATAGTAGGAGGTCTCGAGGCCGAAGAGATCGTATTCGAGGAACACTCCGGTCCCGGCCAGCTCGAGCAGCACCGCCCGGTCCGCGATGGTGCGCTCCACATGGCACATGATGGTGCGGGCGAGATCGGCGCCGTCCTTCCTGATGAAGTCCACGATCTGGAGCGGCAGCCGTTCGTGGCGGCCCGGATGGATCATGAGCGCGGCCCCGGTGTCGCGCTGGGCGGCCACCGCCGCCCGGACGACCTTCTTCTCGTTCTCGGCCCAAGGCCAGGTGGTGCCGATCTCCCCGATGAAGCCGGCGCGGACCCCGGTGCCGCCGACCCCGACGCTGAGCTCCAACACGAGCTCGCGGGCGATGTCGTCCGCCGTGCGCCGGTCCATGTCCGGCGGATGCGCGGCCGCCACGTAGTAGCCCGAGCCCATGATGATGTTGAGCCCGGTCGCCCGGGCCACCCGCGCCAGCGCGAGCGGGTCGCGGGCCAGGCCGCGGTTGGTGGGGTCCACGAAGGTCTGGCCGCCCGCGTTCTTGAAGAGCAGCGCCTCGTCCCGCGCCACCTTCTCGTCGAGGAGCTGGAGGTTGTCGAGGTTGGAGCTGAAGTGCTGCCGGATCCAGCCGAGGTTGGCCAGGCTCACCGGCTGCCGGGAGAGCCCGCGCTCGCTGCCGGCCTGCGGTTCCTTGAACATCACTTCAAAATCGATGAGGAGGTGCTCGTGGGGCAGGGTGATGCCCATCGCCTCCGCGGCGATGGGGCCGAGCACGGTCTGGGCTTGACCCGACAGTGGCGTGGGCATCGAGGCCGAGACCGGCGCGCCTAGACCCCCCGGTACACCTCCGTCTCGAACTTGCCGAACAGGTCGATCGCGGTGCCGTCGTTGAAGGGGAGGAGCTGGGAGGCGAAGACGCCGCACACGCGCTTGCTGCGATCGATCCAGAAATAGGTATTGGCGAGGCCCGCCCAGAAGAGGGAATTGGCGGAGCGGCCGGTGGGGCCCGGCTGAGTGTTGATCAGGAAGCTCAGGCCCCACTTCTTGCTCATGCCCGGGAACAGCTCGACGTCGTTGGACAGGGGCGGGATCGCGGTCTTGAGCACGCCGACCTCGAGGGCGCCGATGTGGTTCTGGGCCATGAGGGCGACCGTGTCCTTCCGTAGCACCTGGGTGCCGTTCCACTGGCCGTCGCTCAAGATCATCCGGCAGAAGGTCAGGTAGTCGCCGACCGTCCCGTAGAGGCCGCCACCCCCCATGTGGAACTCGGGGTCCTGAGGGATCTCGAACTCGATCGGGGCCAGCGTGCCGTCCGCGCCCCGCTGATGCACCGCGGAGAGCCGAGCGCGCTGCGAGGCCGACAGCTTGAAGGAGGTGTCCTTCATGCCGAGGGGGCCGAGGATGTGGTCCTGGAAGTAGCGGTCGAGCTTCTGGCCGCTCAGCGCCTCGACCATCTTCCCGACCCAGTCGATGTTGATGCCGTAGTCCCACTTGTCTCCGGGATCGAACAGGAGCGGCGTGCCGAGCGCCGCGTTCGTGCAGGTGGTGATCCCCGGGGTGCCGGTCGCCTGCTGGAACTGGGCGATGGCCGGGCTCCAGATCTCGTAGCTGAAGCCGGCGGTATGCGTGAGGAGATGCCGGAGGGTGATCGGGCGCTTGGGCGCCCGGAGGCGCGGCTTGCCCGCGGCGTCGAAGCCCTCGAGCACCTGCGCGGCGCCGACCTGCGGGACCACCTCGCTCGCGGGGCGCTCGAGGCTCAGCTTGCCGCGCTCCACGAGCTGCATGGCCGCGGCGGCGGTGATGGCCTTGGTCATCGAGGCGATCCAGACCACCGTGTCGAGCGTCATCGGGGCGGGCTTGCCGATCTCGCGCACGCCGAACGCGCCCTCGTAGACGACGCCCTTGTCGGTGGCCGCGACGGCCACCACGCCCGGGATCTTCTTCGATGCGACGGCCTGGCTCAGGGTCGAGTCGAGGTTCTTGAAGTCCGCCATGGTCGGCCTCCTGTCTTTGAGCGACTGCCGGTGAGCGGTCGCTGGTGAGCGGTTGCACGGTCGGCCCGCGTCCGGGCGTCCCCGACGCTACCCCCGCGCTCGGCCAAGATCAAGCGCTAGGCCGGAGCGGGAGCCGGGGCGGGCACGCCGCCGCCACCGCCGCGTCGCCCGCGCCGTCCGCGCCGCCGGCGTCGCCGGGAGCGGCTGGGAGCGCCAACGGTGGGCGAGGTTCCGCCCTCGGGCGAGCTATCCGGGAGCGTGTCGACTTCCGCGCCCGCGGCCTCGGCGCTCGACGGCACGTGGCCAGCCGCCGCGGCGTCGGCGAGCGTGATCATGCCGGTCCGGCTCACCACCAGCTCGCGAATGCGTCGCAGCCGCGTGATGAGCCGGGGCGAGCCGGGCGGCCGGCTGAAGCCGCGCTCCTTCAGCGCACGGGCGAGCGTGTCGATGAGGACGGCCCCACGGGGCGCGTGGTCGGCCAGCTCGCGCACGACGTCGACCAGCTCGTCGTGCGGCGCGGTGTGGGCGCTCGCGGCCGCGTGAGCGCGAGCCGGTTCGGACGGGCGAGCGGGCGGATGGTGAGCGGGCCCGCCCCCGCGGGGAGGCACCTGGCCGCGGCCACGACGCCGGCCGCGGCGGCCCCGGTGGCCTCGACCGTCGCGAGCGGGCTGGACCTGGGACTCCGCGGGCTCCTCGGGCGCCGAGAGGCCCGTGAGGCCGCGGTGGGAGAGGCGGCGATACTCCACCCCCAGCACCGCGGCCACGTCCCCCACCGCGTCGAAGGCGCGGTCGTCCGAGATGATCTCGATCAGGTCGCCCGGTCGGGCGCTGCCGAGCCAGACCCCCGCGCTCACCGCGATCCGCAGATCGCTCCAGTCCCGCACGCCGGTGGACGGCGCGCTGTGCACCAGGTGGGCGCCCCGCCGCGCGAGCAGTCGCGCGCTGTCGGCGCCGATCACGCGCCAGTTGCCGACCGCGATCAGATCGACGCGACGATCCTGCCGGTCGATGGCGAGATGGTCGAGCACCCGGCTGATGTGATCGGCGCGGCTCGAGTTCTCGACGTCGACGAAGATCGCGCGGCGTCCGGCCGGCCGGGGAGGGGGAGGCGCGAGCGGCTTGACGCGGCCGGCGAAGGCGCGCTCGGGCGTGGCCGTGCGCACCGCGGGCAGCGTGCTCGCGGGCTCGGCGGTGGCCGCCGGGACCGGCTCGGCGCGCCTCCGGTTTGGCTTCTTGACGGTCGTGCGGCCGCGGGCGGAAGGCTTGGGCTGTGCCATGAGTGCTGAGCCTAACAGAAGTCGCGCCGCGGGGAGCGGGAAGCCTGCTTGCTAGTCGAGCGCCCGACTCAGGAGGGTGCCCTCGACGGCCTCCATGCGGAGGCCGAGCGTGGCCGCGACGGTCGGTGCCACGTCGCGGCTCTTGATCTGCCCGATCACCACGCCGCGCCGGACGCCGGCGCCCACCGCCAGGAAGAAGGCCGCGTTGTCGCCGTAGATCGGCCGCTGCCCGTGCGTGCCCAGGTACTTGGGGGCGCCGTGTTCGTCTGGGCCCTCCGCTGCGTCGCCGTAGGAGTAGCCGGGCGCCGCCTCGAACATCACGTCGGCGACCTGTGGATGATCGGCGGGCGCGGGCAGGCCGAGGGCCTCGTACTCGGACGCCGGCCACATCCCGCTCACGCCTTCCATGGTCGCGATCTCTCGCGCGAGCTGATCGACGCCGACCGGATCCGCGTCGAGACGGTAGAGGGCGCCCGCGCCGTGGTTCATCACGAAGCGGGCCTCCCGCTGCGCGCCGAGCTTCCGCAGGCGCACGTTGGGCCGGATCTCGCGGTGCGAGGGCAGGAAGCCGTGGTCCGAGACCACGAACACCGCGGTCTCATCGAGGCCGGGGGCGGGAAGCGAATCGAGGAAGCGCCCGATCAGGCCGTCCACGTATTCGAGCGCCCAGTAGGCCTCCGGGCTCCGCGGGCCGTAGAGGTGCTGGAAGCTGTCCACGCAGAGGAAGTGCAGGAGCAGGAGCGCGGGCTCGTGGCGTCGGATGGCGTGGGCGGCCACGCGGCCGACCATCTCGTCTTTGTGGAAGCGCTTGGGCAGGAGCGCCCACTCGCCCTGGCGGTGCATCGGATAGCCGAGCGCGGAGAGCTCCTCCCAGACCGCCCGCGCGGTCTGGGTCTCGAAGACGCGCTGGTCCTTGAAGAAGGGCAGGTTGAAGTCGAGCGTGGTCGCGTTGCGGGTGGCCGGCCAGTCGACGGCGGCGGTGCGCAGGCCCGCCCGGTGGGCAACATCGTAGACGGTGGGCGCGCGCAGGAGCGCGGGCGCATCGTAAATCGGATCGCCGGTCAGGTCCTCCGCCGTCCGGGTCTGCCGGTTCAGGATGTGGTTGGCCACCACGCCGTGCGCCTTCGGGCTCACCCCGGTGACCATGCTCACGTGGGTCGGCCATGTGGTGGTCGGGAACACCGCCTCCATGCCGGTGGCGATGGCGCCGCGCTCGGCGAGCCTCCGCAGAGTCGGCAGGCGCGCCTGCCGATCGTCCCAGTAGAACGCCGCGAAGCCGTCGATGCTAACCATGACGACACGCGGCTTCATGACCGACTAGGCATTGACACCGGCTCGCACGCGGGCACGATACGTTTCGAGGTTGCCGCCCGACTTGAGCTTGCCGGGCAGCGGGTGGCCGACCACGCGCTCCGCGAGCTGCCCGGCCTCGATCATGGCGTCGAGGTCGATGCCGGTCTCGACGCCCAGCTCCTGGCAGAGGAAGACGAGGTCCTCGGTGGTGACGTTGCCGGCCGCGCCCTTGTGGGCCGCGAACGGGCAGCCGCCCATGCCGGCCACCGCGCTGTCGAAGCGGTCCACGCCCATCTCGAGGGCGGCGACCACGTTGGCGATGGCGAGCGCCCGCGTGTCGTGCAGATGGAGCTTCACCGGCGTGCCGGGCCAGCGGTCGCGCACCGCGCCCACCAGCCGCTTGATCTGGAGCGGATTGGCCCAGCCCATGGTGTCGGCCAGGCCGATGCCGCCCAGGCGCGAGCCGCAGCCGGTCGCCCGCTCCTCCACCTTCGCGAGGACCGCGACCACGCGTGAGGTCTCGACGGCGCCCTCGTAGTTGCAGCCGAAGGCGGCCATGACGCCCACGTCGATCCAGTCCATGCCGAGGTCCCGGTAGCGCCCGGCCCACCCGGGCAGCTCGGCGATCTTCTCGTCCACGCTGCGATTCGTGTTCTTCCGCATGAAGACATCGCTGGCCGCCACCCCGAACATGGGCCGGAGCGCGAGCGACTCGCGCAGCCGCGCGGCCCGCTCGAGGCCGGCCTCGTTGAGCCAGATCGCCTCGTAGGCGACGCCGGGCGCGCGCTTGATGCCGGCGACCATCTGCTCGGCGTCGGCCATCTGGGGGACCCACTTCGGGCTCACGAAGGAGGTGAACTCGATGGTCCTGACCCCGGTGTCGGACAGGGCGTCCACCAACGAAATCTTCTGATGGAGGCTGATATCGTCCCTCTCGAACTGGAAGCCCTCGCGGGGGCCGACTTCCTTGATGTGCACCTGCTTCGGCATGTCGCTCATGCGATGACCCTCCGTGACGCCAGCGCGTCGATCTCGTCTCGCGGGAGCCCAAGCTCCTCCAGCACTTCGCGGGTGTGCCCGCCCAGCCCGGGAGCCGGGCGGCGGAGTCCCATCTCGAACGCGCTGCTGCGCACCGGGAGCTTGGGCAGCTTGGCCGTTCCGAGGCCGGGCAGCGGGGTGGCCACGAACTGCCCGGCCGCATTCAGATGCGGATCGTCCACCAGCTGGTCCGGCCGGCGCAGCGGCGCGAAGGGCACCCGCGCGCGCTCGAGGCGCTCGGACAGCTCCCCGCTCGGGTAGCGCCGCATCTCCTCCGCGATGCGGCCGGGCAGCCAGTCGCGCGCGGCCACCCGCTTGGCATTATCGTCGAGCCGCTCGTCGGCCAGCAGCTCCTTCAGGCCGAACTCGGCGCAGAAGCGCTCCCAGTGGCCATTGGAGGTGACGCCGATGAAGATCTGCTCGCCGTCGGCCGCCGCGAAGAGGTGGTAGACGCCCCAGCCCAGGCGCGTGCCCTGCCGGATCTCGGGCATGGGCACCGAGGGCTCGCCGGTCGCCGCGTACTGGGCGAGCCACTGGCCCACCCAGAACACGGTGGTCTCGTAGAGGCCGGAGGTGATCTTCTGCCCGCGGCCGGTCTCCGCCCGCTGGTGGAGCGCGGCCAAAACCGCGATCACCCCGTAGGCGGCGGCGCCCACGTCCACGATCGAGGCGCCCACGCGCAGCGGCTGGCCGCGCGGGCCCGTCATGAAGGCGAGGCCGGCCGACATCTGCGCCAGCTCGTCGAGGAAAGGCCGGGCCTCGTACGGTCCGGGCAGGAACCCCTTCAGCGCCAAGTAGATGATCCCGGGGTGCGCGCGCGCCAGGACCTCGTAGCCGAGGCCGAGCCCCTCTACGGCGCCGTGGGCGAAGTTGTCGATCACGACGTCTGAGGCGGCCGCGAGACGGAGGAAGAGCGCCCGGCCGTCGGCCGAGCCCTTCAGGTCGATCGCGATCGAGCGCTTGTTGCGGTTGAGGAAATGGAAGTTGGCGGAGGTGCCGGCGGGCATCGTGCGCGACTGATCGCCCTCGCCCGGCCGCTCCACCTTGATGACGTCGGCCCCGAGATCGGCCAGGAGCAGACCCGCCGACGGGCCCGCGATGATGTGGCCCAACTCGAGGACGCGGATGCCCTCGAGCGGCAGCGCGGTGGTCGTCGTCGGGTTGGCGAGCATGGGAGCAGGGTGTGTCTCCGAGGCAGGATAGGCCGCGGGGTCACGAGCGTCAAGGGCGCGCCGGGCTGGTGTA
>Ga0187892_10003102_pt1 | contig 31114 bp, 25 predicted proteins | sample MA1701073metaG_FD_139345 | JGI IMG/M metagenome (GOLD analysis project Ga0187892, IMG submission 139345) | Bio-ooze microbial communities from a basaltic lava cave in the Kipuka Kanohina Cave System on the Island of Hawaii, USA - MA170107-3 metaG ...
AGTCCTGGTCGGCGTCCGCCGCCTCGCCGCTCGGCTCCCCGCCGCTCGCCCCCACCCCGCGCCAGTTGAAGCAGAGCGAGGCCCGGCCGGCCTGGCGGAAGGCCATGGCCAGCTCGCTGAGCACCGGGGAGTCCAGGCTCCCCCCGAAGAGGGGGTGCGGAGGCGCGATCACGGCACCGCCGCAGTCGGCGCCGGCACCCCCCGCGAAGAGGCCCTCCAGCGCGAGCTCTCCCGCGTCGTCGAGCGCGATGGTCACCATCTTCTGGTCGTTTCGCGCGCCCATGCGCCCCCGGTTCCTCACCCGCCGGCGCCGAGGCTACCCTTCGGCGCCGTGCCGGAGGAATCCCGCGACAGGGTAGTGAAGCGCGGCTTCGCAGTGCAGGTCCGCACCGAGCGCGTGGCGCTCGCCAACGGCCACGAGGTGCTGCTCGACATCGTGGCGCACCCGGGGGCGGCGGCCGTCGTGCCCTTCGCCTCCGAGCGGGACGTGCTCCTGATCCGCCAGTACCGCCACGCCGCCGGCGGCTCGCTGCTCGAGGTGCCGGCGGGCAAGCTCGAGGCGGGGGAGCTCCCCGAGCGCTGCGCCGCCCGCGAGCTCGAGGAGGAGGCGGGCCGGCGGGCGGGCCGCCTCGTACCCCTGGGCTCCATCTGGACGACCCCCGGCTTCTGCGACGAGCGGATCCACCTCTTCGCGGCCTTCGACCTCGAGCCGGTGCCGCGCCGGCCGCAAGAGGACGAGGTGATCGAGGTGGTGGAGACCTCCCTCGAGGAGGCCCTCGAGCTCGTCTGGCGGGGCGAGCTCTGCGACGCGAAGAGCGCCCTCGCGTTGCTCCACGCCGCCCGCCACCTGGGCCGGCTCCGCTGAAGGGCGGGCTGCGTTGACTCGCGGACCTGGGCTGCGTAGGCTATCGGGAGCTGAAGCGGGACTCCGCGCGCCCTCCCGCCGGCCCGGCCCCGGCCCCAGCGCCCGGGGCGCCCGCGGCTTCCGAGGAGGCATCCAGTTGTACGGACGCGGCAACCACGGGCCCTCCCTCGGCTTCGGCCCTCCCATCACCCCTCCCATCGTCAAGCAGCTCCTCATCGCCAACGCCGCCGTCTTCCTGGCGCAGATGATGGTTCCCGCCGTCGACGCCTGGGGGGGCCTGCGCCCCGCCCTGTTCTGGCAGGGTCTGTGCCTGTGGCAGCCCTTCACCTACATGTGGCTGCACGGCTCGTTGGGCCACGTCGCCATGAACATGTTCGTGCTCTGGATGTTCGGATCGCAGCTGGCGCTCCTGTGGGGGCCGCGGCGCTTCCTGCGCTACTACCTCGTGTGCGGGGTGGGCGCGGGCCTCATCATCGCGACCTACCCCTACCTGCTCGTGCTCCTGGGGCTCGCGGGTCCGCTCCAGCTCCGGATCCCGACCGTGGGTGCTTCCGGCGCGGTCTACGGCGTGGTGCTCGCGTACTCGCTCACCTGGCCCGACCGCACCATCATGCTGATCTTCCCGCCGGTGGCGTTCCGCGCCATCTGGATCATCCCGGTCATGTTCTTCATGACCGTCTTCCTGGGAGGCGGGAACATCAGCCACATCGGCCATCTGGGCGGCGTGGTGGTGGGCTGGCTGGCCCTGCGCCGCCGAGGCGATGGGGGGCGACTGCCCTCCCTCGAGCAGCTGAGGAGCCGCTGGCGCCGCTACCGCATGCGTCAGCGCCTGCGCGCCGTGCGCTACCAGGAGTGGGAGGAGGAGCGGCGGCGGCGCGAGGAGAACCGCACCTACCACTAGGCAGGCCGTGCCCGACGCCAACCCCCAGGAGCTCGCGCTCAGCGAGGAGCTCGACGGTCGCATCGCCCGCGCCGCGGAGCTCCTGCGCCGGGCGAGCCGCTGCCTGGCGCTCACCGGCGCCGGCATGTCCGTCGAGAGCGGGATCCCGCCCTTCCGCGGACCCGGGGGCCTCTGGACCAAGTACGGCGAGCCGCCCCTGGACGGCTACCAGCGCTTCCTGGCCGACCCGCGCCGGGACTGGGAGGAGCGCCTCTCGCCGGCCAAGAGCTGGGCCCGGGGGCTCCTCGAGGTGCTCTCGCGGGCCCGGCCCAACGCGGGACACGAGGCCCTCGCCGAGCTCGAGCGGCGGGGGGCGCTGGCCGCCGTCATCACCCAGAACGTGGACGACCTGCACCGCCAGGCGGGCAGCCGGTCGCTCCTCGAGATCCACGGAAACCACTCCCAGCTGCGCTGCATCCAGTGCGTGGCGCGCTTTCGCCAGGGCGAGCTCCAGGTCGACCCGAAGGACCTCCCCCCGCGCTGCCCGAGCTGCGGCGGGCTCGTGAAGAGCGACACGGTCTCCTTTGGCGAGCCGATTCCCCCGGACGTGCTGCGCCGCTGCTACGAGGAGGTGGAGCGGGCCGACTGCATGCTGGTGGCCGGCACCTCCGCCACCGTCTACCCGGCGGCCGAGTTCCCCCTCGAGGTCCTGCGGCGCGGCGGGACGCTGATCGAGGTGAACCCCTACGAGACCGAGCTCACGCCGCTCGCGACGCTCGCCTTGCGGGGTCCGAGCTCCCTGGTGCTCGGCCGCCTAGTCCACCACCTGGGGCCGGCGGCGCGGCGGGGAGACTCGTGAACCCCCGCCGCCACGGCGGCGACGCCGAAGGCCTTCCCCACGGCTTCGGGGGCTTCCTGCGCAGCCTGCTCGACGGCATCCCCTGGAGCGAGCGGGCCGAGGGCGTGGAGGAGATCCGCGCCGAGCCTCCGGCGGGGGGGCTCCTCCGGCTCCACAACGCCAACGGCACCACCCGCGTCTGCGGCGAGGACCGCAGCGACGTGCTGGTGCGCGCCTCCAAGCGGGCGCGCGCCGAGTCGGAAGACGCGGCCCGGCAGCTGCTGCGGGACATCCGGATCGCGCTCTCCCGGGAGGGCGATGCGCTCGAGTTCGAGGTGGAGGTGCCGCGGCGCTGGAACCGCCGGGGCCATGCGAACCTCGAGGTGCACGTTCCGCGCGGCCTTTGCGTCGAGATCACGGCGGTGAACGCGCGGGTCGAGGTGGAGGGCCTGCGGGGCTCCGTCGTCGCGCGCTCGAGCAACGGCTCGGCCCGGATCTGCGACGTGATCGGGGACATCGAGGTCTCCACCTCGAACGCCAGGGTCTTCTGCTCCTGCACCAGCGGCCGGCTCGTGGCGCGCTCGAGCAACGGCAAGATCGTGCTGAAGGAGCACCGGGGGGACGTGGACGCGTCCACCTCGAACGGCCTCATCACGGTCTCCCTGGAGGAGGTCGGGAGCAGTGGAGTCCAGCTCGCCACGAGCAACGGGCGAATCGCCCTCGAGCTCCCCGACGAGGTCGACGCCGACGTGGACCTGCGCGTCGACAACGGCGTGATCCGCAACGACCGCGAGCTCGATCGGGCGGTGCGCGAGCGCGACGGACTCGTGCGCGGCCGCCTGGGCGCCGGCGGCCCCCTGATCAAGCTGCGCACGTCGAACGGAACGATCTCGCTCCGCTGACGGGGACGTTCCTTTCGTTTTTTCGCTTTGGGGGCGGATCCGACCGCACCAGGGGCCCGCGCGCTCCCAAAGCGCAAAAACGCAAGGAACGTCCCCGCTACTTCCCGACGCGGCGGCGGAGGGAGTGGCCGTCGTGCTCGAAGAGCACGCTCGAGGGATCGATCTGCCGCACCACCAGGGGGCCCAGGCGATCGCCCTCGCGCAGCTCGCGCACGCCCTGCTCCCCCTTCACCTCCAGCACCGCCAGGCGCCGCTCGCGCAGGGGGTGCCACACGGTGCGCGCCACGAAGAACTCGGGCGGGGCCGGGGCAGGCGCGCGCTCGCCCTCCCGGGCCCCGGGCGGGCGCCCCACCACGGCCACGGGGGCCTCGTCGGCGGCATCCCGTGGCAGCGGGGCGCGCGCGGAGCTCGGCTCCACCACGGCCACCTCGGAGGCCAGGGCCGCGGGCGGGAGCTCGCGGGCGGGAGAGTCCGCGCCGGCGGGAGGAGGGGGCGGCGATTCGGCGAGCTCCGGCGCGGGGAGCTCCGGCACCTCCGGCAGCTCGAGGAGCTCCGCCGCGGGCTCCGGCTCGGCCGCGGCCACGGGATCGCTGGAGAACGCCGGCTCGAGCGGGGGCGACGGGGCGGGCGCGAGGGCGGCGACCTCCGCCGGCCCCGCGGCTGCGACGGGGGAGGCCGGGCCCTCCCCCGCGGCCTCGCCGGGGCTCGCCCCGGGCCAGAGCTTGAGGGCGCCCGCCCCGAGAACCGCGCCAGCCAGGAGGGCGGCGCAGACGCCGACCGCGGCGCGACCCCGGCGGGACGGCAACGGCGCCGGCGCGCCCGGGGGCGACCCCGCCGCGTCCCCCGGCCTGGCGCGGGCGGCCCTCCGCTCGCGCTCCAGGCGATCGAGGGCCTTGAGGATCGTGCTCATTCCCCGCCCCCCGCCGCCACCCCGGGCGCCGCGCTCGCCGAGGCCCCGACCCCCGGAAGCGGCCCAGCCCCGGCGACCGCCGCGGGAGAGCTGGCGCGCTGCCAGGCCAGCGCGCCGAGCGCCGCCAGGCAGAGGAGCGCCGCGGCGGCCACCATCCCCGGGTGGCGCGCCAGGCGCCGCCGCCAGGCGGGGCGCCGGCGCGCCAGGAGCTCGACCCCGGCCCGCGCCACCTGGCGGGCCTCGACCCGGCTCGTGCCATCGGCGTAGCCGGCCAGGAGCGCCCGCTCGCACAAGAGGTTCACGAGGCGCGGGATCCCGCGCGACTGCCGCTGCACCTCGCGCAGCGCAGCCCCGCTGAAGAGCTCCCGCGGCTCGCTGGCGGCCACCCCCAGCCGGTGCAGCACGTACGCGCTCGTCTCCCGCGCGGTCATGGGACCGAGGTGCCAGCGCACGCTGATGCGCTGGCGCAGCTGGCGCAGCTCCCGCGAGTCGAGCTTCTCGTCGAGCTCGGGCTGCCCGAAGAGCAGGATCTGGATCAGCTTCGAGGTCGTCGTCTCCAGATTGGAGAGCAGGCGGAGCTCCTCCAGGGTCTCGGGCGCCAGGTCCTGCGCCTCGTCCACGATGAGCAGCGCGCGCCGACCGCGGCGATTCGTCTCCAGCAGGAACTGGTTCAGCTGATCGTTCAGCTGCGCGCGCGTGCGCCCGGCGCTCGTCAGGCCGAAGTCGTTGCAGATGGCGCCCAGGAGCTGCTTCCCGGTCAGGGTCGGGTTGAAGACGAAGGCGATCTCCGTGTCGCCGCGCAGGCGTCGGAGCAACGTTCGGCAAAGGGTGGTCTTGCCCGTCCCGACCTCGCCGGTGATCGCGATGAAGCCCTCGCCCTGCTCGAGGCCGTAGAGGACGTGCGCCAGCGCCTCGCGGTGCGAAGACGCGAGAAACAGATAGCGGGGGTCGGGGGTCAGCGAGAACGGCTTCTCGCGAAGCCCGTAGAACGCGGTATACATGCGCGCAGACCCGGCGGGAGTCTCCGGGGAGTCTACCCCATCCGAGTCCGACCCGATGGCTCGACCGGATCCCGAGAGCGCATGAAGGAACGGGCCGAGCGGCCGCGCGGCGTGGCGGTGGGCGTCGACCTCGGCGCCACCCTGGCGAAGCTCGCGATCGGGGTCGAGGGCGCCCCGCGCGCGCTCGAGACCTTCCCGGCCGGCGCCCTGGCGGAGCTCGTCGCCCGAATCGAATCGACGGGCTGCGCCCGCGCGGGGCTCACCGGCGGCGGCGCCCCCGAGCTCGCCGCGGCGCTCACCTGCGAGAGCCTCCACGTGGGCGAGTTCGAGGCCTGGGGCCGGGGCGCGCGCAGCCTCCTGAGCGGCGAGGCCGCGCGGGAGGCGGGCGCGCGCTACCTGCTGGTGTCCCTCGGCACCGGCTGCTCGGCCCTGCTGGTCGAGGAGAGCCGCGTGACGCGCGTCGGGGGTACGGCGCTCGGCGGCGGCACGGCCCTCGCGCTCGGCGCCGCCCTCGCCGGTACCGGGAGCTTCGAGGAGCTCTGCGCGCTGGCCCGCCGAGGGGACCGGCGCCGGGTCGACCTGTGCGTGGCCGACATCTACCGGAGCTCCCCGCCGCCGCTTCCGGGCGACGTCAGCGCCGCCTGTCTCGCGAAGCTCGGCCGGCCCGGCGCCCCGGCCGCGGATCCGCCCGACGTGGCCCACGCCGTGATGGGCCTCGTGGGGGAGAACGCGGCCCTGATCTGCGGCCACCTGGCGAGGCTCGCGGGCGTGGACTGCGTCGTGTACGGGGGATCGACGCTGCAGGGCAACCCGGTGCTCGTCGACGTGCTGCGCCTCGCCACGGCCGCCGTGGGGCGCCGCGCGCTCTTCCTGGAGCACGGCGGCCACACCGGCGCCCTCGGCGCCCTCGAGCTCGCGCGGTCCGGGAGAGGGGACGTTGGTTGAGTAGTGGACTGGCGGGATGCGGCGCCCGCGGCAAGAGGCTGCGCCAGTCAACTACTCGACCAACGTCCCCTCTCCCCGCTCAGCGCGGCTCGCGCAGGGCGGGCTCGGTGGCCTGCTCCTCCTCGGTGCGGGAGAGGCTCCGGAGCGCGCGCTGGGTGCGCGCGATGGCTGCGCGCTGCACGCGGAGCTCCTCGCTCTGCGCCGCGACCTGGCGTTCGAGCCGCTCACAGGTCTCGACGGTCTCGTCGAGCCGGGCCTCGGCCTGGGCCAGGCGCCGCTCGAGCTCGGAGACGACGCGAGAGAGATCGGAGTCGCCGCGCACGGCGCCTCGGGCCATGGGCAGACCGGCGTCCATGGCGGTCGCCGCGCCCGCCTGCGTTTCCATGCGCTGCATCGCGTCCTCCCCCTTGTCCTCGTCGTCGTCGAACAAGCTGACCGCGCTGTCCGCGAAGGGCGCGCGCTCCGCGCGGCCGCCCGGGCCCCTCGTCGCGTCGCTGCCGGACTCGAGGCCGCCGTACCCGTCGCCGGCTTCCCCGGAGCGGAAGGCTTCGAAGGGGCTCGCGCCGGGCTCCCCGGACAGGGGCTCCGCGCCGAACCCATCGCCGTCGCGCGGGCGCCGGCGGCGGAGGGCGAGAAGGGTCACGAGGACCACCGCGAGCACGCCGGCCGCCGCAGCGCCCAGCACCGTCGTGTCGACGGGAAGACCGAAGGGGCCGCTCGGTCGGGCGACCGCCGTGGCCTCCGGCCTGGCGGAGGCCGCGGGGGGCGCGGTGCTGCGGCGCGGCGCCTCGGGAGCCGGCGCGGCGCGGGGCGGGGGCGCGGCCGGCACGGGTCCCTGCGCCAGCGGGGATTCCTCCAGCGGGGGCAGCGCCTCGGTCGCCTCCGGCGCCTCGTCCGCGGGTCGGGCGGGCGCCGCGCCAGATCCCAGCGGAGCCGCGACCTCGGGCTGCGCGACCGGGCCCGGCGCGGGCGCGCGGGGGGGGGCGGCGTGCGCGGGCGCGGGGGGCGCCGCTCGCGGCGCCGCGGGCTCGGGGGCCGGCGGGCGCGGGGCCTCGGTGGCGGGTGCCGGGGCCCTGGCGGTCACCGCAGGCGGATCGAGGTCCCGGCCGCTCAAGCTCTGCGCCTCGGCCTCGGGGCTCATCACGTCGAGGACGATGCGCGGCGGGCCGGCGAGGATCATCTCCTTGAGGCGCAGCCCACCCTGGCGCAGCCGGATGCGAGCCACCGAGCGGCCCTTCTGGCCCTCGACGGACACGGACGCGAGCAGCGGGCTCTTCGAGGCGATCGTGCGCGATTGGCTGCTCGCCTCCAGGGTGACCACGAAGGTGGTGAGCCCGCCGGCTCCCTCCTGCCGCTCGACGCGATAGCCCGACGGCGAGTCGAGCTCGAAGACCACGCGGGTGAAGGTCGGGTGTCGCCCCACCCGGACCTCGACCACGGAGGCCGACCGGGCCGGGCCGGCGCCGAGGCTCGCGACCAGCAGCCCCGACAAGAGGGCTCGCAGGGGAAGGCGCGCGAGGGCGCAGCGGAGCGGCAGAGCCGACGTCATCGCTCGCGCTCTTCGGGCGGAAAGCGCCGTCACTTGAATCCTGGATTCCAACTTCGAACCCGGCCTGGAAGACCTCCCCTTGCGGCTCGAGCGCCACCTCTTGAGCCCGAGCCCGGAGGGCCGTCGGATCCGGCGAGAGATGTAGTCTTTCGCCCCCGCCTTCCGCCCTTGGAAGGCCTCAGGCGATCGGCTCCCCACCTGCGAGCAGCGGGCGCAGCGTCTCCAAGGCCCGCCGGATGCGCGGACCGTACCACGACACCAGGGTGCCGTCGATCAGGTGGATGCGGCCCGCGCGCGCGGCGGGAAGGTCGAGGGCTTCGATCTCGCGGGCGTCCTCGGGCCCGAAGGCGTACGGCTCGTCGGGCAGCAGCACCACCTCGGGCCCGGCGGCGACGATCTCCGCCTCCGTCACGATCGGGTAGCGGCGCCCGCCGCGGTCGGCGAAGGCGTTCTGGCCGCCGCAGAGCTCGAGGAGATCGTGGGCGTAGGTGTCGCGTCCCACGGACATCCAGGGATCCCGCCACACCGGGCAGAAGACCCGCGCCCGACGGCGCGGCGGCTGCCGCTCCGCCCGGGCCACCGCCGCCAGCACCGGCTCGACCTCTTCGGCCATGGCCGCCGGGCTCGCCCCGAGCCCCGCGAGCTCGCGCAGGAGCAGGGCCCCCTCGCGCACGCTGCGCGGGTAGCTGACCCAGACCTCGAGGCCCGCCGCGCGCAGCCGCTCCACCGCCCGGCGCGTGTTCTCCTCGCGATTCGCGAGGACCAGATCCGGCCGCAGCGCCTCGACGGCCGCGAGGTCCGGGTTCTTCGTGCCGCCGACCCGCCGGATCCCCGCCAGCGCCTCCGCCGGGTGGACGCAGTAGTCGGTGACGCCCACCACCCGATCGCCGAGGCCCAGCGCGAAGAGCGCCTCGGTGAGGCTTGGCACCAGCGACACGATGCGGCGCGGCTCGCGGGGCCGGCTCATGGGGCGAAGGCGATCTCGAGCACGCCGCCCGAGAGGCGCGCGGAGTCGATCGGGGAGCCGGCCACCGAGGCGGGGAGCGCCACGCGCCGGCTCGCATCGCGCACGCGCACCAGGAGCTCCGAGCCGTGCGTCGCCACCTCGACCTCCTCCTGGCTGGCGAAGGGAAGGTCGATCTCGAGAACCGTGCGGCCGGCGCGCTTGTCCAGCCGGATCGGGCGCGCCCGCGTGTGCAGCGCCGCCGGATCCTTGCTCCCGTAGAGGACGCGGGCCAGCCGGCGCAGGGCGACCTCCCCGATCGGCTCGCGGGGCTCGAGAGGAGCCTGGAAGAGCGGGACGGGGAACGAGGACTCGATCTCGCGCAGCTCCGCGCGCTCGCGCTCCGCCCAGCGAGCGAAGTAGCCGCGCGCGGCCTCGGCGGGAAGCACGCGGTTCACGAGCACCGCGTCGGTGGCGACTCCGTAGAGGGAGAGGTACGCGAAGGAGCGCCGCGTCTCCTCGATCACCACCCGCGCCGGGTTCACGACGAGCCGCGCGCTGGTGCGGTCGCAGTCGAGCAGGATCTGGCGCACGTCCTCCACGTCGCGGTAGAGGCGCTCGAAGGCCGCGAAGACCTCGTCGGGCGCCACCAGATCCGGTGCGCCGAGACCCCGCGCCAGCGGGCGCAGCACCCGCGCCGCGCTCCGCTTCGCGTCGAAGAAGTGCTCCATGAAGAAACGCAGCACGTCGGGAAGGCGCAGCAGGCGCAGGGTGGAGCCCGTGGGCGCGCAGTCGACGACGCAGACGTCGAAGTCGCCCGCCCGCTCCACGTCCCGCACGGCGCGGAGCGACACGAGCTCCTCGAGGCCCGGCAGCACCAGCAGCTCCTCGGCCAGGAGATCGTCGCCCGGGCGCAGGAGACCGCGCAGCCAGCGCTGGATCTCGGCCCAGGAGCGGTCCAGCTCCGCCAGGGCGGAGACCTCCTGGGCCACCACGCCGGGCGCCACCTCCAGCGGGCGCGCCCCCACCTCGCGGCCCAGGGCGTCGCCCAGGCTGTGCGCCGAATCCGTGGAGAGCACGAAGACCCGGTGCCCGTGCTCGGCGGCGCCGAACGCCGTGGCCAGGGCGAGGCTCGTCTTGCCGACCCCGCCCTTGCCGGTGTGGAGCAGCACGCGCATCTCAGCTGCCGGCCTGCGCCCGGGCAAAGCGCACCACGAGCGCGCCGCCTTCCAGCGTGGCGCGCGTCAGCGCCAGCGGGGCGATGCGCCGGGGCAGCTTGAGGGAGCGCCGGCGCGGGCCGCTCGTGATGGCGAGCTCGTCCTCGATCTTCACCACGTCGAGCTGCGCCGGGTCCGCGCCCGGCAGCGGGATCCGCGCGAGGGCCTCCCCGCCCTCGCGCCAGTAGCGGATCCGCGGCGCGCGGGAGAGGAGCGCGTCGGGGGCGTGCCGGTCGAAGAGCGCACGGCCATGGGCGGCGAGGCGCTCGAGACCCGTCACCTCGTCGGGCTGGAGCGGGGCCTCGAGCACGGGCAGCGGCGCGAAGAGCTCCGCCACCTCTCGCACGCGCTCGGCCTGAAGGCGCACCCAGTCGCGGAAGAACTCCTCTCCCGCGGTGGCGCCGGGCAGGAGCCGGTTCACGATGAGCGCGTCGCAGCGCAGCTCGAAGAGCGAGAGCTCGGTGTGCAGGCGCCGCGCCTCGTCGATCACCATGCGCTCGGGGGTCACCACCAGGCGCACGCTGGTCTCGCGCGCGACGAGGCGCCGGTGGAGCGCCCGCAGGCGGCGGAACAGGAGGGTGTCGGCGTCGCGGAAGACGCCGGGCCCGGGCAGGGGCAGCGAGACCAGGCGCTGGGCGAGGGGCGTCGCGACCCCCGCGAGAGCCCCCAGGAGCGGCAGCAGCACGCGCAGGGAGCGGCGCGCCACCTCGGGCAGGCTCACCAGGCGCAGGGTCGAGTCCGTGGGCGCGCAGTCGAGGACCACCAGGTCGTAGACGCCCCCCTCCAGGAGCTCCTGGAGGGCCAGGAGCGTGGTGAGCTCCTCGGCGCCGGGCAGGAGCGCCAGCTCCTCGGCCACGACCGCATCGAGCCCCTGGTGGACGAAGAGCGAGACCAGGTAGTCGCGGATCCGCCCCCAGTGGCGCCGCAGCTCCGCGCGCGGGTCGATCTCGAGGGCCTCGAGGCGCGGCGCGACGGCAGCGGGCCGCGGCCCGAGCCGGCGCCCGAGCACGTCGCCCAGGCTGTGCGCCGCGTCCGCCGAGGCCACCAGGGTGCGGCGCCCGCGCTCGGCGGCGCAGACGGCGGTGGCGGCCGCCGTGGTGGTCTTGCCGACCCCCCCCTTCCCCGTGTAGAGCACGAGCCTCACGGCCCGACGGTATCACGCGGCGGCGGCGACCTCCGGACCCGCTGCGCCGGCGGCGCGGGCGGGGGCGCGGCCGGGCGCCTCCTCGCGGGCGGGCTCGCGCGCGGTAAAGCGGTGCTCGCAGCGCCGGCACTCGGCCAGCCAGACGAGCCCGCCGTCCAGCACCTCGTCGGTCCGCAGCTCGGCCGCGCCGCAGACGGGACAGCGCCCCGGCGTGCGAAGGATCGGCTCCATGGCTCCCTCCCGTTCGTTCCAGGATCCGGAGGGAAGCGCCGGGCCGTGACGGATCGGGTCACGCCCGGATCCGACCGCTGGGCGCCCTTCGGGCCCGGGCTCAGCGCAGCTCGCGCTTCAGGATCTTGCCGGTGGGACCCTTGGGGAGGGCGTCCACGAACTCCACCAGGCGCGGGTACTTGTAGGCCGCCAGGCGCTCCTTGCACCAGACCACGAGGTCCTCGGCCCGCACCTCCTGGCCGGGGGCCCGCACCACCAGGGCCTTCACCTCCTCGCCGTGGCTCTCGTGGGCGACGCCGATCACCGCCGCCTCCGCGACCGCCGGGTGGGCGTAGAGCACCTCTTCCACCTCGCGCGGGTACACGTTGAAGCCGCCGCGCAGGATCATGTCCTTCTTCCGGTCCACGATGGAGAAGGCGCCGTCCTGGTCGCGCACTCCGATGTCGCCGCTGTGGAACCAGCCGCCCCGCAGGGTCTCGGTATTGGCCTCGGGCCGGTTCAGGTAGCCCTTCATCACGTTGTGGCCCCGGATGCAGATCTCGCCGCGCTCCCCGTCCGGAACGGGCTCGTCCCCCTCGTCGAGGATGGCCATCTCGACGCCCCAGACCGGGTAGCCGATGGAGCCGGGCTTGCGCGGGCGGTCGAGCATGTTGAAGCTCGCCACCGGCGAGGTCTCGGAGAGGCCGTAGCCCTCGAGGATCGCCACCCCGAAGCGCTCCTCGAAGGCCCGCATCACCGGGGCCGGCATCGGAGCGCCGCCGGAGAGGCAGTAGCGGAGCGAAGCGAGGTCGTGGGAGCGCCCGCCCTCGTGGTGGAGCAGGGCGAAGTACATGGTGGGGACCCCGGCGAAGAGCGTGACGCGGTCGCGCTCCATGATCTCGAAGGCCTCGCCGGGCGTGAAGCGCGGCAGCAGGGTGAAGGTCGCCCCCTGGGCGATGGTGGCGTTCTGGATGCAGGTCTGCCCGAAGGAGTGGAAGAGGGGCAGGGTCGCGAGCGCCACGTCCCCGGGGCCGGTGGGCACGAGCCTTGGCACGACCACCGCGCAGTTGAGCAGGAGGTTCGCGTGGGTGAGCTCCGCGCCCTTGGGCCGCCCGGTGGTGCCCGAGGTGTAGAGGATCACGGCCGTGTCCAGGGGCGAGGTCGGGTGGAGCGCGGGGAGGGGCGGCGCCTCCGCCAGCTCGGCCACGCTCTCCCCCTCCTCCCCCCCGGCCCACACGATGGCCGCCCCGGCCTTGCGGGCGCCCTCGCGGGCCGGGCCCCCGAAGAGCGGATGGGCCACCAGCAGCCGCGCGCCCGAGTCCTCCAGGTGATAGGCGACCTCCGGGGCGGCCAGCAGCACGTTGAGGGGGACGGCGGTGCAGCCCGCGTAGAGGATCCCGAAATAGGCGATCGTGAACTCGGGGAGGTTCGGCACCAGGAGCGCCACCCGGTCCCCGGGCAGGAGGCCCCGCTCGCGCAGGCCGGTGGCGAAGCCGCGTGCCGCCCGGTCGAGCTCCTCGTAGCCGATCCTGCGCTCGCCGATCACCAGGGCCGGGTTCGCGAGCCGCCGGGCGGCACTCGCCTGCAGGATGCTGCCCAGGTTGAGCGTCATGACCCACCTCCCCCCCGCGCCAGCGGACCCGGGCGTTCACTCTACACGATGCCGCGTCCGGCCAGCGAGCCGCGCCGGGGCCCGGGGAGCGCACCCGCCCGAGGCCTCAAGCGGACCGGGCCCGCAGACGAGAATCTCTTCGGCATGGCGGCCCTCGATCATCTCGCGAGCCTCCTCCTCACGGCGGAGCGCGAATCGAGCAGCCGCTCCGTCACCATCGACCTCTTCCAGCGCTGGGAGGGTCCGCTCGGGGGGGCCTCGCTGGCCCCCGCGTGGGGCGAGAACGCGGCGCCCATCGGGCGCCTCGTGGCCGAGGACGGGCGCATCTGCTGGGTCATGGCCAAGGGGAACGACCTCACCCTCTCGGACGTGCTCGCCGCGGACTCCCAGGTCCCGCGGGCCACCTTCGAGCGCATCTACCAGAGCGCCCGGGCCGAGGGCGTCCCCTTCTGCGAGAAGCTCGCCACGAGCGACGTCATCGACGTGACCCAGGTGCGGCGCGCCTTGCGCAAGCAGGCGGCCGGCTGCCTCGCGGCCCTGGCGCGCCTCAGCTGCCAGGAGAATCTGGGCCTCTCCATCGCCGGGATCCCCCGCATCTCCTACGACGACGACTTCACCTTCGGGGCCCTCGAGATGCTCCAGGCGACGATCCAGAACTCCCCGGAGCTCGAAGGCGCCCTCGGGCGCCTGCCGGGGACCTACGCCCGGCTGGCGCCCAAGCTCCAGGCGGGCGTCTGCTTCCGCGAGAACGACGCCTCGGAGCTGCCGCTCACCCCGATCTCGGCCTGGTGCCGCCGCGACCTGGGACTCGGCGAGGCCCTGGACCTGGCCTCCCTGGCCCTCGCCGCCACCCAGCCCGGCGACCTGGTGGCGGCGGAGATCTCGCCCTTCGCCCTCTTCGCGCGCGACTCGGTCTGCTGGGTGGCCTCCTTCGATGCGCCCCACCTGAGCCTCTTCCAGGTCGACACCCACGAGCAGTACCTGGCGCTGCTCGCCAGCCTGATCCAGGACCGGCGGGGCTGAGAGATCCGCGCGAGCCCGAAGGGCGCCCAGGGTCCGGCGCCATCCCATCGCGGGCTCCCCGGTGCGGGCTAGAGTTGCTCGCGTGCTCAAGCGCTGGGTGCGCAGCCTCCTGAATGCCCTGGGAGTCGTCGTATTCAGGACCCGGTCTCGAGCTGCCTACGCGCGCGACGGGCTCTTTACCGCGCACAACAGCCGTTTCCAGGACGCCCCGGCCTTCCAGGCGGCCTATGGGCGTGGGATCATGGCCAGCCGCGGTATGGATCCGCGATTCGAATGGCGGGTCCACGTGGCTCTCTGGGCCGCCCAGCTCGCGGTGCGCGTTCCCGGCGACTTCGTGGAATGCGGCGTGAATGCGGGATTCCTCAGCTCCGCGATCATGCAGCGCCTCGATTGGCGAACCGTCGAGAAGCGCTTCTACCTCATCGACACCTTCAGCGGTCCGGTCCTCTCGCAGTACTCGGAGGAGGAGGTGAGGCGGGGCCGCCTCCGTGTGGCCGAAGATGCCATCGCGAGCGGCGCCTACGTAACAGACCTGGGGCGGGTGAGAGCAAACTACGCCGAGTGGCCCAACGCGGTCATCGCGCAGGGTACGGTGCCGGAGGTCCTCCCGACCCTTGGCATCGAGCGAGTCGCCTTCTTGCACCTGGACATGAATTGTGCGCGTCCCGAACGCGCCGCCCTGGAGTTCTTCTGGGACAGCCTCTCTCCCGGTGGAGTCGTCCTGCTGGATGATTACGCCTACGTCGGCAACGATGGCCTCATGGACGCCATCGACTCCGCCGCCCGGAATCTGGGTGCCGAGGTATTGTCCCTTCCTACCGGTCAGGGACTCATCATCCGGTAGCGCGGCAGCGGCGCGACGCCCGCTACTCCGGCGGCCGCTCGCGGGGGGCGCGCGGCCCCAGCGCCACCCCGAGCGAGGGGTCGACGCTGCGCAGGTGGAGATCGCGCTGCGGGAAGGGGATCTCGATGCCGGCGCGCTTCAGGGCGTCGTGCACGCCGAGGGCGAGCTCGCTGCGGATCCGGACCCAGACCCCGTAGTTCGCCGTCCAGGCGCGCAGCTCGAAGTCGAGGGAGCTCTCGCCGAAGCCCAGGAAGAGCGCCACCGGCGGCGGATCCGCCAGGAGCTCGGGATGGCCCCTCGCCACCTCGATCAGGATCGCGAGCACCCGGTGGGGATCGATCCCGTAGGCGACGCCTACCCGCAGGTCGATGCGGCGCTGGCGATCCGAGAGCGTCCAGTTCACCACCTGGTTCTCGAGCAGACTCGCGTTCGGGACGATCACCTCGGCTCCGTCCCAGGTGCGGACCGTGCTCGAGCGGATGCCGATGCGCCGGACCTCGCCCAGGAGGCCGCCCACGTCGACGCTGTCGCCGACCTGGATCGGGCGCTCGTAGAGCAGGATCAGGCCCGAGACGAAGTTGCTGACCACGTTCTGGAGGCCGAAGCCCAGACCCACGCCGAAGGCGCCGGCCAGGAGGGCGAAGCGCGAGAGGTCGATGCCGGCGGCGCCGATGGCGAGGACGAAGCCGGCGAAGAGCAGCGCGTAGTGGAGGGTGGCCGAGACCGCCTGGGGCACGCCGCGCCGGAGCCGCAGGCGCGGGAAGACGTCGTCCTCGAGCAGCGCGCGCAGGGCGGCCGAGAGGAGCAGAGCGGAGCCCAGCGTCGCGGCGAAGGCGAGCAGGTCGCCGAGCGAGAACGACATCGTCCCGAGCGTGACGGGGGTCGTGAGCAGCCAGGCCAGGAGCTCGAAGGCCGGCTGCCGGATCGCGAAGAGATCGAGGGTGAGCCAGGCCCAGACCGCGATTGCCGCCCAGCCCGAGAGCCGCGAGCCCCAGGCCGCGAGCGCGCTGCCGTGGCGGCGCACGAGCCCCAGGGAGCGCGCGCGCCGGGTGCTGCCGAGCACGAGGATCGCGAGCCGCGCGATCCGCACGGCTCCGAAGAGGCCGATCGCGAGGAAGCCGCTCCGGATCACGCCCTCCCCGAGCACCTGGGAGAGCGACGCGTAGCCGAGCACGCGCCCGACGAGCGCGAGCCCGAGGAGCACGAGCGCGAGGCGCACCGCGAGGGCGACGACCCGGCGCGCCGACTCCTCGCGCGCGAGCCGCTCCAGCCGCTCCGCCCGGGCGAGCCAGCCCAGGGTCGCGAGCGCGGCCAGGAGCTCCGCGGGAAAGAGCAGCGGCTCGAGCCGCGCGACGGGCGCCAGGACGTCGCGCACGCGGTCCAGGAGGAAGAGGGCGAAGAGGGCGCGGAACCAGGGCCGGGAGGCGGGGTCGAGGAGCGGGGGCAGGAGCCGGAGCAGGGGGATCAGGAAGATCAAGGCCACGAGGTCGCGCGCGGCCCGCGGAGCCAGCGCGAAGAGCCAGGGCGCCAGCGCCAGCGTCGCGAGGAGCGCCACCGAGAGGGGGCGCGCGAAGACGCGCACCCCGGGCGGGAGGTGTGGGTCCGCCTCGGTCCAGCGCGCCAGGCGCCGGTCGAGCAGCGTGACCCCGACCAGGAGACCCAGGAAGACGAGGGCGGTCGCGGCGAGCTGCGAGCCGCGGCTCCGCGCGTAGGCCGCGAGCGCATCGAGCTTGCCCTGGAGCTGGGCTCGGAGGTCCTCCCGCAGGGAGCCGTGGGCTCTCGGGGCCGCGAGCTCGCGCCACAGGGGCGGGCGCTCGGGCTCGAAGAGCCGCCCGCGCGCGTCCTCGCGGGCGCGGCGCAGGCGGTCGATGCTGTCCCCCGCCAGGAGCTGCTGCTCGGAGACGCGGCTCTGGAGGGTGAGCAGCGCAGCCTGGCGCTGGCGCAGCCCGCGATCCACGCGCTCGACGGTCTCGAGGGTCCCGCGGATGCGCTCCTGCACCGCCGGCGGCGCCGCCTCGGCGCCCGCGGCCTCCTGCGTCCGCTCCCAGAGCGCGCGCAGGGCCGCCAGGCGCTCGAGGTCCGTCGCGTGGGCGGCCGCGCGGCGGCTCAGCACCCCGCCCCAGCGCGCGAGCTCGTCGGCGCGCGCCCGCCACTCGTCCTCGAGGTCGGAGATCTCGCGCAGCGCGGGGCCCGTGCGCAGCGCGTCGTCGATCTCGCGCGCCTCCTGGCGCAGGAGGTTCCGGCGAGCGGGCAGCGCCGCCTCGATCGCCGCGACGGCGGGCTCGGGAGCGGTCCGGCGCTCCACCTCGCGCAGCTCGCCCAGGGCCTGCTCGGAGCGCTCGGCCACCTCGGGGATCGGGACCAGCGCGGGCGCCGGCGCCGCCGCGGGCGCGGGCGGCGGCGCTGCCGCCCCGGCGGGCTCCTCCGCGCGCGCTGCGCGCGCATACATGCCCAGGAGGACCAGCGTCGCCATCGCGAAGGCCAGGCCCGCGCCGATCAGGGCGGTCCAGCCGGCCCGGCGGTGCTGGCGCCGGGCGCGGGCCAGCGCGTCGCTGCGGGCGGCGCGGTCCGCGTCGAAGGGAAAGGCGTCGAGGAGGCGCCGGAAGCGGAGCGAGCGCGCGGCGGCCAGGGCGCCCCCGAGCAGCATGACGAGGATGCCGGTCTCGTGGACGTAGAGCGACACCAGGGAGGTCCGGTCCCAGGCGCCGCGGTCCTCCTTGCCAAGCAGCAGGACCTTGAAGACGTAGGAGAGGAGGAAGAGCGCCACCAGGCCGGCGGCGGAGAGCATCATGCGCCGGTGCCCGCGCACGTCGCGCCGCCGGATCCGGCGCACGCCGCGGGCACCGCACAGGACCGCGAGGAGCAGATTCGCGAGGGCGGCGGTCCAATAGAGGAGCTTGGCGTCCATCCGGGCCTCGGGCTGGGCGGGGGGCTCCCGGCCCGGTGAGGGCGAAGGCGCCCGTGGGGGCGCAGCATAGCCGAGGCCGGCGCGGCGGGGCGCTGGGCGGGGATGGACTTCGCGGCCGCGGTCGCGTAGAGTGCTCGCCCTCGTGAGCCCGGAGGCCCCGTGAAGAAGGCGAAGCCGCTGCCCCACCGCAATCGCGGACGCTCGAGCCGGTACCGCGCCGGGCTCAAGGCCAAGCACCGGCGCGCCCGCCTGCGCCGCAGCTCCGGGCACCGCCGCACCTACCGGTAGACGCGCTGGGCGGGCGCTTCCAGTTCCACCTCGACGCGCGCTCCGGCGAGGCCCGCGCCGGGACCTTCGCGACCCCCCACGGCGCGATCCACACGCCGGCCTTCATGGCGGTGGGCACCCATGGCGCCGTGAAGGCCATGACCCCCGACCAGGTCCGCTCCACCGGGGCGGAGGTGATCCTGGCCAACACCTACCACCTGGCGCTGCGGCCGGGCGAGGCCATCGTCCAGAAGCTCGGCGGGCTCCACGCCTTCATGCGCTGGGAGGGCCCGATCCTGACCGACAGCGGGGGATTCCAGGTCTTCTCGCTGCCCGGCGCGCAGGTCCACGACGGGGGCGTTCGCTTCCGCAACGAGATCGACGGCTCCGCGCTCGAGCTCACCCCGGAGCGCTCGATCGCGATCCAGAACGCCCTGGGTGCCGACATCATCATGGCCTTCGACGAGTGCACGCCCTTCCCGGCGGAGCGCGAGCAGGTGGAGGCGGGGGTGCGGCGCACGCTGGCCTGGCTCGAGCGCTGCGTCGCCAGCCACGCGCGCCCGCGGGACCAGGCGCTCTTCGGGATCGTCCAGGGCGGCGTCCATCTCGACCTGCGCGCCGCCTGCGCCCGCGCGGTCTGCGGGCACGACCTGCCGGGCTATGCCATCGGCGGCGTCTCCGTGGGCGAGGGGCACGAGCTCCTGTGCAAGGTCACCGCTCACACGGCGCCGCTCCTGCCCCGGGAGCGGCCGCGCTACCTGATGGGCGTGGGGCTCCCGGAGGACGTGCTGGCGGCCATCGGCTTCGGGATCGATCTGTTCGACTGCGTGATCCCCACGCGCTACGCGCGCAGCGGCTCGGTCTTCACGGTGCGGGGACGGATCCGCCTCACCCAGCGCCGCTACCGGCGCGACGCCTATCCGATCGACACCTCCTGCGACTGCCAGGCCTGCGCCGGGGGCTTCAGCCGCGCCTATCTCCACCACCTGTTCGCGGCCAACGAGGTCCTCTCCGCCATCCTGGCGTCGATCCACAACCTGCGCTTCTACCAGCGCCTGATGGCGGGGGCGCGGGCCGCCATCCGGGAGGGGCGTTTCGCGGAGTACCGCCGCGAGTTCCTGGGCGCCTATGTCGTCCCCGCGGGGTAATTCCTCGCTGGGGACGAGCGCAACAGAAATCCACCTGATCTGTCGCGAAAACTGTCAAGAAAAAGAGAGCCGGGTCGATTGATGATGTGAAAGAGCTACACAGGCGGTCCAGTCATGCGATGCACTGCGGGGCTGCTCGGAGCGGGCCTGCTCCTGCTGGGGATCGGTGCAGCGCCGGCGGGCGCGGACGGGCCGTGGACCGAGGAGCCGCTGCGGGTCCTCGACGCCTCCGATCCGGCCGAGCCCCCTCCCCCCGAGCTTCCGCTGCTCGCCCTCGACGTGCTCGATCCCGACGGAGAGACCCCGCCCGTGGAGTCCCTGAACCGGGTCGAGGAGCTCCCCTACGTCGGGCTGCGGCCGCTGGCCCCCTTCTGGAACCGGCTCGGGCTCTTCGCGGAGTTCCGGGGCACGACGCTGCGGCTGCGGGGCACGTTCTACGACGTGGCCGGGGGCGCGTCCCTCTTCCTGCGCGAGCACCTGGCGCTCACGGGGAGCTTCCGGGTGCAGGGCTACGACCCGGTCCTCCAGGGGGCCCGGCTCGGGGGCGCGCTCGAGGGCCCCTTCTTCTCCCTGAGCCTGCGCTACTAGCGGTCTACTAGCGGGGACGTTGGTCGAGTAGTGGACTGGCGAGATCCGGCGCCCGAAGTGAGGGGCTGCGCCAGTCCACTACTCGACCAACGTCCCCTGCAGGCGGTGGGCGGCCTCGTCCAGCGCCTCGCAGGCCGCCGCGAGCTCCCGGGCGTGCCCGGCCAGGGCCGCGGACTGCTTGGCGAGCTGCGCGTCGAGCTCCTGGGAATGCGCCCGCTCGAGCTCGAGCAGGGCCTCGAGCTCGGCGGCGCGCGCCGCCGCCGGCGCTTCGAGGGCGGTCACGTCCTGGACCAGGAGCAACGCGTAGCGGCACACGTCGAGGGCGGGGAGCGGCGCCAGCTGGGTGCGCAGCCGCCGCGGCGCTCCGTCCGGCGCCGCGCCGCGCACGAGGCCGAAGCCCCCCTCGAGCTCCTGGGCCTCGCCGGAGAGCGCCGCGGCCAGCCGCCGGGCCAGCTCCCCCTCGCCCAGGCGCGGGAAGCGGCTGCGCAGGTCGCTGCCGAGGACCTCCTCGCGCGGGAGCCGGGTCCAGGCCTCGAGCTGCCGGTTCCAGAAGACCACGCAGAAGTGCTCGCTCAGCACGCAGAGGCCCCCGGGAACCTCGTCGAGGCAGGCGAAGCGCAGTCGCTCGCGGGCGCTGGAGGACACGACCTCCCTATCGGCAGGGCCGGCGGATCCTTGTACCCTCGGCCGCTCCCGGGAGGTGACCGCGTGCCCCGACGCCCGAGCGAGCTGCTCTCGCCCGAGGAGGTCCTCGAGCGTTACGCGGGGGGCCCGCGCTCGGGGGTCTTCACGGACGGCTCCTGCGAGGGGAATCCCGGGCCCGGCGGCTGGGGCATGGTCTGGGTCGAGGACGACCGGATCGTGGCCGAGCGCTCGGGCAGCGATCCCGCCACCACCAACAACCGCATGGAGCTCGTGGCCCTGATCGCCGCCTACCGCGAGCTCCCCGAGGACGCCCGGATCACCGTCTACTCGGACAGCCAGCTCTGTGTCAAGACCGTGAACGAGTGGGCCGAGGGCTGGGAGCGGCGCGGCTGGCGCCGGCGCGACGGGGCCATCGCCAACCTCGAGCTCGTGAGGGAGCTCTACGCGCTCGCCAACTCGCACCCGCAGGCCGAGCTGCGCTGGATCAAGGCCCACGATGGCTCGCGCTGGAACGAGTACGCGGACGCGCTGGCGACGGCCTACCTGCGGGGCGGCGGCTGATCGCCCGGGCTCCCCCGATTCCCGGAGTCAGAGCACCGCGCCGCGATCGCGTGCGCCCGTGGCGCCCTCGAGCTGTTCGCGCGTCAGCCCCTCGACGCGCAGCCGTGCCAGCGCCTCGTCCAATACCTCGTTGCTCACGGTGTCGCGCACGCCTTCCTCGACGTTCAGCAGCGCGAGCCGCCCGAGGAGCGCGCCGAGCCGCTCGAGGAACGTGAGCGCTGGAGCGCGCTCCGGCGCCGCGGCCAGGAAGCGGCGAAAGTCGACGCTCGCGAGCTCGCGCCGGGGCTGGCGGCGGCGGAATTCGTCGATCGCCCGCCGCAGGCTCCCGATCGCCGCGTCGGCGGAGCCGCCCGGGGCGAAGAGCGCCTGCCAGCCAGCGGCGAGCTCTGCGGCCCGCGGAGAATCGAGGATCTCGTCGTCGAAGCGGGTCGCATCGACCGTCTCGCCGCGCAGCCGCGCGCTCAGGCCGGCGGCGTCGACGCGGCGCGCAGCCTTCGGCGCCGTCTCCCCGAGCTCCGGCGCATGGAGCTCGGCCACGCGCACCGGCTGGCGCGGGACCTCTTGAGCGGGATTCACCACGAGCGCGCCGCCATTCCCCGTGAGATCGAGGACCGTGGCGCCGCCGCCCTCGAAGAAGTCGGAACGGCCGAGGGACGCGCGATCGCCGAGCGTGCGGAGCTCGACCACGTCGAATCCCCCGGGGGCCCTCACGGAGTCGCCGGAGGCGAACAGCTGCGGCTTGCGCCCCACCCCGTCGAACGCGGGGGCGGTGGAGAGGACGATCGAGTTGGCGACCACGTCGACGCCCTCGTCGGCGACGCTCGCGCCGTTCGCAAGGCGCACCAGCCCGGGCTCGCGCCCGAGGATCGTGTAGGACCTGGCCTGGATCGCGATGTCGAGGGCGGAGAGATCCCCGGCGCGGACCTCGTCGGCCGCGATCTCGAGCCGGCCCGGAACGGCGAGCTTCTCGCGCCGACCGAGGGCGAAATCGCCGCTGGTCTCGAAGCGAAGCCCGTCGCTGTGCCCCAGGGCGGTCGCCACCTCGGGCACGCTCGCGCGACCCGCCGGGTCGAGCGCGATCCCGCCCGCGCCCGCCGCCACGCGACGGGATCCCGCGAAGTCGATCTCGCCCGCGCTCACCTCGAGGGCCTCGACGGGAACGAGCCCGCCGACGTCCCCGTCGAAGGTGCTGCGGCCCGCCGCGGCGACGGCCGCCGCGCCCGGCCCCTCGAGGCCATCCGCGAAGGAGATGGCGCCGGACTGCGAGGTGAAGGCGGTCCGCAGGCCCTCGACGCTCACCGCGAGCCCGTGGCTCTGGTCCCCGCTCGTCGCAATCGCGGCGCTCCAGATCCGGGCGCTGCCCGCGCCGGTGGTGGCGAGGCTCGCGAGCGGCATCGTCCCGCCCACCTCGTCGGTCCCGGCTCCATCTCCGAGGGCGAGCTCGCCGCCCACGTCCAGCACGAGCGAGCTCGTGCCGGCGCCGGCCGCGGCATCGATGGTCTCGCGGAAGAGCAGCGCGCCGCTGCTCCGGAGCCTCGAGCTGGCGGCCACCGCGACCGGGCCCTCGTAGGTCTGGTCGCGCGCGTCCACCAGCGGGCGCGAGGGGGTCCCCGCGAGCGCAACCGCCGCGGCGGAGAACCGCGCGTCGCCCGTGGTCGAGACGGGGGCCGCGAGGCGCAGTCCACCCGCCGCATTCTCGAGCACGAGGGCCTCACTGGCCGCGCGGATCCGGATCGCGTCCTCGGACGGGACTCCGGCGTCGTCGATCTCGAGCGGGTCGCCGCGCACGGGGTCGCTGTGGGCCACGTGGGCGGCCACGAGCTCCCCGCCGCCCTCGTTCTGGAGCGCGATCCCGCCGCCCTGGCTCTCCGCGCTCACGGTGCCGCCCCCCGAGAGGAGGCCGGGCGCGCTCGCCGTCCCGATGCCTCTCCCCTCGAGGAAGAGCGTGCCGGGGACGCCGGCTCCCCCGCCGAGATCGATGGCACCGCCGCCGCTCCGGATCGCGCCGCCCCCCGCCGAGTCGGTGTCGGCCCGCAAGGTGAGCGGGCTCCCATTCGCCATCACGAGGGCCACGCCGGGCCCCGTTCCCAGCTCGAGGTCGCCCGCGCTCTCCAGCAGCGCCTCGCCGCCGAGAAGCGCTGCTCCGGTCGCCACCGCGAGCGTCGCACCCGGGTCCGCGAGGCGGTAGACGAAGCTCGTGGTGGATCCGCTCGTGTTCACCTGGAGCGCGCTGAGCCCGGGGGCGCCGCCGATCCCGACGAAGTTTGCGAATTGGCCCTCAGCGTCCGGCACACCGATCCTCATGACCACGTCGCCGTTCGCGTCGCGCTGGACGACCTCGAGCGTCGCGAAGGGCGTGCCGATCGGGTCGACGTGGGCGGCGCCCGAAGGGTTCACGCTGAGCAGTCCGGCGGCGCCGACGCCCTCGACCCGGACGGGCTGGCTCGCCGACCCGATCCCCCGGCCCGCGAGCCTCAGGTCGCCGCCCGCGCGGATCGCGGCGACCCCCCCGGCGAGGGGCTCGACGAGCAGATCGCCGCCGCCCTCGTCGTCGAAGTCCGCGCGCAGGACGACGGCGCCCCCGCCGCTCGCATCGACGGCCGCGGCGCCTCCCCCCGGCGTCCCGAGCACGAGGTCGCCGTCGCTGCGCAGCGTCACGTCGCCGCGCGCGAGCACGCTGCCGCTTGGAACGACGAGGGTCGCGCTCGGCGGATTCTCGGTCGGTATGGCGTCGTCGAGGCGCAGCGTGATCCTGCTCTGGGGATGCGCCTCGAGCGACGCGATCGTCGCGGCGTCCGCGCCGCCGTCGAGATCGATGCGGTCGAAGGCGCCCGGCGTCGCGAGATCGCCCTGGGTCACGAGCACCTCCGCCGAGGGCTCGGACTGCACGACCCGGAGATCGGCGAAGCCCGGCGTGGTGACCTCGACCCCGATCTCGCCGAAGCCCAGGACCTCGAGGCTCCGCTCGCGCTGCCCGCCGCCCTCGATCCGGATCGGGCTCCCGGCCCCGATCGCGTCTCCCTGGAGGAGGACGTCGCCGCCGGTGCGGATGTGCGGGCCAGCGCCGAGCGCCGAGACCTCGCCCACCCCCGTGACCCGGACCGAGACCTCGGAGCTGCCGCCGCCTGCGCCGGCCAGCGCCGTGAGCGTGCCCGCCAGCAGGATGGGGCTCATGGGGATCGACGCCGCGGGAGGCTGCAGGTCCGCGGCGACCGCGATGTCGCCCGGCTGGCCCGCGGCTCCGCCTCCCGCCCCGAGCGCCGCGCCACCGCTCGAGTCGATCGCCCCGACCGTCACCGCGCCCGCGCCCGTCTGCACGGTGACGCTGTTCCCGTCACCCCCGTCCGCAGGCGCGTCGGCGGAGCTCCCCGAGCCGCCCGTGCTCCGCACGCCCGCGACCGAGATCGCGCCTCTCACGGACTGGACGAGCACCTGGCCGCCCCTGCCCCCGGCGCCGTTGACCGCATCGGCTCCGCGCGCCTCGATGTCGCCCGTCACCGAGACGTCGCCGGAGGAATCCCCCCCCGCGAGCGCGGCCAGGACCCTGACGTCTCCGGCATCCATCCCCTCGGCCTGCGGGGAGGTCGAGATCGGGCCCTCGACCGCGATCGAGCCGTTCCGCGTGGCGAGGAGCACGGCGCCGCCGCGCGCGGTGAGGCCCCCGACCCGGATTGGCGCCACCTCGTCGCCCCGCTCTCCCGGGGGCCCGTCCGCGTTTCCGCTCGCGATGAGCAGGCTCGAGGCGCCCTCGTTCCGGATCTCCACGAGGTCGCTCCCGGTCATGAGATCGATCCCCGCCGAGGCGCTCGCCGCGCCGTTGCGCGTGCGCAGCTCGAGGCCGTCGGAGAGGAGCAGCACCCCCGGGCCCTCGCTCGCGCGCTCGTGGTCGAAGCTTCCCGAGGCGAAGATGCGCTGCTCCGCCTCGAGGATCACGCGGCGCGCCGCCCCCTCGAGCTCCGACTCGAAGATCCGGAAAGGATCGGCGACCGTGGCGCCGAAGAGCACGTCCTCCGCGAGCGCATCCGGATCCGCGCCCGCATCGAGGCCATCGGCGAGCCCTCCCAGGATCTCGATCTCGTTCGGATCGTAGAGCAGGGTGCCGGGGGTTCCGCGCGGCGCCGCGAGCTCCACCTCGCCACCCACCTCGAGCTGCGGGCCCGAGAGGTCCACGAATCCGCCGTCGCCGCCGTCCGGTCCCCCGCGCGCGCTCGCGCGCCCGAAGAAGGCGGTCCTCTCCGCGGACCCCACCGCGATGCTCCCGCCGTCGCCGGACGCGGTCGCATCCGCGGCAATGCGCGTGTCCCGATCCACGTAGGTGCGATCGGCTCGGGGCAGCCCCTCGGCTCCCCGGAGCTCGCCCCCGATCCGTACCTCGCCGCCCCCCGCCGGACCCGAGGCGTCGATCCCGGCGTCCTCGAGCGCGACGAGCTCGCCCAGCACCTCCACGCGGCCGCCCGTCTCCCCCGCGCCCCCGGACGCTGCGTCCAACCGGCCCGAGACGCGCACCACGCCCCCGGCTCCGCCCTCCAGGCGGATGCGACCGCCGCTCGTGATGCCGCTGTGGTTCAGCGCGAGCGAGTAGAGGTCGCCGGCGGCGAGCACGACCTCGCCGCGGGCCGCGCCGAGCGTGCCCGTGTTCTCGACCGCGAAGCCGCTTGGGTCCTCGGGGGCCGGCTCGGCGCGAACCAGCACGCGGCCTTCCGGGCGCGTGAGCAGCACCTCCCCCCCGGCCACCAGGGCGATCGTCCCCGCCGGCGCGAGGATCTCGCCGTGGTTCGCCACGCTGCGCCCCACCAGCGCCACCCGGCCGGCGCGGATCGCGCCCCGGTTCTCGACCGCACCGGAGAGCGCCGTGAAGCGGTCGAGGCCCGCGGCGAAGTCCTCTGCCGAGAGCCGCCCGGCGGCTGCCACCAGCCCTCCCACGTCGATCACGGCCTGCTGGCCCACGAAGACGCCGGCGGGGTTCACCAGGTAGACGATGCCGTTCGCGAGCATCGTCCCGTCGACCGGGCTCGGCAGCCCGCTGCGGTCAAAATTGAAGACCTTGGAATCCCGGCTCGGCTGGACGAAGAGCACGGTCTCGCCGCTTCCGATCCCGAACGCGTCCCAGCCGATCCGGGTGCCGTCTCCGGCCGTGATCCGCGTGATGCTGCCGTCGCGCTCGACGCTCGCGTCGCCGCGCTCGATCTGCTCGCCGACGGGGGCTGCGTGGCTCGCCGGACCGGTGGGCGCGAGCAGGAGGCCGATCGCGACGCGTGCGGTCGCCCGCCCGATCCAACTCCTGGATGTGTGCGCTGCCATGGCTCCCTCCCGATCAGTAGAGCACGGTCACGATCACGTGGGCGCGCGGCTGGCCGGCATCGGCGAGGCCCCGGGCGGGATCGAGCGGGAACCCGACGTCGACCCGCGCGCTCAGGTGTTGCAGCAGCTGGAGCTCCACGCCGGCGCCCGCGGACTTGAGCGCCTCGCTCCGGTCGAGGAAGGACTTCGGCGCCGCTCCTGCGTTCGCGTGGAGCCAGGCGAAGTCGAAGAAGGCGCGCAGGATCAGGTCCCAGTCCGGGAAGCCGTAGACGCGCTGCGCGCGCGGCCGGAAGCGGCCCACGGCCGGCACCACCCACTCCTGCCGCCCGGGCGCCAGGAGGCGCGGGAGGTGGAGGCGGTACTCCAGCGTCGCCAGGTAGGCGTCGTCGCGGGCGATCGCCGATTGCGGGTATCCCCGCACCGTGAAGAGGCCGCCCGCCACCGCCTCGAACTGGGGGGGCAATCTCTTGTCGAAGGCGTACTGCCCGCGGAAGGCCAGCTCGAGCTCGTGGGCCAGCGTGGAGTCCAGGGGAGTGCTGGGATCGGCCCAGGCCTCGGGGGCGACCAGCGGCTCCAGGTATGCCGCGAGCCGCACGTCCCAGCGCGTCAGGAAGAACTCGGCGTCGGCGCCGGCGCGACCCAGGCGATCGAGCGCCAGGCCGCGGTCCGTGCCCGCGACGCCGGCGGCGCTGTAGAGGGTCTCGGTCTCCAGGGTGAAGGCGGAGGTGAGGGTCTGGCGCTCGACCGCCAGGCCGAGGCTCGGGAGGAAGAAGTCCTCGTCGGTCTCCGCGCCGAAGAGCCGGTTGTCGACATGGGCGTGCTCGAAGCGCGCGCCGGCCAGCAGGTCCACGAAGAGCTCGTGGTGCTGGAAGACCTCCCCCGCGAGGGTGAGGCCCGCGCTCCAGCCGTCGCCTTCGAAGTCGGCGTCGGGGAAGCCCACCTCCGAGGCCCGATAGCGGCTCCACGCGCCCGCGGCCCCGACGCGCAGGCGCTCGAGCCAGGGGAGCGGCGCCTCGTAGGATCCGAAGAAGGCATCGAGGTCGTCGAAGTCGCCGGTCACGTAGTCGAGCCTCAGGATGTCGTCGCGTCCGGTGAGCTGGTGGTGCACGAAGCCGAGGCGCTCCCGGTTGCGGGTGGTGCCCTTCGTGCCCGTGTTGGCGTACTGCCCGAAGGCGCGCCAGCTCTTGGCCTCCGCGACGCGCAGGGTGACGAGGCTCGTAGCCGGCGCCGGCCCCGGCGCGAGCTCGACGTCGACGCGGCGCGTGGGATGGCGGCTCAGCCGGTGGGCGTAGTCCTCGAGCTCCCCCACCCGAAGGAGCTCGCGGTCGCCGCCGGGCTTTACCGGCGAGCCGGAGCGGATCCGGGCGTGGAGGGCGTGGTTGGTGCGGTCCTCGGGCGAGAGCCCCTCGAAGCGCTCTCCGTCGGCCAGGGTGACGACGTCGGAGGCGCGCCCGAGCCAGATCCGGATCCGCAGCCCCTCCTCGTCGGGCCGGCGCAGGTCTCGCCCGCTCGCCTCGTCGATGTCGGGGAGGCTCACCACGATCCCCGAGAGGCCGCGGCGACCGAGCTCGGCCACGAGCTCGCGCGCGACGTGCTGGAGCGCACTGGCCCAGAAGAGCCCGCGGCCGTCGGGAATCTCGCCGAGCGGAAAGCGGGCCTCGGGATAGGCGGGGTGCGGAGATCCATAGCCGCGCCGCACCACCGAGAAGCCGATCTCGAGGGCCAGGAGCTCCTCGAGCGGGGGCTCGGCCGCGTGGGGCAGCGCGTACTCGAGCTCGAAGGACGCGACGCGGTAGTTCCGGCCCAGCCAGTCCCTGGGCAGGCCCTGCGCCGGCGGCGAGGCGGCGAGGAGGGCGAGGACCGAGAGAGCGGCCCTCGCGGCGCGCCCGCGAGGGCTGGAGCGCGCGGCAGCGCGCAGGCGGCTCTCTCGCAGCGGGGGCAGGGTCGTCTGGGGCATGGGGGGCGGAGGAGGACTCGCGCGCAGCCTCCATCCCCCCGGATCCGCTCTTGATTCTACCCGGTTCCGGGAACGCGTTGCACGGGCAAAACGCTGGATCCCTCGCGCGCCGGGCCGCCGCCAGCAGGCCGCGACGAGGGCGGGCGCTCAGCGCAGCCGGGTGCCGCCGAGCTCGAGGATGCGCTGGAAGGCGGCGGGCTCGAGGGGCATCACCGAGAGCCGCGACTGCTTCACGAGGGGGATCTCGCGCAGCGCGCCGTCGGCCTTGATGACGGCCAGGGGGACCGGCCGGGCCAGGGCCGCGACCGGCGCCAGGTCCACCACCGCGAGGCGCGGGTCCCGGGCCCTGGGATCCGGATAGGCGGCGCGCGAGACCCGGGCCACGCCCACCACCTCCTTGCCCACGTTCGAGTGGTAGAAGAGCACGCGGTCGCCCACGCGCATGTCCTCGAGGTTGTGAAGGGCCTGCGCATTGCGGACGCCGTCCCAGCGGGTGGAGCCGTCGCGCAGGAGGTCGTCCCAGGAGTACGCGGAGGGCTCGGATTTCACCAGCCAGTGCGCGCGCGCCATTCGCGCTTGCCTCCCCGCGACCCCGCTCGTCAGCGCATCGCGGAGGGGGTCTGCCGTTCCATGATGCCCTCCGCGACGTGGGCGACGAGGCTGCGCGGCAGGAGGCGCGAGGGCAGGTTGGCGCGCAGCCAGTTTCCCCAGCCGGGGACGACCGAGGGCTGGCGCCCGAGGGCGTCGAGGGCTGCGGCCACGACCTCGTCGGCGGGCTCCGCCGGGTGCGGCGTCTCCCCCGCCGCGTCCTGGAACTCGGTCTCGGTGGGGCCCGGCTCGAGCACGAGCACGTCGATCCCGGCGTCGCGCAGCTCGACCGCGAGCGCCTCACCGAGCAGGAGGTCGAAGGACTTGGTGGCGGCGTAGACGGCGTGGAGCGGGAGGGGTTGCCGCCCCGCCACCGAGCCGGTGAAGACGAGCGCGCCCCGCCCGCGCTCGCGCATGGCGGGCAGGAGCCGGCTCGTGAGCACCACGGGCGCCGCGCAGTTCACCTGCACCATCTCGCGCAGGCGCTCCGCGTCCTGGCGCTCGAAGCGGCCCTGGTAGCCGAAGCCGGCGTTGTTCACGAGGAGCCCGAGGTCGAGGTCGTCCACCGCCCGGGCCAGGCGCTCGACCTCCGCGGGGTCCGCGAGATCGGCGGGCAGCACCCGCGTCTCGACCTGCCATTCCTTCTCGAGCTCGGCGGCCAGCTCGCGCAGCCGATCCGCGCGGCGGGCGGAGAGCGCGCAGGCCACGCCCTCGCGGGCCAGCGCCCGGGCGAACTCGCGCCCGATGCCCGCCGAGGCACCCGTCACCAGGGCCCAGGGCCCGTAGCGCTCGCGCAGCGGGGCGCGCGGCGCGCCGAAGAGCGGGCGCGCCTGCCACAGGGCCCGGGCCAGCCAGGCGAAGGGCAGCGCCACCAGGATGCCCGCCAGCCAGCCGGGTCCGTGCCGGGCGCTCCAGAGGAGCATCCCGAAGGAGACCTGCGCCACGTAGAGGGAGGCCCAGGGCCAGACCCAGTGGCGCAGGTGGCACAGGCCGTAGGCCAGGGCGGCGTAGACCGCGAGGTGCAGGACGGCGCCGAGCTTGGCGGCCCAGCCCGTGAACATCAGCCCGAACCAGACCTCCTCGTCGCGGGCCAGGGGCTTTGCCAGGAGGTCCCACGGCACGTACACGAAGGCCATGAACGCGCAGAAGACCATGAGGGCGTTGAGCCAGGTCGGGCGGCCGCGCAGGCGCACGCGCAGCCAGTCGCCGGCGCGGCGCAGCGGGTCCTTGGGATCGGGGGGGCTGGAGCCCGGCACCGGCCGAAACGGTACCACAACCGCGCCCGCCGGGAGCGGCCCGCCGGGCTAGGGCTCGACGAGCCCGGCCCGGATCGCGAAGCGCACCAGGCCCGACACCTTGTGGATGTCGAGCTTCTCCATCAGGTTCGAGCGGTGGGAGTCGATGGTCTTGAGCGTCACCCCGAGCATCGCCGCGATCTCCTTGCTCGAGAGCCCCTCGGCGATCAGCTGGAGCACCTCGCGCTCCCGGTCGGTGAGCGCGGCCAGGCTCGAGGGCCCCGGGTCGCCGGGCCGCGCGATGGCATCGACCACCTGCTGGGTGATGGCCGGCGACAGATAGGAGTTGCCCTGGCGCACGGCGTCGATGGCCGAGAAGAGGTCGCCGGGGGAGGAGGTCTTCACCAGGTAGCCCGCCGCCCCCGCGCGCAGCACCTCCTCCACGTAGCTGCGGCCGTCGTGCATCGAGAGCACCAGCACCTTGGTGCCGAGCCCCCGCCGGCCGATGCGCCGCGTGGCGTCGATGCCCGAGAGGCGTGGCATCCAGATGTCCATGAGCGCCACGTCCGGCTTCTTGTCGAGCACCAGCTGGACGGCCTCCTCGCCGTCCGAGGCCTCGCCCACGACCTCGAAGTCCGGGCGGGATTCGAGGAGCCGCCGCAGGCCTTCTCGCACGATCCGGTGGTCGTCGGCGACCACGATGGTGGTGTGCATCCCCTCCCCCCTGTTCCCGGCCCCGCTGGGGCGGCCGGCCCCCCCCGCCGGGTCCGGCGGGGACCCGGCAGCCGATCGGCAGTTCCGCGGAAGCCGATCGGCAGTTCCGCGGACGACTTTAGTGCGCCTGGGGGGGAAGGCGATCCGGTCTTTCCCGCAACCCGAGCGCGAAAAGCCCCAGGCCCGATGGGTCAGCGGCCCTTGGTGAGGCGGCCCACGTCGATGTAGCGGCGGATCTTGCCCTTGCTGGCCAGCGGCATCCCCGTGCGGTCCCAGAACTCGATCCGGTTGCCCGTGCCGGTCTGCACGTTCACGATGA
>Ga0187892_10003103_pt1 | contig 31111 bp, 31 predicted proteins | sample MA1701073metaG_FD_139345 | JGI IMG/M metagenome (GOLD analysis project Ga0187892, IMG submission 139345) | Bio-ooze microbial communities from a basaltic lava cave in the Kipuka Kanohina Cave System on the Island of Hawaii, USA - MA170107-3 metaG ...
CCGGCCAGGGTGGGGGCCACCGTGCTGGCTCTGGGCCTGCTGGCGGCCGTGCCCTTCGGCGCCGCCCTGCTGCTGTGGCGCCGGCCGGCCCTGGCCCGGGTGCGCGCCGCCCGGGAGCTCTAGGTTCCCGCCTCTTCGACACTGCCTGGGCGCCGCCGCGCCCGACCGGCCGCCGGGAGGCGCTCCCGCCGGCTCGGTCTGTGGACCGGACTGCTCGTTGCCGCCCTGCTCGGCGGTTATGTCGCCGTCCTCGTCTACAGCCAGCCCCACGTCGAAGGTGACCGCCTCACCTACTCGACGTTCACCAACCTGCTCACCAACGGCCGCATCGTCGACGCCCGCATCCTCGACGTCGACTCCTACGCGGTCGGCACCTACACCCGCACCGACGGCGCACGGCGGCCCTACAGCACCCCGTTCCTGAAGGACAGCCGCCAGGGCATCGTCGACGCGGTGGTGGCGGCGGGGGTGCCCGTCACCATCGACCAGCAGAACGGCAAGCGGGCGGTGTCGCTGGCCAGCATGCTCCTGCCCGCCCTGATCGTCGCCATCCTCTTCCTCTACCTGACGCTCTCGTACCGCAACGGCACCGGCCTGTTCAACGTACGCAGCGGCGCCCGCCGCCATCGGGAGGACGGGGTCGACGTCACCTTCGCCGACGTGGCCGGGCAGGACGCGGCGGTGGCCGAGCTGCGGGAGCTGACGGCCGCCCTGGCCGAGCCCGAGCGCTTCGCCGCCCTGGGCGCCAGCGCCCCCAAGGGCGTCCTGCTCTACGGCCCGCCCGGGTGCGGCAAGACCCTGCTGGCCCGGGCTCTGGCCGGGGAAGTGCGGGCCAGCTTCTTCTCGATCTCCGGCTCCGACTTCGTCGAGCTCTACCAGGGAGTGGGGGCGGCCCGGGTGCGCGACCTGTTCCGGGAGGCCCGCCAGTCGGCCCCCGCCATCGTGTTCGTCGACGAGCTCGACGCCGTCGGCACCAGCCGGGCCGAGCGGGGCGGCCTGGCCACGTCGTCAGAGCAGGACCAGGCCCTCAACCAGTTGCTGGCCGAGCTGGACGGGTTCTCGCCCCGGGACGGGATCGTGGTGCTGGCCGCCAGCAACCGCCCCGACGTGCTCGACCCGGCCCTGCTGCGGCCCGGCCGCTTCGACCGCAGCATCGGCCTGGAGCGCCCCGGCGAGGAGGCCCGCCTGGCCATCCTCCGCCTCCACAGCCGCGACCGCCCGACGGCGGCCGACGCCGACCTCGCCGCGGTGGCCCGCCGGGCGGTGGGCCTCACCGGCGCCGACCTGGCCGGGGTGGTCAACGAGGCCGCCTTCGTCGCCGCCCGCTCCGGCCGCGACTCGATCGCGGCGGCCGACCTGCACACCGCCCTCCAGCGAGTGCTCGACGCCCCCTCCCGCCAGCGCCGCCTGTCGCTGCGGGAGCGCAGCGTGGGGCAGCGGTTCAGCGCCGCCGACAAGGTCACGTTCGCCGACGTGGCCGGGGTCGACGACGCCCTGGCCGAGCTGGCCGAGGTGCGCGACTGCCTGGCCGACCCCGAGCGGTTCCGGCGCATCGGCGCCCGCACCCCCCGCGGCGTCCTGCTCTCGGGCCCGCCCGGCTGTGGCAAGACCCTGCTGGCCCGGGCGGTGGCGGGGGAGGCCAACGCCGCCTTCTTCTCGGTGGCGGCCAGCGAGTTCGTGTCACTCTTGGCCGGCGCCGGTGCGGGCCGGGTGCGCGACCTCTTCGCCGAGGCCCGCTCCATGGCCCCCGCCATCGTGTTCGTCGACGAGATCGACGCCATCGGCGGCCGCCGCAGCGCCGGCTCGGCCGAGCTCAACCCTGAGCGCGACCAGACCCTCAACCAGTTGCTGGTGGAGCTGGACGGGTTCGAGCCCGACAGCGGGGTGGTGGTCATGGCCGCCACCAACCGTGCCGACCTGCTCGACCCCGCCCTCACCCGCCCCGGCCGCTTCGACCGCCACGTGACGGTGACGTTCCCCGACCGGGGCGGGCGGCGGGCGATCCTCGGCGTCCACGCCCGGGGCAAGGCGCTGGCGCCCGACATCGAGCTCGACGCGGTGGCGGCCCTCACCCAGGGGTTCTCGGGCGCCGACCTGGCCAACGTCCTCAACGAGGCCGCCCTGCTGGCCGCCCGGCGCGGCGCCGAGGCGGCCGACGCCGCCGCCGTCGAGGAGGCCATCGACCGCACCCTGCTGGGGGTGGCGTCGCGCGGCACCGTCCTCAGCCCCGACGAGCGGCGCATGGTGGCCGTCCACGAGGCGGGCCACGCCCTGGTGGCGCTGGCGCTGCGCGGGCCGGCGGGCATGCACAAGCTCTCGATCGTCCCCCGGGGGGCGGTCCTGGGGCAGTGCACCCTGGTCGACGCAGGCGGATCCGACCGCCACCTGCTGCCCCGGTCCCGGATGCTCGACGACCTGGCCATCGCCTTGGGCGGGCGGGCGGCCGAGGAGGTCGTGTTCGGCGAGCCGGCCTCGGGGGCGGGCGGTGACCTCCGCCGGGTGGGGGAGCTGGCCCGGGCCATGGTCAGAGAGCTGGGGATGAGCGGCGCCGTGGGCCCGGTGGGGTTCCCGGGCCCCGGCGATGCGGGCTGGCCACCGTCGGAGGAGGCCCGCCGGGTCATCGACGAGGAGGCCCGCCGGCTGGCCACCGCCGCCGACGAGCGGGCCCGGGCCATCCTCGCCTCGTCGCGGGCCGCCCTCGACCGGGTGGCGGAGGCGCTGGCCGAGCGGGAGACGCTGGCAGCGGTGGAGGTGGTGGCGCTGGCCGGGGCGGTCCCGCTGGCCGGGCGCCGTTCCGCAGCTGCGGCCGACGGCGTCCCGCGCTCCCAGGACGGCGTGGGATAGGATTCGCGGCGCAATAGAGCGGGATTGGCGATAGAGAGCGGGGCCGACATGCGGGCTGGATCTCTGCGGTCGAAGGCGGCGATGGCGGTGGTGGCTGTGCTGGGCGTGCTGCCAGTCGTGGCGGGGACGGGGGTGGCGTCGGCCAACCCCGCCTTGTGCGGCATGGTGGTCAGCCAGAGCACCACGCTCACGTCCGATGTGGGCCCCTGCGACGGCACGGCCATCGAGGTCACCGCCAACAACGTGGTGCTCAACCTCGGCGGCAAGCGCGTCCTGGGCGTGGCCGGGGCCACGGGCGAAGGCCCCGGGATCCTGGTCGCGGGGCGCACGGGGGTCACCGTCCGCAACGGCACCGTCCGGCACTTCGACGCCGGTGTCGCCATCGAGGGGGGCTCGGGCAACATCGTCCAGGGCGTCACCGCGAAGGACAACATCGGCACCGGCGACTATGGCGACGGCATCGTGGTGTTCTTCTCGCACCGGAATCGCATCCTCAACAACGTGGCCGACCACAACGGTCCCTACGGGGGGATCGACATCGTCGGCAATGCCGACGAGAACGTGGTCGAGGGCAACCGGGTCGTCAACAACAACATCCCCAGCGGCGTGGCCCACCCGGGAGCGCCGCAGACCCAGCAGGACGACGGCATCCGGGTCGAGGCGCTGGGCCCCAACGCCACCCCCGACCGCAACGTGGTGCGGGGCAACACCGTCCTCGCCAACGGCCTCGACGGCATCGCCGGGTTCCCCAACGCCAAGGACAACCAGATCCTGGGCAACACCGTCCGGGACAACGGGTTTCTGGGGAACGCCCGGCGGGGCGACGGAATCCACGTCTTCGGCTTCGCCGCCCGCAACCTGGTCCAGGGCAACACCGTCCAGAACAACGCCCGTCACGGCATCCGCGTCGACCCCACACCGGTGATCGAGCCCAACGTCCAGAACCGGATCCTGGGAAATGTGGTGACCGGAAACGGCACCGACCCGGGCGAGGGGGAGGATGGCTACGACCTGTCCGACGGCAACCGGTTCTGCGACGGCAACCTCTGGCAGGGCAACCAGCACGTGACGGAGGATCCCGTCGCCGGGGTCGACTGCTACAACTAGGCGGCGCCACCGGCTGGTGAGGTAGACCGGCGGGGTGGCAGGGTCGCTCAGGGTCATCGCCGGCGAGGCCGGAGGGAGGCGGCTGTCCGCCCCTGCCGGCCGCCGGCTGCGGCCGACCAGCGAACGGGTGCGGGAGGCGGTGTTCGCCTCCCTCTCCAGCCAGGGCACCGTCGAAGGGGCCTCCTTCCTCGACCTGTTCGCGGGCACGGGGGCGATGGGGATCGAGGCCCTGTCCCGCGGCGCCGCCTCGGCCACCTTCGTCGACGACGACCCGGTGGCGCTGGCCACGATCCGGGCCAACCTGGAGGCGACGGGACTGGCAGGAGCGGCCACGGTCGTCCGCAGCGACGCCGTCCGGTTCCTCGACGGGGGCGGCGCAACGTTCGACGTGGCCGTGGCCGACCCCCCGTACGCCTTCTCCGGCTGGGACGCGGTGCTGGCCGGGCTGAGGCCCCGGACCGGGCTGGCCGTGCTCGAGGCCGGGGCCGAGATCGACCTGGGCCTGGGGTGGGAGGCCGTACGCGCCCGCCGGTACGGCGGTACGGTGGTGATCCTCGCCCGCCCGCGCTGAAGGGGCAACGTGTCGATCGCCCTCATCCCTGGCTCGTTCGATCCCGTCACCAACGGGCATCTCGACATCGTCGAGCGCACTTCCCGTGCCTTCGACACGGTGCTGGTCGGGGTGGCCACCAACCCCCGGAAGTCGACCGCCCTGTTCGGCCTGGACGAGCGGGTGGCCATGCTGGAGGAGGTCACCGCCGGCTACCCGACGGTGACGGTGCGGGCCTTCCGGGGTCTCCTGGCCGACTTCGCGGTGGCCAACTCGGTCACCGCCATCGTCAAGGGCCTCCGGGCGGTGTCGGACTTCGACTACGAGCTGCAGATGGCCCAGCTCAACCACCGGCTGTCAGGAGTGGACACCCTGTTCATGCCCACCGCCCCCGAACACTCCTTCCTGTCTGCCACGCTGGTGCGCGAGGTGGCCAGCTACGGAGGGGACGTGTCGTCGATGGTGCCGACCGTGGTCGCCCAACGCCTGAAGGAGCGATTCTCTTGAATGGAAGGGACACGATGAGCGTCTCGGAGCACCGCGAGGCTCCTGACACGGAGATCCTTCTCCGGCGGGTCGTCGACCTGGTCAACGCCGCGCCCAAGATGCCCCTATCCAGCACCGTCCGACTCGAGAAGGACGAGCTGCTGGAGCTGCTGGTGGAGGCCATCGAGCGGCTCCCCGACGAGCTCCGCCAGGCCCGCTGGCTGCTGCGGGAGCGCGAGGAGTACCTGGCCAAGGTCACCCGCGAGGGCGACGACATCCTGGCCGCCGCCCGGGAGCGGGCCGAGCGCATCGTCCAGCGCACCGAGCTGGTGCGGGAGGCCCAGCGCCTGTCGCGGCGGATCATGGAGGACGCCCAGGACGAGGCCCGCCGCCTCCGCCACGAGGCCGAGGACTACTGCGACCAGAAGCTGGCCACCTTCGAGATCGTGCTGGAGCGCACCATGAAGACGGTGCAGGCGGGACGCGAGAAGCTGCGGGTGGCGCCCCTGCCCGAGGGCCAGCAGGGCGAGATCGGGGCCCCCGCCGCGCCAGGCGAGCTCGACACGGGCGAGGTCTTCTTCGACCAGGACATCGGCTGAGGCGACGCCATGGCCCAGCCCTCCACGGCTGCGTCGCTCGTCGTCAACGTCGCCGACCTCCTCCACCGCCCCGCTGCCCGTCGCCACGACCGCCACACGCTGGTGGTCAGGCCCCTCCAGGTTCTCAGCACCGCCGTGGCGGCCGGCACCGAGGCGGCCGTCGACGTGCTGCTGGAGTGGGTGTCCGACGGGATCCTCGCCACCGGCACCGCTTCCGCGCCGTGGACGGCCGAGTGCCGCCGCTGCCTGGCCCCCTTGGAAGGACTGGTCACGGCCCCGTTCCAGGAACTGTTCGAGGGGGAGTCCCGGGAGGGCGAGTCCTACCCCCTCAAGGGCGACCGCGTCGACCTGGCCCCCCTGGTGACGGAGGCCTTGCTCCTCAACCTGCCCCTCGCGCCCCTGTGCCGGGACGACTGCGCCGGGCTGTGCCCGACCTGCGGCGCCGACCGCAACGTGGGCCCCGGTGGCCCGAACGCCGAGGTCGGTGACTGCGGCTGCGACCCGAACCCGCCCGACCCCCGCTGGGCCGCCCTCGACGTGCTCAAGGACGGCCAGGCCGAGTAGGCTGGTCCGTCCGATGGCCGTTCCCAAGAAGAAGACGTCGAAGGCCAAGAGCCGCAGCCGCCGGGCCGGCGCGTGGAATCTCGCCGCGCCGCCCCGTAGCACCTGCCCCCAGTGCCGGCGGGCCAAGCTGCCCCACGTCGTCTGCTCCAACTGCGGGTGGTACGGCGGCCGCCAGGCCATCCTCGTCGACTAGGAGGCTGGTGTCTAAGCCCTCTCTCGGCGGTCGACCGCCCTGCTGGCGGCCACCTCGCCGCGCAAAGGTGCTGGTCAGAGGCAGGTCGGCCGCCTCGGCACGTAGCGCCGAAGGCGGAAGTCACCAACCTCCCAGCGGGAACGCTACGCCTACCTCGTGAGCATGCTGCCGATCGCGGTCGACGTCATGGGCGCCGACCGGGGACCGGCGGAGATCGTGGCCGGGGCCCGCCAGGCCGCCGACGAGCACGGGATCCCCGTCCTCCTGGTCGGTTCGCCCGACGTGCTGGAGCCGCTCGACACCGGCGACCTGGCCCTGATGGACGCCTCCGAGGTCGTGGAGATGCACGACGACCCGGCTGCCGCCATCCGTCGCAAGCGGGACTCGTCGGTCGTGCGGGCGGCCGAGGCCGTGCGCGACGGCGCCGCGTCGGCCATGGTCAGCGCCGGCAACACGGGGGCGGCGGTGGCCAGCGCCCTGCTGCGGGTGGGCCGGATCGCCGGCGTGCAGCGGCCCTGCATCGCCACCGTGCTGCCCCGGCCGGGCATGGGTACCCACCCCACGATCCTGGTCGACTCGGGGGCCAACGCCGAGTGCGCGGCGGGCTGGCTGGTGCAGTTCGGCCAGATGGGGGCGGTCTATGCCAACGCCCGCTTCGGCATCGAGCCCAAGGTCGGCCTGGTCTCGATCGGCGAGGAGGAGTCCAAGGGCACCGCGCTGGTCAAGGAGGCCCACGCCCTGCTGGCCGAGGACCCCGCCCTGGCCGGCACCATCGGCACGTTCATCGGCAACGTGGAGGGGCGCGACGCCCTGAGTGGCACGGTCGACGTCATGGTCACCGACGGGTTCACCGGGAACGTCCTGCTCAAGACCCTCGAGGGCAGCGCCAAGGCCATGGTCGGCGCCGTGTTGGCGGCCATGAACTCCAGCCCCGAGGCCAAGGCCGCCTCCGAGGTGCTCGTGCCCGCCCTCCTGCCCCTGTACGTGGAGATGGACCCCGACACCTACGGGGGGGCCATGCTCCTGGGGGTGGACGGGGTGTGCATCATCAGCCACGGCAAGAGCACGGCCCGGGCCATCGTCAACGCGGTGCGGCTGGGCGCCGACATGGTGTCGAGCGACCTGGTGGGACGGCTGCGCACGGTGGTGGGGCGGTCACGGGGCGAGGCACAACCGGCCTAGGGCTTCACAAGCGCACAAGCGCACGGTTCGGTACAGTGCCGGGGTCCGATCCACGAACGTTCGGGAGGGTGGGCCATGTCCCCGATCGACCTCGAGAGTGGCCCCCTGGGCCGTCCTCAGGTGCTCCAGCTCATCCAGGAGCGGCTGGCGGAGATCCTGGAGATCGACCCGTCGGAGATCAGCGAGGGCGCCTCGTTCACCGACGACCTGGATGCCGACTCCCTCGCCCTCATCGAGCTGGTGGAGGCCCTGGAAGCCGACCTCGCCTCCCGCCAGGCCGGCTTCCGCATCGAGGACGAGGACCTCGAGGATCTGAAGACGGTTCGCGACGCCGTCGACTACGTGGTCGGACGGGTAGGCGAGGCGGCCCCATCCTGAGCGAGGTCGCGTCGGCGGTGGGGCTGGGCGAGCGGCTGGGGTGGAGCTTCAAGGATGCCGATCTCATCGAGCGCGCCATGGCGCACCGGTCGTGGTGCGCCGAGAACCCCGGCACCGAGTCCAACGAGCGCCTGGAGTTTCTCGGTGACGCGGTGCTCGGGCTGATCGTGACCGCTCACGTCTTCCGCACCTACCCCCGCCTGCCCGAGGGCCACCTGGCCCAGGTGCGGGCGGCGGTGGTCAACGCCGCCACCCTGGCCGAGGCGGCCGAGGAGCTGGGGATCGGTGCCCACCTGCTGCTGGGCAAGGGGGAGGACGCGTCCAGCGGGCGGGAGAAGCCCACGATCCTGGCCGACGCCATGGAGGCGATCATCGGTGCGCTCTACCTCGACGGCGGGTGGGACGCGGCCTCGGCCCTGGTCCTGGGCATGCTGGGCGAGCGGATCGCCGAGGCGGCCGCCGGGCCGGGGGCGAGCGACTACAAGACCCGCCTCCAGGAGCTGGCCGCCCACCGATTCGAGGAGCTGCCCCGCTACGACGTCGAGGGCGACGGCCCCGACCACGCCAAGCACTTCACCGCCACCGTGTTGCTTCGGGACCGGGCGCTGGGCATCGGGCACGGCCGGTCCAAGAAGCAGGCCGAGCAGGCGGCGGCCCGGGTGGCATGGAGCGTCCTGTCGGAGGCGGCCGCAGGGGAGGGGATCCCGGGCGAGCAGCGTGGCTGAGCGAACCAGTGCCTGAGCTACCCGAGGTCGAAACCCTCAAGCGGGACCTCGAGAAGGAGGTCGTGGGCAAGCGCATCCGCCAGGTGGAGGTCACGGGCATGCGCTCGATCCGGCGCCATCCCAACAAGAAGCACTTCATCGGCAAGCTCGAGGGCAAGAAGCTCAACGGCGTCGAGCGGCGGGGGAAGTACCTGCTGATCAAGCTGGAGGGGGGCGACGTGCTCGTCGCCCACATGGGGATGAGCGGCCAACTGCTCAAGGGAAGGGGCGGCGCCAAGGACCCCGCCCCCAAGCACACCCACGTGGTGGTCACGTTCACCCAGGGCGGGATCCTGCGCTTCGTCGACCCCCGGACCTTCGGCGAGATGTTCGTGACCACGCCCGACGAGTTGGAGGAGCACGTTCCCGAGCTGGCCCACCTGGGCTTCGACCCCCTCGACGACGTGATGTCGTGGACCCGCTTCGGCGAGCTGCTCCAGGCCCGAAAGACCAAGCTCAAGACCCTGCTCATGGACCAGAGGTTCGTGGCCGGGCTCGGCAACATCTACTCCGACGAGATCCTGTGGGGGGCCGGCCTCCGCTACGACCGCGCCTCCGAGCGGCTGACGTCGCAAGAGGTGCGCCGGCTGTGGCGGGCCATGATCGAAACCCTCCAGGAGGCGGTGAAGCACCGGGGCTCCTCGCTGGCCGACGAGCAGTACGTCGACCTCTACGGGAAGATGGGCGACTACCAGAAGGAGCACAAGGTCTACGACCGCGAGGGCCAGGCCTGCCGCCGTTGCCGCTCGACCATCACCAAGGTGAAGGTCAACGGCCGCTCCTCGTTCCTCTGCCCGCAGTGCCAGGTGTAGCGACGCCGGGGTGGATGGGGGTCCGCCGATCGGCGGTTGGGCGCCGGTAGCGTCGGGGGGATGTTCCTGCGGGCTCTGACCCTGAAGGGCTTCAAGTCGTTCGCCGACACGACCACGCTCGAGCTGGAGCCGGGGCTCACGGTGGTGGTGGGGCCCAACGGCAGCGGCAAGTCCAACGTGGTCGACGCGGTGGCGTGGGTCCTGGGGGCCCAGGGACCCCGTACCGTGCGCTCCCAGCGCATGGAGGACGTGATCTTCGCCGGCAACGGGCGGCGCCCGGCCCTCGGGCGGGCCGAGGTGTCCCTCACCATCGACAACGGAGCCGGGTTGCTGCCCATCGGGTTCAGCGAGGTGACGATCACCCGCACCCTGTTCCGGTCGTCGGGGGAGTCGGAGTACGCCATCAACGGGGTGCCGTGCCGGCTGCTCGACGTGCAGGAGCTGCTGTCGGACACGGGCGTGGGCCGCCAGCAGCATGTGATCGTGTCGCAGGGCAACCTCGACCAGGTCCTCGACGTGCGCCCCGAGGACCGGCGGCTGATCATCGAGGAGGCGGCCGGGATCCTGAAGTTCCGCCGCCGCAAGGAGCGGGCGGAGCGGCGGCTCGAGTCCACCGAGGCTCACCTGGTGCGGCTGACCGACCTGCTCAAGGAGTTGCGCCGGCAGATGCGGCCCCTCGAGCGCCAGGCCGAGGCCGCCCGCCGCCACGACGAGCTGGCGGGCGAGTTGCGGGCCCTGCGCCTCTACCTGGCCGGGCGGGAGCTGGCCGGGTTACAGGCCCGGGCCGAAGCCGCAGCGCGGGAGAAGGGCCGCCTGGCGGGCGAGGAGTCGTCGATGGGAGCCGAGATGCGGCGGCTGGACGGGGAGGTAGCGGCCGCCGAGGCCCGGCTGGGTTCAGTCGACGGGCGGGGCCTCGACGCCGCCGCCGCCCGCCTCGAGGCCCTGCGGGAACGGGGCCGGGGCCTGGCCGCCCTCATCGCCGAGCGGGCCCGGTCGCTGGCGGCCGAGGTCGCCTCGGTGGAAGGCGGGGACGACCCGATGGTGCGGCTGGAGGCCGATGCCGCCACGTTGGCGGCCGAGCTGGTGGCGGCGGCCGAGGAGGCGGCCCGGCTGGCGGCGGCAGGGGCCACCCTGGCCGACGCCGAGGCCGACCTGGCCGCTCGCCGGGCCCGGCTGGCCGCCCGGGAGGCGGCCGAGACGGCGGCGCGGCGGGCGTCGGAGGCTCGCGGCGAGCGGGCCGCGGTCGCCGCCGCTGTCGACCGGGGCCGCACCGAGTTGGCCGCCCTGGAGGCCCACGCCGGCGAACTGGAGGCGGTGGCGGTGGCGGCCGGGGCCCGGTTGGCCGGGGCGGAGACGGTGGCGGCCGAGGCGGGGGAGCGCGAAGCGGTGGCCGAGACGGCCGCCTCGGCGGTGGCGCGGGAGGGGCGGGAGGCGGAGGCGGCGGCGGTGTCCGCCACGGTCGCCGCCGCCAGCGTGGAACGGGCCGCCGACGCAGCGGCGGCGAGGGTGGAGGCCCTCACCCTGGCCGCGGGGACCACTGACGCCGGGCCACCGCCGGGCGTGGACGGCGTGCTCGGTCCGCTGCTCGAGCTGGTGCGCATCGAGCCAGGCTGGGAAGCGGCCGTCGAGGCGGCCCTGGGCGGGGCCCTCAACGCTCTGGTCGTGGAGGACGTCGAGGCGGCCCGGGCCGCCCTGGCCGCAGGAGCGGCGGCCGTACCGGCGGGGCGCGGGCCCGGAAGGACGGGGGGCGAGTTGCGGGCCCACGTGGCCGGGCCCCCCGCGGTGGAACCCGTACTCGACCGGCTCCTCGCCGACGCGGTGGTCGAACCCGGCTGGGAGGCGGCCCTCGACCGGGCGTGGCCGGACCCGTCGGTCGTCGTCGTCACCCCCGCCGGTGACCGGTTCGGCCCCACCGGGTGGCGCACTGCCGGCGGAGGCCCGAGCGTGGCCGCCGCCCTGGCCGAGGCCCGGCGGCGGGCGGAGGTGGGCCAGGCCGAGGCGCTCGCCGCCCGGGAAGCGGCCACCGCCACCCAGTCCCGCGTCGAGGAGATCGCAGCCGCGGCGGCCGCCGCCCGTGCCGCTGCCGACGAAGCCCGCCGCCACGCCGGCGACCAGCGGGCCGAGCAGGCCCGGGCCGAAGCCGACCTCCGCCAGGCCCGGGCCGCGGTCGACGCCGCCCGTGCCCACGCCGCCGCCGCCGCCCGCCGGCTGGCCGACGACGAGCGGCGGGCGGCGTCCCTCGACGCCCAGCTGTCCCTGCCCCTGGACGACCCCGGCCCGGTGCCGACCGGGGCCGAGCTGGAGGCGGAACGGGAGGACGTGGCCTGGGAGAGCCAGGCCCTGGCCGGCCGGCGGGCCCAGATCGCAGCCCAATCCGACGCGGTGGCCGCGCGCCGCCGCGACCTCGAGGCCCGCAAGGGCGAGACCGAGTCCCGCCTGGCCCAGGCCCGCACCCGGCGGTCCCAGGCCGAGGCCAGGGTGGCCCGGTCCCGCACCGACCTGTCCCACCTGCGGCGGCTGGGCGACGCCGCCTCCAGCGCCGTCGGCACCATCGACGCCGCCCGTGCCGACCTCGACCGCCGCCGCCAGGAGCGGGCCGCCGCCACCCGCCGGCTGTCGGCCACCCTGGGCGACCTCCGCCGCCGCCGGTCGGAAGGCGAGCGCCGGCTGGAGGAGGTGCGGGCCAAGGTCCGCCGGGTGGAGCTGGACGACGCCGAGACCCGCCTGCGCCTCGAAGCGGCCGTCGAGAGCCTCCGCCGCGAGCTCGACTGCGAGCCCGAGGTGGCGGTGGCCGCTCCCTGCCCGGAGGTGCCGGCCGGCACCAGCCCGGCCAGCCGGGCTCGGGAGGTCGAGCGGGAGCTGCGCCTGCTGGGGCCGGTCAACCCCCTGGCCGTGGAGGAGCTGGCCGCCCTGGTGGAGCGCCACGAGTTCCTCACCGCCCAGCTCGACGACGTGAAGGACACCCGCCGCGACCTGGCCCGGGTCATCCGGTCGGTCGAGGAGGAGATGACCACCCTCCTCACCGCCGCCTACGCCGACGTGGCCGAGAACTTCACCGACCTGTTCCAGGCCCTGTTCCCGGGCGGCGAGGGGCGGCTGCGGCTGGGGGACGGACCGATCCTCGAGGCCGGGGTGGAGATCGAGGCCCGCCCCGGCGGCAAGAGCGCCCGCAAGCTGAGCCTGCTGTCGGGCGGCGAGCGGTCGCTGTGCGCCCTGGCGTTCCTGTTCGCCGTCTTCCGCAGCCGGCCCTCGCCCTTCTACCTCCTCGACGAGGTGGAGGCGGCCCTCGACGACGTCAACCTCCACCGCTTCCTCCGCCTCCTCGACGAGTTCCGCAAGGAGGCCCAGCTGCTGGTCGTCTCCCACCAGAAGCGCACCATGGAGGCGGCCGACTGCCTGTTCGGCATCACCATGCAGCCGGGTGGTTCGTCGAAGGTGCTGTCCGAGAAGGTCGCCGTCTAGGCCACGCCCGCGAACCGCAGCAGGTCGGGGAGGGTGAACGTGCCGGGCTGGGCCGACGGGAGGTCGGGCGTCCACGTCGGCTGGGCCCGAAGGTAGGAGGACGGGTCACCCTTCAGGAGGCCGAGCAGCACCTCGGTCACGATGCGGGCCGACGTGGGTCCCAGGCGGCGGCCCTCACACACCACCTCTGACTCCCGCAGCAGGTAGAACCACAGTGGGGTGTCGCCCGTGAGGCCGAGGTCGGCGTCGGGGACCGACGTACCCATGGCCGCCGCTACCGCCTGGCCCGACGGCAACTGGAGGGCCCGCCCCCGCAGGAGGTTGAGCAGGGCCAGGGACCGCCGCTCCCGGTCGACCGAGGCGGGAAGCTTGTGCAGGGGCGGCGACAGCACGGTGTCGATACGGCGGCTGGGCTGGGGCGTCGACCCGTCGACCACGAGGAACTTCGACCAGTCGAGCGTCCACTTCTCGGGGAGGGGCCGGAACCCGCCCAGGTGTTGGAGGGGATTGGGAGTCAGGGCCGGTGAGAACATCGGGATCAGGTCCTCGACCTGGTCGTTGAGCCTGTAGGCGGCCCGGACCATCGAGTGCCCGAAGCGGTAGGCCGCCCCCGAGAACTCCACCGGCATGAACGGCTTCCGCCGCCACGAGTAGAAGCGCAGGTCGGTCCTCCGCCCGCCGGTGCGGGGGTCGCGGACCAGCACCTCGTCGAGCACCTCGTCACCCACCAGCCGGCGCAGGTAGTCGTGCACGACGACCCACTGGTAGTGCCAGCGGGCGAGGCGGCGGGCCTCGTCCTCGATCTCGGCGTCGGGGAAGAAGCGGCGGCGGAGGTGGTCGACGACGGCGTTGTGGAAGCGGATGAACGCCAGGTGCAGCTGGGCCACGACCACGTGGACGTCGTTGCGGGGATCGACGATCAGGGCCCGGCCCTGGTGGTTGCGGGGCAGGTCGACGGGCTCGTGGATGGAGGCGGTGTTGACCCCCACCAGCAGCTTGGCCGGGTCGTCCTGGTCATAGAGGAAGGGGCTGACCTTGATGCCGCCCCCGTAGACCGAGTCGAGGTCGAACCGTGGCGTACGGAAGTTGTCGAGGGCGTCGGGATCGTTGGCCCGCTCCAGCACCGACGTGGGGTCGAAGGTGATGTCGTGGTCGACGAACTGGGCCAGGTAGGTGTAGCCGGAGGGGATGTCGGGGTTGTCGCCTGCCGGGTCGTCGGGGACGGCGGCCGCCGGTGACATCAGGGCGGCAAGCTGGCGCAGCACCTCGTCGGATGGCGCTAGCGGTGGCAACGCCCGGAACAGCCGCCCGAACCGCCCCTCGTCCGTGCTCGACCGCGGCACCCGCCGGATGCCGCGAGGCGCCACGCTCCCGTGATGATCAAACGTCTCCGCCACTGCGTATCCCGCCCTTCCCGCGCTGCGACTGAGATTGTACGGTCGCGCCGGGCGGGCCCGCGGCGAGGCCCGCCAGCAGTACGGCCGGGCGTGGGGCAGGGGCCCCCACGCCAACGGAGGAGGCCGGGGTTGGGGCCCCGGCCGGGGCGGGCCCGCGGAGAGGCCCGCCAGCAGTACGGCCGGGCGTGGGGCAGGGGCCCCCACGCCAACGGAGGAGGCCGGGGTTGGGGCCCCGGCCGGGGCGGGCCCGCGGAGAGGCCCGCCAGCAGACACAGGAGGTGGGTTTCATGCAGTACTCGAAGTTGGGGCCGACGTTGGCCCAGGCGCTGGACGACTACCGTAGCCAGGGGCGGCGGGGGTTGGCGGCCCACGTGCCGCAGGTGGGGCTGGTCACGGCGGTGGAGGAATCGCCCAAGCCGCCCAGGGTGGTGGCCTTCGTCCACTGTGACGAGGATCTGCCGGCCGATGCGTTCGCCCATCTCGGCGTGGAGCTCAACTCGGGCTCGGGCCGGGTGCGTACGGGGATCGTCCCCCTCGACGCCCTCGACGAGCTGACCGAGGACGAAGCCATCGAGCGCGTCGTGCCCTCCGGCCGCCTCGAGCCCCTCATGGACGTGGCCGGGCCGGCGGTGGGCATTCCCGATCTCCACGCCGGCGGCCTGACCGGCCAAGGCGTGGTCGTGGGCATCGTCGACACCGGCATCGACGTGAAGCACCCCGCCTTCGACGGGCGGGTGCTGCAGGTGTGGGACCAGACCCTGCCCGGGCCGGGGGTGCCCGAGGGCGCCTACGGCGCCGAGTTCACCGGCCCCCTCATGCAGGTGGCCCAGGACACTGACGGCCACGGCACCCACGTGGCCGGCATCGCCGCCGGCGCCGACCCCAACTTCTTGGGCGTGGCGCCGGGGGCCGACATCGTGATGGTCAAGTCCGACCTGCTCACCGCCCACATCGCCGACGGCATCCGTTACCTGTTCCGAGTGGCCGGCGACCTGGGCCGCCCGGCGGTGGTCAACCTCAGCCTCGGCGGCCACGGCGACGCCCACGACGGCACCGACTCCCTGTCGGCCGTCATCGACGCCCTGACCGGTCCGGGCCGGATCGTGTGCTGCGCGGCGGGCAACGAGGGCAATGACCCCATCCATGCCCAGGTCGACGTCAACGCCGGCTCGTGGCGGGCCATCAGCTGCCTCGTGGCCGTGCCGCCTCCCGGCGGTCCCGCCACCCTCGCCACCTACAACGGCTGGTACGAGGGCCAGGACACGATGGAGATCGCAGTGGTGTCGCCCTCGGGGACGTCCACGCCCTTCCAGCCGGTCATCACCGACGGCTCGCCCAGCCGCACCTACACCCTGCCCGACGGCTCGGTTCGCATCGTCACCCCCGGCCCCGACCCCTCCAACGGCGATCACAGCTTCCTCGTGCTGATCGCCTCCGCCCCCCCGCCCAACACGCCGCGGCCCCAGTCGTGGAAGCTCAAGCTCAAGGCGGTCGACGTGACCGACGGCCGGGTGGACGTGTGGACGGTGCGGGCCCGCACCGCCATCTTCACGGGCGGGGCGGTGAAGGACTCCGTGAAGGTCGGGGCCCCGGGTTGCGCCACCTCGGCCGTCACGGTCGCCTCGTGGACGACCAAGGCGTGGTGGGACGACCTCGTCGGCGGCGGGCCCCACGAGACGGGCGAGGAGCCGAACGACATCTCCAGCTTCTCCTCCGAGGGCCCCCGGCGGGACGGCGTGCAGAAGCCGGACGTGGCCGCACCCGGCTCGGTGATCGTCTCCGCCATGTCGTCGCACTCCCAGGTGCCGGCCCAGATGATGATCGACGCCTGGAACCGCGTCATGCAGGGCACGAGCATGGCCTGCCCGTTCGTGGCCGGACTGGTCGCCCTCCTCCTCGAGCGCGATCCCGAGCTCGACCCCGACGGGGTGAAGGGCCTGCTGCGCCAGCACTCCTCGATCCCGGGCAAGGCGCCGGGCACCTGGGACCCCAAGTGGGGGTACGGTCGAGTCGACGCCAGTGGACTATCGCAAGATTGACGCAGCGCTCGCGGCCGCGCTCGACGGCGACAGGCCGGCGGACGACCGCGACCGGGGCCCCCGCCGGACCCCCGGGCTGCCCGTGTTCGTCCACATCGACCCGGCCGCCGCCACCCGCCGCCGCCCCGAGCTGGCCCGCCTGGGCCTGCCGGCCGGCTCGCTCCTGGGCGGAATCGGCACCGCCACGCTGTCGGCCGAGCAGGTGAGGGAGTTGTCAGAGCAGCCCTGGGTGCGCCAGATCCGCCTCTCCCAGCCCCTCGACCTGCTCGACCAGGAGTAGGCCGAGCCCGGCGGTCACCCTCGGGGTGGCCGGTAGGTTGGAGGCGGTATGGAGTTCCTTCTCATCGTCTTCGCCATGTTGGTGGTGACCGGCCTGGTGGCCGCCCTCATCGCGTCCCGGCCTAGCCGCAAAGGGGGCACCGACCTCGAACCGCCGCCGTCGAAGCCGTCGAAGGCGCGGCCGCGCCAGGCCGGCCCCCAGGGCCGCCGCGATCGGGGCCGCGCCATCCCCTCCGCCGAGGAGCTCGACCGCCAGGCCGCCGAGGTGGTGGCCGAGGCCGAGGCCCTGCTGGCCGGTACCGCCCCGCCCGCTCCCGCTCCCGAGGAGGCCCCCGAGGAAGTCGAGGAGGCTCCCGCCCTCGAGGTCGTCCCCGAGGTCGTCCCCGAGGTCGTCCCCGAGGTCGAGCCCGGGCCCGAGGTCGAGGTTCCGGTCAAGCCCCGATTTCGCGACCGGCTGGGCAAGGCCCGGTCGCTGCTGGCCGGCTACATCGGCAACGTCCGGTCCAGGACCCAGATCGACGACGAGACCTGGGACGACCTGGAGGAGGCCCTCGTGCGGGCCGACGTGGGGGTCACCACCACCTCCAGCGTGCTCGACGACCTGCGGGCCAAGGTGAAGCGGGACGGGATCGCCACCCCCGACGAGCTGCTGGAAGCCCTGAAGGCCGACCTCAAGAAGGCCCTGGTGGTGGCCGACCGGGGCCTGCGCTTCGAGCCCGGCACGCCCAACGTGTGGATGTTCGTGGGGGTGAACGGGGTGGGCAAGACCACGACGATCGGCAAGGTGGGGGCTCTCCAGACGTCGGAGGGCCGGTCGGTGATCATGGCCGCAGGCGACACGTTCCGGGCCGCGGCGGCCGAGCAGCTCGAGCTGTGGTCGAAGCGGGCCGGGGCCCAGTTGGTGCGGGGCAACGAGGGGGGCGACCCGGGGGCGGTGGTGTTCGACGCGGTGGAGCGGGCCGCCGCCCGCCAGGTCGACCTCGTCCTGGCCGACACCGCCGGCCGGCTCCACACCAAGCTCAACCTCATGGAGGAGCTGAAGAAGGTCCGCCGGGTGGCCGAGAAGGCGGCCGGGCGGGTGACCGAGGTCCTCCTCGTGATCGACGCCACCACCGGCCAGAACGGCCTGGTGCAGGCCAGGCAGTTCACCGAGGCGGTGGAGGTGACCGGCGTGGTGCTCACCAAGCTCGACGGCACCGCCAAGGGCGGCATCGCCCTGGCCATCCAGACCGACCTCGGCATCCCTATCAAGCTCGTCGGCCTGGGCGAGTCGACCGCCGACCTGGTCGCCTTCGACCCCGACGAGTTCGTCGAAGCCCTGTTCACCTAGCCGGCCCCCTCGCGGGCCGGGCCAGGTTTCGGAACCGAACGTCCCGGCAGTACGTTCGGCGTCACAAATGGACTCCGTGACGTCATTGCTCGCGGTCGCCGCCTCCGACGACGGCAGCCGCTTCGTCGACATCAACGTGCCGGCGTGGGCGTGGGCCGCCCTGGTGGCGGCGGTGGTGGCCCTGCTGTTCGGCGACCTGTTGATCGTCCACCGCAAGCCCCACGTGATCTCGTTCAGGGAAGCAGCGATCGAGAGCGGGGTCTGGATCGCCTTCGGGATCGCCTTCGGCGTGATCATGATCATCTGGCAGGGCGGCCAGGCCGGCGGGGAGTACTTCGCCGGCTACCTGATCGAGAAGAGCCTGTCGGTCGACAACGTCTTCGTGTGGGCGGTGATCTTCAGCTACTTCGGCGTGCCCGCCCAGTACCAGTTCCGGGTCCTCTTCTGGGGGGTGTTCGGGGCCCTCGTCCTGCGGGCCGTCTTCATCTTCGCCGGGGTGGCCCTGCTGGAGCGGGTCGACTGGCTCCTCTACGTGTTCGGAGCCCTCCTGCTCTTCACGGCGGTGAAGATCGCCCGCCACAAGGAGGCGGAGCTCCATCCCGAGAACAACCCGGTGCTCAAGCTCGTCCGCAAGGTCATCCCGTCGACCACCGACTACGACGGCCAGAAGATGTTCACCCGCCGGTCCGGCAAGCGGCTGGCCACCCCTCTGTTCGCGGTGCTGGTGCTGGTGGAGTCGACCGACGTGGTGTTCGCCGTCGACTCCGTGCCGGCCATCCTGGCCGTGAGCCGGGAGCCGTTCATCGTCTTCGCCTCCAACGCTTTCGCCATCCTCGGCTTGCGGGCCCTGTACTTCTGCCTGGCGGGCATGGCGGGGCGGTTCCGCTACCTCAACGCCGGCCTGGGCGTGATCCTCGCCTTCGTAGGGATCAAGATGCTGCTGGCCGACGTGTACCACCTGCCCATCTGGTTGTCGCTGGCGGTGATCTCGGCGGTGCTCACGGTGGCGATCGTGGCCTCCCTGCGGGCCGAGAAGCGGGAAGAGCAGTTGGCCGGCGAGCCGCCCCACAGGCCCTGACTCGGGGATTCCCGCCTGCTGGGCTGGATTTTGTACCTGGGGATGTCCATTATCCCAACCAGTTGCCCGGGGTTGGGCCGGGTTGCCGGCGGCCTGCCGCTAGCCTGGCCATCCGCATGATCGAGGGCACGTGTTCGACTCGCTGAGCGACCGCTTCGAAGCGATCTTCAAGCGCCTGCGCGGCCGCGGCCGCATGGGCGAGGCCGAGGTCGACGAGGTCCTGCGGGAGATCCGCCTGGCCCTGCTCGAGGCCGACGTCAACTTCAAGGTCGTCCGCAACGTGGTGGCCCGGATCCGGGAGCAGTGCGTGGGGGCCGACCTCGCGACCAGCCTCAGCCCGGCCCAGCAGGTCGTCAAGATCGTCAACCAGGAGCTGGTCAACATCCTGGGGGGCCAGAGCCTCAAGATCACCTACTCGTCGCGCCCGCCCACGGTCGTGATGCTGGCCGGGCTCCAGGGTTCCGGTAAGACGACCACTGCCGCCAAGCTGGCGCGCTGGTTCAAGCAGCAGGGCCGCCAGCCCATGGTGGTGGGTTGCGACCTCCAGCGCCCGGCCGCCGTCGAGCAGCTGCGGATCCTTGCCGCCCAGGTGGGCGTGCCCGTGTACTCGGAGGCCACCGATCCGGTGACGGTGGCCAAGACCGGGCTGGAGGAGGCCAAGCGCCGGGGGCGCGACGTGCTCATCGTCGACACCGCCGGCCGCCTCCACGTCGACGAGGAGCTGATGGAGGAGGCCCGGCAGATCTCGTCGACCGTCGACCCCGATTACACGTTCCTGGTCGTCGACGCCATGACCGGACAGGACGCGGTCAACGTGGCCGAGTCCTTCCACCAGACCCTCGAGATCGACGGGGTCGTGCTCACCAAGCTCGACGGCGATGCCCGCGGTGGTGCGGCACTGTCGGTCAAGGAGGTCATCGGCAAGCCCATCGCCTTCGCGTCGGTGGGAGAGAAGCTGGCCGACTTCGAGCCCTTCCACCCCGACCGCATGGCGTCGCGCATCCTCGGGATGGGCGACATGCTCACCCTCATCGAGAAGGCCGAGCAGGCCTTCGAGCGGGAGCAGGCCCAGGTTGCGGCCGAGAAGCTCACCACCGGCCAGTTCACCCTCGAGGACTTCCTCGAGCAGATGCAGCAGATCAAGAAGATGGGGCCTCTGCAGAGCCTCGTCGGTATGCTTCCGGGAGTCCCCAAGGAGCTCAAGAAGGCCGAGATCGACGACCGGGAGATCGCCAGGGTGGAGGCGATCATCAAGTCGATGACCCCGGAGGAGCGCCGGGACCCGTCCCTGATGAACGGTTCTCGCCGGCTCCGGGTCGCCAACGGCAGTGGTGTCACGACCTCCGACGTGAACCAGTTGCTCAAGCAGTTCAAGGAGATGCAGAAGATCATGAGGTTGGTCGGCAGGGGCGGCAAGGGGAAGGGCTTCCCTCCGCAGCTGGCCGGGCTTCGCTAGAGGAAGGCAGACCATGGCAGTCAAGTTGCGGCTCATGCGCGTGGGCAAGAAGAAGCAGCCGACCTACCGGCTGGTGGCGTCCGACTCGCGATCGCCCCGCGACGGCCGCTTCATCGAGATCGTGGGCACCTACGACCCACGGGCCGAGCCGTCGGCCGTGCGGATCGACAACGACAAGGCGGTGGGGTGGCTGCGCCAGGGCGCCCAGCCCAGCGACCGGGCCCGCAAGCTGCTGGAGATCTCCGGCGCGTGGGGCCAGTTCACCGGCGGCGGTGCGCCCTCGTGAGCGACCCGTCGGTGCTCGACGACGACCTCGATGACGACCTCGACGGCGACGAGGGCAACCGCGTGGTCGGCGGCCTGTCCCGGTCGGTGCTGGAGTACCTGGCCAAGGCCATCGTCGACGACCCCGAGTCGGTCGTGATCGAATCCGAGGAGGGGCGCCGGGCCCTGACGCTGCGGCTGCACGTGGCCCCCTCCGACATGGGCCGCATCATCGGGCGCCGGGGCCGGGTGGCGCAGGCCATCCGCACCGTCGTTCGGGCCGCCGGCGCCCGGGAGGGCGTCGAGGCCAACGTCGACATCGCCGACTGACCCGCCCCGGCCGCAGCTGCTGGAGGTGGGCCGGGTCGTCAAGCCTCACGGCATCCGGGGCGAGGTGTCGGTCGAGGCCGTGACCAACCGTCCCGAGCTGCGGTTCGCGGCGGGGGTGGTGCTCGACTCCGACGACGGCCCGCTGGAGGTGCTGGGCGGGCGGCCCCACCAGGGTCGCTGGCTGGTCACGTTCGCCGGGGTGGCCGACCGAAACGCGGCCGAGGCCCTGCGGGGACGCGTCCTGCACGCCGAACCCCTCGACGAGGATGGGGCCCTGTGGGTCCACGACCTGATCGGGTGCGAGGTGGTCGACACCACGGGACGGTCGTACGGGCCGGTCGAGGCGGTCGAGGCCAACCCCGCCTCCGACCTGCTGGTCCTGAGTGGTGAACGGCTCGTCCCGCTCGCGTTCGTGGTGAGCCAGGAGCCGGGCCGGGTGGTGATCGACCCACCGGCCGGGCTGCTCGAGCACGACTGATGCGGAAATTGTGTCGTGAGGATCTGCTAGACGACACAGTCCGACCCTACAGTCCGACACTGACCGCCACGGTGCGACACTGACCGCCACGGTGCGACACTGGCGGCGGCCATGCACATCGCCGTCTTCACCGTCCTGCCCCAGATCCTCGAGCCTGCGCTGGCGGCGAGCCTGCTCGGCAAGGCTCGTGAGCGGGGGGTCGTGCGGGTGGACGTCCACGACCTGCGCCACCACACCACCGACCGCCACCGGTCGGTCGACGACACGCCGTTCGGGGGCGGGGCGGGCATGGTGCTCGCCCCCGACCCGATCTTCCGGGCCGTCGAGGCGGTGCAGCCGCCGAGGCCCCTGTTCCTCCTGGGCCCGGGCGGGCCCCGATTCGACCAGGCCCTGGCCGCCGAGTTGGCGGCGGGGACCGGGTTCTCCCTGCTGTGCGGGCGGTACGAGGGCGTGGACGAGCGGGTGCGGGACCACCTCGTCGATGACGAGCTGTCCGTCGGCGACTACGTGCTGGCGGGAGGCGAGGCGGCCGCCTTCGTGGTGGTCGAGGCGGTGACCCGGCTGGTGCCGGGGGTGATGGGCAACGAGGAGTCGGCGGGCGACGAGTCCTTCGCCGACGGCCTCCTCGAGTACCCGCAGTACACCCGCCCCGCCGACTACCGGGGCTGGGAGGTGCCCGAGGTGCTGCGGTCGGGCGACCACGCCAAGGTGGCCCGCTGGCGCAGAGCCCAGTCCCTGGCCCGCACCGCCACCCGCCGCCCCGACCTGCTGGCCGCCCGGGGCGGTCTCAGCGCCGACGACCGCCGGCTGCTGGCCGAGTTCGGGATCGAGGTGACGACCCCGCCGGGGACGGCCTATCCTTGAGGTTCCCCGGTCGTTCGGCCGGTGTCCCGCGCTCCAAGGGCTAGGCACATGAACCCCACCGATCTCGTCGACCGCAGCGCCCTCCGCACCGACATCCCCGACTTCGGTCCCGGCGACACCGTCAAGGTGCACGTGCGGGTCGTCGAGGGCAACCGCGAGCGCATCCAGATCTTCCAGGGCGTCGTCATCCGCCGCCAGGGGGCGGGCGTGCGGGAGACGTTCTCCGTCCGCAAGGTGAGCTTCGGGGTGGGCGTGGAGCGGACGTTCCCCGTCCACTCGCCCATCCTCGCCACCATCGAGGTCATCACCCGGGGGGCGGTGCGGCGGGCCAAGCTCTACTACCTGCGCGACCGGGTGGGCCGGGCCGCCAAGGTCAAGGAGAAGCGGTCGGCGCGCTGACGGGCGAGGTGCCCGAGGCGGAGCAGGCGCAGCAGGCCCCCGAGGCCACCAAGCCGGCGAAGGCCCCCAAGGCCCCCAAGGAAGGCCGGGGGGGCGCCCTGGCCTTCGTGCGGGAGCTGGTGGTGCTCGTGGTCACCGCCATCGTGCTGGCGGTCGGGGTGAAGACGTTCGTCGCCCAGGCCTTCTACATCCCGTCGGGTTCGATGCTGCCCCAGCTCCAGGTCAACGACCGCATCGTCGTCTCCAAGCTGGCCTACCGGCTCCACGACCCCCGTCGGGGCGACATCGTGGTCTTCGACTCGCCCACGCCCCAGCCCGAGGTCGAGCGCAGCCTGCCGGGGAAGGTGGTGCGGGGTCTGGGCCAGGCCCTCGGGGTCACTCCCCCGTCGACCGACGAGTTCGTGAAGCGGGTCATCGGCCTGCCCGGTGAGACGGTCGAGAGTCGCGGCGGCAAGGTCTACGTCAATGGCCGTGAGGTGGTCGAGCCCTACCTGCCCGCCGGCACGAGCACCAGCGACTTCGCGCCCGTGGTGGTCCCCGAGAACAGCGTCTGGGTCCTGGGCGACAACCGGGCCAACTCCGCCGACAGCCGGGTGTTCGGCGCCATCCGGGAGTCGACCATCGTCGGCCGGGTCGTCGTCCGGGTCTGGCCCTTCGGCGAGGCGTCCTTTCTCTGAGCAACCCCCGTAGGATGGGGTCATGAGCAGCGAAGACCTCGAGCGCTACGAAACCGAGATGGAGCTCCAGCTGTACAAGGAGTACCGCGACGTCCTTCCGCTGTTCTCCTACGTGGTCGAGACGGAGCGGCGCTTCTACCTGGCCAACTCCGTCGACATGCAGCTGAAGGATCCCGACGGCCGCAGCCACCTCGAGCTCGAGCTCAACGACGCCTGGGTGTGGGACATCTACCGGCCCGGCCCGGCCCGGTTCGTGGCCTCGGTGCGCATCGTGACGTTCAAGGACGTCAACGTGGAGGAGATCCGGTCTCAGGACCAGTGACGTGACCGAGGCGCGCCGCCGGCTGGGGCAGACGGGCGAGGAGGCGGTGGCGACGTGGTACGTCGACCACGGCTACCAGGTCGTGGTGCGCAACTGGCGGTGCCGCGAGGGTGAGCTCGATCTCGTGGTGCGCCGGGGCCGGTCCTACGTGTTCTGCGAGGTCAAGACCCGCTCATCGACCGCCTTCGGCGCGCCGGCGGAGGCGGTGGGGCGGGAGAAGCAGGCCCGCATCCGCCAGCTGGCCGCCCGCTGGCTGAGCGAGGGCGAGGTCCGGGCCGTCGGCATCCGCTTCGACGTGGCGTCGGTCCTGGCCGGCCAGGTGGAGGTGATCGAAGGGGCCTTCTGACCGCGGCGCAAACCTGTCACACCCCCTGCGTACAGTGCGACCGCGCCTCGGGCGGCCGGTGGGACGGCCCCTTGCTCTGGATCCCTGCCGGCGAGGAGGCCGCCTGTGATCGCCACCGTCCCGTCCGCCACCCTGCTCGGGGTCGAGGGCCGTCCCGTCTCGATCGAGGCCCACGTGTCCAACGGGCTGCCCGGGTTCACCATCGTGGGCCTGCCCGATGCGGCCTGCCGCGAGTCCCGCGACCGGGTCCGGGCGGCCCTGCTGTCGAGCGGGCTGCCGTGGCCGCTCAAGCGGGTGACGGTCAACCTGGCCCCCTCGGGGGTGCGCAAGGGCGGGCCCGGCCTCGACCTGCCCATCGCCGTCGCCCTGCTGGTGGCGGCGGGCGAGCTGCCTTCCACCTGCGCCGACGGCATGGCCTTCCTCGGCGAGCTGGGCCTCGACGGGTCCCTGCGGCCGGTGCCGGGCCTGGTGCCGATGGTGGCGGCCATGGCGGCCAAGACCGTCGTCGTGCCGCCGCCGAGCGTGCGGGAGGCGGCCGTGCTGGGCCGCCACGAGGTCCGCTGCGCCGCCACCGTGCGGGAGCTGGTCGACGCCCTCAGGGGCGAGGAGCCGTGGCCGGATCCGCCGCCCCCAGGATCCGGCGAACAGGCGACCGCCGCGACCCCGATCCCTCTCGACCTGGCCGACGTACGGGGCCAGCCGGTGGGACGGATGGCGGCGGAGGTGTGCGCCGCCGGGGGCCACCACCTGCTGCTGGTCGGCCCGCCCGGCGCGGGCAAGACCATGCTGGCCCGCCGGCTGCCTGCTCTCCTCCCTCCGCTCCCGCCCGAGCTGGCCCTCGAAGCCACGATCGTCCACTCTGCCGCCGGCGTGCCCCTGCCTGCGGGAGGGCTGGTCGAGCGGCCGCCGTTCCGGGCCCCCCACCACGGTGCCTCCGCAGTCGCCCTGGTCGGCGGCGGATCGGCCTGGATGCGCCCCGGCGAGATCTCCCTGTCCCACGGCGGGGTGCTGTTCCTCGACGAGCTGGGCGAGTTTCCCGGGCCGGTGCTCGACTCGCTGCGCCAGCCGCTGGAGGAAGGCGTGGTTCGCCTGTCCCGGGCCCGGGGGAGCGTCACCTTGCCGGCCCGGTTCCTGCTGGTGGCGGCCACCAACCCGTGCCCATGCGGCCGGGGTGGAGGCGACGGGCAGTGCCGCTGTGGCCCCGCCGCCCGCAGCCGCTACCGCCGACGCCTCTCCGCCCCCCTCCTCGACCGCTTCGACCTGCGGGTGGTCGTCTCCCGGCCCGACGCCGCCACCCTCGTGGGTGGGGAGGCGGGCGAGCCCTCGACGGCCGTCGCGGCGCGAGTCGCCGACGCCCGGCGGCAGGCTGCCGAGCGGGGTGTGCCGTGCAATGCCGAGCTCCCGCCCGGCCGGCTCGACGAGGTCGGGCCCCTCGCCCCGGCCGCCGCCCGGCTGCTGGAGTACAAGCTGCGGGCGGGCACGCTGAGCGGCCGGGGCCTGCACCGGGTCCGGCGGGTGGCCCGCACCCTGGCCGACCTGGCCGGCGCCGGATTGGTCGTGAGCGAGGAGCACGTGTGCCTGGCCCTTGGGCTGCGGGGCGACCCCGGCCTCGAGGAGGTGGCATCGTGACGGGCGGTCTCCCGCCCGAGGCCTACGCCGCCGCCCTCGCCGCCCTTCCCGGCGTCGGTCCGGCCGAGTTGGGCCGGCTGCTGGCGGGAGGCCGCGGCCCGGGCGAGGCCTGGCGGCGGGCCTTGGCTGACCGCCGCCCCCGCCCGCCCGACGACGTGGTGGCGAACGGGTGGGCCGCCCTCAGGGCCGCCGGGGTCGGCGTGTCGGTGGTGGGCCTGCCCGGGTACCCGCCCGCCCTGGTTTCCGATCTCGAGGCGCCGGCCGTCCTGTTCGCCAAGGGTGATGTGGCGGCCATCGAGGGTCGGCGGGTGGCGATCGTCGGCACCCGCAACTGCAGCCGCTACGGGCGGGACGTGGCCTTCGAGCTGGGGCGCGACCTGGCCGCCCAGGGAGTCCGCGTCGTCTCCGGCCTCGCTCTCGGCATCGACGGCGCCGCCCACGCCGGCGCCCTGGCCGCTGGGGTGGCGCCGCCGGTGGCGGTGGTGGGCAGCGGGCTCGACGTGGTCTACCCCAGGCGGCACGACCACCTCTGGCGGCAGATCGGGGAGGCCGGCGTCCTGCTCTCGGAGGCGCCTCTGGGGGCGCCGCCGGAGGCGTGGCGGTTCCCCGTGCGCAACCGCATCCTGGCCGCGCTGGCCGAGGTCGTGGTGGTCGTCGAGTCGCCCCACGCCGGCGGCTCCCGCTACACGGTCGACGCCGCCATGAGCCGCGACCGGCCGATCATGGCCGTGCCCGGCCCTGTCCGCAGCCGCACGTCCGACCTGCCCAACGCCCTGCTCAGCGAGGGCTGCCACCCCGCCCGCGACGCTCTCGACGTGCTGGTGGCCCTCGACCTGGCCCCCGCCGCCGCCGGCCGGCCCGGCGCCCGCACTCCAGCCGACACCCGGCCGCCCCCGGAGCCGGTCGAGGCCGCCGTCCTCGAGGCCGTCGGCTGGCAGCCGGCCTCGTTCGAGCAGGTCGTGGTGGCCAGCGGCCGCCCACCCGCCGAGGTCGGACTCGCCCTGGCCCACCTCGAGCGCGACGGGTGGGTGGCCGCCAGCGGCGGCTGGTGGGAGCGCAACGGCACGGGATAGGCGACGTAGGCAGATACCCTGCGAGCAGTGAGCTGGGCCGAGGACGACTTCGTGCGTTCGCTGGTCGGGGCGGCGCCGAACACGGTCGCCGCCTACCGGCGCGACCTGGAACAGTTCATGGCCTGGGCGGATCGGGCGGGCGTGCAGGGCCCGGGCGAGGTGACGCCCCTCCTCCTGCGGCGGTACCTCGCCTCCCTCGCCAACCGGCGCTTCGAGCGTCGCACGATCGCTCGCAAGGCGGCCGCCGTCCGCCGCTACTTCGCCTGGGCCCGCCGGGCCGGGCTGGTCGGGGCCGACCCGGCCCGCCGGCTGTCCGCCCCCCGGGGTGACGCCCGCCTGCCCAGGGTCCTGAAGGAGCGGGAGCTCGAGTTGCTGCTCGGAGACGGCGACGGCCGTGGCCCCGCCGCCGGCAACGGCGATCCCGTTGTCGTGCGCGACCGGGCCGTCCTCGAGCTGCTGTACGGCAGCGGCCTGCGCGTCTCGGAGCTGTGCGAGCTCCGTCCGGGCGACCTCGACCTCCGGCGGGCCCGGGTGACGGTGTGGGGCAAGGGGTCCAAGCAGCGGGTGCTGCCCATGAGCGAGCCTTCGGTCGACGCCGCCCGGGGTTGGCTGGGCGAGGGCCGGGCCGCCCTGGCCACCGACCGGTCGCCCGCCGACCGGGTCTTCCTCAACCGGCGGGGCCACGCCCTCACGCCGCGCGACGTCCGCCGCATCCTCGACCGCCGGTCGCCCGTCCCGACCCATCCCCACGCCCTCCGCCACACCTACGCCACCCACCTGCTCGACGGCGGCGCCGACCTCCGGGCCGTGCAGGAGCTGCTGGGCCACGCCGACCTGGCCACCACCCAGGTCTACACGCACGTCAGCAAGGAACGGCTGCGCTCCGTGTACTCCACCACCCATCCCAGAGCATGAGCGACGAGACCCACAACGACGAGGCGGCCCGCGCCCTGGCCGGGCTGTGGGACCGGTACCAGGCCGACCGCAGCGTCGAGATCCGCAACCGCCTGATCCTGCACTACGCCCCGCTCGTCAAGTACGTCGCCGGTCGCGTTTCGGCCGGCCTCCCACACACCATCGAGCAGGCCGATCTGGTCAGCTACGGGATGTTCGGGCTGATCGACGCCATCGACAAGTTCGACCCGGGCCGGGGCTTCAAGTTCGAGACCTACGCCATCTCCCGCATCCGGGGCTCGATCATCGACGAGCTGCGGTCGATCGACTGGGTCCCCCGTTCCATGCGGGCCAAGTCGAGGGCGGTGGAGAAGGCCTACGGCAAGCTGGAGAACGAGCTGCACCGCACCCCCACCGACGCCGAGGTGGCGGAGGAGCTCGACATGTCGGAGTCCGACCTCCAGAACCTGTTCGGGCAGATCTCCTTCTTCGGGTTGGTCGCCCTGGAGGAGACCGTGTCGGTGGGGGCCGACCGCAGCGAGACCGTCACGGTGGGCGACACCATCGCCGACAAGGACCTGGGGCCGGTGGGCATGTTCGAAGTGGAGGAAACCAAGCAGATGCTGGCGGCGGCCATCAACCGGCTGCCGGAGCGGGAGAAGTTCGTCCTCAGCCTCTACTACTACGAGGGGCTCACCCTCGGCCAGATCGGTGAGGTGCTCCACATCACCGAGAGCCGGGTGTGCCAGATCCACACCAAGGCGGTGCTCCAGTTGCGGGCCAAGCTGGCCGAGCCGCAGCGCGAGCCGGCGTGAGCCTTGATCCTGTCACACCCGTGATGTAATCTCGTTACACGACGTAGCCGCTCGGCCCAGGCCGACCGGCGGCGGCCCTCTTCCCCCCGGAATGCGTCCTGCCCTGGGGGGTTCCCGTGCGCCGCGTCGCTGCGCTGCTGGTCGTTCCCTGCATCGCGCTGGTCCTCGCGCCGGCTGCCTCCGCCCAGTCCGCCTCCGCCCGGTCCGCCTCCGCCCAATCCGGCACTGTCTCCTACAAGCCTCCGGTCGACGGCCCCGTCGTCGACGAGTTCAGGTTGCCGCCCGAGGAGTGGCTGGCCGGCAACCGGGGCATCGACTACTCGCCGGGTGCGGGCACGCCCGTGCGGGCCTCGGCCGACGGCGAGGTCGTGTTCGCCGGGCAGGTCGGAGGCGACCTGCACGTCGTCGTCCTCCACGCCGACGGCGTCCGCACCAGCTACTCGTTCCTGCAGTCGATCGGCGTGGCCCGGGGCGACCGGGTGCGCCAGGGCCAGGTCGTCGGCACGTCGGGCGAGTCCGTCCACTTCGGGGCCCGGGTGGGCGACGAGTACATCGACCCTCGCACGCTGTTCGACAGCGGCCCGCCCAAGGTCTTCCTCGTGCCCGACGAGGTCAAGAAGGCGGGCACCTTCGCGGCCGAGCGCGGGGGCCTTATGCGGTGGATCGCCAAGAAGCTCCCCAAGGCCTGGCCCGGCGCCCCCGGCCTGCCCGGGTGGCTCACCGGTGCGGTCGGCACCAGTTGGGAGGAGTTCAAAGGGCTGGCCCACTGGGCCGCCCAGTTCGGGCCCGCCACCCACGCCGCCCGCCTCGGGCTGACCGCCCTCGACTGGTGGCGCCAGCGCAACGACTGCACCCGGTCCGAGGTCGGGGCTCCGCCACTCCCCGAGCGCCGCATCGCCGTGCTCGTCGCCGGCCTCGGGTCCGACAGTGAGAGCGACTCCATCGACGCGCTGAGGCCGGTCGAGACCCTCGGCTATGCCGATTCGGTGCGGTTCTCCTACAAGGGGGGCACGACGGCCGAGAACGCCTACGGCCCGGAGGACACCACCGTCGACCTCCGCACCCAGGCCGAGCGCCTCAACGAGGTCCTGCGAGAGGTGGCCCGCAAACACCCGGGCGTGCCCGTCGACATCATCGCCCACTCCCAGGGCGGCATCATCGCCCGCCAGGCCCTCGCCTTCGAATACGACCGCAACGACGCGACGCTCCCGAAGGTCGCCAACCTGGTCACCCTGGCCAGCCCCCACCAGGGCACCGACGCCGCCACCGCCCTGCAGATGACCCGCAACACGTTCACCGGCTCGTTCGTGCAGTGGGGCCTGCACGAGACGGGGGTGCTCGCGTTCAACCCCGGCGGTCCATCCATCGACCAGCTGTCCGAAACGTCCGAGTTCATCCGGAAGCTCAACGACAAGCCCCTGCCCGCCGGCATCACCTTCACCTCGATTGGCAGCCGCGGCGACCTGATGGTGCCCGCCATTCACACCGCCGCCCCCGAGGCCCGCCATGTGATCGTCAACCCCGCGGGGCTGCTCGATGACCACCGCGCCCTGCCCGGGTCGGCCCCGGGCCGGCGAGAGGTGGCCCTCGCCGTGGCCGGCCGGCCACCCACCTGCCAGGGCTTCGGCGACATGCTGGCCGACACCCTGGCTTCCAGCGCCATCGCCATGACAGAAGATGCGCTGGGCGCCGCCGCCTACGTCGGCGCCCGCTACCTCGAACGGAGGCTCCCATGACCCACCGTCTCCTCCTCGTGCTCGCCGCCGCCGTGCTCGTGGCCACCGCCTGCTCCTCGGGCGGCGGCGACGATGGGGAGGGCGCCACGCCGCCGGCGGCGGGCGATCCCGGGGCCGCCGATCCCGGCCGTGACCTGGTGCTCGACCTCCGGTGGACGTGGGCGGCGCCCTCCACGGGCATGCCGGTGTCCGATGGGCGCGAGACGGCGCTCACATCGGCCCGTGGCAAGGTCACGCTGCTCGACGGACGTGGCGCAGTCCGATGGGAGGTCGAGCAGCGGTCGCTGCGAGACGTGGCGCCCGCCCTCACCCCCGATGCGGTCCTGGTACCGATGGAGGAGGGGCTGCTGGCCCTCGAGCGGGGAACGGGCCGTCGGCGGTGGGAGGTCTCGGTCGGGGAGCGGGTCAACACACCCGTCGTGGTCGGGTCGCGGGCGGTGGCCACCACGTGGGAGGGCTCGCTGGTGGGAATCGATCTGGCCGACGGGCGGCTGGCGTGGCGCACGCCCTTGGGCGGCGCCTCGTTCGGCCCACCCGCGGCCGCAGGTTCGAACGCGGCCGTGGCCACGTTCGACAGCGGTCGGGTGGCCGGGGCGGTGACCGTCGACACCGTCACCGGCCGCCCCCGCTGGACAGTCCCCTTGCCGGCCAACGGGGTGAGCGCCCCGGCGGTGGAGGGCGACACGGTGGTGGTCGTGGCCGGCGACATCTCCGCCCACGGCCTGGCTGCCGGCGACGGGTCGCCGCGCTGGCGGCAGCGGCTC